>SDGW01001099.1_pt1 | contig 11271 bp, 6 predicted proteins | sample 2873831 | NCBI WGS metagenome assembly SDGW01 (sample SAMN08132700, study PRJNA421101) | hypersaline lake metagenome | isolation source: celular fraction 0.22 microns magnesium sulfate-rich crust from ephemeral... | place: Spain: Penahueca Lagoon, Toledo | collected 2011-07
GTGAAAGACGAGTACGACATCACCGGCAGACTCCGCCTCGAAGCCTGCGGCGACCCGAAGTGGGACGGCGAGCAAGGCCGGTTGGAACTGGTGTACGACGAGATGCGCGACACGTTCAGAGCACGTCAACCTGTCACCGTCACCGATTCTCGGCAGGATTCACCACTGGCTTCCGAAGAGGCCGCTCTGGACGTGGGTGCGAACACTCTCGTCGCCTGTACCACCACGACCGGCACCCAACTCCTCTACGAGGGCCGCGGTCTCTTCGAGCGGTTCCGCGCGACGACCGAGGAGATTGCCCACTACCAGTCCCAACTAGACGATCAGCGGCGAACGAGCAAGCGCATCGACCGACTGTACTGCCAGCGAACGGAGCGCCGAAATCACGCGCAGGACGCACTGGTGCGGGATCTCGTCGAACGCCTGTACGAAGACGGTGTCTGCCGGGTCTACGTCGGCAATCTCGCGGACGTGTTGGAGACGCACTGGCAGTGTGAGGTGAACGAGAAGACGCACACCTTCTGGGCGTTCTCGCGGTTCATCGACCGCCTCGAATGTGTCTGCGAGGAGTACGGCATCGAGGTCGTCGAGACGTCGGAAGCGTGGACGAGCCAAGAGTGTCCGGAGTGCGGTGAGCGAGAGACGACGCATCGGAACGGGGACGTGTTCCGATGCGGTGCGTGTGGGTTCGAGGGACACGCGGATCTGAAGGCAAGCAGAGTGTTCCTCGACCGTGAGACCGGTGGTGAAGGTGGGCCGATGGCCCGGCCCGTGTGCCTCGAGTGGGACAATCACCAGTGGCGGCCCGCCACAACCGCCCCGCCCCGTCAGCGGACAAATCCCAAAGAGGACCGCACAGACCGGAGTACCCGCCGCGAGGTGGGGAGCTTTGCCTCCGGGGAATCGGCGTAGCCGAACTCCCCACCGGAGGAATGCCACCCCTTCAGGGATGGGAGGAGGTCAATGAAGTGACAACTGCGGCAGTCACCCCATCGCTCGGCTCGCGACCGCGGCGGTCACGAGCAGGAGGACGACGCCGCCGGCCACGAGCGTCGGCGTGCCGCCGCCGACGTCCGCGTCGGCGTCGGCCTCGGTCGCCGTCGGCGTCTCGGTCGCCGCGTCCGACGCGACCACCTCGACCGTCCGCTGCTCGCCGTCGACCGCGACCTCGTAGGTGCCCGGAGCGTCGAACGACTGGGTGACCGTTACGTTACGCCGCTCGCCGGCACCGACCTCGACGTGCTTCTCGGCCACCAGCTCGCCGAAGGCCGTGACGTTCGCCGTGGCGTTTCCGGCGGCGTGCCCGCGGTTGACGTAGGTCGCGGTGATCTCGACGTCCTCGCCGGCCGGAACGGTGTCGTTCGCGACGCTCACGGACGCCAGTTCGACGTCGGGTTCGTTCGCTGCGACGTCGACGGTCACCTGCTCGCCGGCCACCGAGACGGACCGCTCGCCCGACTCGCTGAACCGCGCAGTCATCTCGACGGTCGACCGCTCGCCGGGCGCGAGAGTCACGTCGCGGGAGTCGACCGCGCGGCCGTCCGCGACCAGGCGGAGCGAACCGGTCCCGTTCGCGTGGCCCTCGTTCGCGAGCGTCACGTCGACGGGCACCGGCTCGCCGACGACGGCGTCACCGCCGACGTCGACGTCCGCGGCAGTCAGTGAGGGAGCCGGCGCCGCCAGGACAACCGGCGCCGGATCGTCGACGCTGGCGTTGACCCGGACCTCGTCGCCGTCGCGCTCGACGGTCGCCGGGATCGACTCCCAGCCGCCGTCCGTCAGACGGGCCGTGGTCAGGTCGTCCGCGTCGACGCCGCGGTCCGACAGGTCGGACGCGGACAGCGCGAAGTCGTACTCGAGGGCGGCCACGCCGGTCGCGTTACCGGACCCGGCGGCCGCCAGCACCGCGTCGGTCCCGTTCGGCGCCTCGGCGTCGACCGACCGGTTCACGACCAGCGACGCCGATCCGTCGCCGGACGGCGTGATCGACACCGACTGGAGGGGGCCGCCGTCGAGCGGCGCCCGGACCGGCTCGTCGCCGCTCGCCGCCGAGACGTCGACGCGCGCCCCCGCGTCGGTCTCGTTCACCGCGACGGTGGGCGAGTCGTCCCCAAGGTCCGTGTCGAGGGCGGAGTCCGAGTCGTCGTCAGCAGGGGGTACGCCACCGCCACCGCCGGAGGGAGCGTCGTTGTCGTCACCGCCGTCGTCGGGATCGGCGGTGTTGCCGTCGTCGGGGTCGGCGCTGTTGTCGCCATTGTCGGGGTCAGTGCTATCACCGCCGTCGCCCTGGTTGCCGCTATCGTTGTCGCCGTCGTTCTCGTCCTGATTACCGCTATCGCCACTGTCGCCGTCGTTTCCGTCACTGCCGGAGCCGACAGTCACGGTCGTCTCGTTGGACGCCGCGTTGCCGGCGACGTCGACGGCCGTCACGGTGACCGTGTACTCGCCGGGCTCACCGTAGGTGTGGGTCACCGTCGTGCCGGTCGCGGTCGTCCCGTCGCCGAGGTCCCACTCGATGCGGTCGACGCCCCGGTCGTCGTCGACGTCGGCCGAGAGCGTGACCGACTCGCCGGCCGTCGCCGAGTCGACTCCGGTGAGGGCGACGGTCGGCGGCGCGTCGACCACCTCGATCGTCACCTCGGCCACGTCGCGCTGGCCGTCCTGGCCGACCACCTCGACGGCGACGGTGTGCGCGCCCGTCTCGTTGAAGCTCACCGCGTTGGCGGGGCTGTCGGTCTCGTTGTCGAACGTGCCGTCGCCGTCGAGGTCCCAGCGGTAGGTCGTGATGCCGCCGGGGTCGCTGGAGCCACTCGCGTCGAGCGAGACCGTCGTCCCGACGCCGGTCTCAGCGGGGGCCACGAGGTCCGCCGTCGGGGCCGGATCCGGCTCGACCGCGACGGTGTGGTTCGCCAGGTCGTAGTTGCCCGCGTCGTCCGTGACGTTCAGCGTGACGGTGTACTCGCCGGGCTCGTCGTACGCGTGGTCGACGACCGGGCCGGTCGCGGTAGTCCCGTCGCCGAAGGTCCACTCGTAGCTCGTCACGCCGGCGTTGTCAGACGAGTTCCGGCCGTCGAGCGTCACGGCCTCGCCGACGACGGTCTCGTTGGGGCCGTCGACGACGGCGAGCGGCGTCTCCGCGTCGCGGACCTGAATCGTCGTCGACGCCGAGTCGGTCCGGCCCTGCTCGTCGGCCACCGTGACGGACGCCTCGACGGTCCCGGGCTCGTCGAACTGCCGGGTCAGCGTCGACGTCGTCGTGGTGTTCGTCTCGCCGTCGACCGTCCAGCGGTACTCCGCGACGTCGTCGGTCGAACCGGAGGCGTCGAGGGTGACTGCCTCGCCGATCCCGACCGCGTCGGGCGCGTCCAGAGCGGCCGTGGGTCCGGGCTCGGTCACCTCGATGGGGACGGTCGTCCGGTTCTGATTGCCCGCCTCGTCGGTGACGGTCACCGTCGCGTTGTACTGGCCGGCCGCGTCGTAGGCGTGCACGACTGTCGGTCCGGTCGCGTTCGCGCCGTCGGCGAAGTCCCACTCGTAGGCAACGCTCGACTCGTCGTCGTAGGAGTCCGACGCGTCGAACTCGATCGGATCGCCGACCGTAACCGTCGACGCGTTCGCGCTCGCGAGCGCCACCGGCGGCGTGTTGTCCTCGACCGCCAGGTCGACGCTGGCCGTCGAGTTCTGGTTATCCTCGTCTTGGACGGTGACGGTCACCGTCGTGTCGTCGTCGAAGGTACGCTCTATTGTCGCCTCGCTGGTGGTCTCCTCGGGGCTCCCGTCGCCGTCGAGGTCCCACTGGTACTCGACGATAGTCCCGTCGTCGCTGGACCCGCTGGCGTCGAGCGTGACGGGTTCACCCTCCGAGACCGGGTTCGGACTCGCGGTCAGGTCGGCCGCCGGGGGCGAGCCCTGACAGGTGCCGGGCCCGACGGTCGTGGACGCTGACATGTCCAGCGAGACGAGGCCGTCGTCGCTGCGTGCGGCCCAGTCGCTGGTGTTGCCGGCCCAGGGCCAGTCCTCTTCCTGCGCCGCGTAGGACTCCTCGCCGAACGCGGGATCGATCGTGATCCGGTCGCCGTCGCCGAGGTGCTCGAGGCCGCGGTAGGCGCCGCCGTCGGTCCGGTTGGGCGCCCACATCCAGTCGACGGTGCTCGAGGTGGCGCCGACCTCCCAGTTGTCGTCAGTCGTGTTCCCGTAGTAGTCGTCCTGGACCGCCCACTCGCCGTCGCTCGGGAGGCCCGTCATCTCCATCGTGACGGCGCCGCCGCCCTCCCCGTCACCCCGGCGGTCGTGGAGGAAGACCAGGGTGACGCCCTCGCTGCCGCGGTAGACGAATAGCTGGCTCGTCTCCGTCTCCTGGAGCGATTCCGTCCCGGTCGAGCTGTAGGTGCCGTCCTCGTTGTATCCGTAGTACTCCTCGACCGACTGCGATCCGTCGCCGACGTCGGTCAGTTCCACACAGCGGTCGCCCTGTTCGACGACGTACGTGTCCGCCGCGTCGTTCGCCGCCTGGGCGACTGCAGGTGCGCTACCGATCGCGATCGACGACGCCACCAGCCCCAGCCACAGGACCTGGGTGAGACCGATCGCGAACAACTTCTGACGTGACATGTATCTAACTGGTCGCCAGTTCACCGCTACCGGGCTTTGTTATGGAGCGCTGGAGGCGTCCGACTCGCTGGTAGGCGACGTTTGCGCGAAAACGGGGGAGGGGTGCGAGCGTCCGTGGCGGCAGCGGAGAGCGTCGAAGGCGGCGGGAGAAACGTGGAAGGCGGACGTGGGGGACGGCCGTCGTCAGCGGGACCGGTGGAGTGTTCGGGGCCGCGGTGCGAGCCAGTGCGATCGGGTGCGAGCCAGTGCGGGAGCGCGGTGGCCGTCAGTCCTGATCGGCGGCCGCCTGGTGCTCGGCCGGACTCGCGGTCGCCGGGGCCTCCTCAGGCCCGGCGCTGGCACGGATCTCCTCCATGATCTCGATCGTCCAGCGGGCCTCCGCGAGGGTGTCGGGCATCGGCGCGTCGCCGAGCAGCGCCCGCGCCTCGCGGTCAAACTGGTAGGCGTGGGCGTTCAGGTCGCGGTGGGTCTCCCAGTCGTCGCTGCGGGCCCGCTGCGCGACGGCCATGGCGTTCTCGACGGTGCCGCGGACGCGGTCGATCACGTGGTCGACGTTGGCCATCGCCCGGCCGAGCGAGGAGGACTCGTAGTCCCGGTCCAGCGCCGTCACGGTCTGGGAGACGACGTCGACGACGAGACTGCCGTCGTTGCCGTGGATGCGCAGCTCCTTGTGGGGAACCGGGCTGGCGAGGATCGTCCCCGAGCAGAGGGCACCGTCCTCGCTGCGGTACTGGAAGGACGTGCCGTCGTAGTCGAAGCCCTGCTCGTAGTGGCGGTGGCGGTCAGTGTCGGCCGTGATGGCCTCGGGGCTCTCCGGGTAGCCGCCGAGGTTGAGCAGCATGTAGATCGGGTGGGGCAGCCCCTCCTCAAACTCGCCGCCGGCCAGGTCGAGGGCCCACGAGCCGCGCTTCTCCTCGTCGGGCCAGGTCTCGCCCGCGTACAGCATCTCGGCCGATCGGACCTCGCCGATCTCGCCGCGCTCGATGCGCTCGCGGGCCTCCCGCATCGCGGGGTCGTAGTCGTGCTGGTGGACGACCGAGACCGGCACGTCGTAGCGCTCGGCGTGCCGGAGCAGTTCCTCGGCCTCCTCGGCGGTCTCGGTGACCGGCTTCTCGATCTGGACCGCGACGTCGGACTCGATGGCCGTCTTGGCCAGCTCCAGGTGCGTCTGGACGGGCGTGCAGATGTGCAGCCAGTCCAGCTCCTCCCGGACCAGCATCGCCTCGACGTCGGTGTAGGCCTTGAGGTCGTACTCGCGGGCCTTCTGGCGGACGCGATCCTCGTCGAGGTCGCAGATCGCCACGAGGTCCGCCTCGGGGAGCCGCGTCAGGCCGTCCAGATGCCAGTCCGAGACCGTTCCACCGCCAACCACTGCTGTCGTGATCGACATATCCCAGTCGGGCCAGCCTGCGGGCTTTGTTATGGACGCTGTGCGAGATAGCTAGGAGAGTGCTACCGGTATGCTGTGTCCTGAGAACGATCCAGAGCGGTTCGTAGCGGCCTACTACGGTCTCACGCGCTGGTCTGCGGGAGAGAATGCGGCGTATACGGGCAGAACGAGGCGTCAGCGGTCGGCCGCGTCAGCCGTCCCTCGTCAGAGCGAACTCGCGGGGACCAGCCGCCGCACAAGGCCACGGGCGGTCGCCAGCCCCGGAAGCCCGTCCCTGTACCACTGGACCAGCGCGATCGTCAACAGCGCGACCTCGAAGCCGACGAACACCACCGCGCGCGGGGACGCGAGGAACTCCTGGAAGGAGGCGACGACGTCGAGCAGGTAGGCCGCGAACGGTTCGGGGTCGGTCTCGACCACCGGCACGAGCGGCCACAGCAGGAAGCTCAGTTTCGGGCCATCGCCGAGGACGACGGGGTAGAGCGCGTCCGCGGGCAGGTGCGAGAGGTACGCCAGCCCGAACGCCGTCCCGGCCTCGGGGACGCCGCCGGCCCGCGCCAGCAGCGCGACCGTGACCGCGACGGGGACGGCCACCAGCAGCGAGTGGGCCAGGGACAGGCCGCTGGGCAGCAGCGCCGTCGACCACCCCAGCGGCTTGTCCACCAGATCCGGTAGCTGGGTCGCGAACAGGACGACGAGGGCCTCGCTGCCGGACGGCGGCCGACCGCTTCGGGCGCGCCGCCACAGCGAGACCAGGAGGTAGCCGACCGCCAGGTGTTCCCAGGGCCACATCAGCGCCGCGTGCTCACCTCGCTACGGACACTCATCGTTCGCGCTCGTGGACGCGCGCGCTTAAGTATAGGGACACTGGGTGCCGCCGGAGCGGCCGGGACCGCGAGACGGCGGTCCCGGCGTGGTTGTCCGGCGGCGCCGACGCGGCCGTCGAACCGCCAACGGGCGACTCGCTCGCTAGATAACGCGGTCCTACCGCCGGAGGTAGCGTCGTCCTCGGCGGATCACGGACGTCCGCCCACCGACGCCGCTTCCGAATCAGGCGACGCGGAGCAGAGCCCGGCGAGCCCGGGCGACGGGCGTCGACCGGTGAAAGTTCGACGTTAGATACCGGTTTGTCCGGCCGTAGTACTCTGTAGGCTATCGACTGGTGAGGTCGTTCCCCGGGCGGAACGGCGGGCCGCCGAGAGTCGATCGCGGCGGGCGGCCAGGACGGAGGACGGTGGTTGCAGGAACGTAGGCGGCAAGAAAACCGGAGTTAGACGTATCAGTGTGGCAAGAAGGAGCCCCGTCGAGAACTACAAACGGGCGGTCAGGCTCGAACAGTTCCGGGCAGGTTGACTATAACAATGGCCCACTCGGACCTGTCAGTAGATATGAGCGCGGGACGGACAGCCGCGACCCCCACGAGCAATGTATCGTGACAAGACTGTCGCCGTCGTCGTACCGGCGTACAACGAGGAGCCGTTCGTGGCCAGCGTCATCGAGACGCTGCCCGACTACGTCGACCGGGTCTACGCCGTCGACGACGCGTCCACGGACGACACCTGGCAGGAGATCCGGGCCGCCGCACATCGCGTCAACGACGTGCCCCAGAACGGCAACGCCTTCGAGCGGCGCGTGATACCGATCCGTCACGAGGAGAACCGCGGCGTGGGCGGCGCGATCAAGACGGGCTATCTCCGCGCGCGCGAGGACGGGATCGACGTCACCGTCGTCGTCGGCGGGGACGCCCAGATGGACCCCGATGCGATGGCCGACGTGATCGAGCCCGTCGTCAGCGGCGAGGCCGACTACGCGAAGGGCAACCGCCTGCTGGACCCCGACTACTACGACGACATGCCGCGGTTCCGCTACCTCGGCAACCGCATCCTCACCGTCCTGACGCAGATCGCCAGCGGCTACTGGTCGATCGGCGACCCGCAGAACGGCTACACCGCCATCTCGCTCGAGGCGCTGGAGACCATCGACGTCGAGTCGATGTACGAGTTCTACGGGTACTGCAACGACCTCCTCGTCAAGTGCAGCGTCAACGACCTCCGCGTCGTCGACGTCCCTCACGAGGCCACCTACGACGACGAGGAGAGCCACATCGACTACCGGACGTACGTGCCCCGCGTGTCGGGCATGCTCGCCCGGAACTTCCTGTGGCGCATGGCCGTCTGCGGCCGCCAGCTCAGCCCCGTCGCCCTCTTCGTCGCGCTCGCCGCAGTGACTGGACTCGGTGGCCTCACGCGGGCGATCCGGGGCGACGACGGGGAACAGGGCGGAGCCGGGAGCAGCCTGGCGGTGGCGGCGACCAGCGCCCTGGCCGCGCTGGCCCTCGACCGCGAGCGCGACGACCACCTCGACGAGCAGGTCGATCCCGAGCCGCAGCTCGAGGACGCCGACGCGGACGAGCACGAGCACAGCGAACCGCCGACGATCGGCCGGAAGCAGGGCTGATCCGGAACGGACGGCCGGTGCGGCCGGCCCGTGATCGGATCCTGAAGGCGCTTCGTTCGATTCCTATAACCTCCATAACAATCGCCCGGGACGGCGACTGCGACACCCGTGACCGACGACGCCCGCAGCCGCAGGCGGTTCCTCCGCGGTCTGGGGTCCGCCGCCGCTCTCGGAGGAGTGGCCGGCTGCTCGACCGACGAGGGGACGCCGCCGGAACGGACATCCCCGCCGGAGGGGACCGCCACCGCGGGGAACAGTGAGAACAGCGAGACGGATGGCTCCGACGCCGGCGAGTCCGCCGCCGAGGCGACGGACCCCGACGACCGTCCCTCCGACGCGGAGCTCGCCGACCGCGTCGGCACCCGCGTCGAGCGGGTCGTGGACGTCACCGAGGCCGGGGCCAGCCCCGACGGCGACGAGCCGATCGATCCTGTTCTGGACGAGGTCGTCGGCGACCGGACGCTGCTGTACTTCCCGCCCGGCGAGTACCTGGTCACGGACACCTGGCGCCACCCGGAGTTCGTCGGCCTCGCGCTGGTCGGCGACGATGCCACGATCAGGCCCGAACCTGGCTTCGACACTCTGCTGCTCGGCCTCGGCGGCGAGAGCGGCGCCTCCGGCCTCGCCGTCCACGGCCTGACGTTCGACCTCAGCGCCGAGGACACGGGCGCCCGGCCCCTGCTCGGCATGGTCGAGGACGGCCTCGAGGTCGTCGACGTGACCGTCACCGGCCGGATCGACGTCGACCAGGACTGCCTGCGCTTCGACGTGACCGACGCCGACGGGACCGGCGTGGTCCGGAACGTCACGGCGACCGACGGCGGGATCGCCGACTACCCCATCACCGGGTGTTACGTCGGCGAGGCCAGCGAGGGCGAGCTGCGCTTCGTCGACTGCGAGTTCGCCGGCTTCCCGGACAACGGCCTGTACGCCTCCGCCGCGACCGGGCCCGTGATCGTCGAGGGCGGCACCTACCACAACAACGACGTCTCGAACGTCCGCGTGAGCGGCCCCGCACGCGTCAGCGGCGCGACGGTCCGCTGCGACCGCGACCGCGACGGCTTCCAGAACATGCGCGGGATCCGCCTCCGAGAGGGCAGCGACGTCGTCGTCGAGGATTGCCGGATCGAGATGCACGAGGTGGCCGGCAGCGACGGCGCCGTCACGCTGGCCAACTGGCTCGACGGCGCGACGATCCGGAACACCGACATCCGCGTCGACGCCGACGGCGTCCACGGCATCTGGGCCAAATCCCCGGAGGGGTCCGCCCCGTCAGATCGGGAGTACCGCCTGCGAATCGAGGACGTGGCGATCGCCGGCAGCGCCGCCGGCGGCACCGCCGTCCGCCTCTCCGAGCGCGAGGACTGCCTGATCGACGGCGCCTGCGTCCGCCAGACCGGCGACGACCGCGACGGTATCGTCTGCACCCGCGTCTCCGACTCGACGATCCGCAACAGTTCCATCGCCGTCCACGGAGAGCCCGTCGTCCTCGAGGACGCGTCGGTCGATCGGCTGGGCGTGCGGACGCCGAACGTGGGCGACGGTGGGGGAGAGGGTTGTCTGTCGTCGGAGTGAACCCCACCCCACGTTTCCGTCGTCTCCGCACGCTGGCTGGAGGGGAAGGTCCGGGGTGGGCTCGCGACGGACGGTCGTCTACCGGAATTTCGGATCTGTCGTCTCAGCCGTTCTATCGGGGTTTGGTCGGATATTTACCGGCTGTCGAGGCGAATGCCCCGGGGTTGAAGCCGACACTCGATGTCACGAAACATTAAGTAATAACACACCGATAATTATGGGGCAACGATGTGATACGACTATCGCTTCCGCGCTTACCCTGACCGAACAGGTGTGACTGCGGAGGCGGAACGCCACATCGACATTCATCGCCAAGCCTACAATCACACCCGCTACGAATACAACGCCCTCGACATCGACGAGCACACCATCGGCCCGGCGTACCAACACCAGAAGCGCCTCACCGTGTGGAAAGACGAGTGGCCAATCTTCTCAGACGTCCACTCGAAGGCATTGCAGAAGACCGTCGAACGCTTCTACGACAACCTCTCAAGCCTCTCCGAGAAGAAGCAGAGCGGGCACAACGCCGGGTGGCTCAAATGGAAGTCACCGCGAGAGTATCAGAGCGTGACGTGCTCGCAGTCCGGCTTCGAACTCAAAAACACGAGTGGCCGACACACGACACTCTGGATCTCGAAAATCGGTGACGTCCCCATCCGCTACCACCGTTCCATCCCGAACAACGCCACCATCAAAGAAGTCACCCTGAAGAAGGAGACGACAGGTGAATGGTACGTCACGTTTGGTCTCGAAGTCGAAGACACAGCATTCCCCGAGAAATCCGACGTGGATGGGTTGGATGCTGAGGATTGCGTTGGCATCGACCTCGGCATCAACAACTACATCTACACGTCAGATGGCGACAGCGTGGACTGGCTCGATCTCACCGGTGAATACGACCGCTTGCGCCGTGAACAGCACCATCTCTCCTGCAAGGAACACGGCAGCAACAACTGGGAGAAACAACGCCGGGAGGTCGCCATGGTCAAGTGTCAGATTAAGCGGACGGTCGAAGACTTCCAGCACAAGCTCACGACGTGGCTTGTCAAGACGTATGACGCCGTGTTCGTGGAAGACTTGAACGTCTCGGGAATGCTCCAAAGCGAAAGCAATGCGCGGAGTGACATCCTCCCCGCCGTAAACGGCCGGGGCTTCCCACAAGGATAGTCCTTGCTCAGTTGGGAACCTCGGGTTTGCATCCCGTCGTGATACAGGGAGTGCCACGCCCCCGTTATCCC
>SDGW01001100.1_pt1 | contig 11269 bp, 6 predicted proteins | sample 2873831 | NCBI WGS metagenome assembly SDGW01 (sample SAMN08132700, study PRJNA421101) | hypersaline lake metagenome | isolation source: celular fraction 0.22 microns magnesium sulfate-rich crust from ephemeral... | place: Spain: Penahueca Lagoon, Toledo | collected 2011-07
AATGGAGAGCCAGCAGATGCTAACGGTTCTAATGAGGATAAAGTTGTTCCTTTTAAGCAGTCGAATAAGGTTGGTCGTAATGAACCATGTCCATGTGGAAGTGGGAAGAAATATAAGAAATGTTGTGGGAGATAAAGGTAGAGAAAAGATTAGAGATAACAAAAAAGAAGTTAGATGAGTTTGGGATATCTCAAGAGAAAGTAGGGGGGATACAGATGCACCCTTCCTTCACACTCAACCCATGTTGAGAATGTGGCTTGGTTGAAAAGACAGTAAAAGGATATTTAATTAAGCAGGAATCTAGGTTAGAGGTTTCTGCTTAATTTTTTTTAGTTATTTTTAATTTCTCTCGAACACGAGAACCGTCCCTAAATTCGTTCTGTGGTCATTATGAAAAATTGGTCTTTGGTTCAGACTGGCCTTTGGCTCCAATTAAGGAATATGCTGAGTTTATTGGGGCGTTGGTGCCTGAGAAGCATCATGATGATGTGTTTTATGGGAATGCGAAGAAGCTGTTTTCGAAGGTTGATCATATGGCCGATACTATTAGTGTTAAATGATAACTAAACAAGAAGAAGAGTCGGTTACCCGACTCTTCTTTTTAATAATTGAGGGAGTGAAGAATCGTTGAGAGTGGTTTTATATTTGACCTTGTTATTCGTATTTATCTCAACAACAGGTTGTTCCTTTTATGAAGACTTTCAAGAAAAAGAAGATGCAATACATGCAATGAAGTCCGCTAAAGATGGATTTTATGACATTTATAAATTCGGGGAGTTTGATTCGAAAGTTCGTTTCCCAAAAGGATTAAGCTAGAAATATTTAGTAACTAGAATGGAGGATCCTTTTTCAGCAGATAAGGATTATTTAGAGGTACTAGATTTAAAACTAAACTACCCTGATATATTGATTTTTGATGATAAAGGTTTGACCCTTGCTACTGAAAAGCCAAAAGAGGCAATTAATTTTATAAAGAGAAGGGAATAATATTAAAGAAAAGAGAAGCTCTTTTCAAAAGTAAACCTAGTAGGTTTGTTTTTGGCAAGGGCTTTTTTTGTTCATAAAAATTAAGGGATGGTTCTGCTGTTATGAGGTTAATGGTGTAGTAAACATGGGAACAATCTTTAAAATAAAAATTATAATGAATTAAGCAGAAATCTAGGTTAGAGATTCCTGCTTAATTCATTTTTAATTTTTCAAACACGAGAACCGTCCGAGACCCGTGAAAAAGTAGGTGAAAAATTAAAAGTGACTGACAGGTGATCCATATGTAGGATGAAATAAAGGTAGAAGGAACCTAAATATAGTAGGAGAGCTTCTACCTTTTTGCTATTTAAAGACTTTTTCACTAGTCTCGAACCGTCCCCATGTATTTGTTCAAGTGACAAACAGCAATATTTCGACACACCAGCAATTAAGAAAAATTAATTGAAATATATAAGGCAAATGATTAAGGGTCAATTTCCTTGTGTGATATAGGAGTTTTTTGACAAGAAGAGAGTGCAAGCAAGTATAAACGGTTCCTGATCCCCACTGCTTTAAAGATATAGCAGGGAGGGGAACGGGGACCGTTTTTTATTCTTTTTATCTTAGTCATCTCGACACTTTTTTAAAGTAAGGAAAGTTACAAGTGACGGAAAAGTCGGAGAATGTAGAATTGCCCAAGTAACTGGCGAAAGAAAAGTCGCTTTAATATAAGATTTCAACATAAATTTTTAGAATTATTTGATATATTAATAAAGCGTAACTAGTCCAAATGGTTCAAGGAGGTATTATTTGTAGTCAATTCGTAGGTAACGCAATTAAATTTTATGGGAGTGGTATGATTGAAGAAAAAAAAGATCTGGTCAGCAGCACTTGCATTATCATTAGGAGTTGGATTAATAGCATCTTCAGTTTTTGCTCAAACAAGCCCACAACAAAGTATATCTTTTTCACCAAAACTTCCAGATTACCAAAAGGTTGATCGTGATTTTGCAAATGAGGTTAAGTCTAGTGGAGGAAAAGTTCAGGGGAAAGAGCTTCACGACTATAATGGTAAGTCATATAGCAAGCCTCAGGAAACTGAAAGATTGCAACCTAAGAATGTGGAAGATCTCCACAAAAAGGGAATTGCTATCGTTGTTGATTTCCCAGTTGAAACTGAAGGCGCTGTAAGTGATGTGCCTGGTGTTGACTTTGAACGAATTGGTGTGAATTATTTTGATGATTTAATTAATGGAGATGTTTATAATCCTTACGAGATGCCTATGTTTGAACATCTTGCAGAATTTAAGGGTGAGTCAGCATCTACAAACAGAACTATGAAAAACTTTTTTGAGGAAGCAAGCTATGGGCAATTTAGTATGGATATAGATGTCGCGGGTTGGTATGAGCTTCCCCATTCTTATGAGTACTATTTAGGTCAAGAAAAAGGGTACTATAACGAAAATGGAGATGCCCATATTGGGGAGTTGATAAGGGATGCGATTGAACTTGCATCAAAAGATGTAGACTTTTCACAATATGCAGTGCCAGCTAAGCCAGGGGATTTCTGGTTAAATGGAGATAAAACATCTATTGAAGTAGGCGGGGAAACGGTTGATATGATTGTCCCTAATTTACTTATTATCCACCGAGGTACAGGTGCTGAATTTAGTTTAGATCCAAGTGTGATTTGGTCTCATAAATGGGATATAACAAGTGCAAGTTATTTTGGAGAGTATTATAAAACTGGTACACCTCCTGATGTGTCATCATTAGAGCATACCGTAGTTGATGGTGTAGTAGTTGATACGTACAATATTGTTCCTGAAGTGGGGCAAGATATTACTGGTTATTTAAAATATTCATACCCTGAGTATTTTGGGCCTGACTATGAAGGCAGAGACCCTTCCCCACCTTCCGTTGGTGTATTTGCCCATGAATTTGCTCATGTCCTAGGGTTACCAGATTTATATGATTATGGCTATGATTCAGAGGGAGTTGGAATGTTCAGCTTGATGGCTGGAGGTTCTTATGGTCGTGATATGCCTGACCGCTATTATAGTGGTAATTCCCCAGTTCATCCAGATGCATGGTCTAAAACCTATCTTGGATTTGCTGATCCTATTGAGGTCAATGAAAACCAATCATTAACACTAAGACCGGTTGAAGAATACAAAGACATTTACAAAATAAATGTACCTGGTTCAGATGGCCGTGAGTACTTCCTATTAGAAAATCGACAACAAAAAGGGTTTGATGCTGGTTTAGAAAATAACCTTGATGGAACGGACTTACATGGCTTAGTCGTGTACCATGTGGTCGAAGATATTCTTGCGCGTAATTTTAGTCGTCCAAACGAAGCTCAGAATTGGGATTTAAACCACCTTGGTCAATCGCAAGTTCCAGTAAATGCGGATAATGGTGAACGACATTATGCAGTAAGTGTAGTACAGGCAGATGGAAATTTTGATTTGGAGAAGTATATGAACGATGGAGACTCAGGAGATGTGTTCCCTGGTAGAAACAATGTTACTTCTATTAGCACAAAAGGAAATGTTGGACCTAACACAACTTCATTATACAAATGGTCTAATAAAAGCACTCAAACAAGAATTCAGTTTGATAACATTGTAGAGCAAGCTGATGGAACAGTAACATTAGATGTTTCTTTTAACAAACAGTAAGTTATTGTTTGAATTGAGAGTGAATCCTCTTTAAGAGGGTTGATTGTGTTGAAATGTAATTTAAGCTAAACAAAACACTAATATAGTGAGTATTACTAGAGGCATCTCATTAGTTGAACTAACTTTTGAGAAGCCTCTTTTATTTAGTTTATCTTCGATAATTAAAAACCTTTTGCACATAGAACATTATCCCCGTAATTTTAAGAAGTGGGTGGTTTTGTTGTAACCATGAAGAAAGGGACACTGGTACTGGTTAATCGTCATTTCATGTAACAGTGTACCTGTCCCTGTGTGTTTCTTAGATTATATCAATTGGCAAAAAGATCATTCTTGTTTTCTACTGGATTTTTTTAGAATATAATGAAGTTATATTCTATCGAATGGAAGGAGTTCCATCTTGGTATCAACCACAAATCAGGAACAAACCATTTTTTCTCACCGAGGCAATCAAATTGACACAAAAGACAAAGTCATCGACGTTGTATCAAAATACGAGGAACCTCTCGTCGTGATCTTGGACAACGTCGCAACTCACGAAGAGTGCAATGCATTAATTGCTCAATCCAGAGACCGCTTATCCCGATCGAAAATCGGACAAATGAAAGAGACAAGTCAAGAGCGCACGAGCAGCGGTATGTTCTTTGAAGAGAACGAAAACGATCTTATCAACCGAATCGAAAAACGTTTGAGCGATGTGATGTGTATCCCCATCGACCACGCGGAAGGGCTCCAAATTCTACACTATAAACCTGGCCAAGAGTATAAACCCCACTACGACTACTTTAAAAAATCCGACAATAATCGCATCTCTACCCTTATACTATATCTGAACGACGTTGAAGAAGGGGGGGAAACCCTTTTTCCAAATTTGAACTTGGCGGTATCCCCGAAAAAAGGCATGGCTGTTTATTTTGAGTATTTTTATAGCAACAGTAAACTAAACGAGTTAACGCTCCATAGCGGCAATCCTGTTGTGAAGGGAGAAAAATGGGTTGCAACCCAGTGGATGCGGAGAAAGAAAGTTAGATAAATAAAAAGAAGAGTTTTTAACATAAGGACGGTCCTCAAGTTAGTTTATGATTTCACAAACGCGAGAACTATCCCCACTTTATTCCAAAATAAAATAAGTAGCAAAACAACTTGGATAAGTACCAATTTATTGGATGCTTCTTGTTTAAAAACTGTCACTATACTTTGTAAATAATTTAATAATATGCAAGAATTAAATTGCAGGCCAATAGTACGCTCAATATCGGATGTTTGTAGAAATGGAGGGATACATTGCTTAAAGAAAAGACATTAGTCTTAGGGTATTCTTTGACTCTTTTATTGGGTACATTTGGTATTCATTTGTTTTATTTTCGCAAGCCCAGGAGAGGAACATTGTATTTATTATTTTCTTGGACTTTTATTCCGACCTTTCTGTCTTTAATAGATTTATTTTTTGTTAAAAAATGGACCACTAAATGTAACGAAAATAATAAACTTAGGAAAGGTCTTGCTAATGCAATAAAAGAGCCCAATGAAAAAGAATATTTTGAGGATAAATACAAACAACATGGAGTTAAACGTGATTTAGACCAGATAGATAACTTAAGAAAGACACGATATGAAAAACTTCTTTCCCTACTTAATCAGCAAAAATATAATTTGGAAATAGGTAAGAAGAAAGAACACGATCTTGAGCAATACAAACAGAAGACACAAGTTCCGGAAGATTCTAGTAATAATGAAACATTACCCCCGAAAAAAGAGAATTATACCAGTAAGAATAAAATAATAAAGAGATTGCTCGCCAGTTTACAAGTACGTGAGAAACATTTGATAAAAGTTGAAGAACTAAACAAACAATATAACAAAACGTCAATAAAGCCAGAAGAATTTGTTGAAGAAGCATTCGTGGATAATCAAATAATGAAAAAAGAAAATTATTTAAAGCTTTCGACTACAATTCACGATTATATTAGCCAGCTTTCAAAAAAGATGGGGGATAAACGAATAACCAGTGACGATAAGAAAGAGTCGTTTAAAGACAAGGCAGAAACTGTCAGTCCAAATATTCAGAAACAAGAAACATTGGGGGCGATGATTAAGAAACAATTCTCCTTTTATGAAGAAAGTAATATCATTATAGATAAGTATAGCCATCTTAAAACCCCACAATCCATTATTAATGACCTTAAGAATATAAAAGATGGCGATGAAGAACGTACATTCAAGAACGAACGTAACGGAATAGCCTTTTCCATATCATATTCTTCAGGTAATGAAGAATTTGTGAAAGAGTCGATTAAGTACTCTCAAAAAAGAGGCACCCCATTTGAACATACACCTTTTCAAGCATATTGGCCACAATTCACTTCTTTAAATAGTAACCAAACAAAATGGTACTTTTATTGGAGAGAACAGGTTCTAAATAAAAACAACATGAATACAGACCTAAGTTATATCTTCATATTTGTGTATGAGCTCTTAAACTATTCTTTTAATGATAAGGCTTCCTTTAATATAAGCATGATGGTTAGGTTGTATGAAAATTATAAAGAAAGTCATCCAAAGTTGACTCATTATTTGGAGGATTGGATAGCAGATATGCTATTGGAATTAGGGGAACAAGAGTTAGCTTATGAGTGGCGCAAAGAAGATGATATCGTACCTTCGCTATACTCTAGGATTCTTTACTATAAAGATTCATTGAATAAAATATCAATGAATACCTGGAATGCACATATCAACGGGTACAGAGAGACTAAATTCTTTATGAAACATAAGCATAAAATTTATAAGAAGTTCAAAGAGAGTTTACCTCTATTAAAAGAACAATATGAAATTAAAAGAATAGATATCATTGAACGTTGGTTTGAGAAACAAACGCATACTTATCAAAGAAATCTATTTGGTGGTGCCGTTATAGGACGGAAAAGAAAACAAGTCCCTTTTTCATATGAAGAATATAAGATTAAAAGCACTTTAAGTTCTGATATTACGAACTTATTTAGGTTAGCCGAGAATGTGGTAAGATTTGAGCTGGGTGAAAAAAGAGAAATCAAGGTGGACTATGATATGCTACCTGATGATATGAAAGATAAAATAGTAAACAGTCGTTTTAAAACAGTACAAAAGAGCAGCCAAAAGGAGCAGGGAAGCAAAATTCCTGATCCACCAAAGGAAGATAAGTCAAAAAAACAACAGGATAATAAAGAAGAAACTACTAAAAAAGCCGTTTCAAAAATTGAATTTGATTGGGATGAAATCAAACAAAAGGAAGAAGAGCTTAATGATATTCAAACCAAGATAGAGTCAATTGAAGAAAAGGATGAGGAAGAAAACGTTTCAACCCCATTTAATACAAAGGATACTGAATCAGTAAATCCTTCTGAGGAAGAGATAGGCAACCAAATGACAGAACTAGATAATAAAAACACGACTACTTCGTCATCATTTGAAGATATGTTCTCTTCTGGTAGAGAAGGAGATTATGATGAATTCCTAGAGAGCCTAACAAACTCGGAGAAAGAGTTTATCGCATTGTTTGATGGCGGTTTCGTACAAACAGGCGATGCAAAAGATTACGTCAAAAAAGAAGGTAAAATGCTAGGGCTATTTCTAACAGAATTAAATGAAAAAGCCAATGAACATTTTGATGATGTCTTATTGGAAGAACAAGATGAGACAATCGAACTCGTTGAAGATTATATGGAAATTGTAGAAATGGTTAGGGGTGTCGTAAATGGATATTAAGAAAAGAGATTCTTCTGCTATTTTAAATTCATTATCTGGAGGCGTTGTGCCAAAAAGAGGTCTTCACTATATCATGGTAGGAAGAACAGACAAAGCGAACCAGATTTTGAAAGACTTAGAAGATGTAAAAAAAGGTTCATCCATTGTGAAGTTCTACATCGGTGAATACGGTAGTGGAAAAAGTTTTCTACAAGCGTTAATTACTCAAATTGCTTTCAATCAGAAGTTTGTTGTAGCAAAAGCTGATTTCACTCCTGAAAGAAGGCTTTATGGTAACGAAGGGAAGGCTGTATCTCTTTATACGGAATTGATGAAAAATTTATCCATATCAACCAAACCTGAGGGAAATGCATTAAGTACGATACTGGAGAAGTGGATAAGCGATGTACAGTCAAAGGTCGTTCAGGAAAAAGAGTATGGTTCAGTAGCATTTGATAACCCAGATTTTGTCAAAGATGTAGAAAATGAGATCAGTAAGATTGTTTCGGACATGGACGAATTAACAGGTGGTTATGACTTTTCACGTATTTTGCAGAGGTATTTTAAGGGTTTCATAGACGATAATACGGATCTACAACGTTCTGCCTTGAAATGGTTAAAAGGTGAGTATGGAACAAAAACAGAAGCAAGACAGGATTTGGGAGTTAGAACGATAATTGGAGACTCGAATTATTATGAGTATCTAAAGGTGATGGCAAACTTCGTAAAGCAAATAGGATATTCAGGTTTGGTTATTAATTTTGACGAAGCTGTTAACTTATACAAAATTGTGCATCCGCAAACAAGGATGAAAAACTATGAAACCATTTTGAAAATGTTTAACGATGCATTCCAAGGCAACTTTGAAGGATTATATATCACTTTCAGTGGTACTCCTGAGTTTTTGGAAGATGAACGTCGAGGCGTATTTAGTTATGGAGCTCTAAAAAGACGATTGGAGGTCAACCGTTTTGAGACAAAAGAGTATCGTGATTTGAACCAGCCTGTAATTAAACTTTCACCTTTAAATCACAATGATACGTACCTATTGCTTAAAAAGTTAAGAGATGTGCATGCAGCTCATCATAAATACGATCCCACTACTACGGACGAAGAAATAGCCTCCTTCTTGCAAAGCGTCCACTCTAGACCTGGTGCAGAAGAAAATTTAACAGTAGGAGATATTATTAGGGAATTCTTAGGAGCGTTAAATATGCTCCAACAACATCCTGATTATGACCGTAATAAGATATTTGGAGAAAGTGAACAGCAAGAAGAAAAAGAAACATCTTCACCTAAATCATCTTCAAGATTTTCAAAGTTGGAGGGATAAAATGGGTACATTCAAACTCCTATCACCAAATATTCAAAAGAAAATTTGGAATATGAAGTGGGAGGCCTTTACCCCTATTCAGGAGAAGGCTATTCCTTCTATCATTGAGACTAAACAAGATGTTATTCTTTCTTCTGGGACAGCTTCTGGTAAAACAGAAGCTGCTTTTTTACCTATTTTATCTATGGTGGAAAAAGAAGCCGAGGAAAACTTGAAAGTTATCTATATATCCCCTTTAAAAGCGTTAATAAACAATCAATATGAGCGTATTATCAACCTTAGTGAATACACGAACATCCCTATTCATAGATGGCACGGGGATATCTCGCAATCCAAAAAGAAGAAATTCACCAAAAATCCAAGTGGCATTCTTCAAATAACACCAGAATCCATAGAAAGTCTCTTCGTAAATAGAACCGAGCAATTGTACATGATGTTTAAGGATTTAGATTTTATCGTAATCGATGAAATTCACTCGTTTTTGGATGATGAAAGAGGAGTCCATTTACGTTCATTACTGCACAGAATAGAGAATTATTCTACCAATAAACCAAGAATGATAGGATTGTCTGCTACATTGGATAATTTTGCATTTGTGCAAGGATGGGTAAACTACGACAATCCTGCCAATGTAAATATCATAGAATCTCCTGGGAGTGATAAAGATTTACTTTATAGTTTGATGCACTTCCCATCTGGTAAAAGTGGACAAAAGCCTCTAGAGCTTTTTGAAGATATGAGAGATTTAACCAAAGAACAAAAGGGATTGATTTTTAGTAATAGTAGAGGCGGTGTCGAAGAAGGTACTGTAATGCTAAACAGGTTGGCTAAGAAAGAAGGAGTGAAAGAAGAAACGTATTATGCACACCATTCTTCTATAAATAAAGAAGAAAGAGAATACGTGGAAAAAAAGATGGCTGAATCTTCTTATCCGAGAAGCGTTCTAGCTACAAGTTCGCTTGAACTAGGGATAGATGTAGGAGAGATAGACATTGTAGTTCAACTGGATAGTACTTTTACTGTTTCTTCTTTAAAACAACGCCTAGGACGCTCAGGAAGGAAACAAGAAGCTAGCCAATACTTGCAGTTATATTCCACAAGTGATGATAGTTTGCTTCAATCATTGGCTGTCATGGAGCTTGTAAAAGAAAAATGGGTCGAACCAGCTATTGGCTATCCAGTTCCTTATGATATTCTGTTCCATCAGATTCTTTCTATATGCAAAGAAACAAATGGCATTCAAAAAGGCAAGCTCTTAGAGTATATTACCAACATATCCATTTTCCATGAATTGGAAGTTCGAAAAATCGACATGATGATTTCCTTTATGCTAGAAAATGAGCATTTAGAAATGATTAAGGGACCTAATGAATTAATTATTGGTTTAGAAGGAGAAAGGTTGTTAAGAGGAAAAGAATTTTATTCCGTTTTTATGACTACAGAACAATTCGAAGTTCTGCAAGGGGTTAAATCTATAGGGACGATTGATAAGATAATGCTTCTTAATGAAGGAGATAACCTCATTCTTTCTGGTAAGTTGTGGAAAATAATGAAAATAGATACCAAGAGGAATAAAGTTTATGTTCAAAAGGCCGTCGATGGTAAGCCACCTAAGTATTTGAGCGGGGGGCAGAAGATACACAAAAAAATTGGAGAAAAAATGATAGAAATTCTATGTTCAGATGAATCTTTTGAATATGCTGATGAAGAAGCTGTTGCTGCTTTGAACGATATACGAGTTCCATACCATGCAAACGAAGTTACTTATACAAGCAGAATTATATGGGGAAAACAGGGTGAAATGGTGTTTGAAACATTTACTGGTACAAATATTGTTAAAACACTGGTATGGATGTTGAGAAGTAGAGGGTTTGAGATTAAAATGCCAGATGGTTTAGGTAGGATAAAACTACCTCACATTAATGAAATAATGGAGGAATTAGAGGAGATAAAGAGAACAGAATGGAAAGTTGAAGAACTAAATACCTTTGTAAAAGAGGGAGAAAAATTCAGCTCTAAGTTTATTCCTTATCTACCAGAAGAGTTACAATACGAAATGCATGTAGCTCATGAATTTGATATAGAAGGTGTTCGCGAGTTTTTAAATGAACATACATTTAAGGTAGTACAACTGTATTAGGTGTTTATTTTCAAGAGATACAAAAAAGGCAAACTTGGTTAGCAGTAAAACTGATTTGCCTTTTTGTCTTCACTCTATATTATATAATAAAATTCCAGAACATCATAATCTTAAATTGATTGATACCTATATCGATTTCAGTTTTATTAATGAGCTTCTCAAAGAGAGCTACTGCACAAACTTTGGCCGTCCTGCCAAAGAACCTGAGTTGATGTGTAAGTTGTTGTTTATACAACACCTTTACGAGCTTTCGGACGAAGTAACGATACGGGAAGCTAACTTAAACTTAGCTTATATGTATTTCATAGGCGTCAATCCCGAAGATGAACTTCCGGACAAAAGCCTTTTATGCAAGTTTCGTCGACATCGTTTAGGTAAGTCCACACTAGATGAAATGATGATTGAAATCACCAAACAGTGTGTGGA
>SDGW01001470.1_pt1 | contig 11266 bp, 10 predicted proteins | sample 2873831 | NCBI WGS metagenome assembly SDGW01 (sample SAMN08132700, study PRJNA421101) | hypersaline lake metagenome | isolation source: celular fraction 0.22 microns magnesium sulfate-rich crust from ephemeral... | place: Spain: Penahueca Lagoon, Toledo | collected 2011-07
AATAATAATCTCATTCAGCTTAGATTTATTCCGTATGAGGCTCTCATTCGGAATAATAAACTCATTTAGCTTAAAATTATTCCGAATGCCTCTCCCCTCTTTTGGGCTGGACCTTATTCCAGATAACTGCCATTTAATTGAATAAAGTCTTAGTACATAAATAAGTATTTTAGTACAATTAATCCATTCTCTCGCGTTTTTCTCATATGTATCATTTCCATTTATCCCTTTTAATCGTTATAATAATATGAAGAAATACTATGCAAAGGCTATGTTAGTGAGGAGAAAGGGAGATAGGATGTCAGTCCCAAAGCCAGGTGAACATATACAAATTCATAGCTACAAACACAATGGCCAATTACATCGAGTCTGGGATAGTACAACCATTTTGAAAAGTACTCAAAATGTGATTATCGGTGCGAATGACAAGACGCTTGTTACCGAAAGTGATGGCCGCACATGGATCACTCGAGAACCGGCGATTTGTTATTTTCACTCTAAGTATTGGTTTAATATCATTGGTATGCTTCGAAATGATGGAGTTTATTACTATTGTAATATAAGCTCACCGTTCGTTTATGACGATGAAGCATTGAAATATATTGATTACGATTTGGATGTAAAAGTATTTCCGGATATGACATATATTTTGTTAGATGAAGATGAGTACGAGCAACACCGTAAGGAAATGAATTATCCTACAGTCTTGGATCAGATTCTAAAAAACAATGTGAATCATTTATTGCGTTGGGTTCGACAAAGAAAAGGACCATTTTCACCGGAATTCATCGATCAATGGTATGAACGTTACTTAACGTATTTAACATAGGAGCCTGTTGAATCCCAACAGGCTCCTTACATGTTCTTGACCCACTAAGTATAAAATGATCCTATGAGACGAATTCGTGTACTTCGAATGTAGAAAGAGGTGACAGCTATGAGTAACACGAAACGCTATATGCAATTTGTTCGACCGTACAAATGGAAAATTGTATTAACGGTTGCTATCGGGATTTTGAAATTTGGTATCCCATTATTGCTTCCTTTGATTTCAAAGTACGTGATTGACGATATTATTAATGCTGATATGAGTCAGTCTGCGAAAATAGATGAACTACTTTGGATTATGGGTGGAGGTCTTTTAGTCTTCTTAGTCATTCGACCTCCAGTTGAATATTTTAGACAATACTTAGCTCAATGGACGGCGAACACGGTTTTGTATGACATACGAGACAAATTGTTTGATCACATCCAACGGTTGAGCCTTCGTTTTTATTCAAAAACGAAAACAGGTGAAGTTATTTCTCGTGTCATTCATGATGTTGAACAAACGAAAAATTTTGTCATTACAGGACTCATGAATATCTGGTTGGATATGATAACGATTGTGATCGCAATTGGTATTATGCTTTATATGGATGTTTGGCTTACACTCGTTTCCATCGCACTCTTTCCCCTGTATGGTTTTGCAATTAAATATTTTTATGGACGATTGAGGGATCTAACGAAAGAACGTTCTCAAGCTTTGGCTCAAGTACAAGGTCATTTACATGAACGTGTGCAAGGAATGCCGGTTGTGAGGAGTTTCGCTTTAGAAGATTATGAACAAGGACAGTTTAATGAACAAAATCGTAACTTCCTTGACCGAGCACTTAAACACACAAGCTGGAATGCCAAAACGTTTAGTGTAACATCAACCATTACAGATTTAGCTCCTTTATTAGTGATTACTTTCGCGGGTTATCAGGTGATTATGGAGAATATCCAGGTAGGTACCATGGTTGCGTTTATTGGGTATATGGAACGTGTGTATAGCCCATTACGTCGTCTGGTAAACTCCTCTACTGTGTTAACGCAGTCTTTAGCATCAATGGATCGTGTTTTTGAATTTATGGATGAAAAATACGATATAAAGGATAAAAAGGGTGCTGAAAAACTCAATAGTGTCTATGGTGATGTGACGTTCGATAACGTATCCTTCCGTTATGATGAGGATGAACCGCTCGTTCTGGAAGACTTATCCCTAGATGTAAGGAAAGGCGAAACGATCGCCCTTGTTGGGATGAGCGGAGGAGGCAAGTCCACCCTTGTCAGCTTGATTCCGCGTTTTTATGATGTAGAAAAAGGAAGCATCAAAATTGATGGAAAAGATATTAGAGATGTCGAGGCACGTTCTCTTAGGGACAAAATAGGCATGGTGCTCCAAGATAATATTTTGTTCAGTGATTCTATTCGTATGAACATTAAGATGGGGAACCCTGATGCGACGGATGAAGATATGATCGTCGCTGCGAAACAGGCCAATGCTCATGACTTTATCATGGGACTTCCAAACGGCTATGATACGCTTGTAGGAGAGCGTGGCGTAAAACTTTCTGGTGGTCAAAAACAACGAGTCGCTATTGCTCGTGTATTTTTGAAAAACCCACCACTGTTAATCTTAGATGAAGCTACTTCTGCCCTTGACTTAGAGAGCGAGAATCTTATTCAAGAGGCCATGGAAAAGTTAGCTGCGGACCGCACAACATTTATCGTTGCACACCGTTTATCCACGATTACACACGCTGACCGCATTGTATTGATTGAAGATGGCCAAATCAAAGAAGCAGGAAGCCATCAAGAACTGATGAAAAAGCAAGGTGGATATTATAATTTATATCAAGTTCAGCAGCTTGATGACTCAAACCCTGAATACTTGGGCACGTAAGAAAAACCACACTCTTTTGGAGTGTGGTTTTTGTGTACGGTATTATTTAGTGATCATCTTTTATACTGTGTGCGATTTATCTGTCATTTGGTTTCTTACCTACATTAATTCGTTCTTTACTGTGATAATGTTGATAGGTTGAGACCAGTTTTTGTAAACGCATTAACTGATGATGATAGTCCATCAACCTCGTAGCTAAAGGTAAGAACATTAGTTGTTCTTTTTCATCATCCCTGTTTTCATAAAATTGAATTAAGTATTCAACTAGTGTAGGGATATCAGGAGCTCCGGACTCTTCGATTGGGTCTTTTTCCGGGCGGATTCGTCCCATCAAGGATAAAACAATTTTTTCATGAGCGTGAATGGTTTTATCTAGTTCTGTGATTAAGGTTTGACGGAACTCTTCAGGTACTTTGTCCAATTCATTTTCAAGCTTGCAAAACGTTTTTAAAACATCGAAGCTTTTTCTAGTAGTTGCCATTAAATGTCGGAATAAGATCAACTTACGCGCCTTTTGGAAACGACGTTTTTTAAAGTAGGTTCGCTCTTCTTGATAAAGACTGTATGTGTGATCCACGTTCATCAATTCGTTATCAATTCGCTCGATCTCTTCTCGTAAAGCAGGGCGATCTGATAGATGACGTGTTGTAATACGTAGCCATTGCAAAATATCCGATGTATTTCTGTCGATAGTTGAAAAAAGCTTCGTCTCATATTTAGGTGGTAGAAAAACCAGGTTTACGATAAAAGATGAAAAAATTCCGATCATCAATGAAGAGAAGCGAAGTACCGTAAACTGAAAAAATGGCATGTCCGTTGTTTCCATAATGGCGATAACGGCCACTAATGCAAGTAGCACAGTATTTTCATTCATATTAAATTTGATACAGAGTGCAATGACAATCACAATAGTAAAACCAATAATAAATGGGTCTTTTCCTAATGTTAAAACGACAATAATAGCACTTAAGGCACCGATTAAATTAGCCTGCACTTGTTCAATAATGGATTGTACAGAACGATATATTGATGGCTGAATAGAGAATAGGGCTGTCATCCCTGCAATGATTGAACTGGAGCCAATCAAATAAGATACATATAGGGCGAGTGCTACTGCCAGTCCTGTTTTAATCATCCGTGCACCGAGTTTCATAAAAAAAACCTTCCTTCATCTTATACAAACAGATGTATTATATCTTAATCTTAGTCAAATAAGTAGTAGAAAATCCCGAATCCCTTAAATAAAGTAAATTGATTAAGAGTATGATTTCTGATCTAATTAAAATACCCCCCTGTAAGCAAAGGTTAAACAAGAACTTGTTCAGTTGTACGAATAAATAATCTGCTTTTCTTGAAGGACTAACTGCCTCAAAAGAAAAAGCTTTTGCACAAGGTGCAAAAGCCAAAGATTTTCCTCGAAAGGATGGGAGTGTTTAGCACGAATGACATGCTAAAGAACTTATGAAAAGGGGTTAAGAAATGAAAAGTGCACATTATGATGTGCAAATTTTCTGAATTGTTCATATATTATCATAGGTATGTACCCAATGCAATTATTTACACAAAAATGAATAAAAACAATGGAGGGATAGGTTGGTTGGACGGGCTTCAATAAATCGGTAACTTTATAAAGAGGCTTTTTAAAAAGGTGTATAAAAAGCCTCACAAAAAATTATTTTGCGAGGCTTTTGGCGAGTTGGATATTTACTCGTTTGCTAATGCTTTAAATGATTTTTCTACTGCTCGTAATGTTTCGTCAATATCTTCATCCGTATGAGCGATTGTTAAGAACCAGGCTTCGAATTTAGATGGAGCTAGGTTGATCCCTTCTTTTAACATTAGGTGAAAGAACTTGGCGAACATTTCACCGTCAGTGGCATCTGCTTGATCATAGTTTTCTACTTCATCTTCTGTAAAATAAACGGTAAGGGCTCCTTTTAAGCGGTTCACTTTTACAGGAAGGTGGTAAGTCTCGGCATGATTAAGGATGCCGTGTTCAAGTTTCTCGCCGAGTCTATCAAGTTTTTCATATGTCCCTTCTTGTTGTAAAACCTCCAAACAAGCAATACCTGCAGAAATAGAGGCTGGGTTACCTGCCATCGTTCCAGCTTGATATGCAGGCCCTAATGGTGCAACTTGTTCCATAATATCAACACGTCCACCATAAGCACCGATTGGTAAACCTCCTCCGATAATTTTACCGAGAGCTGTCATATCTGGTTCTACACCAACAAGATCTTGGGCACTGCCGTATGTGAAGCGGAACGCAGTGATGACCTCATCATAAATAACAAGAGCACCTGCGTCATGAGCTAAGTCATTAACTTGTTGTAAGAATCCAGGTTTCGGTTCTACAATACCGAAGTTTCCAACAATCGGTTCAACGAGTACTGCTGCTACATCATCACCATACTTATCTAATGCTTCTTTGAAAGATTCAATCTCGTTAAATGGAACAGTGATTACTTCTTTCGCCATAGAAGTTGGGATTCCCGCTGAATCTGGTGTTCCAAGTGTTGCGGGTCCAGAACCAGCTGCTACAAGGACAAGGTCAGAGTGGCCATGGTAACATCCGGCGAACTTAATTACCTTTGTTCTGTTTGTATAGGCACGGGCTACGCGGATTGTTGTCATAACAGCTTCAGTCCCTGAGTTTACAAAGCGGACCTTTTCCATAGAAGGAATTGCGTCTTTTAGCATTTTCGCGAAGCGATTCTCTAGTACGGTTGGGGTTCCGTATAAAACACCATTATAGGCTGACTTAGCAATAGCCTCTGCGATATGTGGATGAGCATGTCCAGTGATGATTGGACCGTATGCGGCTAAATAGTCAATATAACGATTCCCGTCTACATCCCAAAAGTAAGCCCCTTCTCCTTTTTCCATAAATACAGGGGTTCCACCACCTACTCCTTTATAGGCGCGGGAAGGCGAGTTAACTCCCCCGACTATATGTTCTTCTGCATCTCTATATAACTCTTCGGATTTGTTCCAGTTCATATATTAACCTCCAGATAAGAAGGACTCATAACGATGTATCGAAGACCTTCACTTATTGTCTAGCCTACATTCTAACATATATCAAACGTCTAGACGCATGGGGCAAGAAGTGATAAAAAATCATATTTCATAATAGATCTTCGTATTTATAAGAGAAGAGACAGAAATGGGGGAGGAATATGGTATGGTTTTTTCTAATGCTTATTATTCTAGTACTGGGGGTGTGTTTGTGGGGGTTTTTTAGGAAGAACCACCATGAACGTCAGTACTTTTCTGTCCATCACTTTTATAGTTTAGTTCTGGTTTATTTTACTGTAATGATAGGGTTTGGACTCCTCTATTTTGTTCTTTCCTCCCAAGGGTGGAGTATTTTACAAGACGAACTATTGCGAAAGGATTCCGTCTTAGATCGAATGGCGCATTCGATTTATTTTAGTGGGGTTACGTTAATGACTGTAGGGTATGGGGACATTACACCCATTGGAATTGGACGAGTTATAGCATTGAGTGAAGCACTGATTGGTTACATTTTGCCTGCTGCGTTTTTTGTACAATTAATCCAGGATAAACGCTGACTTCCTTTTAGAAGCAAAGAGTAAGAGTTGTAGCTCATAGATGTCTAGCTCCAGCGCCCAGCTACGAAGGGAGTTCCCTCGCCTCCGTTCGATAAGTCAACATCGATTCGCAAGCTCACCGTGTTTCCTATATACATTTGTGACATGAAATTTTAACAAAGGAGAAATTCGACGTAGTTAAAATTTCTAGGTGAAAGTACCACGGCAACTAAGCTTCTGTCTGCGCCTGTCGGCTTGCCAATCAGCAAGTTTGGTTAATCTTACTACGGGCTCAGTCCACTCCCTTCGTAGCTAAACGGGCGCTTGTGCTTTTCTTATGAGTTGTAAGTTGACTAAACTTTGGTTACGCTTATAGAAGATCATTTTCAGGAGGGATTGGCATGACCATTGAATTAGGAAAATCAGCACCAGATTTTGAATTACAAGCGAGTAATGGGGAAGACGTAAAGCTGTCAGACTTTCGTGGAAAGAATGTCGTTCTTTATTTTTATCCAAAAGATATGACACCAGGTTGTACAACGGAAGCGTGTGATTTTCGTGATAATCACGAAAGCTTTGCGGAATTGGATGCAGTCATTTTAGGGGTTAGTCCAGACCCTGTTGATCGTCATAAAAAGTTTATTGATAAACATGACCTGCCGTTTTTATTACTTGCAGATGAGGATCATAGTGTTGCAGAGGAATATGGCGTATGGAAACTGAAGAAAAACTTCGGGAAAGAATACATGGGCATCGAACGTTCTACTTTCGTTATTGATAAAGAGGGGAACCTTGTGAATGAATGGCGTAAGGTTCGAGTAAAAGGCCATGTTGAAGAAGCGTTAGAATATATTAAAGAAAATTTATCTTAAGTAAGAAAAGCCCTGGTTAACAAATATCAGGGCTTTTTTAAATATGCACTATTGTTTACGTAGTTTTTGAATTTTATTTAACGTATCTTGGTACTCTTCCTCAAGCTGCTGTATATCATCTTTGGGGTCAGGTAAACTTAACCGGCTAATGGTTTCAGTTAGCTTATTCTCCAAAGCCATTAGGTCAAAGGCTTCCTCATCCACTTCTTTTGGCTGATCAAGACTCGCTTGCCAAGCCGTTAAGTTCCCATTAAATGAAGTGATGTTCTGGTTTTCTAAAATCCATAAGTGGTCTGCTGTTTCATGAACGAAGCGTCTGTCATGTGACACAAACAAGACCGTTCCGGGGTATTCCTGAATGAGTTTCTCTAAGGCAGAAATAGCTTCTAGGTCTAGGTGATTGGTCGGTTCATCTAAAATCAACACATTGTAGTCCCCTGTTAAAAGACGTGCTAAAGCTGTTTTTACACGTTCGCCCCCGCTTAAGACGCCGATTCTTTTATGAACATCTTCATCAAAAAAGCGCAATCGCCCTAAGATAATCCGTACCACATGTTGAGGGAGAAGGCTATTTTCTTGAACGTATTGCAAAATGGTTTTGTCCTCTGGTAAATGAGCAAGCTCCTGCTCAAATAATCCGATATTTGCTTGATTTGTAAGCTCGATATTGTCCCCAAAAGCAAGAAGTTGTTTAATAAGTGTTGTCTTGCCACTACCGTTCGCTCCGATTAGTGCTGTTTTTGATCCTGTTCTAAGTTTTAGTGAATTAGCTTGAAATAAAAGGCGGCCATCTACTGATTTTTGTATCTTTTTAGCCGTTAGAACTTGTTTTTTGTGAATGGGGCTTGAAAGTGTATAGTCCATTTTAATGTCATCCCATTCAAAAGGTTTATCCACTGTTTCCAGACGTTCAATTCGATCCTCGATGACTTTAGAGACACGTTCAACTTTTTTCTGTTTACCTGCAGCTTTGTTTTTATGAAGCTGCCATTCTGAGCTACTCATTCGAGCGGGTGGCTTTCGCATACCTTGAGCTTGTTGCTCTTTTTGTTTCATCCGCTCGATTAAGCGTTTCTTTTCTTTTACGTATTTATCGTGTTCTGTATATTGTTGTTCCACTTTATGTTGTTTCGCTTGTTCGAAATCACTAAAATTTCCTTTATAAGACGTAACCTTGCCATTTTCAAGTTCCCAAATCTTTGAACACACGTGATCGAGTAAGGTTCGGTCATGGGATATGATTAAAATAGCTCCCCTGAAGTGAGTAAGTCTTTTCTCGAGGATCCAAATTTAATAACGTTCGATCACCTATAGCAAATTGTATATTTAACGCATGCATGATTCTCATAAAAAAACCTCCATGGATTCGCTCCAAAGAGGTAGGTATTTTCGGCATAAGAATGCAAATAGACAAATTCAGTTATAGCGTCTAAGGGATTCTGTGCACAATGCGTCTATTAAAAGTAGACATACCTATCCTATCTGGAACGAGTCGTTTCCGTTTATGTTCATGATAAAACTCGCCTCTCAAACATAGGATTAGTACTTCATTGCGCTAATCTTCAGTCCCTTCTAATATATTCCTTTTCATTATATGCAAGTGTCTTGAAATGAGCAACTGATTTGAGTAGGTTTTCAATAAAATCCTTACATTATATGAAGGTGTGATAAATGAATATATTAGCTTGTATGAGTTGATCTCACGAGCCTAATTCTAAAAATCCAATCAAAACTAGGTTATGGTCCATACCGATTGAGGCTAAGGAGCGTATATTACAGCATGAGACCAACCTCCCCTTACAACGAGAACGGTTATTGCGATGAAGATGCCTTCATCGCCCTTTTTTTGTTTATATGGTGATTCACATGCGGTTTTTATGAGACTAACACAGATGAGAGCACCTCATTTCTGGGAATTTAAATGAAAAAAAGATAAAATAGAGGAAAGTAGTCGTACCTTATAGGAGGTTTATACATGTACGTATTAACGTCGTGCAAAATAAGAAGAGATTTAAGAGAACAATTAGCTTCAGCAAACCCATCTATTACATATCAGTTCTGTACCAGTATAGAAGAAGCTGAAGCATACCTTCCTAAAGCTGATGTTTTACTTACATATGGGGAAGACTTGGATGAGGAGAAGGTTGAGCGGGCGAAAAATCTTAAATGGATTATGGTTCTTTCTGCTGGAATCGATCAGATACCGTTTAACAAAATAGAGGAAAAGGGAATAATCGTAACAAATTCTAAAGGAATTCATAAGACACCAATGGCTGAATATGCGATATCGATGTTACTTCAGGTTTGTCGCCAGGCTAAAACCATTATTGATCAAGAAAGGTCCCATGATTGGGATCGATCTGTGAGAATGACTGAAATTAGTGGGAAAACCATGCTTATAGCTGGTACAGGAGCGATTGGCCAGGAAGTTGCTCGTCTGGCAAAAGCTTTTCGCATGCGTACTATAGGGGTTTCAAGAAGTGGAAAACCAAAAGAATTTTTTGATGAAGTTTATATAGAGGAGGAAGGCTTAGCGTTAGTTGGAGATGCCGACTTTATCGTTGCAGTATTGCCTAGCACTCCAGAAACGAAAGACTTCTTTAGGAAAGAACACTTTGAACAAATGAAATCTACATCTATCTTTCTAAATATGGGGAGAGGTGATGTGGTGAATAGTACTGTACTAATGGAGGCTCTTCAAGACAGAGAAATTGAACATGCAGTCTTAGATGTTTTTGATAAAGAACCACTCCCAGAGGCCCATCCGTTCTGGGAAATGCAAAATGTCACAGTCACACCGCATATATCAGGGATTTCACCAGAATATCAACCTAGAGCTCTTGATATTTATGAAAAGAATTTAGAAGTGTTTCGTAAGCATAAAAATGATTTTATAAATCTCGTAGATCCAAGAAAGGGGTATTGACCATGAAAATTTACACACGTTCTGGAGATAAAGGCTCAACCTCTCTAATTTATGGTGACCGCGTTCCTAAGAATGATCTTCGTGTGGAGGCATATGGAACTTGTGATGAAGCGAATTCAATGATTGGAATGGCAATGAGTCATCTTCGTAAGGAAGATTGGGATAATAAAGAAGAATTTTGTGATGTGATGCATCACGTACAGACTGTTTTATTCCATGTTGGGGCAGAGCTTGCTACACCTCAAGGAAAAGAAGTAAAGTGGCAATTAACTCAAAGCCATATTGATGAGTTGGAGAAGAAGATTGATGAATGGGATACAGAGCTAAAAACACTTGATAACTTTATTTTGCCTTCAGGCCACGAAGCCTCTGCTACTCTTCATGTGGCAAGAACCATCACTAGAAGAGCTGAACGTACAGCTGTAGTTTTAAAAGATGACTTGAATAATGAATTAGTGTTAAATTATCTGAACCGTTTATCAGATTTCTTGTTTGTTGCTGCTCGTTTTGTAAATGAGAAAACAGGTGGTAAGGAAACACCTTTACGTGCAGATGTGTAAAATGTGGTAACTTAAGCATTAGGATGGGCTCAATATTGACAATAAGTTTTCAATAGGGTTACACTATTTATAAAGATTTTAATCTAATAATATTCTTTATTTAAGAAGTGAATCATGTACATTTTTTCAGTGTTTTAAACTATACTATAGTTTAAAATGGTAATCATTCTTCTTAAACCCTTTTGAAAGCGAGGTGCATGACGGTGTCAGATCATAGACTAAAAGAAGCCTTAGATACTTTGAAAGGTTCTGGCGTACGTATTACACCACAACGTCATGCGGTGCTTGAGTATCTAATTAACTCGATGTCACACCCAACTGCTGATGAAATTTATAAGTCTTTAGAAAGCAAATTTCCAAATATGAGTGTTGCTACAGTTTATAATAACCTGCGAGTATTCCGAGAGATTGGGCTAGTGCGTGAGTTAACGTATGGTGATTCATCAAGCCGTTTTGATTGCAATACAACAGATCACTATCATGCTATTTGTGATCATTGTGGCAAAATTGTAGACTTTCATTATCCTTCACTCGATGAAGTCGAATCCTTAGCTGAACAGGTTACAGGTTTCGATGTAAGTAATCACCGTATGGAAGTTTACGGTACATGTGAGGAATGCAAGGATAAAGAAACCCAAAAACATTAA
>SDGW01001101.1_pt1 | contig 11263 bp, 10 predicted proteins | sample 2873831 | NCBI WGS metagenome assembly SDGW01 (sample SAMN08132700, study PRJNA421101) | hypersaline lake metagenome | isolation source: celular fraction 0.22 microns magnesium sulfate-rich crust from ephemeral... | place: Spain: Penahueca Lagoon, Toledo | collected 2011-07
GAGCGCCCGTCCCTCGCGCCGCAGTTCGAAGTGGCGGCAGTCCGGCCGCATCGTGTCGTGGAACGAGCGCCATCCCTTCCCGTAGGCGCGCTCGGCGATCTCCAGCCGCAGGGTCTCGGTCTCGGGGTCGCGGTCCGCGTCCCCGGACGGTCCGAGGTCGCTCGGGTGCCACGCCACGCTCCCCGCGTCGCCGCGGACGCCCGCGGAGAAGTCGGTCGCGAGGATCCCGGCCTCGACCGGCATCTCGCGAAGGAGCGCGGGCTCGACGCGCTCGCCGGTCGTCTCGGTCGCGAGCCACGCCTCGTCGGCGAGGGCGGCCTCGACGTCGTGTCCCAGTTGGTCGGCGAGCCGGTCGGCCGCGGAGCGGTCCAGGTCGGGCTTGTTCTCGATCGCGACGATCCGCTCGACCCAGTCGGGGTACGGTCGCTTCCGGCGGAGCTGGATGCGGTTGTTCCGGCGGCGCTTCTCGATCAGGTCCCGCCCCGCGGCGCGGTGGACGGCCTGCCGGACGTACCGCCACGGGTAGCCGGGGTGCGGGAGCGCGTCGCGGTACCACGCCCACTCGGCGGGGGCGTGGCGGACGACGTGGAGGAGGTCGGAGTCGATGGTCCGCTCGCCGAAGGCGCGCCGCGCCGCGAACGCCGCGGGGTCGACCTCGATCACGACCGTGTCCCAGCGGCGCTCCGCGGTGCCGAGCTGGCGGGCGACGAGCGCGGGGCGCGCGCCGTCGCTCGGGTGCCACGCCAGCTCGGCGTACCGGCAGACGAGGAGCTCGTAGCCGAACTCGGCGTCCGGAGTCACGGCCGTGCTAGCGCGGGACCGTTTAAAAACGAACCGCCGGAACGCGAGTCGTCCCGCGCGGTCACTCGGGCGTCGCCGCCGTCTCGGCGATCGCCCGTCTCGGAGCGGGGCGACCGCTCAGACGTAGTCGCTCGCCCCGGATCGGGACGAGCGCTCAGACGTAGTCGCCCGTCTCCTCGTCCTTCCGCTCGTCGAGGTAGCCGTGGGCGTCCTCGAGGATGTCGCGGGGCCCGTTCTGGGTGATCGTGTTGAGCGCCTGGTCGTAGTCGCGCCACTGCAGGTCGCGGTGCTCGTTCGAGATCTCGGCGCTCGCCTCGAACGAGCGCGCGATGAACAGGTGGACCGTCTTGTGGATGGTCTTGCCGTTCGCCTCGAACACGTAGTCGTACTCCCTGCGGAAGCCGTCGATGAGCCGGAAATCCTCGATCCCGGCCTCCTCTGACACCTCCCTGATCGCCGTCTGCTGGAGCTCCTCGTCCCCCTCGACCCCGCCTTTGGGGAACTCCCAGTCCCCCGGTCGGCTCTTCAGGAGCAAGTACTCCCGTTCGCCGCGGGTGTCGCGGAAGAGGATGGCTCCAGCGCTGGTCGCTTCGACCGTCATTATCGTCAGGTAAGCAAGCACCCTTAAAGAGCGTGTCGGAGTCCCGAACGCCGTCGCGGGCGACGGCCCCCGAACGAGCGGGGTCGCCACCGGTGTCGCCGGTTCGCGGGTAGATGCGTTTTTACTCCTCCGGCGACCATGGCCGGACGACCCCCAGCCATGACCTTCGTCACGAAACTCTCCTTCGCCTCCGGCGACCGCGACGTGCTCGCCGAGACGGTCCAGGAGCTCAAGTCGACGCTCGAACGGAAGGGCGCGGAGTGTAAGGGCCCGCACGCCGCGCCCGCCGAGACCGTCCGCGTTCCGCTTTATAAACAGCTCCGCGCAGGCGACGAGTTCTCGCCGTGGAGCTACTCCGTCTACAAGCGCTCGATGGAGATCCACGGCGCCGACGACATCGCCCGCGAGGTCGTCGGCCGCGACTTCCCCGACTCGATCCACGTCGAGGTCCAGGTCGACCAGAAGAAGCCGCTCGGCCATCGCCGGGACTGATCGGTTCGACCGCCGAGCGGGAGCGCACGGCGACCGCCCGCTTCCGCCACGCGACCTTTTAAGCCCGCTCGCGGCCACCTGCGGCTATGAGCGCGCTCGACGACGACGCCTACCGCGAGTTCCGACGAGACCTCCACCGCCATCCCGAGCCCGCGTGGCGCGAGTTCTACACCACCGCCCGGATCGTCGCGGAGCTCCGGGAGCGCGACCTGAGCGAGCTGTACGTCGGCCGCGACGCCCTCGCGACCGACGACCGGATGAACGTCCCCGACGACGACGAGCTCGCCGAGTGGGAGCGACGGGCCCGCGACGCGGGCGCCGACCCGGACGTCGTCGACGAGCTCGCGGGCGGCTACACCGGCTGCGTCGCCGTCGTCGAGCGCGGTGACGGCCCCGTGATCGGGCTCCGCGTCGACATCGACGCGCTGCCGATCCGCGAGTCCGAGGACGGCGACCACGCCCCCGTCGCCGAGGGGTTCCGCTCCGAACACGAGGGGTTCATGCACGCCTGCGGCCACGACGCCCACGCGACGATGGGGCTCGGGACGCTCGACGCGGTGCTCGACTCCGACTTTTCCGGCACGCTGAAGGTGTTCTTCCAGCCCGGCGAGGAGCAGGTGGCCGGCGGGAAGCCGATGGCCGAGTCCGGGCATCTCGACGACGTGGATTACCTCTACGCGGTCCACGTCGGCCTCGATCACCCCTCTGGCGAGGTCGTCTGCGGGATCGACGGGTTCCTCGCGGTGCGCCACTTCCTCGCGGAGTTCACCGGCGAGCCGGCCCACGCCGGCGCGCGGCCCGAGCAGGGGCGCAACGCCGTACAGGCGATGGCGGCGGCGATACAGAACCTCTACGCGATCCCGCGCCACGCCGACGGGCCGACCCGGGTGAACGCCGGGCTCGTCGGCGGGGGCACGGCGACGAACATCATCCCCGAGGAGTCGTACATCGAGGGGGAGCTCCGGGGGGCGACGACGGAGCTGGCCGCGTACATGTCCGACCACGCCGACCGAATCCTGGAGTCGGCCGCCGGTATGCACGACTGCGATGTCGACGTGGCGACGAAGGGGGAGGCGCCGAGCGCGACCAGCGACGCAGCCCTCGCCGGGATCGTCGGCGACGTCGCCGGCGACACCCCGGGCGTCACGAACGTCCTCGACAGCGACGACCTCGGCGGCTCCGAGGACGCCACGTACCTGATGCGGGCGGTCCAGGAGAACGGCGGGCTCGCCTGCTACGTCGGCGTCGGCACGGACCACCCGGGCGGTCACCACACCAGCACCTTCGACGTGGTCGAGGGCGACATCGCGGTCGGCATCGACGTGCTGAGCGGGGCGATCCTGCGGGTCGCCGAGACGCGTCCGTGAGGGAGTTCCCCCAGCGGTGGGTTTAGGCGCCGCGAGCCCCTCCGTTCGGGCATGGAGGCCGCCCTCTGGTACGTGCTCACCGGCACCCGCGGCGGCCCGAACAGGGTCCGGATCCTCAGGGCGATCGACGACCGCCCGCGGAACGCGAACCGGCTGGCCGAGCACCTCGATCTCGACTACACGACGGTGCGACACCACCTGGACGTGCTCCGCGACCACGACGTGGTCGAGCGCACCGGGGACGGCTACGGCACGGTGTACTATCCGACGGAGGGGACCCGGCGGCACTGGGACCTCGTCGAGGAGATCGCTGAGGGGCTCGCGCTATGACCGCCGCGGGCCCGCGGTACGACCGCGCCGGCACTCGCGGGGTGTGAGCGATGCGGTGGGTGGACGTCGCGCGCGTCAGCGTTGCCGTCAACGTCGCGATGCTGGTCGCGCTCACGTGGGTGTGGGCGCGGAACTACCTGACGTTCCGGTCGAAACACGCGGTGGGACTAGCGGCGTTCGGCGCCGTACTCTTGGCGCAGAACGCGCTCTCGCTGTATTTCTATTTATATCACCCCGTGCTGGCCGGGTGGTTCGCGACCGACATGCCGTCGCTGGCGTGGCGGGCGAACGTCGTCGTCCACGTGTTCCAGACTGTCGCGCTCGCGTTCCTGCTGTGGGTAACCTGGGACTGAGCGGGCGGGTCCGTCGCGGGCGACCGTCTCTCGACGCCCTCACGCCCCGGTCAGTGCAGGACCCTCTCCGCCCCCGACTCTTGGACCGGTCGCGCGTCGGGTCTACTCCCGAGTGTCCAGCGTCGAGTCGTCGAGCTCGGAGACGGCGATCAGCAGCCGGCCGTCTTCCGTGGCCGTGACCATCTTCGACTCGGTGAACGTCGAGTCGTCCGCGCGGAGCCCCTCGCTGCGACCCGTCCACTTGCCGCCCTCCCGAACGACCGGGAACACGTGGGTACGGATGTGTTCGACCTCCTGGTCGGGGTGTAGCTCGGTCCAGTGCTTCCCCTCGAGCTCGGCCGTGGTGTACCCGTAGAGCGACGCGTACGTCTCGTCCGTCGCTTCGAACTGCTCGTTCGGTCCGATTATCCCGACGCCGTGAAGCTCGGTGTCCGTCTCCGGATCGAACTCGCCGTCCGAGTCGATGGCGTGGCTGACCCTCCGAATCAGCATCGTGTACTGGTCGGCCCCGAACCCCTTGCGCAGGTAATCGGTGAGGCCCGCTTGGATGATCTCGACGGCGATGTCCGAGGTCTCCTCGCCCGAAAAGAGCAGCACGGGAAGCTCCGGAGACGACTCGCGAACGGCTTTGAGAAACGTGATCCCGTCCATCTGCGGCATGTCGTAGTCGCTGATCACGCAGTCGTAGGCGGGGTCCGCGGAGGCGATGAGCTCCAACGCCCGCTCGGGGTTCTCCTCGACCGTAACCGAACAGTCGATACCGCTGGCATCGCGCTCTAGATACGTCTTCACGAGGTCGCCTAACTGGGGGTCGTCGTCGACATGGAGGATTGAGAGGCGGTCTGTCGAGTCCATGATCGAGAATGAGTACTCGACGGGCGCTCATGAGCGTAGCGCGACTCGTGTTATCTATGAGCGGTCAAACCAAAGCGCGCGTTACGTTATATCACCCGGCCACAAAACGAAATAAACACCGCGGGGGCACCGGACCCCGGCGTGGACCGACCGCCCGCTCAGTACTTCGCGTCGGCGCCCGTCGTCTCGTAGATCCGGTCCATGATCGCGTCGCGCTCGCCGGTCCAGTTCGCCATCGCGGCCGGGCTGGTCGGGTACGACTCGTAGTGCGCGAGCAGCTCGTCCGCGAGCGTCTTCGTCTGGTAGAAGTTCCGGATCGTCCCCCAGTAGCCGAAGCTCTTGACCGCCGCCTTCAGCTTCAGCCCGAACGACATCGACGTGGAGCCCTCGTATAACGCCTCCGCGAGCTTCTCGCCCGGGAGCGCGGCGAGGAGGCCCATGAGGTCGTCCACGTCGACCGCGGTCGAGAGCACGTTGTACACGTCGAGCCCGGCGTAGCGCCCGCCGAAGTGGTCCATCACGCGGGTGTTGTACCGCCAGAGGTTCTCCTCGCTCACGTCGCCGTCGGAGACCGCCTTCACGGCCTGCTCGCCGGCGTACTTGCCCGCGTACGCCGCCCCGGCGATGCCGCCGCCGGTGGTCGGGTTGACGTGGCCCGCGGCGTCGCCGACCGCCATGTACCCCGGCGCGACCGCCGAGTCGTACGGGCGGCGGGTGGGGAGCGCGGCGCCGAGCTTGTCCGTGACCGTCGCGCCCTCGAACTCCGGGCGGTTCCGGAGGTCGCGTTTCAGCGCCTCGACGAGCTGCATCGGCTCCTCGTTCATCTGGAACCCCAGCCCGGCGTTGATCTCGGTGCTCGTCCGCGGGAAGTACCAGAGGTAGCCGGCGGCGCGGTCGGTCGCTTTGAACACCAGGGCGTCGTCCCACTCGACCGGCTCGGGAACCTCGACGATTTCGCGGTACGCCGAGCAGAACTGCGAGTAGCGCACGTTGGTGTCGAACGTCGTCTCCTCGAAGTCCGCCTTATCCTGCAGCAGCGACAGCGACCCGGCGCCGTCGATGACGATATCGCCCTCGTAGGTGACGGGGTCGCCCTTCCGCTTCGCGCGGAGCCCCGTGACCCGCCCGTCGGCGGTCTGGACCACGTCGTTGATCACCGTGTCGTAGTGGAAGTCGACGCCGGCGTCCTCCGCGCCCGCGATGATCCGGCGCCCGTACTCCCAGCGGTCGATGACGGCCAGCTCGCCCGGCACGGGGATCTCGAGGACCGTGTCCTCCTGCGGGATCTCGAACCGCCCGTGGTCGACGCCGGTGTTCGTGAACGCCGGTTCGAGGCGCTCCTTCGGGATGGCCTCCGGGAAGGCGTCGGCGCCCTTCAGCGCGTCGCCGCAGGCGATGTGTCCGGCTTCCTCCTCGTCCTTCCGCTCGACGATGACGACGTCGAGCCCCTCGTTCGCGATCGTCGCGGCGGCGTAACAGCCGGCGGTCCCGGCGCCGGCCACGACGACGTCGTACTCGTCGATGGTCATGTCACGTGGGTCGTTCCCCCGGTGGCAAAACTCTTTGTTCCCGATTCGGTCCCCTCGGGACCGACACGAGCCCCGCGGACCGTCGGTCGACTGCGGGTCGGTCGACGCTATTGACATCGCGGAAAGCGCCGGCTCCGACGTCGGGGCGGCACCTTACTGCTTAGCCCTCGTTTTTAACGGGAACGGCTCCGTAGCGCCGGATATGACCGGACTCGAACACGTCGACACCGAGCGGCTCCAGGAGTGGCTCGCCGAGGTCCGCGAGGGGGAGACGACCGCGGCGCTGATGCTCGCCGTGGCGTACGACAAGGGAATCGGGACGGGCGAACTGGCGTCGTGGTACGGTCGATCGACCGAGTCGGTCGAGGAGACGATCGCGGCGCTCGATTCGCCGGGGTACGTCGCGGAGATCGCCCGGCTCGAAGGAGTCGATATCGAGGCCGTCGCCGGGGAGTCGAACCTCACGGTCGACTCGGTCGAACAGTGGTTCGCCGCGCTGTCGGACCGCCCCGTCTCCGAGGCGGCCGGCGTGATCCGCGGGTACGCCCAGGGCGGAGTCGAGCCCCTCGTCACGGGCGAGCCCTCCACGGTGTACCACCTCGACCACGACGCGATGACCGAGCGCGGCTGGTCGCTCGACGACCCGGACCTCTTCGAGAAGGCGGCGGAGTCGGACCTCGGGCTGCCGGAGTACGGCCGCTTCCTCGTCGAGCCCGACGAGTCGATCCTCGAGGCCGCGGAGCGCGGCGGTCGGTCGTGGCCGTACGCCTGTCGCGGTGGCGCCTGCTCGAACTGCGCCGTCGTCGTCGTCGACGGCAACGTCGCGATGCCGGGGCAGTCGGTGCTCTCGGACGCGCAGATCCGGGAGACGAACGCCCGGCTCTCCTGCGTCGGCGTCCCGGTCACCGACGAGGTCAGGGTCGTCACCGGCGTCGGCGACCTGTCTGAGTTCGCCGACCTGCGGCTCCCCTCGCCGGCGGACGGCGACGGGTCCGCGGAATCGGCGTCGGACTGAGCGGCCGGCCCTCGCGGACCGCGCCGGCTCCCGACGGCGTCTCACTCCTGCGGCTCGCCTCGGACGACTCCTCACTCCTCCGTCTCGTAGTGCTCCCCGGCCGCCTCCGGGAGCCGCGTCCGCCCGACTAAGGCGAGGACGAGGATGACCACCACGAACGGCGTGACTCGGATCAGCTGACGGGGGATCCCGATCCCCTGGAGCTGGAGCGCGGTCTGGACCGCGTCCAGCCCCGCGAACAGCATCGTCGAGAGGAACGCCCCGACCGGATTGTAGTTGCCGAACAGGTACGCCACGATGGCGATGAACCCCTTCCCGTTGACCATCGTCGGGCCGTTGCCGGTGAACTGGCCGAGGTCGAGCGACAGCGCCGCGCCGCCCATCCCCGCGAGCACGCCCGAGATCAGGACCGCCGCGTACCGGACGCGGGTGACGCTCACGCCGGCGGTGTCGAGCGCCTCCGGGTTCTCGCCGCTGGCGCGGATCCACCGGCCGAACGCCGTCCGCTCGAAGACGTACCACGAGCCGAAGACGGCGGCGAACAGCATGTACACCGACGGCGACGCCGAGAAGAGCGCGCCGAAGAACGGGATGTCGGCGAGCACCGGCACGTTGATCGACGGCGACGTCGCGACGGTCGGCGTGTTCGGGCTGCCGTAGATCACCTGCGAGGCGAACGGCGCGAGCCCGAGCGCGATGAGCCAGACCGCGAGCCCGGCGATGATCTGGTCCGCGCGGAACCCGATCGTCACGACCGCGAAGACCGCCGCGAGCAGCGTGCTCGCGAGCACGCCCCCGGCGAAGCCGACCCAGACCCCGCCGGTGAGGTCGGCGACGTAGATGGCGCTGAACGCCGAGATGATCAGGAGCCCCTCCAGCCCGATGTTGATCACGCCCGACTTCTCCGCGAAGATACCGCCGAGGGCGGCGAACGCGATCGGGACGGACAGCCGCAGCGCCGCCGCGAGGGTGTTCTCGCTCGTGAGCACGTCCGAGAGCGTCCCGGCGAGCGAGTCCGGGAACAGCAGCCCGGCGAGCAGCAGCGCGACGACCGCGGCGACCGTCACGCCGGCGACGAGCGCGCGGGTCGTGTGGCGCTCGAAGAAGCTCCCGCCCTCGCCGTTCCCGGCGGCGACATCAGCGTCGGCGTCGGCGCCGTCCGCGGGCGTGTCACTCATCGGACTCACCTCCCCGGTCGGCCGCGGTCCCGCCGTCGGTCGCGACCGCCTCCGGCTTCGATCCCGCGCCCGGCAGCCCCCGGGCCATCAGGCGGAAGAACTCCGGCATCGCCACGAACAGGATGATGAGCCCGCGGAGGACGCCGACGAGCTGCGGCGGCACGTCGGTCGCGAACTGGACGACCGTCGTCCCGCTCTTCAGCACGCCGAAAAGCAGCGCGGCGATCCCGACGCCGAGCGGGTTGTTGCCGGCGAGAATCGAGACGGTGATCCCGTCGAAGCCGTAGGCGGGGATCCCCGTCTGGAACGTCCCGAGAATCATCATCACGTACATCGCGCCGGCGATACCGCCGAGCGCGCCCGAGAGCGTCAGGCTCGCGACGACGGTGCGCTTGGCGTCGACGCCGCCGTACTCGGCCGCCTCGGGCTGGACGCCGCTCGTCCGGACGTCGTACCCGAACGCCGTGTGCTCGAGGACGTAGTATAACGCGGCGACGGCGAGGAGACCGAACGCGAGCGCGACGATCGAGAAGTCCTGTCGCGCGCCGAACAGCAGCGCCGGGAACTGCGCGAACTCCGGGAGCGGCACGGTCTGGTTCGCGGCGCTCTCGGGGTCCTTGAACACCCCGCTGACGAGGTACAGCGCGACGCCGGTGGCGATGAGGTTGAGCATGATCGTCGTGATCACCTCGTTGGCGTCGGCGTACGCCTTCAGCACTCCGGGAATCGCGCCGTAGAGGCCCCCGAACACCGCGCCGACGAGGAGCCCGAACGGGATCAGCACGACGGTGCCGACGACGCCCGACACGAGCGACGACGCCCAGAGGACGCCGAGCGCGGTCGCCAGCGCGCCGACGACCATCTGTCCCTGCGTCCCGATGTTGAAGATCCCGGCGCGGAACGCCAACGCGACCGAGAGCCCGGTGAAGAGCAGCAGCGTCGTCTCCCGGAGGGTGACCGAGAACTGCCCGTTCGGCGACCAGTTCCCGCTCAACGGGTCGCCGAGCGCCCCGAGGAAGAGCCGATCGAAGACGACGACGGGGTCGTAACAGAACCCCATTCCGAAGTAGTACACCGCCTCGCCCGCGGTACACGTCGTCATCCGACCGGCAACGAGGACCAGCACCGCACCGATGAGGACGGAGAGGACGAGCGCCGCCGTGCTGATCAGGACCCGCTCGGTCGCCGACGCGTCGACGAGTCTGGAGAGCGCGTCCCGCGCGCGGTCGGCGGCGCTCACGCCCGCTCACCGTCCGTGGCGTCCGCGAGGTCCGTCGGCGCGTCCCGATCGTCGGCGTCCTCGCTCCCCGTGGCCTCCGGTCCGCCGCCTCCGCCGTCGTCCCTCGGCTGCTCCCCGGCCATCAGCAGGCCGAGCTCTTCCTCCGTCGTCTCGTCGGGGTCGACCACGTCGACGAACTCGCCCTCGTAGGCGACGGCCAGCCGGTCCGAGAGCCCCTGTACCTCCTCCAGCTTCGAGGAGACGAGGAGGATCGCCACGCCCTGCTGCCGGAGCTCCAAGAGCCGCTCGTGGATGAACTCGATGGAACCGACGTCGACGCCCCGCGTCGGGTGCGAGGCGACGACCAGCTCCGGGTCGCGCTCGAACTCGCGGCCGACGATGAACTTCTGCTGGTTGCCCCCGGAGAGCGACTCCGCGTCGGCGTCGGCGTCAGGCGGTCGGATGTCGTACTCGTCGATGACGGACTCCGCGTGCTCCCGGGTTTTCGACCAGTCGATCCGCCCGTTGGAAGCGAGTTCGGAGCCGTGTTGGCTACCGAGGAGTCCGTTCTCGACGAGGTCGAACTCCATCACCAGTCCGCGCTCCTGGCGGTCCTCGGGGATGTACGCCATCCCGGCGTCGATCCGCTGTCGCCGCGAGGCGGTCGTGACGTCCTCCCCGACGAACCGGATCTCGCCCGCGTCGGGGGTCCGAAGGCCGGTCAACGCCTCGACGAGCTCGGACTGGCCGTTGCCGTCGACGCCGGCGATCCCGAACACCTCGCCGGCGCGGACCTCGAAGGAGACGCCGTCGACCGCCCGGACCCCGCGGTCGTCCTCGACGACGACGTCGGAGGCCGAGGCGACGACCTCGCCCGCCTCCGCGGTTCCGCGGTCGATCTCCATGAGGACCTCGCGGCCGACCATCAGCTCCGCGAGCTCCTCCTGCGTGGTCGCGTCCGCGTCGACGGTCCCGACCTTCCGCCCGTCTCGGAGGACGGAGATGTCGTCGGCCGCGCGCATCGCCTCGCCGAGCTTGTGGGTGATGAAGATGATCGTCTTCCCCTGGTCGGTGAGCTCGTCGAGCACGTCGAACAGCTCGTCGACCTCTTGGGGGGTCAACACGGCGGTCGGTTCGTCTAGGATCAGCGTGTCGGCGCCGCGGTACAGCGCCTTCAGGATCTCGACGCGCTGTTGCTCGCCGACGGAGACGTCCTCGATCTGCGCGTCCGGATCGACGTCGAACCCGTAGCGGTCGGCGAGCTCGACGACGGCCTCGCGCGCCCCCGCTCGGTCGACGGCGAGCCCGCCCCACTTCCGCGGCTCGTTGCCGAGCGTGATGTTCTCGGTGACGGTCATCGGGTCCACGAGCATGAAGTGCTGGTGGATCATCCCGATCCCGACGTCGATCGCGTCCCGCGGCGAGTCGAACGCGTGCGGCTCCCCGTCGATCCGCACCTCGCCCGACGTCGGTTCGTAGAGGCCGTAGAGAACGTTCATCAGCGTCGTCTTGCCGGCGCCGTT
>SDGW01001102.1_pt1 | contig 11262 bp, 9 predicted proteins | sample 2873831 | NCBI WGS metagenome assembly SDGW01 (sample SAMN08132700, study PRJNA421101) | hypersaline lake metagenome | isolation source: celular fraction 0.22 microns magnesium sulfate-rich crust from ephemeral... | place: Spain: Penahueca Lagoon, Toledo | collected 2011-07
CCCGCCCAGCACGGTTTGGCCAGCCGGCAGGGGTGGGACTGAAAGGGGCGAGCCGTTCGACGAAGGTCGACGACGCAAGCACCGCAGGAGCGACCGAAGGGAGTGACGAGGCGCGCAGCGAGTCACCCGAGTCGAACGGCTCGGGGCTTTCTGACTCTATAACTCGGCGGAGTCTCATTTAGATACGCTCACCGCTGCCAGGCGAAGTTCCTTTGATGACGTCCCGTGAAAGTGGTGTATGGGAGACGACGCTATCGACGACGTGGACGAGGCCATCCTCCACGCCCTCCAGGAGGACGCGCGAAACATCTCGTCGGGCGACATCGCCGAGCGAACAGGCACGTCGAGCAGCACCGTCCGGAAACGAATCCAGCGCCTGGAGAGCGACGAGGTAATCAAGGGGTACAGCGCCGAAATCGACTACCAGAAATCGGGCTACCCCCTGCGGATGCTGCTGTTCTGTACGGCCCCGATTCCCGAGCGCGGCGAGCAGATTCCGGCCATCCTCGACATCGACGGCGTCGTCTCGGTCCAGGAGCTGGTCACCGGCGAGCGGAACCTGCTGGTGACCGTCGTCGGCGAGACGGACAGCGACATCACCCCGGTCGCCCAGGAGCTGCTTGACCTGGGGCTGACTGTCGTCGACGAGGTGCTGGTCCGGAGCCACGAGACCACGCCGTTTGGCGATTTCGTGAGCGAGTAGCCCGTCTGCTTGCCGTCGTCCTGCTGCCATCGAACCGCCATATCAGACCCACGAGCGGCCGCCGTCGTCACGGACCGTCGGTGAAAACCATAATGTTCTTTAATTCCCTTATACACGAACAGACTGGTAAGATAGAAGGATTTAATAACCATTCCGTTCGTCTATCCGGTGAACGACGGCCGGCATCGCTCGGCGTGCTGCCGGCCGACGACACCAACGATGTCAGACGAAACACAGCGCACGACGGTCAGACCGCTTCCGAGCGGGATAGGGCAGCAAGCACCGAGTACGCCAGCCATCCTGACCCGAGCCGTCTGGCTGCTGTGGGGACTGAGTCTGGCGGCCCTGGTCGGCTACGCGGTGACCGGCTGGTCGCCCGCGCTCGGCGACCTGGTCGCCGTCGACGGACTGACGGTCCTGATGTGGACGGTAGTGACCTTCTTTTCGGGCATCGTCCACAGCTACTCGCGCCGCTATATGGCCGGCAGCGCCCACCAGACGCGGTTTTTCGCTGGCGTGTTCGGCTTTACTGTGGTGGTGATGGGACTGGTCGCAGCGAACCACATCGCCCTGTTCGGGGCGCTGTGGCTGGCGATGGGACTGCTGATGGCACAGCTCATCGGCGTCATCAGCGGGTGGAAACAGGCGCGAGCGGCCGCCTCGGTCGCCCGAAAGTACTTCCTCGCAAGCAGCGCGCTGCTTGCCGTCGCACTGACGGCGCTGTGGTCGGCGACCGGCGCGACGACGATTTCGGGCATCGCCGCCGCCTCCGACACGCTCGGTGGCCCGGTGTGGCTCCTGGCCGCCGCCGCGCTCGTGCTCGCGGCGATGATACAGTCCGCGCTCATCCCCTTCCAGGGCTGGCTGCTCTCCTCGATGACCGCGCCGACGCCGGCCTCGGCACTGATGCACGCGGGCTTTGTCAACGCCGGCGGCATCCTGCTGACCCGCTTTGCCCCGGTCATCACCGCCGACCCCACGCTCATGCTCGCGGTGGTCGGCGTCGGCGCGGCCAGCGCGCTGGGCGGGAAACTCCTGAAGTCGGTCCAGACAGACGTCAAGAGCAAGCTTGGCTGCTCGACGGTCGGCCAGATGGGCTTTATGATAATGCAGGCGGGCCTTGGCTTCTTCGGGGCCGCTATCACCCACCTCATCCTGCACGGCTGCTACAAGGCCTACCAGTTCCTGAGTTCGGGCGACGGCGTCGAACACAACAGCCCGACCGGGGAGATCGGACGCAGAGAAGGCATCGTCGGCGTCGTCGTGACGCTGCTGACCGCCCTGGCCGGCGGGTGGCTGTTCGCGACGCTGACCGGCAAGGGGGCGAAAGTCGACAGCGGCCTCCTGCTGACATTCTTCGTCGTCTTCACCACGCTACACGCGGCCCGCAACGCGGTCACGCACACCGAACTGCCGGCGACGGCCCGCTACGGCGCCGTCCCGCTGGTGTTCTTCCCGGCCATCGTCCTCTATGCCGTGGTCTACGAGGGTATCTCCGGCCTCCTCGGGGTGGGGACGGCGACGACCGAGTTGACCCTGCTCCACGGCGCCGTCGCCGTCTTCTTCGTCGGCGTCTACCTCGCCATCGAGACCGGCATCCACGAGCACAGCCAGCGCCTCTACGTGGCGCTGTTGAACGCCAGCCAGCCGCCGACCGACACCCTGGTCACCGCCACGGAGGACTACAATGAGTACTGAGCAAGACATCCACGACAGCATCGACGACGCGGCCGAGACCGTCGGCTCGGTCTGGCCCATCCACTCGTTCGTGACCGCCAACCCCCTCTCCGGGTTCGAGGACCAGCCCTTCGCCGAGGCGGTCGCTCAGGCCTCGGAGCTGCTGGGCGGCCGGGGCTACCCCGCCCCGGAGACCTTCGAGGCAGCGCTGGAGCGCGGCCAGATAGACCGTGACATCCTCGCCGACGAACTCGGCGAGGCCGGCTACGAGGCCGACCCCGAGACGCTCCTCGACCGCATGGACACCGCCGACACCGAGACGACTGCCGACCCCGACACGGCCGTCGAGCGCGTCGACCACGTGCTGACGAAGTGGCTGTCGTCGTTCCTCGACGAGGGACGGGCCCACTGGGGGCTTCCGGACCGTGATCTGGGCTTCTACGGCGTCTTCCGCAAGGTCTCCGGCTACGACGGCCAGATACCCGACTCGGGCGTCCTCGCGGACCTGCCAGCAAGGCCGGTCGAGACCATCGAAGCGGTGCTCGACCCCTACCCCGAGGACCAGTGGGACGCCATCTTCGAGGAGCAACTGGCCGCGCTGCCGGGCTGGACCGGCTTCATCAAACAGCGCGCCGCCGACGGGGGCGAGTGGCAGTCCCGGTATCCGATAACGGTCACGGGGTATCTCGCGGCGCGGCTGGCGCTGCTCGACGCCGTCGACGCCGACCTCGCGCCGGACGATACGGCGGCCGACGAACACGAGGTCGACGAACTCAGCGAGGCGTTCCTGCGCGCGTGGGAAGGGAGCTACCGCCAGGACCTCGTCGACGCCGTCAGCGCCGAGAGCGAGTCCCGCGCCGAGGCCGAGCCGTCGGGCCGCCCGGACGCCCAGCTCGTCTTCTGTATCGACACGCGCTCGGAGGTCCTGCGCCGCCATCTGGAGGATGCGGGTGACTACGAGACCCACGGCTACGCCGGCTTCTTCGGCGTCCCCATTGAGTACGAGGGGTACGACGCCGAGGTGTCAGTCGAGGCCTGCCCGCCGATCCTCGACGCCCAGCACACTATCACCGACGAACCGACCGACCCCGACACGCAGGCCGACCACGACCACCTGGCGGGTATCCGCGAGGCCGCCGCCGAAATCGTCGAGACCATCGAGGCCAACGCCGCGACCGCCTACGGCTTCGTCGAGAGCGCCGGCAGCGGCTACGGGCTCGCGCTGGCGAGCCGCACGCTGGTGCCCGGACGCGTCCACGACGTCTTCGACAGCGTCGACGAAACAATTCCGGACGACCACGACTTCTGCAGCCCGTCCGTCGATACCCTCACCCTGGAAGAGAAGGTCGGGTACGCCGAGACCGCCTTCGACCTGATGGGGTGGGACCACTTCGCCCGCCTCGTCGTCTTCACCGGCCACGCCAGCGAGACTGCGAACAACCCGTTCGATTCGAGTCTGGACTGTGGTGCCTGTGCCGGCAACCCCGGCGGCCCGAGCGCGCGCGTGCTCGCGAAAATCTGCAACGACGACGCCGTCCAGGCCGAGCTCCGCGAGCGCGGTTTCGAGGTCCCCGAGGACACCGTCTTCCTCGCCGGCGAGCACAACACCACGACCGACGAGGTCGAGGTCTACGATGGGGAGGTCCCTGAGAGCCACGCCGACGAGCTCGACCAGCTCCGCGCCGACCTCGAGACCGCCCGCGAGGGGGCGGCTACCGAGCGCGTCGGCCGGAGCGACGCCGTCCGCGAGACCGAGCGCAAGGCCGCGGACTGGGCCGAGACCCGCCCCGAGTGGGGGCTGGCCGGCAACGCCGGCTTCGTCGTCGGGCCGGGAGAGCTGACCGCCAACATCGACTTCGACGGCCGCTCGTTCCTCCACTCCTACGACTGGACGACCGACCCCGACGGTACGGCCCTCGAAGCCATCATCGCGGGGCCGCTGGTCGTCACCCAGTGGATAAACTGCCAGTACTACTTCTCGACGGTCGACACCGCCGCCTACGGAAGCGGGTCGAAGATAACCCACAACCCCGTCGGCAACATCGGCGTCTACCAGGGCAACGGCGGCGACCTGATGACCGGGCTTCCCCTCCAGTCGCTCATGGCCGCCGACGACGAACCCTACCACCAGCCGCTGCGCCTCTCGACGGTCATCCACGCCCCCGTCGACACCGTCACCGACATCCTCGCCGACCACGAGAACGTGGCCAGCCTGCTCGACAACGGGTGGCTCTCCCTGACTGTCGTCGACCCGACCCGGGACCACACCGCCTTCCACTACGCCAGCGAACTGTCCTGGCGTCCGGCCGGCGAGGCGGCGACCGTCGAACCGCTGGCAGAGGCGACGGCGACTGTGGCCGACGACTGATACTGGTGGCTGTACGTTCGGAAAGAGATTCGCGGTGACGAATACGCTAGTTCGTTACTGCCACCAGTATGAGCGGCTCACCGACCCGTTTTCTCCCGATGGAGTGAGACTGAGAGCCCACACAGCGACCAGCCGATTCAGCTATTCTGTATAGCACTATCTAGTTTATCACCCGTACGCCGCCGACGCGTCGAACTTTTACCAGTCGGGCGTTTAGGCGCCGCTAATGGTCCAGAACGTGGCGTCCGTAATGGGCGAACTGGAGCCGGAGGATTTCCACCTGCTCTCTGGGGTCGAACAGGGGATGCGCTTCTCGGAGTACGTCAACCGCGAGAAGCTGACGGACTTCTCCCGGCTGAGCGAGGAAAACGTCGACTACCGGCTGGACCGCTGTGAGGACCGCGGGCTGGTCGAGCGCAAGACCATCCAGTACGAGGGGTTCAAACTGACCTTCGAGGGGTACGACGCCCTGGCCCTGCACACCTTCGTCGAACGGGACACCTTGGAGGGTTTTGGCGCGCCGCTGGGTGTCGGCAAGGAGAGCGACGTCTACGAGGTCCAGTCGTACAAGCCCCTCGCACTCAAGTACCACCGCGAGGGGTACACCAACTTCCGCGAGGTGATGCGCGACCGTGACTACACCTCCGACCGCGACCACGTCTCCTGGCTCTACACGGCTCGAAAGGCCGCCGAACGGGAGTACGAGGCCCTGGAGACGCTGTATCCGGACGTCTCGGTCCCCCAGCCCATCGACACGAACCGCCACGCCATCGTCATGGAGAAAGTAGACGGCGTCGAGCTCTCCCGGACCGGGCTCGAACCCGAGCAGATCGTGCCCGTGCTGGGCCTCGTCTTAGAGGAGATGCAGACGGCCTACGACGCCGGCTTCGTCCACGCCGACATGAGCGAGTACAACGTCTTCGTCACCACCCAGGGGGTCGTCGTCTTCGACTGGCCACAGGCGATACCGACCGACCACGAGAACAGCGAGGAGCTGCTGACCCGTGACGTCGAGAACATCGTGAGCTACTTCCAGCGGAAATACCCCGCCCACGTCGACGAGGTCGACACAGACGCGGTTGCGGCGGCGCTGACCGACGGCAGCTTCGAGACAGTCACCGACTACACTGTCTGAGGGCGTTACCGCTCGAATTCTGGGCATCCAGCCGCGAGCAGCGCCGCTCACGAGCGCACTGATAAATTATATGACGCTATATCAAATCCGTATGCGCGGCGAGTTAGCGGACACAGAAAGCGACGGCCGAAACGGCTGTCCCTGGCACCGCTACCGGTCGAAACCGGGGGGCGTAAACGGCTCCGAGCCGAACTGTCACTATGGACCGACGAACGGTACTCCGTCTGAGCGGCGTCGCACTGGCAGGTGGGCTCGCGGGCTGTGGCGGGTCGGGTTCGGGCGACACACCGACCGGGACGGACGCGGGCAACCTGGTCGAGATGACCGACGAGCTCGTGTTCGACCCGGCGGAGATCACGGTGAGCGTCGGCGACACCGTCACCTGGGAGAACGTCGGCTCGGTCGCCCACAGCGTCACCGCCTACGAGGACGAGATTCCCGACGGCGCGACGTACTTCGCCTCGGGCGGGTTCGACAGCGAGTCGGCTGCCAGGGACGCCTATCCGAACGAAGGGGCCGTCGGAAGCGGCGAGACCTACGAACACACCTTCGAGACGGCGGGCGAGTTCCAGTACTTCTGTATCCCCCACGAGTCGGGGATGAAAGGGACCGTCGTCGTCGAGTAGTCAGTTCAGGTAGTCGTGCAGGCCGTCGGCCAGCGAGATGGTCGGCTCGAAGCCCAGCTGCTCGCGGGCCTTCGAGATGTCGGCGGCCGAGTGGCGGATGTCCCCTTCGCGGGCATCGACGTGAGTTATCTCGGCGGTCGGGTCGATCTCGTCTCTGATTAGCTCGGCGAGCTCGCGGACCGAGGTGCGCGAGCCGGTACCGACGTTGAACGCCTCGCCGGTCGCGTCGGTCCGGGCGGCGAGGCAGTTCGCCTGCACCACGTCGGCGACGTTGACGAAGTCCCGCGTCTGCTCGCCGTCGCCGTGGACCGTCAGCGGGCCGCCGTCACGGGCCTGCTCGGTGAAGGCCTTGATGACGCCGGCGTAGTCGCCGCCGGACTGGCGGGGCCCGTAGATGTTGAAGTAGCGCAGGGCGACCGTCGGGAGGTCGTAGAGGTCGGCGTACAGCCGGCAGTAGTGGTCGCTGGTCAGTTTCTCCAGCCCGTAGGGCGAGGAGGGGTCTTTGGATTCAGTCTCCGTGACCGGCAGGGCGTCGGGAGAGCCGTAGATGGCCGCACTGGAGGCGAAGACGACGCGGGCGTCCTGCCGGCGGGCCGCTTCCAGAATCGCGAGAGTGCCGTTGGCGTTGACCGCGTTGCTCGTCGTCGGCTCCTCCACCGAGCGGGCGACGCTGACGATAGCCGCCTGGTGGAAGACGAGGTCGACGCCGTCCATGGCCTCGGCGAGTGCTGCGTCGTCGCGGATGTCCCCCTCCACGAGCGTCGCGTCGTCGGGGACGTTCTCGCGCTTGCCGCTGGAGAAGTTGTCGAGAATTCGGACGTCGTTGTCCGGGAGGTGGGCGTCGGCGATGTGGCTCCCAACGAAGCCAGCACCGCCGGTCACGAGGACTGTCTTGTCGGTCACAGTGGCCGTCATACCCGGGAGTGGGCGGGGCGGAATTAAATAGGTCAGGTAGCTTCAACAATTAAGTGATTCGAGTGTTGCGGCCAGTGCGAATTCGACCGCCGCTCGTTACGCGCTGGCGTTCGAGCCGCCCGTCGCGCCGGTGGTATCGCGGGCGGACTCGGCCTCGAGCAGTTCGCGGTAGCGGTCGCGGATGGTGACCGTGCTCACGTCGGTGGCCTCGCTCACCGTCTCCTGGGTGAGCTCCTCGTTGACCAGCAGGCCGGCGGCGTAGATGGACGCGGCGGCCAGGCCGACGGGGCTCTTGCCGCTGTGGACGTTTGCGGCCTTGCCTGTCTCGAGCAGGTCGCGGGCCCGACGCACCAGCTCGTCGCTGGCGTCGAGCCGGGAGGCGAACTTCGTGAGATAGTCGGCCGGGTCCGGTGGGCCGATCTCCAGGGCCAGCTCGCGGTTGATGTAGCGGTAGGCCCGCGTGAACTCCTGCTCGTCGACGCGGCTCACCAGCACCATGTCGCCGATGGTCTGTGGGAGGTTCGCCTGCCGGATGGCGGCGTACAGCGAGGCGGTGGCGATTCCCTCGATGGAGCGGCCCGGAAGCAGTCCCTCGTCCAGCGCCCGACGATAGACGACGCTTGCGGTCTCGCGGGCGCTCTCGGGAACGCCGAGCGCGGAGCCCATCCGGTCGATTTCGCCGAGGGCCTGCTTGAGGTTGCGCTCGCTGTGGTCACGGGTCCGGAAGCGCTCGTTCCACGTTCGGAGCCGTTGCATCTTCTCGCGTTGACTGGAGGACAGCGCGTTGCCGTTGGCGTCCTTGTCCTGCCAGCCGATGTTAGTCGAGAGCCCTTCGTCGTGCATCATCTTGGTCGTGGGGGCGCCGACGCGGGACTTCTGGTCGCGCTCGGCCGAGTCGAAGGCGCGCCATTCGGGCCCGTGGTCGATTTCGTCCTCTTCGACCACGAGTCCGCAGTCCCCACAGACCGTCTCGCCGCGGGACGCGTCGCTGGTGAGCGACCCGCCACAGTCCGGACAACGGCGTTCGTCAGCGACCGCTTCCTCCTCTTCGTTAACGTGTTCGTGGGCGTCGTAGGTGCTGAGTGTAGTCATAATGGGGGTGGAGTGCGAGTATGGAGCGCCACTCGTGTGCGTATCCTTCTAGACACGCGCATCGGGTATCAGAACTCGGTTGGCACATGCCGAACTGCCGTGTCAGCGCCTCACACGCCCGAGCGGCCGACCCGGAGCCGGCTGCCCTCCGCGACGGCCTCGTCGGCCTCGACGGGGCCCATCGAGCGGGTGACAAAGGAGCGGACTATCCACGCCTCGGCGCGCTGGAGGCGGTACTGCAGCGTCGACCGAGAGACGTCGAGCCGCTCGGCGAGTTCGGTCAGCGAGACGTCCCGTGGCGTGCGGTAGTAGCCGTAGTCGACGGCGGCCTCCACGGCGGCCTGCTGTTCGGGGGGTAACTCGGCCAGCGTGACGGCCTCCTCGGCCCAGTAGGCGGGCTCGCCGAGCTGACGGAACTCGACGGTGAGTCCGGGGCGAAGCTCCGCTTCGAGCGCCGAAAAGAGGTCGTCGACGCCGTCGTCCGAGCAGAGCAGGAGCCGCCACTCACAGCGGCTGCCCCGCCGCTCGGTCTCACAGAGGACCCCCTGACCGACGTGTTCGATGGCGAGCCGAGGGATGGAGTGACAGTCACCGGCTTCGGAACGGTAGCTGTACACCGTCCTGCGGCCCGCCTCCCGCGAGATGACCTCGTAGTGCCAGTCGGTGATGCAGTCGCGGGTCCCGATACACTCGGTACACTGGACCGGGCTGTCGAAGACGTCGTCCAGCCGGTCGAGCGCCGCCTCCGGCCCGGCGACCCGTTCGAGGCGCCACATTCCATCGTCGGTGACGTTGCAGGCGATAGAGCGGGAGTGAGCCTCGGGGTGGTCGATGAACACGTCCATCAGCGGGTCAACGTCCCGGTCGTAATCGATAGTGAAGATGAACTCGCGCATAGCGCTGGTACGCAGGCTAGGGGTTTATATCTCCGGTTGGTTTCGGCATACGCCGAACTGGGACACTGGGGAGCGGTCGCGCTATTCACGAAAAAGGCGGTAGAAAGCGTAGCAGGATTATTTTCGTTTCGTTATCCGGGCAACTATCGTCGACGGCCCGTGATAAATCACTCAGCGCGATAGCAAACTACAGCCACTCGGTCTCGGGGTCGATGTAGTTCGGCGGCGTCTCCCCGGCTAGCGCGGCCCGGACGTTCGCCGCGACGGTGGCGTTCAGGTCGTCCTGGGCCTCCTCGGAGTACCACGCCGCGTGGGGCGTGACGACGCAGTTGTCGAGTTCCAGCAGCGGGTTGTCCGGGGCCGGCGGTTCCCGCTGGAGCACGTCGAGACCGGCGGCGGCGATGGTGCCCGCACGCAGCGCCTCGGCCAGCGCCGCCTCGTCGACGAGTGCCCCGCGGCCGGTGTTGACGAGGACGCTCTCCTCGCCCATCCGCGCCAGCGCGTCCGCGTCGACCATCTCGCGGGTCTCGTCGGTCACCGGCGCGTGCAGGGAGACGTAGTCGGCCCGCGCGTACAGTTCCTCGAGTCCGACCTTCTCGACGTCGGCGTCGGCCATCTCCTCGCTATCGACGTAGGGGTCGTAGGCCACCACGTCGACGTCGAAGCCGCGCAGTTGCTCGCGGACCCGGCGGGCAATCGGCCCGAAGGAGACCAGACCGAGGGTCCCGCCCCGCAGGCGGTGGACGCGACGGCCCCGCTCCCAGCCCCAGTTTCCGGCGCGGGTGTCGCGGTCGTAGGCGGCGACCCCGCGCACGCAGTCCAGCAGCAGGGTCACGGTGTGGGTCGCGACCTCGCGGGTGCAGTAGTCGGGCGCGTTCGTGACGGCGACACCGTGGTCGGCGGCCGCGGCCACGTCGACGTTATCGATGCCGACCCCGGCACGGGCGACCACCTGCAGGTCCTCTAGCTCGTCGAACTCGGCGCTTCCCACGGGCGTGTTCACGTCCACGACCAGCGCGTCGGCGTTCCCGGCGGCGGCAGAGCGCAGCGTCTGCTCGCCGTCGGCGACGACGACCTCGGCGTCGAGGTGGTCACGGAGCGCGTCAGCGTCTATCATCGGGTCATCGCTGGCGACGACACGGTCCATATGCGAGGGAAAGGGGACGGGATAGATAATGTATCGACCGCGTTCTCAGCGGTCGGGAACGGCGTTTGTGCTACCGTCGCACGGCCGAGTGGCTTCGAACCGTTTAAGGGCGCGACTGTGGAACTGTCGACAACTCGCTGGACGACGGGCACCAGCGGGCACCTGCGTGTGCAGGTCGGGATGTGAGTCTCCCCAACGGGACTTGAACCACGCAACGCCCGTGGTGAAACACAATGGCACGAAGTGCATACTCGTACATCCGAGACGCATGGCAGACCCCCAAGGAGGGGAAACTGGCCGAACTGCAGTGGCAGCGCCAGCAGGAGTGGCGCGACGAGGGGTCGGTCGTTCGTATCGAGCGCCCGACCCGCCTCGACAAGGCCCGCTCGCAGGGGTACAAGGCAAAGCAGGGCGTCGTCGTCGCCCGCGTCTCCGTCCGCAAGGGCAGCGCGCGCAAGCAGCGACACAAAGCCGGTCGACGCTCGAAGCGACAGGGTGTCACCCGCATCACCCGCCGGAAGAACCTCCAGCGCGTCGCCGAGGAGCGCGCCGCGCGAGTCTACCCGAACCTCCGGGTGCTGAACAGCTACTCCGTCGGTCAGGACGGCCGCCAGAAGTGGCACGAAATTATCCTCGTGGACCCGGAACACCCCGCTATCCAGAACGACGACGACCTCAACTGGATCTGCGAACCGGACCAGGC
>SDGW01001538.1_pt1 | contig 11262 bp, 11 predicted proteins | sample 2873831 | NCBI WGS metagenome assembly SDGW01 (sample SAMN08132700, study PRJNA421101) | hypersaline lake metagenome | isolation source: celular fraction 0.22 microns magnesium sulfate-rich crust from ephemeral... | place: Spain: Penahueca Lagoon, Toledo | collected 2011-07
TTTCACGCCTGCCGCCCCGAGTCTCCCACATGACCAACGAGGAGCTTATCGCGGCACTCCGAGACGCTGACGCGGTGAAGTACGGCGAGTTCGAACTCTCCCACGGCGGCACCAGCGACTACTACGTGGACAAGTATCTCTTCGAGACCGACCCCCACTGTCTACAACTCATCGCGGAAGCCTTCGCGGAGGAGGTCGGCGACGAGAAACTCGCGGGCGTCGCGCTGGGCGGCGTCCCGCTCGTCGCGGTCACGAGCGTCGAGACCGGCACGCCCTACGTCATCGCCCGGAAACAGCAGAAAGACTACGGCACGGCCAACCTCGTGGAGGGCCGACTGGACGAGGGCGAGGAGGTCGTCGTCCTCGAAGACATCGCCACGACCGGCCAGAGCGCCGCCGACGCCGTGGAGGCCCTGCGGGAGGCCGGAGCGACCGTGAACCGCGTCCTCGTGGTCGTGGACCGCGAGGAGGGCGCGGCCGAGAATCTGGCCGACCACGACGTGGAGTTGGAGTCGCTACTGACTGCGAGCGAACTCCTCGACGCCGAATAGTCCGACGCCGAGGAGTCCGCCCGGTCCCGACCGCAGTGCTACGCGATGACCTCGACGTCGAAGCCCTCGTCGCGGAGCGCATCGAGCAGCTGCGCTACGTGGTCGGTCCCGCGGGTTTCGAGGTCCAACTCGACCTCCGCGGCGTTCATCGCGATGTCTCGCGAGGTCCGGTCGTGCTGGATGCCGTAGATGTTCGCGCGCTGTCCGGAAATCACGTCCAAAAGGTCGTCCAACGCGCCGGGGCGGTCCTTGAGGACGGTCCGAATCTTGACGTACCGGCCGGTCTCGACCAGCCCGCGCATGATGACCGTCGTGAGCGTGTTCATGTCGATGTTGCCGCCACAGAGCGCCGGAACGATGAGTTCGTCCTCGTCGTAGTCGAACGCCCCCGACAGCAGGGCCGCCAGCGCGACCGCGCCGGCGCCCTCCACGAGCGTCTTGGCGCGTTCGAGGAGATGCGTCACCGCGACCGCGATTTCGGAGTCCGAGACCGTCACCACCTCGTCTACCCGCTCGCGGATGACCTCGAAGGGCTTCTCGCCGACGTTCCGCGTGGCGATGCCGTCCGCGATGGTGTCCACCGAGTCGAGGGTGTGAATCTCGCCCTTCTGGAGCGACTGGGCCGCGCTCGACGCGCCCTCGGCCTGCACGCCGATTACTCGCGCGTCGGGGTTCTGCTCTTTGACCGCGGTGGCGATACCGGAGATGAGGCCGCCGCCGCCGATGGGCACGACGACGGTGTCGAGGTCCGGCAGGTCCTCCATGATTTCGAGACCGATGGTGCCCTGCCCTGCCATCACCTTCTCGTCGTCGAAGGCGTGGACGTAGGTCCGGCCCTCCTCTGCTTCGATTTCGTGGGCCTTCGCCTGTGCCTCGTTGTAGTCGTCGCCCCACAGGACGACCGTCGCGCCGTAGTCGCGGGTCGCCTGTATCTTCGAGATGGGCGCGTTCTCGGGCATCACTATCTTCGAGTCCACGCCGCTCTTGGTCGCCGCCAGCGCGACGCCTTGGGCGTGGTTGCCCGCGCTCGCGGTGACGACGCCCGCGGATTTCTCGTCGTCGGAAAGCGTCTTGATGCGATTCGTCGCGCCGCGAATTTTGAACGACCCGGTTCGCTGGAACGTCTCCAGTTTCAGGTGTACCTCCGCGCCGGTCATGTCCGAGAACGTGTGACTGTAGTCTAACGGCGTCCGCCGGGCGGTCTCCTCGACCCGGACTCGCGCGTCGAGAACGTCCGAGAGGTCTATCATGGCCGAACGTACTCGCGGCGTCTCTTTACACTTTTTCACCGGTGTCTATCGACCGACTCGGCGCGCGTCGGTGCGAGTCGGCGCTGGCCAGCGTCGCGACTACCGGAGTGGAACAGGGGGAAAGGGGGAAGTGGGCGCGAAGCGTGTGACGCGCACTCGATGAGTGGGACGGCAGGCACTTAAAGCCCCGGTGGACGGACTGAAAGTGAAAGTGCAAGACGGCGTCGGGGTAATCCCCGTGTCTGACGGACGGCACACGCCTGTGTCAGACGTAAAGCTGACGGCCGTTACTCTCGTCCCGACCGACGAACTACGACCTCGTTCGCCCGACAGAATCTCCGCACGCGCTCGGCGAACGTTCCGGTTCCGGGCCACTCGGCGTCGGCACCGATCGCCGCCGGGTCGCCGACGTAGAGTTCGACGCGCTCGTCGCGCCCTCGGTTCGCGTCGCGCTCGACTCGGGCTTTCTCTCCGTCTGCCCGCGGCACGGATACCCGAACGTACAGTCCGCGTTCGACGCCCTCGTAGGCGTCTAACGTCTCTATCTCCGGCGTTTCGAGGAGCCTCCCGGTCGCCTCTCCGCCGGGCGCGAGCGTCGGATACTCCCCCTCGATGCGGTGGAGTCCGTCGAGCGTGGCCGCGCCGCGGAACTCGAAGGTCGAGCAGACTCGTGCGACCTGCTCGGGGTCGGTCAGCGTCCCGTAGACGAAGACGTCCATGCGACTCGCTGGGACCGCGAGCGGCTTGCTCGTTCCGGTACACTCATTTCGCTCCCGGCGCAGGAGCGAACCACGCATGGCCGAGTCCGTCCGCGTGCGTCTGCTGGCGGTCTGGCGGCGGGTTCTCTCGCTGTCGTGGCCCATCATGGCCGAGCAGACGCTTCGGACGCTGATGCGGACGACCGATATCGTGGTGACTGGGCTGTTCTCGCCCGCCGCGGTCGCGGCCATCGGTCTCGCCGACTTGTTCGCCAGACTTCCCCTCCGTATCGGACTCGGCCTCGGGAGCGGTGCCATCGCGCTGTCGAGTCAGGACACCGGCGCGTCGCGAGCGCCCGGCGACGATGCGAACGCCGACGACGCGGAAGGCGAGGCTGGCATGAACCGCGACGACGCGGAAAGCGACGCCGCCGCGAACCGCGACGAGGCCATCACGCAGGCCATCGTCGTCGGAATTCTCGCCGGAATCCCCTTTATCCTGTTCGGCCTCCTCGCTGGCGAGCCCGCCATCGCCGCGCTGGGGGCACCGCCGGACGTCGCCCGGATGGGCGGCACCTACCTCGCGGTCATCTTCGCCACCGCGCCCGCCCGCCACGTCGCGCTCGTCGCCGCGCGCTCGTTGCAGGGGACCGGCGACACCCGGACGCCGATGTACGTCAACGTCGTCTCGAACCTCCTCAACATCGTCGGCACCGTCGCGCTCGGCCTCGGATTGGGTCCGGTCCCGCGCCTCGAAATCGTCGGCGTCGGCATCGCGACCGCGTTCGGCAACCTGTTCACCGCGGTCGCGCTACTGGCGGCCATCTACGGGCCGTGGGCGGCCGCCTCGTTCGCTCGGCCGACCGACGCCACCATCGCCAAGCAACTACTCGCGGTCAGCGCGCCGAAAATCGCGGAGGGGTTGGCGGCCACCGTCGCCGAGTTCCCGTTCAACGCCATCCTGCTCTCGTTCGGCACCGAGGTCAACGCCGCCTACCAGATCGGTCGCCGGATGCACCAGCAGGTCACGAGTCCGCTCTCGCGGGGCTACAACGTCGCGTCGAGCGTCGTCGTCGGACAGGCCCTCGGCGAGGGCGACCCCGACCGCGCCAGATTCGAGGGGTGGGCGAGCGCCGCGCTCGGTCTCGTGACCGTGGGGGCTATCGGACTCCTGCTGTTCGTCGGCGCGCCGCTGTTCGTCCGCCTGTTCACCGACGACCCCGCGACCATCGACTACGCCACCGACTTCGCCCGCGTCTACGGACTGGTCTCGCCGTTCCTCGTCCTCTACGTCGTCCTCTCGGGGGCCTTGCAGGGCGGAAGCGACACCCGAACGCCGTTCGTCGCCCGGACCACGGGGATGTTCGGCTTCATGGTCGGGTTCTCGTGGCTGTTCGGCGTCTACCTCGGGTTCGGCGTCGAGGGCGTGTACGCGGGCATCTTCCTGTACTTCGTGTGGGCGCTTCTCGTCGTCGCGGCCGGGTTCCGGTGGGGCGGGTGGGCCGCGAAGGCCGCCGCGATGATGGAGGAGCGGGGGAGCGTCGGATAACTCTATATAGTCAATTTTAACTACAACGGTGTGTATGTGTCAAATGTTAGGTTGGTGCGTTCGAGAATGAAGCGTGCCGTGCTCAGTGCCTACTACAGATGAACGACGACGAAAAATCGGAAATCTATCGAACCGGATACGAGGAGCTTCAGAATACGGTCGAAAACCAGCTTTCCGACCAGTATCAACTCAATCAACGGGCGATAGATTTAGCCAAAATAGACATTCTCGCGGTTAGCATCGTGGTTTCAGCGACGAGCCTGTCACAGCAAGTAACCGGCGTTCCATTAGTGCTTGCCGGAACTGGGGCATTACTACTCTCTCTTGGCTGTTGCCTTCAAGTGTATCGTCCCCGAGATTTTACGAACGGTATCGGTTCGGGAGCAGCGGACCAAATCGACCGGCTCGTGGAAGAAGATGGAGACCGAGTCGAGCACTATCGAAATCTCATGCTCGCTTTTCAAAAAATGGTTGAGTATTCCAAATCCTCGTACGACACGGAAGTCAAGCACTTCCGAAACGCACTATGGTCTTCTGCGGCGGCGATTCTCTTCTTTGCCGCTCTCGTTCCTCGAACGATAATTCGGAGTTTCCCACCATTTCTGGACTACGTAATTATTTTGCTGGTCGTGATTTCGCTATCCTACGGAAGATACTTGTATAACGACGATTGAAGTGTGAACATGGCTGACGACGAGGAAGACTCCGACGAGGGATACGAAATCAACTTCGTAGAAAAACGCAAGTCGGACGATGACGACTCGGAGTAACCATACGTAGCTAGACTCTCACGGCCCATCTCCAAAATCGCTGTTCGGAGGAGTTTGTCCTCTGGTCAGGTCTCAACTCATTGTTTCCTACAACAACTAACGATACGTAAAGTTTGAACGTCGATAGTGTTTCTACATACTCGTTCTTCTCATTTCAGATACAAGTACTGTAGTAACTCTCGGTGAGACAGACTTCAGTCACCCTCAGCCGATGGAAGCGGTTTCTGCTGAAACGGCATTGGAGACGTAATAAAACCCCCGGCGCGAGGCCCTTCTCGTTCTGCATGTACTCCTCGATGTCGACCGACATCTCGTACCACTTGGTGTCGCCCGCGGCCTCGCCCAACTCCTCGCTCTTCTCGCCGAGAATCTTCGCGCGGGGGTCTTTGACGTTGTAGACGCGGTGGCCGAAGCCCATGATGCGCTCGCCGCGCTCCAAGGCGTCGTCCACCCACGTCTTGGCGTCCTTGCCGCTCTCGTCCAGTTCCTTCAGCATCTTCATGACGTTCGCGTTCGCACCGCCGTGGAGCGGTCCGGCGAGGGTACCGACCGCGCTCGTGACCGCGCTGTGGAGGTCCGAGAGCGTCGAGGAGGTTACCATCGACGAGAACGTCGAGGCGTTCAGGCCGTGGTCGGCGTGGAGCACCAGCGCCATGTCGAAGGTTTCAGCCAGCACCTCGTCGGGCTCCTCGGCGTTGAGCATGTAGAGGAAGTTCTCGGCGTGGCCGAGGTCCTCGCGGGGTTCGACCGGGTCGTTGCCGTTCCGGATGCGCTTGAACGCCGCGACGACGGTCGGAAGCTTGGCGGTGATGCGCTGGCCCTTCCGGAGGTTCGCCTCGCGGTCGGTCGGGTCGGCGTCCGAGTCGTCGGCGTCGTAAGCCGACAGCATCGACACCGCGGTCCGGAGCGCGGCCATCGGCTCCTCGTCGGCCTCGGCGAGCTTTCGCACCGTGTCGAGCACGTCGTCGTCGAGTTCGCGCTCGGCGGCCATCGCTTCGGAGAACTCGTCGAGTTCGTCCCGTGTCGGGAGTTCGCCGTGCCAGAGCAGGTAGAGGACCTCCTCGTAGCTCGCTTTCTGCGCGAGGTCCTCGATTGCGTAGCCGCGGTAGATGAGACGACCTTCGTCGCCATCGATGAAGCTGAGTTCTGATTCTGCGACGACGACGCCCTCCAGCCCTTTCTTGACCTCTTCTGACATGCGTTGAACTTCTCGGCATGACCGGAAAAGGATTATCTTTCGTTTCCGTTCCGGACGCTCCCCATCCAACCCTTCGCGGGTGTTTCGACGCCCAGCGTCGTGACTAGCGCTCCCGACGAACGTTTTTATCGAGCGCCCCACAACAGAGCGACATGGACTCCTCGGGCGGCGACGTCGAGTACGAACCCGTCGGCGTCAAGCAGGTGCTGGCGGAGATGAAAGACACCGCGGAACTTCTCATCGACCTCTCGTTTTCGGCCGTCCTCAACGGGAGCGACGACATCGCCGCCGAGGTGCTGGACCTCGAAGCTCGGATGGACGTCCTCCAGATGCGCGCCCGAATGAGCCTCCTGATGGCCGCCAGAACGACCGACGACGCCGAGCAGTTGGCTCCCGTCCTCGGGGTCGTCGGCGCGGCCGAGAAGATAAGCGACGCCGCGGGCGACGTGGCCAAGGTCGTCCTGGAGGACATCGGCCTGCCCGACGCGATGCGAGCGGCGCTCCCCGAAGCGGTCGAGACGCTGGTCCGTGCGGAGGTCACGGGCGACGCGGACCTCGCGGGCCGGACGCTGGGCGACTCGAACGTCGAAACCGAGACCGGCGTGCGGATAATCGCCATCCGCCGCCGCGACGACTGGATTACGAACCCGGACCGCGACACAGCGCTCGAAGCGGGCGACACCGTTCTCTTGCGCGGTCCGGACGAGGGTATCGCCGACGTGTACCGGCGTGCGACCGGCGAGGAGTACGAACCTCCGGAACCCCCGGAACCAAGCATCGAGGACTTGGAGCGCGCGGTGGACTCCATCGTCCTGATGAAGAACATCAGCGAACTCGCGGTGGACCTCGCCTACGGGAGCGTCCTCTTCGACAGCGAGGAGGTCGCCGAGGAGGTGGTCGAACTCGAAGCCGAGGTCGACGCCCTCCAGTCGCGCTTCGAGGCGTGGACGCTTCAGGCGGCCGCGCGCGTGGACGACCCGGTATCGCTCCGGGGACTGGTCCACCTCGCCAACGCGACCGAGGTCATCAGCGACGCCGCGGTCGAGATCAGCGAGGGCGTCCTCCGCGGACTCGGGACGCACCCGGTGGTCGAACAGGCGGTCAAGGAGAGCGACGAGGTCATCGTCCGCATGACGGTCGCGCCGGGAAGCGAGTTCGACGGCGTGACCTTGGGCGCTCGGGAGGTCAAGACCGAGACGGGGATGCGGGTCATCGCGGTCCGACGCTCCCAATCGGGCGAGCGTGACTGGGTGATTCAGCCCGGTCCCGAGACCGAACTTCTCGCTGGCGACGTGTTCATCGCCAAGGGGACCCGCTCGGGTGCCGAGCGGTTGGCGGACCTCACCGGGTCGGAGTACTCCTCGGAGTGAGCGTTTTCGCGGCCTTCGACATCCCCGCCAGTAACCGACTATATTACTACTATCGTCGTTCGAGTCGAAGTCGCCGGGCATAATTGTGCGGCGTCTCCAGATACCGACGGACAGGAATGCAGGACTTCGTAGTCGACGGCGAGTCGCGGGCGTGGTCCATCGGTTTCGACGCTACGAAGCGCGACGGCGTACTCGTCACCGTCGGCGTTCTGGTGAATTGAACTCAGGAAGCGAGACTTCTGGAGCGTCTCTACGTAGCCCTCTCGGACGACGGATACCGTCCGTTCCGTACGAAGAGCCGAGACCTATCGCTCCCGCCTCGGAAACTTCACGGCGTCTTGCTCCGATGTGCTGGCAAAGTCGGCATCTGCGTCCATCGAGACCACGTCACACTCCCCTACGCGGAAGCGACTCACTCCGCCATCCTCCTCGACGAACTCGACGTTATCACGACCGACGCGGTTGCTATCGTGGACGGTGACGAGAGTCGAGCGAACTTGCTCTATCACGCCGCGTCGGGAATCGAAGTCGTTCCTCCTCCCGTAGTGAACTGTGCGCGAGCGGAACTCTACTATCCCCACCTCCTGTTGGCCGACCTCGTCGCTGGCGTGGTAGCAGACCAGATTCGTTCGGATTCGACGGTCGTGTCCGGTGTTTCGCCCGACGGCTCGGTAGCGTCCGTGAAGGATACGACCGGTAGCTCTCACGTGGGACGGTGGGACCGTGGCTACGCTGCCGCCGCGCGTAGCGAGGGCGAGACTCCTCGGCCTGCCTTCGGACAGCGATACGCAGATTCGCTTCGCGAGCGGGTTTCGTGCTGGTTTCGCGGTCAGTTCGGGAACCGAGACTCGCCGCCCCCGACGAGCGACGGCATCGCCCCCGTCGTCGGCCGACTCGAAGCGGTAGATTGCGAAGCCGTGGCTACGTGGCTCAGTGAGCAGTAGTGAGAGGGTACGGATTCCCGCCTCCGCCCCCGTTTCCACGCGGGACCTGTCCGAGGACGCCGTTTGCGTCCTCGTTCGGACCGCGTCTCACCGGGACGGCAGGAGCGGTGCGACGGGCTTCGAACGCCGGTACCCTCGGCGCTCCAGTCGAAGCATCGTCCTCTCGCCCCTTAGAAGTTTTCCACGTCACTCCAAATCGGTCTCTTTCGCCAGCCGATACGCCGAGACCAGCGTCAGCACCGTCGTCGCCAGCGCGCCGAGCGCCGTCGAGAGGACGAAGCCCAACCCGAGGTAGTACGGCGTCGGCTGTCGCGTCCCCGGTAGCAGGACGAACACCGCCAGCACCGCCGCGGTGAACAGCAGGCTGAAGGCGAACCCGCGGATGGCGTTGCGCCGGACGTTCAGCGCGGCCACGAAGTTCGCTCGCGGCCGCTCGGGGACGCTCTCGGACACGTCCGGGAGTTAGCACGCCCGGATAAAAGGCGCGTCGGTTCCGTGCCCCGAGTCGCGTGCCGGGGTCACGGGTCGGGGCACACCGGTTTCGTACCCGTGGGTTCCCGCTCGCGTCACTCGGCCGTCTCGAACGTTCCCTGCACGACCGCTATTCGTTCCTCCTCCAGATTTCGAACCACGTTGTTCGCCTTCTCGGCCGTCGAGTCGCCCATGAGCAGGTTCAGGCCCAGCGGCGGTGGGGCGTCCGCCGGGCGGTTCGCCATCGCCTCGACCGTCTCGCGGAACCACGCCAGACTCTCGGGCGTCGCGTCGCGCCATGCCGCCCGCTCGAACCCGGCCGTCGTCAGCAGTTCCGTGAGCCTCCTCGGCGTGACGAGAAAACTGAGGCTCGAATCGTCGGCCCACGGTACCGGGAAGTGGGGCGACCCGTCGGACCCGGCGCAGATTTCGTGGAGCGCCAGTCGACCGCCGGGGCGGAGGACGCGCCGTATCTGCGCGAACAACTCCGGCTTGTCCTCGACGTTCATCGACGTGTGCTGCAACCAGACCACGTCGAACGCGTCGTCGTCGTAGGGCATCTCCAGTGCGTCGGCGTGTTCGAATCGAACTCGGTCGCTCAGTCCGACCGTCTCGGTCAAGCGGTCGGCGAACCGGACGTACTCCTCGGTGAGGTCGAGGCCCGTCACGCGCGCCCCGAACTCCCCGGCCAGCGTCCGGGCCGGGCCGCCGACCCCGCTTCCGACGTCCAGAACCTCCGCTCCATCGCTCACGCTCGCCGTTCGGGCCAGTTCTCTCGTCGCGTCTCGACCCCGGATGTGGAACTCGTCGAACGCCGCGACGTCGTCTCTGGTCAACGTGTCGAGGTCCTTGCCCGCCGTTCGAAGTGCTTCGAGGACGCTCTCGTAGAGTCCCGGACGACCGTACTGTCCGTCGATAGATCTCGCTCGCTCGTTCATCTTCTCCCCCGAAGCGGAGCGTACGCGAGTCGTCGTCAAGCGTCTATCCGCAAGAATCTGACAACCGATGCCAAACCGCAATCGCTCTGGTGTCGGTACGCTATCAATCGGGGGTGGCCCGCCCGTTCGCCGACGGCGGAAGTCGCCGCTCCAGCGACAGCACCCCGACGCCCAGAAGCAGGCTCATCCCGACCAGCGCTGGCCACAGCAGCGTCTCGACGCCGTAGTCGAAGAACGCCCCGCCGACGACCGGGCCGATACCGAACCCGAGTCGCTTGGCGATTTCCAACACCGAGAGCTGTGACCCGCGCTCGTCGACGGTGCCCACGTCGCTCGCCAGCGCCGTGACGAGCGGCGCGTGCAGAATCTCGCCGACCGTCCGCAGGACGAGGAACGCCCCGACGAGACCGACCCCGAGGAGAACGGGCGCACCCTGCGCGAAGACGATAGCGACGAAGCTCGCGGCCCAGAACAGCGACGAGAGCGCCAGTCCCCGCGTCCGCCGCCACGACCTGACCCACGACACCACCGGTAACTGGAAGAGGACGATGACCAGCGGGTTCAGGACGTAGAGGGTGCCCAACCGCTCGCTGGTCAGCCCGAAAGTCTCCTCGGCGAACACCGGCACCGTACTCTGCATCTGGGCGTAGGCGACCGCGAACCCGACGTTCAGTACCGCGAGCGCGAGAATCGTCGGTTGCGTGACCGCCCGACTCCACTGCCGGAGGGTCGCGGCGAGTGAGGGATCCTCCTCGGTGTCGCTGTCGGCCCCGGCGTCGCCGTCCGACGCGACCCGCGGGAGCGCGACCGCCAGCAGAACCGCGACGACGCCGCTGGTCGCCCCGTCGGCGACGAAGACGGCGGTGTGAGCCACCCCGTAGAGGAGTCCGCCGACGACGAACCCCGAGCCGAACCCGGCGTTGCTGGCGACCTTCAGCAGGGCGTAGGCTTGGTCGCGGTCCGCGTCGGGCGTCAGGTCGGCTATCATCGCCTGACTCGCGGGGGCGAACAGCCCCATCGCCAGCCCCGCCGCGGTGGCCACCGCGATAAACGCCGGCGCAGTCGTCACGAGCGCGTAGGCCGCCAGCGTCGGTGCCGAGAGCGCCATGCTCGCGACCATCACGGGCTTGCGTCCGTACTGGTCGGCGAGGTAGCCCCCGACGAGCGTCCCGCTCGCGGTCGCCACGCTGTTGGCGAACAGGCCGGTCCCGACGAGCGTGAACGGGATGCCGACCTCGCCGTAGAAGTAGAGCGTGGCGAAGGGGTAGACGATGCCCGACCCGAGGACGTTGACGAATCGCGCCGCGGCCACGACGAAGACCGCGCGGTCGAACCCACGGAGGTCGGACAGCGACGAGCGAACCGACATCGACCGGAGGTATTCTCGGTCGGGTCAAAGGCGTTCGGGAAGCGGAACGGTCGCCGACCCGACGTCCGAGACGGCTAACTCGGTCTTACCCGGCGCGTAGGAACGCTCCTCGACGCGGTGATTTCGAGTATGGTCGTCTCACTCCCGGCGGGCC
>SDGW01001103.1_pt1 | contig 11257 bp, 12 predicted proteins | sample 2873831 | NCBI WGS metagenome assembly SDGW01 (sample SAMN08132700, study PRJNA421101) | hypersaline lake metagenome | isolation source: celular fraction 0.22 microns magnesium sulfate-rich crust from ephemeral... | place: Spain: Penahueca Lagoon, Toledo | collected 2011-07
AGGCGTCAACGGACTCGGGGGTATCGTCTGGCTCGCTTTGAGCAGTCGGCACGGCGGCACACCCTTCGAGGATGTGGCGTTCACCGACTACCCTTTCGGATACTGCCTCGTTACGTAGGCGGACAGGCCGCCTCCGAAGGGCGGTTCGAAATCCGCTCCGTTCCGACCAATTCCTCCCTACTGATAGGGCTACCTGTCAGTTAAACGCTGATATTCTGAAACTTAAGCAAAACTGTAAAACATGGATTCTCTCCAAAGTGACGGCGCGTATCCACGGCGTGAACGCGTGGTATTGCGCCTGTTCCGCCTATAATGACCGTCGCAACCGCACCCACGAGTGCCGAGGCAGAAAACAAATACCGCGGCTTGATCACATCGGGCACAGTAAACCGGGCCGAGAGTAGTGCACCGACGACAAAGCCGAGCTGGACCGCGTTGGTGAGCCACGCAGTTTCGGCACCCGAGAGACCCCGGGCCGTCGCCAGTTCTGGACCGACTGCCGAGACGCTGAACCAGAGCGTCATCGCCAGTAATTCGGCTGTTGCGAGCAGTGCAAGTACCCGATATTTCCGGTAGCTCGTATAGTGATCGTCAGCCAGTTAGATCACTCTGGCTCTTCACTGTCGTCCATCATGGACGATATGATGAGTCGCTCGATTCCACGCCGAAGGAGACCACCGGCTGCTGGCTGAGAGATGTCCAGCTCAGCGGCGACCTCACCGAGCGTTGCGTTCCGCGGTTCTTCGAAGTACCCTGCTTCAAACGCGACGAGGAGCGCCTCTCGTTGACTGTCGGTCAACCCGGAGTCGGTAGTACCCAGACTGGCGTATTCGTTCACGCGTAGTAACTCGATATCGATTTCGTGCCGTCGTGCAGTCTCCCAGAGATCAGCCAGGTTCGCTCGTTCGGGCACCCATACTGTAAATATCCAAGCGTTTCCGTCGTTCTCCATGTTGAGCACGACACCGTTCGCGGTCGAGATGGCTGGTGAGAAGACCTTCGCTTCATCCGTATACTCGAAGCTATAGATCGCTTTCCCGTCGCTGGTTTCGATGAGCTGTTCGAATTCGCCAACGGTGTGGTCGTCCCGCAATCCGTCCTCGAACTGGCGGAAGTCAGATGACTCTACGTGATAGAAAAACTTTCCCGACGTTGGGTCAGTCCCTGCCTCTGACACCGACCTGACGTTCGAAGTTCGGTCGTGAGCGACTGTCTCTGTAAGCACTACGTCGGGATGCTCGATTCGCACAACCGCTTTAATGTCGCTCATCGTTCCGTGAGGTAGGCGGTTTGGAGTATATGGCTGTTCGCAAGCAACTCGTTTTGCGGTGTTGAATACGAACCAGTAGTTCCGTAGTACTGCATCTTCGGAGCAACGACGCTTACTTCTCCATATCCTCCCTGGCGTGAATCTTGGCCTGTTCGCGAGCGCTGGGATTGACCGACTCTTTGAACGGTACTTTCGCCAGCGTTGCATAGACAGGTTCGCCAGGCTCTTCGGCGTACTCGTCCGGGAGGTGTACCTCGAACTCCAGGTCGAGGTCCGCGTCGTATATCGAGTCGTCGAGCGGGACGTCAGTCGCGGCCTGCAGTTTCGCTGCTGGTACGAACCCCAGGCCGATGTTGGTTTCGAGGTCCGGATTCCACCCCGCCGACGTTAGGTAGCCACATTCGTCGCCCGTGTCCGGGTCCGAGATGAGCCAGAAGTCCGAGGCCCACTCCAGAATCGGTTCGCCGGCCATTTTCAGACCGACCAGTTTGTGCGTGAACGGAAACTCGCCGTTTTCGATGGTTTCCTTCTGGCGTTCTAGTTCGTCTTTGCCGACGTAGTCCGCGTCCTTGTCGTCGGGGACCTGATAGCCGAGGTTAACCTGGAACGGCGACGTCTCGCGGTCCATATCCTGCCCCAGCGACAGGATTCCGGCAGCGATCCGTCGACGACCGTCTACTGGCGTCGCGGCACCGCCGTAGTCCTTGACTGTTTCGAGGACTGGGTTCCACACCGCTTCGGCGTTCGTCGTCGCCTCACGGACGTATATTTCGAACCCTGCCTCTCCGGAGAAGCCCGTTTGGCTCACCAACACCGGGACGTCGTTGATAGTCGCTTCCAGCAGTCCATAGTATGGAACGTCTTCGACCGCGTCGTCGATGAGCGTCTCGATCACGTCAGGCGATTTCGGGCCCTGAACCTGCATCGGCGAGACGTCGATCTCGTCGACACCGACCTCGAAGTCGTTTCCGACCGTGACCCCCTGTAACCACTGCAGGAGGTCGGAGTCGGCGATAGAAAACCAGAACTCGTCATCGTCGGGTCGCAACAGGACGAAGTCGTTGAGGATGCCGCCGTCCTCGTTGCAACAGATGGCGTACTTGCCACGCAGTGGCTCGATGTCGGTCGCGTCCCGCGTGATAACGAAGTTGACGAACGCCTCGGCGTCGGGTCCCTCGACACGAATCTGGCGCTCGACCGCGACGTCCCACAGCGCAACGTGGTTGACCAGCAGTTCATACTCGGCTTCCGACCCGCCGTCTTTGGGGTCGATGTACGCCCGGGGGTGATACATGTGGTTGTAGACCGTCGCCTCGTGACATCCTTCCTCGACTGAAAGGTGCCAGAACGGTGACTTCCGGACCCGAGTCGAGATCACGAGGTCGATGTCTGCATCACCCGTCTGACGCAGATTTCTGGGAACGGTGCGATCCGACTGGTCGACGCTGGGATGGTTCGAGTAACGTTGATCTTCAGACATTTCAATCTATTCCGATGGTTCTACGCCGTGGTTGAACAGCCGTCCCCAGAGATGCTCGAACCGATTGGTCTCGACCGACAGGGTGACCCCGGCGGGGAGGTAGAGTTCTACGTGGGTCGCTCCGTCTCGATCGTCCGCACAGGTTCTCGCTGCCATACGACCGAGTGAACGACCCGTGACCGTATTGGTCTGTAGCTTATTCGTATAACCTTCTTATACCGGGTCCGGAAGAGTCCGTGGACTTTTCCACGTCTGTGTCTCGCCGGGTGAGAGCGTGAGGCTGGCGAGAGGCGACCACCGAGACGACAGTCGTCACAGAGAACGCCGCGAGAGAGCGTTGCCACGGCCCGTCTTCGTTCTGAGCCAGTGCATCGTATCTCTCACAAGTCGCGCGTGTATCCTTTCCCTCCACCGTATCACGTACCTCAGAGCAGTGCCCGACTGCTAAATACACGCTCTGTATTCAGCATGCGGTTCGTGATAGACACTGGGCAGATAGCTGATCGCTGTGGTACCTTGTTCACCTGTACTGACCGTTACCCGTCTCTCCCGGGACTGTCGTCGCCCGCGCGCTCGTGGACGACCATCGACACCTCCTCGCTGGGCCGCGAGGTGACCGTCGGGACCACCTCCAGGTTCCTGTCGGAGGCCAGTTCGAGGTGGTAGTCCTGATAGATCGTCGCGAGCAGGAGCCGGGCTTCGAGCATCGCGAACCGGTCGCCGATGCACCGGCGCGGGCCCGCGCTGAACGGGAAGTACGCGAGTCTGGGGAGCGACTGTTCGAGCTCCGGCGTCCAGCGTTCGGGTTCGAAGGCGAGCGGGTCGTCGTACCACCGGGAGTCGCGGTGGACGACCCACTGGTTCATGAACACCCGCGCGCCGGCGGGAATGGGGTAGCCGCCGATCTCGTCCGGCCCGCTGGCCTCGCGGACGATGCCCGGTACCGGCGGGAAGAGCCGCATCGACTCCGTGACGATCTGCTCGGTGTACGTGAGATCTGGGAGGTCGCCCATCGTCGGGCGCCGGCCGTCGAGCACCGAGTCGAGATCGGCCACGAATTTCGACTCGACTTCCGGATGCTGGGCGAGGAGGTAGGTGGTGTACGTCAGCGCGACCGCAGTGGTCTCGTGGCCCGCCAGAATGAGCGTGATCGCCTCGTCCCGGATCTGTTCGTCCGACAGGGGGACCCCCTCGTCGTCGCGCGCGGCGAGCAGCATCGAGACGACGTCGTTCTCGCCGGGGTCCGCCCGCTTTTGCCGGATGATCTCGTCGACGACCTCCTCGAGGGTCTCGCGGGCGCGGTCCATCCGCCGTCGGGACGGCAGGGGCACGCCCTCCGGCAGCAGGATGTTCGGAAGGCTGCTCGTCGCCGGGAGGAAACTGTCGAGCGCGGTCTCGATGTCGTCGACGTACCGATCGATGTCGACCCCGAACAGCGCCCGCGCGACGATCCGGAGCGTCAGTTCCATCATGTCGTCGTGGATGGCCCGCCGGTCTCCGTCCCGCCAGTCCTCGAGCATGTCCTCGGTCAGCCCCGTCATCATCTCGGCGTAGACCTCGATTCGGTCGGGGTGAAACGCGGGCTGGACGAGGTGGCGATTCCGTCGCCACTCCTCGCCTTCGCTGTTCAGGATGCCGTTGCCGAGCAGCGGGCCGAGCACGCGCTGGAACCGGTCGCCCTTCACGTAGTTCGCGTTGTTGTGGACCAGGACGTGCTCGATGTGCTCTGGATGGTTGAGCTGGTAGTTGTGGCCGTCGATCCCCTCCCAGTGGACGACGTCGCCGTACTCGGCGGCCATCCGTTCCCTGAACTCGAGGCCGTCGAGGATCGACTGCGGCGTCGCCCCGACGATCGGGAACCCCGAGGGACCGGGCGGCAACTCGCTCGCGGGGAGTTCCTCACTCATTGCCAGCGTGTACGGGGGTCGCTCAGTTGGGGGCTTCCTCCAGCATACTAGAATCGTTTATGACAGTTCATCGGAAATATTGATAGACAGATGACACCCAGTGTCGGTCGTTCAGTCAACGTGTCATGAGTACGAACGGCCTCCGCTCCGCCACGCTCTCGCTCTCGGGAGCGATCCACAGTTCGGTGTTCGACCAGTTCGATCGGTCGTCGGCGGTCTCGATCGTGGCGACCCGATTCCTCGGTCCGGTCGAGAACGGCCAGTACGTCGGACTGGCCGATTTGCGCGGCGACCTCGGCGTCGCGCGTGACCTGCTCGCGGACAGCGACCAGGTCCTTCGGTACGACGTGGCGGGAACCGACGACCGCGGCGTCGTCTACGCGCACTACCGGAGCGCCGGTCCCGTCGGTGCACTGCTCACGATCCTCTACGACAACGACGTCGTCCTCGACTGGCCGATCGAGCACCGACAGACGAGCACCGAAACGGAGTCCAGGGTCACGGTCGTCGGAACGGACGAGGGCATCCAGCGGGCGATCGCCGACATCCCCGACGTCTCCGATCTCTCGCTCCTCCGGATCGGACAGGTACGGGCGGGAACGGACGCCTCGCCGTTGCTGACAGAGACGCAAGCGGCACTGCTCGATCTCGCGATCGAAGCCGGATACTACGAGCTCCCGCGAGAGACGACGCACAGTGCTCTCGCCGACCGTCTGGACGTCACTCCGGGCACCGTGAGCGATCGCCTCCAGCGGATCGAACGCCGCGTGATGACCGCCTACGCCGAGCGACCGCCCGACGAGTCCGTTCAGTAGTCAGTCGCCCGGGTCGAACGGTCGGTGACCGGGCGCCTCGTTCTGCCGGTCGGCTCTCCGCCGAGACGCCCCGCGAGAGGACTCACCTGGTCCGTGTGCGCTCCGACTGGATCACGACGTGGCCGCTCTCCAGTTGCGTCACCGACGGCGTCGCGTCGGCGTGCGGGTCGAAGGCGGCGTACGCGAACGCCTGCCACAGCACTCGCTCGGGGTACGGCCGCTGTGACAGGTCCACTCCGAGGTCGGCCGCCAGGGCCGCGTGGTCGAGCTCGCCCGCGGCGGTCGGGACCGCCAGCGGAGTCGGGACCTCGTCGATGTCGAGGCCGAACGACGGGAACAGCCGGTACTCGACGTCCCGGGCCGGATGGTGGAGTTCGCGCAGACCGGGGTAGCGGACGGTGAGCTCCGGCGCGACCGTCGTCGGTTTGCGGTCCGCGGCCAGCGGCTCGACGCGCTGCTCGGCGAGGGTGATCCGGCGGCGTTCCCCGGCCGACACCTCGTACCCGGTCTCCTCGATCGACAGTTCGATCCCCGACTCCGACCGGGCCTCGACGGTGACGTCCGGCGTCGCGTACGACCCCACACGAACGGTCGTCGCATCGCCGCCGATCGTCCCGTCGACGACCAGCGTCGTCCCGTCGGCGTCCACGGTGACGAGCGTCGGCCCGTCTGCCGGAAGGGCGTCGACGCCCACGAGATCGTGCGTGCTCGCACAGGCCAGCGCCCAGTCGCTCGGCTCCGCGGACGACGGGGCCAGCGCGGACCGCCAGTAGAAGACTCGCTCGGTCCCGTCGAGTTCGTAGGGAACTACGTCCGGGACGAAGCGGCTCCCGTGAGCCGTCGGCTTCAGCTCCGGATGTTCGAGCTTCAGTTCGAGGTACGGGAGCCGGCGAACGACCGGGGACGCGACTGCGTCCGGCGATAGCCGTCGCCACTCGACGGTCGTCGCCTCGCCGTCGGCCGGGTCGGTCTCGCTCATCGCGACGTCAGAACGGCGCGTCGGCGCCGTAGCCCCGCGTCGATCCGCCGGTGCCCTGCGAGCAGCCGCTCCCGCCGCCGCGTTGCGGACCGCCGGTCTCGCCGTCGGCCTCGCTGTCGCCCTCGACGCTGCCCGTCTCGCGGAACGACGCCTCCAGGTCCGCCAGCTGCTCGTTGATCCCGTCGGCCCGGTGGTGCATCTCGGCGACGCGGACGCGGACCAGGTCGTAGTCGTGGCGGTCGGCCAGCCCGTTCCAGGCCCGGAACGAGCCCACGGTCAGCGTGTCGCTCTGCGGGCAGAACGGCGTCGTCGGGGTGAACTCCGCCCTGAGCACGTCGAGGTCGTCCGCGTCGTCGAGCGCGTACTCGTCGGAGCCCGTTTCCACGGCGTCCTGGCGAGCCTGTGAGCCAGAGCTCGATGAGCTTTGCTCATGGGCGTACCGGTAGCCGGCGTCGCGGTGGCGCGTGTCGAGGTTCAACCTCGCGAGGTTGTACCCGAAGGTCATGTCGTAGACGCTCCGCTCCTCGAAGAGCTCCCGCGTCAGGTCGTGGACGGCGAGGTGCTCGTCGCCGGTGAGGACGTCGTGGCCCTCGAGGAACCGCCCCGGCTCCGGGATCGTCGCGGGCACGAACTCGTCGTAGTCGTCGAAGAGGTCGTCGCCGCTCTCCCGACCGCCGCCGAACGGGGAACTGAATCCGACCATGGGCGCACTCGGTCGCCCGGGACCACGGCTTCGTCGCCGGACATCTCCGAGCCTCAGTTTAAGTACGCTCGCTGGAGCGTCCGCAGGACCCACACTTCCATCTACAACGGGTCGACGTGGACGCGCGTCACGTAGCCGCCACACGAACAGCGCCCCTCGTCGGATAGCTCGACGCGGCGGTCGACGGCACGCACCGGCCGGTAGAGGTACGTCGAGGGATGGCCGTGGCGCTCGTGCGTGACGAGATCCACGTATCGACCGGCGCGCGTCTGCTCGACGGCGTCGATGGCCTCGTGGACGGTCAGTCGCCGGTCGGCGGCGTGGTCCGCCGTCTCGAGGTCGGCTGTCCAGGGCCGGTCGTGGACCGCCCGCGTGACCGGTTCGCGGTCCGCGTAGGCGTTCGACGTCACCGGGCAATCCCCTCTGCTTTCATGGGTAGTGGTCCCGTGCGAGGCCCCGAGAGGACTCGGGCGAATATGTCCGCCCCGGCGGCTTAGTTTCGGCCGGCCCGATCCGCTATCGAGGGGTACCCACTCGCCATGCCAGAGCCCAGCACCCGGACGTCCGGCGCGGAGGCGGACGCGCTGTTCGACAGGTACACGCTTCCCAAGGTCGCGCTGGCCGTCATCCTCGCGGCGTCGCTGGTCGGGACGTGGGTGACCACGAGTCTGAGCGGCCACGCGGGCGCGGTACTCATCGGTGCCAAGTGGGCGTACTTCGTCGCGCTGGGGATCCTCACGGGCGGGTTCGTCTGGAAGCACCTCTTCGTCCGCCCGGCGGACCTCGGGGACGAGGCCGGCGAGTACTGCGCCGAGATGTACGCGCGGTTCGACCGGATCGCGACCGGCGCCGTCCCCGTTCTCGCGGCCGGCGGGGCCGTGGCCCTCTCGGAGTACACCGTCCGGATCGGACCGGGCCCGTTCGTCTACGGAACCAGTGCGTCGCTGATCGCCCTGATCGGTCTCACGGTCGCGACCGTCCGCCGGCGCGCCCCCGTCGACGATCAGTTCCGGAGCCCGAGCGGGCTCGGCGCACTCGCGCTCGCGCTCGCGCTGGTCGTCGCGACGGCGGTCGCCGAGGTGGCGACGCGGGGGTTCGATCCCGTCGCTGCGGGCGTCCGCGCGCTCCACCTCCTCGCGTTCGCCGTGTGGGTCGGCGGCGCAGTGTGGAACATCTTCGTCGCGGTGCCGACCGGCCAGCAGCGGCCGACCGTGGCGGTCGTCCGCGCGGCCGGCGAACAGCTGGAGCGGTTCCGCTGGGCCGTCCGGTTCGTCTTCCCCGCGATCTTCCTGACGGGCCTCTACCAGGCGGTCGACGGGCTCGGCACGAGCGCCGGGACGTACGTTGGTAGCGCCGCCGGCCTGGCCGTCCTGGCGAAGGTCGGGTTCGTCGCCCTGCTGGTGGTCATCTTCAAGCTCTGTCCGATGTGGCGGGCCTGCTCCCCCATCGAGGGGGTCTGCGAGCTGGACGACCTCGGCGGCTCCGGGTCGGGAGACGGGTCGGCGACGGACGACGTGTCGGGCGCCGCCGGGGAGGTGACGGGCGATGACTGAGGGCGCGGTTCCCGACGAGGCGCCCGACGTCGAACCCGACATGACGGTCGACAACCGGGGCCGGGGCTGTGCGAGCGGGATCGCTCGCGTCCAGCGCGCGCTCGAGGACCTCCCCGACGGCGCGGTGCTGGTCGTGCAGAGCACGGACGGGCGAGCGAAGCGGGAGTATCCGAAACTGGCCGAGCAGACCGCTCACGAACTGCTCGCCATCGAGAGCGAGCGGGGCCGATTTCTCCGGACGGAGTACACCACGTACCTCGAGATCCACTGCGAGTGAGCGCGCCGGTCCGGATCAGACGGCATTGCCCAGACAGCGGCGAACGACAGCCTCTTGCGACTGGCGGGGACAACGGGGGACGAGCCGAGATGGTCGTCGACGACGCTGGCCAGGACTGCGACGCGACGAGCGCCGACGAGGCGAGTGGCCCAGAAGAGACGAGTGGCCCTGACGAGACGACGGGCCCCGACGAGACGGAGAGTGCCGGTTCAAGCGACGCCGACACCCTCGCCGACGGGCTCCGGACGCTCGACCCCGCGTACTTCGGGTTCGTCATGTCGACCGGCATCGTCTCCATCGCCTTCCACGGGCTGGGCGTCGAAGCGGTCGCCCTGCCGCTGGCGGTGTTCACCGTCGCCTGTTACGCCCTGCTGGTCGCGCTCTTCGGGGCCAGGGCGGTCCGCTTCCCCGGCCGCGTCCTCGCCGACCTCCGGGACAGCGAGCGACACTGGGGGACGCTGACGTTCGTCGTCGCGACCAACACCGTCGGGACGGTGCTCGTCCTCTTCTTCGATCGGGTCGCGCCGGCGGCGCTCCTCTGGCTGACCACCGTCGTCGCCACCCCGGTCCTGCTGTACTACCTGTTCGCGGTCGAGGTCGTCGGGCCGCGGAAGTCGGCCGTCCGCGAGCGCGTCGACGGCGCCTTCCTGCTCGTGATCGTCTGCATGCAGTCGCTGGCCGTCCTCGGGGCGCTACTGACCGACTCGCTGTCGGCCTACGCCGACGAGGTCGTCCTGCTGAGCATGAGCTACTGGGGATCGGGCTTTGTCCTCTACTTCGTCGTCGTCACCGTCGTGACCTACCGCCTGCTGGACGGGGCCGTCCACCCGAGCGACTGGACCGGGCCGTACTGGATCACGATGGGGGCCGCGGCGATCACGACGCTTGCCGGCGCCACGCTCGGCCCGCGCCTGTCGTCGTTCCCCGCCTGGGAGCCCTACGTCGAGATCACGCTTGGGATCACGTTCCTCGCGTGGGCGATCGCCTCGTGGTGGATCCCGCTGTTGCTCGCCGTCGACGTCTGGGCGTTCCTCACCGCGGACGGCGACGGGCGGCCGCCGGCGTGGGTGATCGCGATGCCCTGGGCGCGCCTCGCCGTGGGACGGCGCGACAGCGCCTACAGCCCGGACGCCTGGGGACGGGTCTTCCCGATGGGGATGTACACGGCCTGTACGGTCAACCTGGCCGGCGTCCACACGTTCAGCCCGCTCGGCATCGTTCCCGCGTACTGGGGCTGGTTCGCGCTCCTCGTGTGGGGGCTGACCTTCGTCGGCATGGTCCGCGCGGCCGGGCGCGCTCTCGCCGGCGCAGCGCCCACTGCGACCGACGGGGCCGGGTCCCAATCGCCGTAGCGACGGTGACAGCCCGGGAGCGTCCGGGCCGTCGGCGATCAGCCGTTCTCGCCTTTTGGGCACGGTGACGAATCGATTCGACGCAGGACCCATCCGTGCGCTCGTGCTCGTACACGGGTACGGAGATGACTACCGAGATCGACCTGCGGGAGACGCCGGAGGGCGAGCACCGAGAGCGCCTGTTCGACGCGCTGTCGGCGGCCGACGCGGGCGACGAGTTCGAGGTCGTGGCCGACCGGGACGTCGACACCGACCTGCTCAGATACCAGATAGAACACGAGCGCGACCTGGAGTGGGAACACGCCGATCCGGACGCGGAGCCCCGCGAGCACAGCGTGGTCGCCGGCGGACCCCGAGAGGACGCCTTCCCGTCGATCGACGTGCGGGACCTGAAGCCCCAGCGCCGCCACGAGGCCCTCCTCGACGCGTTCGAACAGCTCGAGCCCGACGAGGGGTTCCTGCTGGTCAACGACCACGACCCCAAGCCGCTGTACCACGAGCTCCAGTCGATGCACGGCGACGTGGTCCACTGGGAGTACCGGAGCCGCGGCGACGACGGCTGGCGCGTCGAGGTCGGCAAGACCGGCGAGTCGGCGGCCGGCGAGCGGGACGTCGTCACGCGGTTCGACGTCCGCGACATCCCCAAGCAGGAGCGCCACCCGACGATCCACCACCGGTACGGCATGATTCCCGAGGAGGGGACGATGGAACTGATCGCCCCGCACGAGCCCCGCCCCCTCCAGCGGGAGTTCCGCCAGCGGTACGGCGATTCCTTCGAGTGGGAGGCCGTCGAGCACGAACAGGGCCGCTGTCGCGTCCAGGTCACGAAACGGGCGGACGGCGAGGCATCGTCGTCCGGCGGCGACGAGGGAGCGGCGTCGACCGGGGACGAGACTGGCGCGTCGCCCGACGACGAACCCG
>SDGW01001104.1_pt1 | contig 11256 bp, 14 predicted proteins | sample 2873831 | NCBI WGS metagenome assembly SDGW01 (sample SAMN08132700, study PRJNA421101) | hypersaline lake metagenome | isolation source: celular fraction 0.22 microns magnesium sulfate-rich crust from ephemeral... | place: Spain: Penahueca Lagoon, Toledo | collected 2011-07
ATCGGCACGCCCGAAGCGGTCGGCGACGAGTGCGAAACGGTGAACGTCGCGGTCGGCGACCGAGTGGAGAACGTCGCCACCGTCACGCTCTCGCGGCCCGACGCCCGGAACGCGCTGAACGCGCAACTGCGCGCCGAACTGAAGGACGTGCTGGACGCGATCGAGGCCAGCGACGTGCGCGTGGTCGTCCTCACCGGCTCCGACGAGTCGGGCGCGTTCGTCGCGGGCGCGGACGTGACGGAACTGCGCGAGCGCGACTCGCTCGAACAGCGCGAGGCGAGCAAGCGCCCGCGGGTCTACGAGTACGTAGACGACCTCGAACAGCCCGTCATCGGCGCTATCAACGGCCACGCGCTCGGCGGCGGCTGTGAACTCGCGCAGGCCTGCGACACGCGCATCGCCCGCGAGGATGCCAAGTTGGGCCAACCCGAGATAAACCTCGGCATCATGCCCGGCGGCGGCGGGACCCAGCGACTCCCCCGACTCGTCGGCGAGGGCCAAGCGATGAAGCTGATTCTCTCGGGCGAACTCATCGACGCGGAAGAAGCCCGCGACATCGGCCTCGTGGACGAAGTTCACGGCGACGACGAGTTCGACGAGCGCGTCTACGACCTCGCCGAATCGATGGCCGAGAAGAGTCCCCTCGCGCTCGAATTCGCGAAGAAGGCCGTGAAGGCCTCCAGTCGAATGGACGTAGAGCAGGGCATCGAGTACGAGGCCGAACTGTTCGCCCACCTGTTCGCCTCCGAGGACAAAAACGAGGGCATCGACGCCTTCTTCGAGGACCGCGACCCGGAGTGGGAAGGCGAGTAGTCACGCCGAGTCGTCGCCCGCCCGGTCCCAGTAGGTTCGGAACAACTCCGTCCCCCAGTCGAGCGCGGCCTCGGTGTCGTTCAGCAGGACGCCCCGGAGGTCTCCGCCCTCGTCGTAGACGATGAGGACCAACCCCTCGTCCTCGGCGACGACGAGGCCGAAGGGTAGCGTCTCGTCGGTCCGGCGGACCGAGAGGTTCCCGGTGGCGAGCGCCTCCGAGAGGCGGTCGCCGTGGTTCTCCCGCAGGTACTCCGCGACGGGCGTCTCCAACACGAGGTCGGCGGTCAAGCCGCCGCCGACGACCTCCTCGTGGAACATGTCGACGTACTGCGGGAGGACGACCGGCGTGAACCCGACCACGCGGTCGGTCCGACGCACGAAGTCGTCGATGTACTCGACGGGTCCGGTGGGCGCGTGGCGCTCGCCGCGGGCCGTCTCGGCCCCGACCAGCAGGTCGGTCGTCACCGGCACGTCGGCGGGGAGCGCCGACAGCAGCGCCTCGGCGTCGGTGACGGCGGCCACTCGCTCCTCGAACGCCCGGCACTCCTCGGCGAGGAGGCGACCGACCAGCGTGAGCGCCACGCCCGCGTCGGTCTCGGTCACGAGTCCGAGGGCTTCGAGTTCGCGGACTGCCTTGTAGACCGTCGAACGCGAGAGGTCCAACTCGTCGCGCAGGTCGCGCTTGCTCGCCGGCTCCCCGGCGAGTCGGTCTAAAAACGCCGTGCGCTTGACCACCGTCGAGATGCGCTCCCGGAGGTCGGAGTCGAGGTCGTCGGTCATGCAGCAGTTCGCAGTTGTGTGACTATCGTGTATTCCAACGCGAGCGACGTATTCGTTTCGGCACCCCCTGTTCTGAGCGCCTCTTCGGGAGCCGTTTCGAGGGTTCGGACGCGTTTCGACCCTCGAAACGTCGGTACCGCATTCGGAGGCGAGTCCGACCCCGAATCGCGTCCGGTCGAGTACAATCAAATACACCGAACCCCTTGATTCGGTGAACTCTCTGTGGTACCCCATGATAGGAAACCGAGACGGTTCGACACCGCCCCGAAGCGCCGCCGAGTCGGCGGCGACCGACCTCACGCCCGAGCGACTGTGGAGTCTCCTCGGCGACTCGCTCCGGCGACGCGCCCTCCGTTCGCTCGACCCCGACGAGGGGCCGGTCGCGCTCTCGGAGTTGGGCGACCGACTCGCCGACGACTCCGACTCCAGCGTCGAAATCAAACTCCACCACGTCCACCTGCCGAAACTGGACGAGGCCGGACTCGTGGACTACGACGCCGACGAGAACGTCGTCGAGGCCCGACCGCGCCCCGACTGGGCCGACCGGTATCTCGAACTCTGAGGAGGCCGACGCCACGAGCGGCCCAGTACGGCGTCGCGCCTACCGCATCAGTTCCCCGCCGTTGACGTTCAGCGTCTCGCCCGTGACGAACCCGGCGTCCCGGAGGTAGGCCACGGCGTCGGCGATGTCCCGCGGTTGGCCGAACCGCTCGACCGGAATCTCGGCCATCTCGTCTTCTCTCTCCTCGTCGGTCCGGTCGGCGGTCATGTCGGTCTCGACGTGGCCGGGCGCGACGGCGTTGACCCGAATCTCGGGCGCGAAATCCCCGGCGTGGCTCTTGGTCAGTCCCAAAATTCCGGCTTTCGAGGCGGCGTAGTGACACTCGACCGGCGCACCGGTGTAGGCCAGAATCGAGGAGACGTTCGTGACCGAGGGCGTCGGCGCGGGGTCCGAGTCGCCGTCGTCGGCCGAATCGCTATCGGCCGCCTCGCGGAGGTGCGGCAGGGCGGCCTTCGTCACGTTGAACGCGCCGTTGACGTTGGTGTCCATCACGCCGTCGAAGTCCGCGGGCGACAGGTCTTCCGTGTAGACGTGCTGGTCTACCCCCGCGTTGTTCACGACGTGGGACAGTCCGCCGAAGGCTTCGACGGCGGCGTCCACGAGGTCCGCGGCCTCGTCGGGGTCGCCGACGTCGGCCCGGACCGCGACTGCCTCGCGTTGGGTCTCCCGCTCGATGGACTCGGCGACCGCCCGCGCCTGCTGGGCACTAGAGACGTAGTTGACCGCCACGTCGTAGCCGTCGCGTGCGAACCGCTCGGCGATTGCCCGACCGATGCCTCGCGAGGAGCCGGTGACGAGTGCTGCTGGCATACCGCAACCACCGCCCGCCGGGACCTTGGCGTTTGCGTCTGGCGAGCGCGGGCGTCTCGGACCGCGGCGTTTCGGACCTCGGCGTTTATCACCTGCGGGCGTCATGCGACGGACATGAGCGACCCCCAGCGCGAGCAGTCTGGCGACGATTCGAATCCGGGGCCGGAGCCCGAACTCGACGACCTGCTGCACGAACTCGAAACGCTCGAGGAGACCGTGGACGACCCCGAGGAGCTAGAGCAGGTCCGCGAGACGATGCGGGTCGCGCGCCGGGTCTCGACGCCGAGTGCGTTCGGCCGGGTCATCCGTGGCTTCGACCGCCACGACGCCGCGGAGGCGCTGGTCGGGAGCGTCCTCATCGGGATTCCGATGCTCGCGGAGGGCGGCACTTTGGAAATCGGGGCGCACCTCGCGACTCATCCCGCCCTGCTGGTCGCCACGCTGGCCGCGACGGTGGGGCTGGTCGTCGGCGTCCTCTACGTCGCCGAGATTCAGCAGGTCGAGATCTACCAGCCGTTCTTCGGCGTGGTCCCCCGGAGACTCGTCGGCGTCCTCATCATCTCGTTTCTGAGCGCGACGCTCCTGATGACCGGGTGGGGCCGCATCGACTGGGCGACGCCGTGGCTCGCGCTCTGCCAGACGACGGTCACGTTCGTCCCGATGGCCGTCGGCGCGGCGCTCGGCGATATCCTACCGGGGTCGTGAGGAACGCGAGCCGCGGGCGCTCGCGGTCGTCCGTAGCGATTCGGATTATTTGTTAGAAATACGACTAGACAACACAAAGTATATCCGTATAGTACGGGTATTGGTATCTGTTCACACAGAACCTCCGGTGAGACGTATGATAGAATGCCCACACTGCGGTTCGGACCTGAATCGACAAACGAAGACCCAGACGCGGCGAAACGGCGAACCACTCGGCGGTAAATCGACCGGCTCGGAGCTGGTCTCCTGTCCCGACTGCGACGAGATGATAGACGGGTTCACGGCGCACTGATTCGGTCGAACTGCCACTTCCTCCTTCCTTCCGACTGTCAGAGCGACGCCAGTGCCTCGCGGGCGTTCTCGACGGCGGCCTCCTTCTTCGCGGGGTAGGCTTCGACCTTCGCTCGGAAGGTGATGCCCTCGCCGAGCGCGGCCTCGCCGCGGTAGGCCGTCTGCTTGTCGAGTCGGAGAAACAGCGAGCAGTTGTCGTCGACGCGCTCGTCGAGTTCGTCTATCAACTCCTCGACGTCGGGGAGTTGTGCCACCTTCGAGAGGACGTGGCGCATCTCGTCGGCGTTCTCGACGCGCGCCGAGAGGACGAGGATGCGGTCGCCGTGGTGGCCTTCGCTGGTCGCGCGCTCGATTTCGAACTCGTCGGGGAGGTAGGTCCGCAGGGCCTGCTCGACGCGCTTGTCGTCCTCGGTCGCGTAGCAGAACGCCCGCAGGTCGATGTAGTGGAACGGAACTTCGGCCATCGCGAGGAGGTAGGCCCCCCGAACGGAAAAAGGCGTTTCGTTCGCGTCAGACCGTCACTGCGTTCTTCTTCGACAGCGAGTCGGGCACCGTCACCCGGTAGACCGTCACTGCGCCGTACTGCGTCGTGAGTTTCACCGTCGCCTCCTCGCCTTTCTTCAGGCCCTCCTCGTCGTCGTCGAGGAGATAGGCCGGAATCGTGACGCGGAATCGATCCTCTTGGTTCGAGAGTACGGGAACCGTGTCACCGGGGTCCTTGATGGGAGTGATCTCGAACTCGTCGCTGGCGGGGTCGATGACGTACTTGCCGTCCTCTATCGTCGCGTTCTTCCCGACCAGCGTTGAGCCGGTGTCCGGGCCGATCCAGTCGAGAGTCGCCGACGAGAGGTTGATGTCGTCCGAACCGGCTCCACGCATCACGGTCAGATTCACGAAGTCTACACGGTCGTCGTTGGCCACGTTACCGTAGGCACTGACTATCTGCACGCGGTTCGAGACCTGTGCGCTGGACTCCTGTCCGGTTTGTTCGGACTTGGTCTGGAGGAATCCAGCGGTGTCGATGAGTACGCCCGCCGCGATCGCAGCGACCAGCACCATCGCGATGAAGACGATGAGCGTCCCGATGCCGACCTGCCCTCTGTCGGGCAGTCGCTTCCCTAACGGTGTATTCATACACATCCCTCTCCCATCCCTCATATTTAACTCCTTACACACCGCGGAGAAAGTGGTCGGCGGTATTACTCTTCGTCTTCGACGGCTTCCAGCGAGTCCTCGGGGATGCCGGTCTCCTGTCCGTCCTCGAAGCTGACGGTGTAGGTGCTGTCGCCGAACATCGTGTCCATGACCTGCGTAATCTGGCCCTCTTCGCCGTCGTACTCGCTGTGCTCGTCGTGCAGGATGACGTGGTCGTCTTCCTCGAAGCTCATAGGTCGTCGTAGCCTCGCTGATGGTAAAAACGACCCGGTTCGGCGTCGGGCCGTCGGTCGGCCGAACGGTTGCCGGGGACCTCCCCGCCGACTCTCACTCGGTGGTCGTGCCAGTGGTAGTGGCCGAGGTAGTGGCGGGCGTGCCAGTGCCAGCGTCCCTACCAGTCGTTGCAGTCCCGCCGACGCCGACTTCGACGCCCGTCGCGTCACCGACGAACGCCGCGAGGTCGGTCACGACGGACTCGGCGACGTGGTTGCGCTCGAAGTACTCCTCGGCGTTCGGCTTCCCGCTTCCGGGCATGAACAGGTGATTGAGACGGTCGTACCGGCGGAACGTGACGTTCGACTCGCCGTCGAGCGCGTCCTTCCAGCGGGGGAGGTCCTCCTCGACCGTGACCTGATAGTCGCGCTCGCCGAACAGCAGGAGTCGCGGAATCGCGAGGGCGCTCGCGGTCCGGAGGTGGTCGTACTCCGCGAGCGTGCGCCAGTACTCGTCGCCGCCGAGGTAGACCACTTCGTCGTCGGGGATGTCGAGGCTTCGTATCCGTTCTGCGATTCGCCGCGAACGGTTCAACTGTTGCTCCTCGGCGTCGGTGACGGTGCCGTCCAGTTCCGCGAGATACCGGTTCTGGTCGAGGATGGCGTCGCTCGCCGACCGGGCCAGCGGCGCGAGCATGACGAGTCCGGCGAGGTTCCCGTCGCGGGCCGCGATACGAGGAGCCAGCTTCCCCCCGAGGCTGTGGCCCGCGACCACGACGTCGCCGTCCGCGACGAGGTCGGTCTCCCGGAGCGTCTCGACGGCGGTGAGCGCGTCGTTCGTCACTACCTCGTCGATAGTTATCTCGGCGAGGTTCACGTCGCAGGCGGCGGTGCGCTTGTCGTATCGGAGGACCGCCACGCCGCGGGAGGCCAACCCCCACGCGAGGTCCTTGTAGACCTTGTTCGGGCCGAAGGTGCCGTCGCGGTCTATCGGACCCGAGCCGTGGACGAGGAGGACGCCCGGCGCGCGCTCGACGCCGTTCGGCAGGGTCAGGGTCCCCTCCAGCGTGCAGGCGTCGGTCGCGGAGAGCGAGACCGACCGCTCGGTGAACGACGACTGGTCGGCGTAGTCCGGCGGGGACCACTCCCCGGTCACGCGTCGAATCCGGAACCCCGCGATCGCGTCCGGGCCGAAGTACAGGACGACCTCTCGGCGGCCGCGCTCGAACTCGGCGACGCCCGTCACCACGTCGTAGCCGTTCTCCTCGCCGACTTCCAGCGCGGTGAGCGTCCGGAACGCGCCGAGTTGGGACTCCAACCCGGTCCAGACCTGCCGGAGTTGCTGGGCGGAAATCTGTTCGCCCGCGGTCGAGTCGAACCGCCCGTGGGCCTCCTCGAACGAGCCGTCGACGAGGAGGCCGACGAACTCGTTCGTCCGGCGTCGAAGCTCCTCGGGGTCCGAGGCGTCGCCGGTCGTTTCGTTACCGGTCGTCTCGTCGCCGGTCGTGGTCCCGGACGGCGTGGTCGTCGCGAGGGTGGAGGTCTCGGTCGATGCGGTCGCGTCGGTGGCGTCGCCAGCGCCCTGACAGCCAGCCAGCAGTGCCGTCAGGCCGGTGCCGACCGCGGTCAGGACGTCGCGTCGGTCGAGTCGTGTCATGGGTGGAGCGTCGTGAAATCGTCAGTGGGGTCGGTGTGCAGATCGTCGGCGCGGTCGATGCGTAAAGGACGTTTGTCGTAAAGTACCCTTTACAGTAAAGCCCTCTTTACACTCGCTATTAAAATTGGCGGTGGGGATGTCACTCGGCGGACTACTCCGGCGTCGGTTCGGCCGACCGAAGGCTTATTCGGTCGGCCGGACAACCCACGGAGTATGACTTTGCGCTCGCCCTCTCCCGCGGTCCGACCCGCTCGCCGTCAGTCGATTTCGTCCGCACGACGCGCCGATGACCACAGTTGACGACCTCTGGTATCTCGCCACTCGAGCGAACCAGCGCGCCGAACAGGCCCACCATCGTCTGACCGACGCCTACGACGACTTCCTCGAACGCCGCCACAGTCGCCGGGTCTCGCGCTCGCGGTTCCGCACGCTCGCAGAACGAATCGCGGAGTTCGGCGCGCCCTACGGCGCACACTCGGTCGTCTACCGACCGTCGGGCGAACTCCTGTTGGTCTGGCACGCGGGCGTGGACATGTGGGTCGTCCCCGGCGGGGAACCCGACCCCGACGAGTCGTTCCGGCGGGCCGCCGAGCGCGAACTCGCAGAAGAAGCCGGTGTCGAGGCCAATTACGACGGACTGGCGATGAACGTTCGGGTCGAACTCCAGTGTGACGACTACGCGACGTGGGGCGTCCTCCCGCTGTTCGAGGCCCGCGTCGAAGACGAGGTGACGCCACAACCGGAGGACCCGGACGGCGAGGTCACGGACGCCGACTGGTTCCGAGACCTGCCCGAGAACACCCGCGACCGCGAGGACCTGCGGGCGTGGCGCGAGTTCGCGCTGGAGTGACACCGCGTTCGGGAGTCGGACTCGACCGGCGTCTCACTCGTGGGAGACGCCCTCGCGGGCCTCGGCCTGCTTGCGCCGGAGCGCCGCCCGCGCGTTGCTGGCGTCGTAACCGAAGTAGACGTTCTCGGCGTACTCGTCTGCGACCTCCGCGGCGTGAATCAGGTTGTCCACGTCCACGTCCACCGCGTAGAGTTCGACGCTGAAGGGCACGTCCAGCGCGTCTCGGAAGCCGCTGGCGATGGTTTCGAGCCAGTAGGTCGTCTCGTAGGCCATGTCGTAGAGGGGGACGACGAACTCGTCCACGTACTCGGCGAGGGCGTCCAAATCGAGTCCCGACCGCTCGTAGAGGTGGCCCGGATACGGGTCGGGGTAGAGCGTGAGGTAGGTCGTTCCCGGAATCCGGTCGGCGGCCTCGGCGACGAACTCGGTGACGACGTTCGCGCGCCACTCGAATCGGTCCTCGAAGTCGCTGGCCTCGAACTGCTCGTCGCACCGCTCGCAGTGACAGTACTCGGCGCGGGGGAATCCCACGTCGTCGAGGCGAACGTCGGGGTTGGCGTCCGCGCAGTCCGAGACGATTTCGAGCATCCCCTCGCGGTAGTCCTCGCGCGTCGGGCAGACGTACGCCCAGTCGAAGTAGCGCCGCTCGCGGGTGGCGGGTTCGCCCGCGTCGCTGACGGCCGCGAGGTCGGGGTCGGCCTCGACGGCGGCGTTGTCCCCGAAACACGACACCATGTTCACCGCGTCGGCGAGCGGTTCGGCCGACCTGCCGGTCACGTCCTTGACCTCGTAGAAGCCGCGGTCGAACTCCGACCAGTCGAGTTCCTCCTCGTTTCGCGTGACGACGCCGTACATACCCGCGATTGGTCGTCTGCGCGGGTAAGTGGTTCGCTCTCGGACCGTCGCGTCTCTCTTCGGGGGACTGTATCCCCTATCCGTGACTGTATCTATCCGCGACTGCACCCCTGCGGCAGCGTCGCGTTCGTCGGTGCCGACTGGTTCACTGACTCGACCGACCAGTTCGAGGCTTCTCCTCGCATGACGAGCGCCTCGCCGACCGTCCCGTTCTCGACGGTGATGTCGGGTCGCTCGTCGCCCGCCGCGGGCGCGACCGACGAGTCGCCGGTCGCTCGCTGGCCGAGCGAGGCGTCGCCACAGAGGACGGCCGCGTCCACGACGAGGCGGTCGATGACCACGCCCGAGACGGTGTCGTTTTTCGTCCACTGACGGTCGATGGTCCGGTTCTCGACGTTCGGGTCGAAGAAACTCCCGCCGGGTACGTCGAGGATGGACTTGTTCCGGATGACGAGTTTCCGGGCGGTGACGTTCTGCAACCGGGCGCGGTCGAGCGCGAACCGACCGATAGAGACGTTCGAGAGCGTGACGTCGGTCCGTCGGCCCTCCTCGGTGGTCGCGTTCCGGACGACGACGTTCTCGACCGTGGCGTCAAACACCGTCGAGTTGCGTATCAGCCACGTCTCGACCGTCACGTTGTTCAGCGACACCTTGTACTGGGTGAACGAGTCGCCAGCGTCGGACGCGGTGGCGTTCGGCGCGGACGGAGCGGCGGCGGAGACTACGTCGTCTGTTCGGTGAATCGCGTCGTCCGGTCGCTGTATCGGAGCGTCGCCCCCGCGGTCGGTCCCGAGACCGACGACCGGTCCGACCCCGGCGAGCAGGACCGCGAGCGCGAGCGCGACGGCGAGGAGTGGTCGAGCGTTCATCTCCGTAGTGCTACTCCGAGGCCGAAAATAAACGAAAACGACCGTTCTGTCCGTTTTGTCTCGTAACGAAGCGTTTCGTGCGAAGTAGTCGCCACTTATCCCGACTCGCGACCGCGAGTCGAAGTCGGCGCGGCGTCGGCCCGCGACCCGTTCCTCGAATCGCCGACGCTACTCGACGGCGATGTGGGCCGCGAGGTCCTCGCGGACGATGGTCCCGCAGTACTCACACCGCACGCCGTCGTCCAGCACGTCGAACTTCGTCTCGACGGGTTCGTTCTGGTTCGTGATGCAGTTGTGGTTGGGACACGAGAGGACCCCGACCACGCGGTCGGGGCGTTCGAGATACTGCTTCTCGGCGACCTCGTACTCGCGGATGATGTTGATGGTCGCCTCGGGCGCGATGAGCGACAGCACGTCCACCTCGTCTTGGCTCAGTTCGCGGCCCTCGACTTTCACGATGTCCTTGTGGCCCATCCGGTCGCTCGGGACGTTCATCCCGACGCTGACGGCGTCGCCCGACTCGCCGTCGATACCGAGGATGGCGAGGACGTTGAGCGCCTGCCCGGCGCGGATGTGGTCGATGACTGTCCCCTTCGGAATCTTGCTGACGCGGAGTTCGTGGTCGCTCATTGTCGTCCCTCAAGCATCTGGTCGAGGAGTGCCATCCTGACCGGCACGCCGTTGTGGGCCTGCTCGAAGTAGGTCGCGTAGTCGGTGTCGTCCACCTCGGGCGCGATTTCGTCCACGCGGGGAAGCGGATGCATCACGGTCAGGTCGTCTTTCGCCGGTTCGAGCGTTTCGAGGTCGATGCCGTACTCGCCCGCTATCTCCTGATACTCGTTCTCGTCGGGGAACCGCTCGCGCTGGATGCGCGTGACGTACAGCACGTCGAGCGACGGCAGAATCTCGTCCAGTTCCGTGTGTTCCCGGACCATCGCGCCCTCCTCGTGGAGGTCGTAGCGCACGCTCCGGGGCAACTGCAGACTCTCGGGGCTGACGAAGTGCTGGTCGGCGTCGAAGTTCGTCAGCGCGTGAGCCAGCGAGTGGACGGTGCGGCCGTACTTCAAGTCGCCCATGATGCCGATGGTCAAGTCGTCCAGTCCGGCGTTCTCCCGAATCGTGTAGAGGTCCAGCAGGGTCTGGGTCGGGTGGTGGCCCGCGCCGTCGCCCGCGTTCAGCAGGGGCACGTCCACGAACTCCCCGACCATCTTGGCCGCGCCCTGACTCGGGTGGCGCAACACGAGCGCGTCGGCGTACCCCTCGATGACGCGGGCGGTGTCGGCCAGACTCTCGCCCTTCTTGACCGACGAGGACTCGACGGTGCCCATGTCCACGGTGTCGCCCCCGAGGCGCTTGATGGCGGTCTCGAAGCTCATCTTCGTCCGAGTACTCGGCTCGAAGAAGAGCAGTCCCAGTATCGCCTCCTCGTGGCGGTCCCCGAACGCGGCCGGGTCGGCGTCGAACTCCGCCGCACGGTCGAGGACCGACTCTACGTCCTCCCGAGAGAGTTGTTTCGCGGTTATGAGGTGGTCGTCCCGCATTGGTATAGTAGGACAGCGGACGCGTCTTGAATCTCTCGAACTGAGATTTGCAGGCCGAGGTAATCCGAACTTAGAACGCCGTAGCGATGTCTCAGAACGATTTGGAAGTCTTTCGCAAATAGGAATACATCTTCCACCCGCCAGTATGGAGTTTCT
>SDGW01001106.1_pt1 | contig 11256 bp, 9 predicted proteins | sample 2873831 | NCBI WGS metagenome assembly SDGW01 (sample SAMN08132700, study PRJNA421101) | hypersaline lake metagenome | isolation source: celular fraction 0.22 microns magnesium sulfate-rich crust from ephemeral... | place: Spain: Penahueca Lagoon, Toledo | collected 2011-07
GTACTACGAGGAGTACCGCCACCCGCTCTGGGTCCAGATGGAGGAGATCGCCGAGGAGTACGGCGGACACGGCGGCGGGGACTTCCTGGAGATCTACCGCCTCTTCGACGCGTTCAACCAGGGGCGCCCGCTGGACATGGACGTCTACGACGGGGCCGCCTGGAGCGCAGTCAGGCCCCTGTCGCGGATCTCGATCGAACACGACGGCGCACCCGTCAGGTTCCCCGACTTCACCCGCGGCGCGTGGGAGGAGGAACGGCAGCTGCAGGTCATGGACTTCGACACGATCTAGGCGACCATCTATTCTCGCAGTGTCCGAGGGAAGGGGATGGGGTTTCTATTCCTGTCCCCGGTCGCATCTGTCGTCACCTGGCCTCGAAGTGGACCCAAAGAGTGTGAGGTCAACAACATTTTTGTGTGTTGCTTCTGAACAAGTTATCGTATGGTAGATAGTAACACAATCGAGAGACGCAGCGTCCTGCGAGCCATCGGTGGCGTCGGTGCCCTCTCGATCGGCGCGGGTACCGCGTCCGGGAGGGGATCGAGCGGGAACGATTCCACGCGCGTGGCCGACCTCGTGCCCGCACCGGTCGAAGCCAAGTCGACTGGGGCCGGTTACACGATAACGGACGACACCGCGATTCACGTCGGCGACGAAGCGGCGACCGGCGTCGCGGAGTACCTGGCCGAGTTCCTGCGCACGCCGACGGGTTACGACCTGCCGGTCGTCACGGAGCCGCCTCGAGGGCCAGGCGGTCGCATCTCGTTGCTGCTCGACGGCGCGACCGACGATGTCGGGGACCAGGGCTATCGCCTGCAGATCACCCCGAGCGGGGTGAAGATACGGGCCAACGCGCCGGCAGGGCTGTTCGCCGGCGTCCAGACGCTCCGACAGCTCCTGCCGGCGCAGGTCGAGGCCGACGCGGAGCAGTCCGCCGACTGGACCGTCCCCGGCGCGCAGATCCGCGACTACCCCCGGTTCGAGTACCGGGGCGCCCACCTCGACGTCTCGCGCCACTTCTTCGACGTCGAGACGGTGAAGCAGTACATCGACTACCTCGCCCAGTACAAGGCCAACCACCTCCACCTGCACCTCACCGACGACCAGGGCTGGCGCATCGAGATCGATAGCTGGCCGAACCTCACCGACGAGGGCGCTGACTCGGAGGTGGGCGGCGGCCCCGGTGGGTACTACACGAAAGAGGAGTACACCGAACTCGTCGAGTACGCGCAGGACCGCTTCATCACGGTCGTCCCGGAGATCGACATGCCCGGCCACACCGGGGCAGCGCTCGAGTCCTACGCCGAACTCAACTGCGACGGCGAGAAGCGGCAGGAGGACACCGGCACGAACGTCGGCGACACCAGCCTGTGTATCGACAAGGAGATCACCTACGAGTTCGTCGACGACGTCATCGGCGAGGTCGCGGAACTGACCCCCGGTCCGTACATCCACATCGGCGGCGACGAGGCGCACACGATCACCGACGAAGAGTACAATTACTTCATGGACCGCGCCGTGTCGATCGTCCAGGACCACGGGAAGCGTCCCATGGGCTGGCACCAGATCCTCGGTTCCGACCCGCCGACGGAGACGGTCGCACAGTACTGGTACCCCGGACGGGAAGCGCCCGAAGTGGCCGAAGCCGCCCAGGAAGGCCACGAGATCGTCGCCTCGCCGGCCAGCCGCGCCTACCTCGACATGAAGTACGACGAGGACACCGAACTCGGGCTGGACTGGGCCGGACTGACGCCGGTCAAGGAGGCCTACGACTGGGATCCGGGCAGCTTCATCGAGGGCGTCGACGAATCGGCCATCATGGGCCCCGAGACGGCACTGTGGTCGGAGACTCTGGAGACGCTGGAGGACATCGAGTTCATGCTGTTCCCGCGGTTCCCGGCCGTCGCCGAGCTGGGCTGGTCGCCCGACTCGAAGACCGACGAGTGGGACGAGTTCAAAGGCCGACTCGCCGCACAGAGCGCCCGCTGGGACGTTCAGGGCATCAATTTCTACGAGTCCCCGCAGGTCCCCTGGCCGTGACGGGTCGTCGGCGGTGAGGTCACAGTCCCGATCAGGGAAGCGATCCCGTCGAAATCCTGTCCCGACGTATTTCCCATTTCGAACGACGTGCCTGGCCCCTCGACCGCCGAATCAACGGTCGCGTGCTCGTGGAACATCTGTAATTTGTGGGAAAGTATTAAATAATATCATGACAATTATTTCATATGGTAGACGGTACCACTAGTAACGGTAGTGGAGGAGACAGTGCGCCGACGAGACGGCGATTCATCCAGGGGATCGGTGCCGCCGGGATAGCGGGCGGGACACTGACAGCCCGTGTCGGCGGCCAGAGTCGAGGCCGAGCGCCGTCGCAAAGCGAGAACGGTAGCCAGAACGGAGCACCCGGACTTGACGACGCGGAGACCTATACGTCCCAGTGGCTACAGTTCCTGGTCGAGAAAGCGATGCCCCGGGAGGGACTCAACGCCTGGATACCGACAGGCTCCTTCGACACCTCTTCGTTCGCACGGGTCGAGCGGTTTCCACAGGAGTTCGGCGACCCCGATCGACGTGACCTCTCGCTGTTCTCCGCCCGGAACGAACAGGTGTCGGGACAGATAGCCGTTCTCAGTGACGAACCGATCTCCGAACTCTCCTGCTCGGTCACCGATCTCAGATCCGAGAGCGGCGGTCGGATCGCAGCGGAGAACGTCGAGGTTCGATACGTCGGATACGTGCCCGTCGAGAACGCCCACAGCGAGTTCACCTGGTCGGCGACGTTCGAAGAGGTGACCGGCGACGTGCTGGGAACGCGGAATCCCGACCTCGTTGGCGATCCGTTGCTGGAAGTCGACGGCGTCTCGGTCCCCGCATACGAGGCCCAGCCGATCTGGTTCACCGTCCACGTCCCGGAGAACGCCGCGGCCGACACCTACGAGGGTTCGATCACGGTCGAGGCTGGTGACCAGGAGACGATAGAATACGACGTTGCACTCGACGTCTACGACGTCGCGGTTCCAGATCCGGGGGACTACGAGTTCTATCTGGACATCTGGATGAACGCGAACGCGATCGCGGCCGAACACTCGGTGAATCCACAGGCCAACGACGTCAAGCCCTGGTCCAAGCGGCACTGGGAGTTGATCGAGGCGTACATGCGTGACATGGCGAAGCGAGGCCAGAAGTCGATCACGACGACGATCATCCACGAGCCCTGGCAGCGGGAGTGGCTGGGCGGTGAGTGGCGTCCGCAGACGGAGATCGGATACGACAGCATGGTCGAGTGGCGGTACGACGGTGACTCGTGGTCGTTCGACTTCTCGATATTCGATCGCTTCGTCGAGACCGGCCTGGCACAGGGGATGGGCCCGGACATCGCTGCGTACTCGATGCTGGTGTTCCGCGGAGAGCAGCGGATCACGTACGTCGACGAGCGCGAGGACGAACAGGTCGTCTGGCGCGGGGAGGCCGGAGAACCATTCTGGCGGGAGTCTTGGACCGCCTTCCTCGAGGCGTTCCAGCGACACCTCGAAGAGAAGGGGTGGCTCGAGCAGACGTACATCGCGTTCGACGAACGGCCAGCGGAGTTGATGTCGGAGGTCGTCGATCTCCTCGACGAGGTCGCACCGGTGTTCGTCGATCGGCTTCACATCGCCGGATCGATGGAAGTCGAAGACATCGCACACAACCTGGCACCTCACTACGGTGAACTCCCGATCGATCAGGACGTCGTCGACAGACGGCGAGAGAACGGGAAGATAACCACCTTCTACACCGCCGGCGGACAGTCCCACCCTAACACCTTCGCGTTCTCACCGCCCGCGGAGTCCAGAATGCTTCCCTGGATCTCCGCCCTGAACAACCTGGACGGATACCTCCGGTGGGCGTACAACAGCTGGCCCCGCGACGTGTACGAGAATCCCGTCTTCCGGTACGTCCAGGGCGACGAGTACTTCGTGTACCCCGGTGAAGACGGTCCGGTCTCCAGCCTCGCCTGGGAGCAACTAACCGAGGGAATAGAGGACTACGAACTCGCTCACCGGCTTCAGGAGCAGTCAGGCGGAGACTCACCGGAACTCCAAGAGGCACTCCGGCTCGCCACGCGAGACCGCGACGCTCGCGAGAAGGACCTGCGAGATATCGTGCGGGCCAAGCGGCTCGTACTCGACGCACTCGCATAGAAGCCAACAGCAGAGGAGTTCCGGTTCTCCGTGCGTGGCTTCGACAAAAGTGGTGAGTCCGGTACCGGATTCCGCTGCGATCCTAGCCACGTCTGCTTGCTATACGTATCAGGAGCTAGAGAGTGGCTGACAGGAAATCGGCGTGTGCGTTTCGGGCCACGGCTCGTACTTCACAGACGCCCTGGGACATTTACAGGACTCTGGTTACGGCCAGTACATCCCCGATACTGACATGAACTACTATAATTACCGGTCACATCTGTTCGTCAATGACCAAAATCGGACTCATCGGCGTCGGCGGCATCGCAGAACGCCACAGACCGGCGTACGAGGACCATCCCGACGAGGTGACGCTCGCCGGCGTCTGCGACGTCGACGAGGCGGCCGCGAGGGAGTTCGCCGCCGGGTTCGACGTCGATCACTGGACAGACTACGAGACGTTCCTCCGAGAGGCGGACGTCGACGCAGTCGACGTGGCCATGCCCCACGACCTCCACTACCCGGTCGTGAAGGCCGCGCTCGAGGCCGGCAAGCACGTCCTGATCGAGAAGCCGTTCGCGACGTCGCTGTCTGACTGCGTCGAGCTGGTCGAGCTCGCCGAGGAGCGGGGCCTGACGCTCATGGTCGGCCAGATGCAGCGGTTCTACCCGCCGTACCGGGCGCTCAAGGAGCGCGTCGAGGACGGCGACCTCGGGGCGATCCGCCACGCGCGGTGCGACGTGCTCGTCAACCAGGGAGACATGGTGCCCGACGACCACTGGCTCTACGACGGGGAGCTGTCCGGTGGCGGCGCCGTCATCGGCTACGCCGTCCACAAGATCGACCTCCTGCGGTACCTGCTCGGCGACGTCGAGCGCGGTCTCGTGGGACCGGACCATCGATCAAAACTTCGACGGAGCCGAGGACTACTCCGTGGGCCTGCTGGAGTTCGAGTCCGGGACGATGGCGGACTTCTTCGCGACGCTGTCGGCGCCCGCGATGCCCTACACAGAGATGTTCTGGCTGTTCGGCGACGACGGCGTCGCGCACACGCTGCCCAATGGCCAGCAGGAGGAGGGCTACGTCGGCACCCCGGATCCCCGGATCAACGTGGGCGACGACCCGACGGCCGGAAGGGGTTCGAGGAGCTGTCGCACGAGGACACTGGCCTCCCGACCGACGACCCGTTCGTCGACGAGATCCTCCACTTCGCGGACTGCATCGAGACCGGCGCGGAATCGATCTCCAGCGGCCGCGACAACCTCGGCACGATGGCCGCGATTTTCAGCATCTACGAAAGCGCGGACCGGGACGGGGACGGGGTCTCGCTCGACGACCTCCGCGCGGCTGCGCGGGAGGAGGTCTGACGATGGCGCTCGAGTTCGCTGACGACGACGGCACCGTCTCCGTCTTCGCGGACGACCGGCTGCTGACGCGGTATAACGCCGAGGGCGAGGGAAGCAAGCCCGGCTTCGACACCGTCGCGCTGCCGCCGGGGGCGCCGAACAGGCCCGGCGAGAATATCATCGTCTCTTCCCCGCACGATCACCCCTGGCACTTCGGCCTGTTCTTCTGCCAGAAGCTCGTCGACGGGATCAACTGCTGGGAGTCCGAGCCCAGCGCCGCAGCGGGCAAACCGCACGGCTTCGCCGAGCCCTGGACCTACGACGTCTCTCTGAGCGACGGGGCCGTCGAGCTGTCCCAGGAGGCGACGTGGCAGACCGACGTCGGCGAGGACCTGCTCGGCGACAGGCGGGTCGTCCGGACGCACGCGCCCACCGACGAGGGGTACTTCGTGACCTGGGAGCAGGAGGTGACGGCGCTCGACGAGACGCGCCACCTCTCCAGCGAGACGCTCCACGGCCACTACAGCGGGCTCAGCACCCGCTTCGCCCGGAGCCTGACTGACGGGCGAGTGCTGCTGCCGGGCGAGACCTCGCCCCCCAGAGCGGCCAGCGGGCCGAGCGGCCGGTGGTGCGACTACACCGGCCCGCTCGACGGCAAGCCGCACGCCGGCGAGCCCTGGACGGCCGGCATCGCCGTGTTCGACCATCCTGATAATGACTGCCACCCGGTCAACTGGTTCATCATGACCGAACCGTTCGGCTTCCTCGCAGCCAACCCGACCTGGCGGACCGTGCTCACGCTCGAACCCGGCGAGTCGCGGTCGTGGACCTGGGGACTGTGGATCCATCCGGGCACGCCCGAGGAGGACCGCGTCGAGGAGATGTACCGGGAGTTCGTCTCGCTCACCGGGGAATCGGATTCGAAGTAGAACGGTCGTCCGCCGACCCAATTCAGGTCACAGGAACGCCTGCCGTCAGAGTTCGATCCGTCGCCCGGTGTCGCTCGATTCGTACACCGCCTCGGCGATCCGGACGTCAGTGAGTCCGTGTCGCCCGTCCGGTTCGATGGGCATGTCCGTCCGGACGGCCGTCGCGAAGTAGTCGAACTCCTCGCGGACCTCGTGGGGTTCGGTCGCCTCGAAGGTGACCGGGCTACCCCCGGCCGAGACGGTGATCTTGCGGGTGTCGTGCATGCCGAACACCGAGTCGACGACGAGGCGACCCTCCGTCCCGTTGACCGCGAACCGACTCGCGCCCTTCGCGTTGAAGCTCGCGGTACACGACGCGGTGACCGCGTCGGGGAACTCGAGCTGGAACGCGACGTGCTCGTCGACGCCCTCGAACGGCGGCTCGACGGCGTGGGTCGACGCCTGCACCGCGATCGGGTCCTCGCCGAGGACGAACCGGGCGGTGTTCATCGGGTACACGCCGATGTCCATGAGCGCGCCGCCGCCGGCCAGCTCGCGATCGATCCGCCACTGGTCCGGGTCGCCCTGGGCGAGCAACCGGAACGAGAACTCGCCGTGGATCTGGACCGGGTCGCCGATGACGCCGTCGTCGATCTGGCGACGGACCCACCGGATGGAGCGCGCGGTCTGCATCCGGTACGCGGCCATCAGCGGGACGCCCGCGTCCTCGCAGGCCTCTACGAGCCCCTCGGCCTCCGCCGCCGTCGCTTCGAGCGGCTTCTCACAGAGGACGGCCTTCCCGAACTCTGCCGCCGTCTTGACGTGCTCGCGGTGGAGGGCGTTCGGCGTGACGACGTAGACGGCGTCGTAGTCCTCGCGGCCCTCGCCGTCGGCGTACTCCTCGTAGGTGAGCGCGTGCGCGGCGTCGTACTCGTCGGTGACCCGCGACGCCTTCTCGGGCGACCCGCTGACCACTGCCGTCGTCGTGCAGTAGTCAGATCGCTCGATCGCGGGCAGGGCCGTGTTCCGGGCGAACCCGCCCAGCCCGACGACAGCGAACCGCAGCGGCGTGTCGTCGACGGGTCGGTCCCAGTCGCGTTCTAGCTGCGTCGGTATCTCGAGGCTCATGGACGCAGACTCTCTGTTCTACTACTTAATTCCGGGGCCCGATTTCAATCGGCGAGACCTCCCTGCCGTCGCCGCACTGATTCCCAGCCCCCGCGGACGCCGACGGCGAGAGGAGACAGTACGGAAACACTTTAGCGTCGACTGCCGTCGACCGACGCGTGAACGGCTTCGAGAACACGGCGATCGGCTTCGGAACGGGCGGGCTCGACGAACACGACGGCGCTGAAGCGGTCCGCAGGGCGCTCGCGGTCGGCTATCGGCACCTCGACACCGCCCAGAACTACGGCACCGAGGCCGACGTCGGCGAGGGGCTCGCACGATCGGACGTCCCCAGGGAGGACGTCTTCCTGGCGACGAAGGTCGCCAGGCCAGATCTGGCGTACGACGACGTCGTCGAGAACACCGAGCGGAGCCTCGAGCGGCTCGGCGTCGACTACGTCGACCTGCTGTACGTCCACTGGCCGCTCGGCGCGTACGACCCCGAGGAGACGCTCGCGGCGTTCGACGACCTGCACGACGAGGGCACGATCCGGAACGTCGGCGTGAGCAACTTCACGCCCGACCTGCTCGACGAGGTGCGGGAGGTCCTCGACGCCCCGATATTCGCCCACCAGTTCGAGTGCCACCCGCTGTTGCCGCAGGCGGACCTGCGCGCGTACGCGGACCGGCACGACCACCACACCGTCGCGTACTGCCCGCTCGGTCGCGGCGCCGTCCTCGACGGCGTCCCCGAGATCGAATCCGTGGCCGAGAAACACGGCGCCACGGCGGCGCAGGTGACGCTGGCCTGGCACGCTGCGAAGGAAATCGTTCCCATCCCGAAGGCCTCGGGCGACCACATCGAGGACAACTGGGAGGCGGCGGACCTCCGGCTGGACGAGGAGGACGTTCAGACGATCGACGGGATCGAGCGCCGCGAGCGGGTCGTCGACATCCCCGAAGCGCCGTGGAACCCCTGAGTGCTCCGGGATCGGACGACGTCGGTTGCTGGCACTTCCTGTTGGTCGACCAACCACCATCATTTAAACAGGTGGCTGCAGACCACTGCCCATGGTAACCGACGCCACGATCACGGACGTCCAGACCTGCGTCGTGGAGGGCAACTTCGACTGGACGTTCGTGCGCGTGTACACGGACGCGGGGGCCACCGGGACCGGCGAGGCGATCCTGGGCGAACGCTCGGCTGACATCGCGGTCGACGCCGCTGATATCCTCGTCGGCGAGGACCCGCTCGACGTGTCGCGACTCACCGAGACCCTGTACCGGATGCTCTCCTACACCGGCGGGAAAGCGGGCGCGGTGACCTCCGCGATCTCTGGTCTGGAGATTGCCCTGTTCGACCTCGCGGGCAAACTGCTCGAGGTCCCCGCGCACCAGCTGCTGGGCGGCAAGTTCCGCGACGACGTCCGCGTGTACTGCGACACCCACGCCGGCGCCCACCTCGGAAAGAGCGAAGACGAGGCGGCGTTCACCCCGGCGTCGTACGCGGCCGCCGCGGAGGACGTCGTCGCCGACGGCTTCGACGCGATGAAGTTCGATCTGGACGCGGACCGGCGCCTCGAGAAGGACGAGTGGAACCGGCACCTCGGCCCACGTAACGTCCGGAACAAGACGGAGATCGTCGAGGCCGTGCTCGACCGCGTCGGCGACCAGGCGGACGTCGCGTTCGACTGCCACTGGCAGTACGGCACGGACAGCGCGATCCGGCTCGCGAGCGCACTCGAGGAGTACGGCGTCTGGTTCCTCGAGGACCCCGCGCCGCCCGAGAACGCCGCCGTGCCGGACGAGATCTCGTCGGCGACGGAAACCCCTATCTGCACGGGCGAGAGCCTCTATCGGGCGGAGGGCTTTCTGGACCTGATCACCAGGCAGGCCGCGGACGTCGTCCAGCCGGACCCGCCGAAGTGCGGCGGCCTGCGGGAGACGCGCCGCATCGCCGAACTCGCAGACCTGTACGAGATCCCGGTCAATCTGCACAACGTCGCGTCGCCGCTCGGCACGATGGCGTGTGCACACGTTGCGGCCGCCTGTTCGAACTTCCTCGCCCTGGAGTACCACGCCCGCGACGTCCCGTGGTGGGGCGACCTCGTCGGCGAGAACCCCATCGACGAGGGGGCCATCCCCGTTCCCGACGCACCCGGGCTCGGCGTGGAGCTCGATCTAGACGTCGTGGCGGACCACCTCTACGCCGGCGAGACGGTGTTCGACGAGGGGTGAAACGACTCGTCGAGCAGGAAAATCTCCGATTTTCCGTGTTCGACGAAGCGTAGCTTCGGTGTCTTCGGTAAACAAACGTCCCGAATCGTCGGTCAGCGAACGATACGCGACCGCCCGCGATCAGAGTGTTCCGTAGCGGTCCCAGACCTCGTAGACGCTGTCCCCGTCCCGGATGTCCGCGCGGACGTTGTTCTCCGTCTCGAGCTCCTCTTCCCCCTCCTCGATGACCTGATCGAGCACGTCGGGTTCGATGACGACGATGGACTCGTAGTCGGCGAACACGACGTCTCCCGGATTGATCGTCACGCCGTCGATCTGCACGGGCACGTCGTACTCCGCGAACGCCACGCGGCCGAAGGACTCGATCGCGCTGTGGCCCTCGGCCCAGACCGGGAACTCGTGTTCCTCGATCAACCGCGAGTCCCGTGTCGGCCCGTCGATCAGCGCGCCCTCCGCGCCGTTCTCCTGGACGATCGTACTCAGCAACTCGCCCCAGAGGCCGACCTGCGTCCCGGTCGGCGCGGCCATGACGATGAAATCGCCGGGGTCCGTGTCCTCCAGGTACTCGAAGAACTCGATCTCCTCGTCGTCGCCCTCGTCGTCCTCCTTCTCGTAGCCGATCTCGACTCGCTGCGCCGGGTGTGCAGTGCCGATCACCGGATCCCGGGACCACAGCGCCTCGAGCCGCGTGCAGGGGATGACGTTGTCGCGGATCCCCATCTCGTCCGTGATGTCGTTGATCAGTGCGCTGTGGAGGCTCGACAGACGCTCCCGCTGGTCGGCAGTAATCTCCATCGTAGTGTCCAGTGAACACGGGTATTCGTAATATAAGTGTACTGTGTCACCGAGCTGTATAGTAACGTTTCTCGGGGTGCGAGATCAGTGGGTCAGCCTCAGGGAGCCAGTTCGCGTGACCGCTGGCTGACTGGACGGACACGTCCACTGAGGAGGGGCACTACATACCCGGGGAGTAGAAAGCTACGACGCTATTATCACCTTCCTTTTTAATATTTATTTCTTACATGTTTACAGTGGCCCATCAGAAACTGAATCCGGAAGGCAGCGCCCAGGACAAACCCGAGGAGTGTGAAACAGGGCGGGTCTAGAATCAGTTATCAGTAGAAGCAGCGATTTAGGTTCTCAAAAAATTATGTTTCATTATAATTGGAATGTTATAAAGTCTAAGATAGCGATCGTCGCCCAGACAGCGGCGGGCGAACCGTCGTCATTCTGTTCAAACCTAAACACCAGTATTAAGAAAGCAAGCACGATACTGGCCCCTTCAGTGTATTTATTTTTCTTCTCCTCTACTATACTTCCAATATGTCAAATATATTCTCGAGACAGCTAGTGGTACCACTCTGACCATAATATTACTTAGAATTGAAGGGATATATATGGGAGCATACCTTTTCAAAGTGGGAGAAGCTGATACCACGGTTCGCTATCGGATAGTCCGGAAAACGGAGTCGACAGAACGACGTAGCTGTTGATGG
>SDGW01001107.1_pt1 | contig 11254 bp, 16 predicted proteins | sample 2873831 | NCBI WGS metagenome assembly SDGW01 (sample SAMN08132700, study PRJNA421101) | hypersaline lake metagenome | isolation source: celular fraction 0.22 microns magnesium sulfate-rich crust from ephemeral... | place: Spain: Penahueca Lagoon, Toledo | collected 2011-07
GATCGAACACGGCGTCGTCGACGTCCTCGACGACGCCGTGTTCGATCTCCGCGCCGAACCGCTTGGCCTGCTCTTTCATGTTGTTGATGAGGTCCGGCCCCGAGATGCCCTCCGGGAAGCCCGGGTAGTTCTCCACGTCGGTCGTGAGCGTGAGCTGGCCGCCGGGCTCGTCGCCCTCGAACAGCAGCGGGTCGTTGTTCGAGCGCGCCGCGTAGATGCCCGCCGTCAGCGCCGCGATGCCGGTGCCCGTGACGACGAGCTTGCGGTGCTCGACCACGTCGTCGTCGCTCTCGTCGGCGATGCCGAGTTTCTCGTCGAGCTCCCCCGTCTGGTCGAGCTCGTGCGTGTCGTCCCAGCCGCCGATGAGTTCGTCGTCGATGAACACCTCGGGCGCGGTCTCGCGGCCGTCCGCGCGCGCTCTCATCTCCTCGAACAGCTCCTCGTCGCCCGTGACGTTGTACGTCACGTAGTCGACGCCCTTCTCGTCGAAGAGGTCCTTGGCTTTCTCGCAGTACGGACAGTCCGTCTTCGTGTAGATCTCCACCTTCGGGTCCGCGGTCATGCCTACTACTCGACGCCCGCGGCGCTTGTAGGTTGTGTTGACCGGGAAGCGTGCCGCCACCCCGTTCGGCACCCCAGCGCTTACGCCGCACGTCCCCCACGTTCCAGTATGCCCGCCGACCTCCACGAGAAGATGGACCGCTACGAGGGCCTGCTGGCGGAGGCGCTCGCGGAAGCCGAAGCCGTCCCGCCCGCCGACACGCCGCTCGGCGAGGCCGCCGCCGAGTACGAGGAGATGGCGCAGTCGTACCTCGACGACGGCCGTCACTTCCGCGAGCACGACGACCCCGTGAACGCGCTCGCGGCGTTCTCCTACGGGCACGCGTGGCTCGACGCCGGTGCCCGTATCGGGCTCTTCGACGTGCCCGAGTCCGGCCACCTGTTCACCGTCTGAGCGCCCGGAAGCCGGCACGCGCCGCGGGCTCGGGTGGTTTTACGGGCCTGCGCCCCGTTCCACGAGGCGATGGAGGCCGCGCTCTGGTACGTGTTGACTGGGACGCGCGGCGGCCCGAACCGCGTCCGCATCCTGCGTGCGGTCGCCGAGCGGCCGAGGAACGCGAACCAGCTCGCGGAAGCCTTGGACCTCGACTACAAGACGGTCCGCCACCACCTGGACGTGCTCGTCGACAACGACATCGTCGAAGCCAGCGGCGACGACTACGGCGCGGTGTACCTGCCGACGGACGCCGTCAGAGACCACTGGGACACCGTCGAAGAGATCATGGAGGAAGTCGAGTGATGCGCGCTACGCACCGAATGTCGGCGGAATTTGGGAAAGTGTATAACTACCGCTCCTCCCAACGGTGGTGTAGATGACCGTCTGGGCGGACGTCACGCGAGCCGCGATGGCGCTCAACGTCCTCGCGCTGCTCGCGCTCTGCAGCGTGTGGGCTCGCAACTACCGCCAGATGCATTCGAAGCACGCGCTCGGCCTCCTCCTGTTCGGCTTGCTGTTACTCGGCGAGAACCTCCTCGGGCTCTACTACTTCGCGATGCACGCCCAGCTGACGGCGTGGTTCAGCGGCCTGCCGTCGATCTCGGCGACGGCGATGATGGCGCTGCGGCTGCTGGAGACCGCCGCTATCGGGTTCCTGTTGTGGGTCACCTGGGACTGAACGGTCCCGAGCCGGCTGCTCGGGCGGACGAGACTCAGTACGTTACCGGTAGATTACCCGAGAGTCCGACTGCGCGAGGACCGGCCTCAACCTTTTTCCCCGCAGCCGTCGCAGTTGCGGGCATGGCGCACGAGGCGTACGTGCAGTTATCCTGTCCTGAATGCCAGAAACGGTGGGAGAGCACGCCGAGCGAGCTGCCCACGCACGACAAGAACTTCAGTTGTCCGAACTGCCACGCGACGCGGCGGACCGCGGAGTTCATGCGGACCGACCGCGACCTGGAGAACCTGAAACGACTACAGTAGCTTCTACACCGCCGAGCGGGCGCCACACGCCTCGCAGTGGAGGCGCTCGGTGTCGTTCTCGACTTCGAGGTTCGTGTCCGGCAGCCCGCACTCCGGGCAGAGGACGTACGTGTCGACGTACTCGTCGAGGACGTCCTCGACGCGGCGCTGGCGGAACTCGCCGGTGAGCCGGGCGCGCCCGCGCTCGTCGATCTGGGCGCTCGTCCCGAGCTCGTTCTGGATGAACTTCAGCACGTGGTCCTGGTCGCGGCCGAGCCGGTCGAGGGTGTCCTGGAAGTTCTCGTAGACGGTGACGTTGCCCTCCTCGCGGACGTTCGGCTCCGGCACCTCGAATCGGCTCTCGCTGCCCGCGACGTCGGACTTGTCCTGCATCGCGCGGTCGAGTTGCTCTTCGTAGTCCATACCGGTTCGAAGTGGCGGCCCGCACAAAAGCCTTTCAAAAACCCGGGTGAGATACGGCGGCCCACGGGAGAGAGAACCGTGGTAACAGGTCTCAGGATAATACTATAACCCCGTGACCGTTAGAATTGGCTGCCATGAAGAAGCAGGAGCTCATCCACCTTCACGGCCTCCTCGCAGAGGTCGGGAACTACTACGAGGAATGTGAATCCGACGAGATCTCCCTCGACGAGTACGAGGACCTCGGCGTACGACCCACATCCATTCACAAATCGAAAACTGACCACAAAGCAGCTGTTTTCGCGCTCGCGGGCGGCATCACTTCGGCGATGGAAGACACCGAAGAACAGGAAGCCGTCCCCGCCCAGGCCGACTAACGTAGCGAAACGCGACGTCTCCTCGCGCGACTCGGAACCGTCTAGCAGCGCCGCTACGCTCCGTCCTCGTCGTCTCTCGCTTCGCTCTCCTCGCCGTTCGTCGCTTCCGCGTCCTCCGCGTCGCTCTCGGCTTCGACTTCCTCCTCGACGTCCAGCACCTCTAGCGGGATGTTCTCCAGGCGCTGGCCGATCTCCTTGCGCGCGATCCGGGAGGCGTGTTCCTCGCGCTCGACGTTGAACACGCTCATCTCCAGTTCGAGCGCGACGAGGCTCTCGTCGGCGGCGACGAACGCGGGGTCGAGGGCTTCCCCGCAGTGCGGGCAGGAGCGCTCGCCCATGTTGATCTCGACGTAGTTCAGGTCCGGGTTCAGCATCTCGCCGGTCTTCGAGATGGCGATGCGGACCGCTTCGTCGGGTGTCTCGACGTCGTAGACGGGGACCGCTGCTTCGACGACCACCCTACAATCCATAGCTACGTGACGTGTTCGCGGGCGACGTAGAAGAAGGTTGGCCCGAAACCGATTGCGTCTTCCCGCAGCGCCGCCAAGCCCGCCCGAGATGGAGCGCGGCGCCATTCCGACGGCCGACGTCCCGGGCGCTGTCGACGTGCAGTCGACCCTGGAGAGCGGACAGACGTACCTCTGGTGGCGTCCCGACGGCGCGACCTACGAGACCGACGGCGCGTACGGCGGGGACGCGTGGTACCGCACCGTCGTCGACGGCGACGTCGTCGAAGTCCGCCAGACCGCGGACGCGGTCGAGTGGCAGTCCACGACCGATGCCGACCCGCTGGTGCGCGAACTGCTCGGGCTGAACGACGACCTCCACGAGATTCGCGCCGCCGCCGTCGACGACGACCTCACGGCGGCCGCGTGGGACGCCTACGACGGCCTCCGCATCGTCCGCGACCCGTTCTTCGGCTGCCTGATCTCGTTCATCTGCTCGGCGCAGATGCGCGTCGAGCGCATCTTCGCGATGCAGGAGTCCCTCCGCGAGCACTACGGCGAGCCGATCGACTACGACGGCGAGACTGTCCACGCGTTCCCCGAGCCGGAGGCCCTCGCCGCCGCCACCGAGGACGACCTCCGCAAGCTGAAACTCGGCTACCGCGCGCCGTACGTCCAGCGGACCGCGGAGATGGTCGCGTCCGGCGAGCTCGCCGAGAGCGACGTCGACGGCCGGGCGTACGAACTCGCCCGCGAGGAGCTCACGGGGTTCGTCGGCGTCGGCGACAAGGTCGCGGACTGCGTCCTCCTGTTCTCGCTGGGGTACCTCGAAGCGGTCCCGCTGGACACGTGGATTCGGTCGGCCATCGAGGACCACTACCCGGACTGCGACCGCGGCAACTACGCCGACACTTCCCGCGCTATCCGGCAGCGACTCGGCCCGTACGCCGGCTACACGCAGACGTACCTCTTTCACTACCTCCGTTCGGGCGGCGACGAGTGACCCGCGCGTAGCTTTTTGACGGACGCCGCCCCACTCGGTGACATGAGCGAGCGGACTCGCGCACGGGTGTTCGTCTCCGGGAAGGTACAGGGCGTCTACTACCGCGCGACCACCCGCGAGCAGGCGACCGACCGCGGCGTCGACGGCTGGGTGCGGAACCTCCGGGACGGCCGCGTCGAAGCCGTCTTCGAGGGCCCCGAGGCGGACGTCGAGGCGATGGTGGAGTGGTGCCACGAGGGCAGCCCCGCGGCGCGCGTCGACGACGTCGAGGTCGAGTACGGCGACCCGGAGGGCTTCGACGGGTTCGAGATCCGCCGGTGATCCCGCACGCGGAGTTTTTACGGCGGCCCCCGCCGAACGTCCGGACATGATCACCAGCGAGCGGATGGCTGCCGTCGACCGGAACGCGGCGGCGGTCGGCGTGCCGCGCAAGCAGCTGATGGAGTCGAGCGGGAACGCCGTCGCGCGTGCCGTCCGCGAGACCGCCGACGCGGGCGCGAGCGTCGCCGTCGTCGCGGGCCGCGGGAACAACGGCGGGGACGCGTTCGTCGCGGCACGCTTCCTCGGCGAGTACGACGTCACCGTCCACCTGCTCGGGCGGCCCGAGACTATCACGACGGACATCAGCCGCGAGAACTGGGAGGCGCTCCAGCAGGCCGAACTCCCCACGGAAGCCGTCAAAGACTCCGAGTCTCTCGACCTCGGCGACCCGGACGTCGTCGTGGACGCCGTGCTCGGCACCGGCGTCTCGGGTGCGCCCCGTGAGCCAGAAGCCACAGCAATCGAGGCGATCAACGACGCCGACGCGCCGGTCGTCGCCGTCGACGTCCCCTCGGGGATGGACGCCGACACCGGCGAGACGCCCGGCGCCGCCGTCGACGCCGACCGCGTGGTGACGTTCCACGACGTGAAGCCCGCGCTCGCGGACCGCGAGGACGTCACCGTCGCGGACATCGGCATCCCCGACGCGGCGGAACTGTTCGTCGGGCCGGGCGACCTCCAACAGCTCGAACGTGACCCGCAAGCCCACAAGGGGGACTTCGGTCGCGTGCTCGTCGTCGGCGGCGGTCCCTACACGGGTGCGCCGGCGCTGAGCGCGCAGGCGGCACTGCGGGCGGGCGCGGACCTCGCGTACCTCGCGGTCCCCGACAGCATCGCGGACACCGTGAAGGGGTACAGCGAGAACCTCATCGTCGACTCGTACGTCGGCACGCGCCTGCTCCCCGAGCACGTCGACGAGATTCTCGACCGCGCCGCGGACGTCGACGTGGTCGTCCTCGGGCCGGGACTCGGCGACGCCAGCGACACGCTCGCAGCGGTCCGAGCGTTCCTCGCCTCGTACGACGGCCGCGCGGTCGTCGACGCCGACGCCCTCCAGGTCGTCCCCGACGTCGAGACGAACGCCGACCTCGTCTGCACGCCCCACCAGGGAGAACTCCGGAAGATGGGCGGGCCGGGCGCGGCCGACCAAGGGGAGGCCGCGGAATCAGCGAGCGGCGACGCAGGAGCCGCGAGCAGCGAAGACGACTGGCGTGAGCGCGCGGACGCCGTCGAAGCCTTCGCCGCCGATCTCGGGCAGACGGTCCTCGTGAAGGGCGCCTACGACGTCATTTCGGACGGCGAGACGACGCGCGTGAACCGAACCGGGAACCCGGGAATGACCGTCGGCGGCACCGGTGACGTGCTCGCTGGGGTGACGGCCGCGATGTTCTCCACGCTCGACGCGCGTCCCGCGGCGAGCGTCGGCGCGTACGCGAACGGCGCCGCCGGCGACTACGCCGTCGACGACCACGGCTACGGTCTGCTCGCGACCGACCTGGTGGACGCGCTTCCCGCGGCGCTGTGGGGTGGTTCTGATGACTAGCGACACTCCCGGAGACGACCTCACGCACACGACCGAGGACGGCGACGTGCAGATGGTGGACGTCGGCGACAAGCCCGAGACGGCGCGCCGTGCGGTCGCGCGCGGCGAGATTCGCCTCTCGGCGTCGACTGTCGACGCGATTCGCGGCGACGAAATCGGGAAGGGCGACGTGCTCGCGACCGCGCGCGTCGGCGCCGTGCAGGCGGTCAAGCACACGTGGGAGACGATTCCGATGTGCCACCAGATTCCCATCACGAACGTCGAGACGGACTTCGACGTGCGCGAGGATCGCGTCGTCCTCGAGGTGGCGGTGGAGACGACGGGGAAGACCGGCTGCGAGATGGAGGCCCTGGAGGGCGTGACGACCGGGCTGAACGTCGTCTGGGACATGGTGAAGGCCGCGGAGAAAGACGGCGACGGCCAGTACCCCGGCACCGCTATCGAGGGCGTCGAGGTCGTCAGCAAGGAGAAGCGCGAACTCTAGGCTTCCGCGACGAGGTCGCTGGCCTTCGCGCGGGACTTCTCGACGACTGGGGGGCGCGCCTCGAAGTCGACGACGACCTGCTCGTCGCCGTAGTCGACGTCGCGGACGTGGGCGTGGTCGTGGACCCACGACACCACGCTCATCGTGTCCTCGGTCATCGGGAGGACGAGCGTCTCGCGTTCGCGGGGCGGCAGTTCGTCGTCGATGCGCTCGCGGAGCGCGCCGACGTTGATCCCCTCCTTGCCGCTGGCCGCGATCGGGTTCGGCGCGAGCGCGGACAGCGCCTCTTGTTTCTCCGCGAGCTCGTCGTCGTCGACCTTGTCCACCTTGTTGAACACGGTGACGATGGGCGCCTCGTTGCGCTCGTAGAGCGTGTCGTGGCTCGTCACGAGCTTCTCGCGGATGTCGTCGAGGGGCTCGCTGGCGTCCACCACCAGCAGCACGAGGTCGGCCTGGTAGACGGACTCCAGGGTGGACTTGAACGACTCCACGAGCCAGTGCGGGAGGTCGCTGATGAACCCGACCGTGTCCGTCAGGAGGACGTCCCGGCGCTCCATCTCCAGCCGGCGGGTCGTCGTCCCCAGCGTCGTGAACAGCCTGTCCTGGGACTCGGCAGTGGTGTCGAGGTCGGGGTGGAGGTCGTCGTTCTCGTCGACGTCGAGGTCGTCGGCGAGCCGCCGCAGCAGCGTCGACTTCCCGGCGTTCGTGTACCCGGCGAGCGCCACCAGCTCGAAGCCGGACTCGCGGCGGGTCTCCCGGCGCTGCCGTTCGGTCTTCTCGATGCTCTCCAGTTCGTCCCGGATGCGGCTGATCTGGGCCTTGATGTCCTGCTCGCGGCTCTCGTCGTACTCGCCGAGGCCCATGAACCCGGGGCGCTCGTCGCGCTTCGCGAGGCTGGTCTTCGCTTCCGCGCGCGGGAGCTCGTAGCGCAGCTCCGCGAGCTCGACCTGCAGCTGGGCCTTCCGCGTCCGAGCGCGCTGGCCGAAGATGTCGAGGATGAGCCGGAAGCGGTCGACGACTTCCGTGTTCTCGGGCAGCCGCTGGCCGAGGTTGTACGTCTGGTAGGGGCCGAGGCGGTTGTCGAAGACGACGCGCTCCGCGCCCGTCTCCGCGACGAGCGCCGCGAGCTCCTCGACTTTCCCCTCGCCGAGCTGGAGCGCGGGGTCGGCGGTACGGGTCTGGGTCACTTCGCCGCCGACCTCGTAGCCCGCGGCCCGGACGAGGTCCCTGATTTCGGCGGTGTCGGCCTCGCCGTCGTCGACGCGCTTGGCCACGACCGCCGTCTTGGTCGCTGTTCCTGTCACTCGACGCGTACTACGCCCCGGCGCTACTTAAGCCCCGGGCGCGGATAACGGCTCCCGGAATCGCCCCGTCAGAACGGGTACTCGCGGGGCTCGTGCTGGACGGAGATCCACTTCGTCTCGGTGATCTCCCGGAGGAACGCGTCGCTGTTGTACTCGCCGACGCCGGACGCGCCGATGCCGCTGAACGGCACGTGAGCCTCGTCGTTGATGGGCTGGTCGTTGATGTGGACGTTCCCGGTCTCCGTGCGGTCGACGATGTCCCGCGCGACCGAGAGGTCCCCCGAGTGGACGGCGCCGGAGAGGCCGTACTCGGTGTCGTTGGCGATTTCGACGGCCTCGTCGACGTCCGAGAACGGAATCACGGGCGCGATGGGACCGAAGTGCTCGTTGCAGGCGGCCGCCATGTCGTTGGTGACGTCCGAGAGCACCGTCGGCTCGACGACCAGCGAATCGTCGACACCGTCGATGTCGGCGGTCTCGCCGCCGGTTTCGAGGGTAGCGCCCGCCTCGACCGTCTCCTCGACGTATTCGAGCATCTGGTCGCGCTGGGACTCGTCGATGATCGGGCCGACGACCGTCTCCGGGTCGTGGGCGCTGCCGACGGCGAGTTCCTCGGCGCGCTCGGTGAGCTTCTCGACGTACTTGCCGTCTACGTCCTCGTGGACGACGTGGCGGTTGATGGAGATGCACACCTGTCCCTGGTGGACGAACGAGCCGAACGTCGCCGCGTCGACGGCGCGGTCGACGTCGGCGTCCTCGGTGACGACGAACGCGTTGTTGCCGCCGAGCTCCATCGCCGGCCGCTCGACGCGGCGAGCGCCCCTTCCGACAGCCTTTACCGGTCGGTAAACGAAGTGCGGGGCATGAGACAGCTTCTCCGCCGATCCGACAGTCCCGAGGAGGGAGCCGACCGATGAGTTCGAGCGACCCGAGCCAGCCGGTTCCGGGCCAGACCGTCCGGCACGGCACCGGCGTCAACTCGAACCGCGCGTTCCCGACGAACAGCTTCCCCCAGCACCTCGACCCGTTCGTGCTGTTCGAGCGCTTCTACATCGAGCCCGACGAGGGGTTCCCGATGCACCTCCACGAGGGGTTCGAGATCGTCTCCTACATGCTCGACGGCGGGATGGCCCACGAGGACTCCCTCGGCGTCACCAACACCGCCCGCGAGGGCGAGGCGATGCGCATCACCGCCGGCAGCGGCATCCGCCACTCGGAGTTCCCGGCGGGCGGCCGGGGCTGCAACGGCCTCCAGCTCTGGGTTCGAGAGCGAGGACGCCCTCCGCGCGGTCGCGGTGTCGGGCCGCCCGCACGGCGAGGAAATCCACCAGCGCGGCCCGTTCGTCCGCTGAACTCGTCAGCCGGCCGACTTTTACCAGTTGGTAAACTACTTCTGCGAGCCGCTGCTCCACTCGCGTATGGCAGACGTAGCAGTCGTCGGCGGCGGCCCCGCCGGCCTGACCGCGGCACAGTACGCAGCGAAGAACGACCTCGACACCGTCGCCTTCGACACCGGCGAGTCGTGGATGGGGAAGGCCCACCTCTTCAACTACCCCGCGATTCGCAGCATCAGCGGCGACGAGTTCCTCACCATCGCTCGCGGGCAGGCCGACGCTCGGGGCGCGACGCTGCACGAGGCGGAAGTCACCGGCGTCGAGCAGTCCGGCGACAGGTTCACCGTGACGACCGACGACGACGAGTACGAGGCGGACTACGTCGTGCTCGCGACGGGCGGTAACCGCGAACTCGCCGAAGACCTTGGCTGCGAGTTCACCGAGGAGGACGTCGTCGACGTGAACGTCGACATGGAGACCAGCGTCGACGGCGTGTACGCCACCGGCGCGATGGGCCGCGCAGAGAAGTGGCAGGCCGTCATCGCGGCCGGCGACGGCGCTGCCGCCGTCCTCGACATCCTCTCGAAGGAGAAAGGCGAGTACTACCACGACTTCGACATGCCCTCGGACGTCCCCGACCTCTGAATTTCGGGCGTGTACGCCCGTAGCTCGCGCGTGTCCGCCGTAGTAACTGACTTCAACCTCGCGCGCGAACGGGCACTACGATGAGCGACTCCGACGGGAACGCCGGCTCCACGGACACGCGGGAGGCCATCATGGAGGCGACGTTCCGCGCGCTTCGCGAACACGGCTACAAGGACCTGCGGGTGCGGGACATCGGCGACGAGATGGAGCAGTCACGCCAGCTGATCCACTACCACTTCGACGGCAAGTACGACCTCATGTCGTCGTTTCTCGCGTACGTCATCGACCAGTACGAGGGCAGCGTCGAGGTGGAGACGGACGCCGACCCGCGGACGGAACTCGACGCGCGCATCGACCAGTGCCTGTTCGGCCCGGAGTTCGACGAGTTCGAGCACTGGGACCGCATGAAGGTGTACCACGAGCTGTACGCGTACGCCCAGCACGACGAGCGCCACCGCGAGCTGTTCGACGAGCACTACGACCGCATCCGCGGCAGCATCGTGGACGTCGTCGAAGACGGCATCGAGGCGGGCGTCTTCCGCGACGTGGACGCCGAGCGCGTCGGCCAGCTCGTCACGGACCTGATTCACGCCGCCCGCGAGCGCCGGCTCTCGCTCGGCCACGAGGACGCGCCCGAGCAGGCGCGGCAAGCCATCGACGAACTCGTGCTGGACTCGCTGACCGTCGAGGACGCGGCCGACGCGACCGCACCGCGCCAGTAGGGACGGCTTACCGCGTCAGTGCGACCGACAAAAGAGACTTACCGGTAGCCGACCGACGGGCGAGTATGGCAGACATCAATCTGACGACCCTCGGGCTGGAATTCGGGGGTGGCGCCGGCATCGGCGCCGTCATCGGGTTCGCGGCCAAGAAGGTCGCGAAACTCATCGCGGTCATCGTCGGGCTGGAGCTCGCGCTGTTCAAGTTCCTGGAGTCCCGGGGCATCCTGACGGTCGACTGGGACCGCCTCACGGGCGGGATGCTCGACATCACGCAGGCCGCCAACGGCGCCGCGCCGCCGTCGTGGATGAACACCATCCTCTCGACGCTGTCGGTCAGCGCCGGATTCACGGGGGGGTTCCTGCTCGGCTTCCGGAAAGGATAGCTTACCGCGTGTCGAGTTCGCCCTTGTCCTTCACGATGGTCGTCTCGCCCTCCCCCTCCGAGACCTCGTTGACGAGGTCGTAGAAGTCGTTCTGCATCCCGGCCGGGAACGTCAACACGCCCACCCAGGAGCCGTCGGCCTGCCACTCCTCGCGGTCGAGCTCGCCGAACTCCCGGATCTTGGCCTGCCCGCTGCCCGCGTAGTCCGGCGGCAGATTCACCGCGACGGTGACCTCCTCGAAGCGAATCGGAATCACGGGCCGCAGCGCGTCCAGCGCCTCGTCGACCTGGCTCTCCGCGGTCTCCATCGGGT
>SDGW01001108.1_pt1 | contig 11252 bp, 7 predicted proteins | sample 2873831 | NCBI WGS metagenome assembly SDGW01 (sample SAMN08132700, study PRJNA421101) | hypersaline lake metagenome | isolation source: celular fraction 0.22 microns magnesium sulfate-rich crust from ephemeral... | place: Spain: Penahueca Lagoon, Toledo | collected 2011-07
GTGTTCGGCAAGGGCCCGCGCAACGGGATGCACAGCTTCGACAACGCCTGCCTGTTCGTCGACGACGCCGACGCGACGATCAAGGAGGCCGACCTGTTCGACATCACGCCGACGCTGCTCGACCTGCTGGACATCGACTACGGCCGCGCCGACTTCGACGGCGCGACGCTGCTGTAGACGGCGATTGCGGCTCTTACGGTTCTCGAACGACCGATCAGCGGCGTCACGACCGGACAGCGGCATCGACTCCGAACAGCGGCGTCGTTCGATGCCGTAGCCGACGCTTCGACGTTCGGCCCGACGTGCTTCGACTATGGAAAGAACGGTGCTTCAACTATCGAAGCACTGTCTGCGCTCAGACCGAAGTGAGCGCGAGCAGTCAGATCCCATCGCAATCGATCTTTGCTTCAGGAATTGATAGTTGAAGCTCTTCTCCGGGTTGTTCGAGTAGGGCCTGGGCCCACGTGCATTCTGACTCCCACTTGTGCGGGCGTGCTGTCTCAGCGATGTTGTTCACACGCATACGGACTGTGTATTTCCCATCCCCGGAGCGTTGATCGAATTCATGCCACCAATTTGCCCCGCTTTCGACTACATTTGAATCCCAATACACCACATCGTCATTTTCTTCGTCAATTGTGAGCGAGTGTATGGTTAGATCCCGATCTGTTTGGTTATCCGCACCTATTGCCACGAGATCTATCTGACCATCGTCATTTCTATTAGACACGGCTGAACAACCAGAAAATGCAGTAAGTGCACCAGCAGATGCGATCAGCAATTGCCGTCGAGATGATTTAGCCATGGCGCAAAATACGTGAAGCATTCGGTTATTTATTTCTATACTCTAACAAATGGGTGGACGAAGCAGCCCCGATCGGGATACTCGAGGTCGGGAGGCAACGACCCGTCGCTAGAACAGCCCGTCGAGCTCGTCGTTCTGGAACTGCTCGGCGGGATCGCGGTCGGGGGCGTCGTCTGCCTTCCGGGCCTCCTTGGCCCGCTGCATGAACTCGTCGATCCGCTCGGAGCGCTCGACGCCGCCGAGCAGTACGAGCGCGGCGAGCTGGTCGGATTGCAGCGGGAAGTCGCCGCCGCGGACCTGCAGGCTGCCCGTCTCGTCCTCGACCATCCGGCGAGCGCGCTCGACGCCCTTGCGGGGGATGGCGTCGGGATCGCCGGCGACGACCAGCAGGGCGGCGTCGGCCGTCGTCGCGTCGGGCAGGCTGGTGCCGGTGAACAGCGCCTTCCGGGCCGTGCTCGTGACGGTGTTGATGTTGTCGGCGCTGTCGTCGCTGGCGGCGGCGCTGGCGTAGCCCAGCGCGGCGACGCCGCCCTCGCGCAAGGTGTTGATCACTTCGCTGGAGTCGACGACGCTCTCGCCGACGCCTTCGACGGCTTCGCCCGAGGCCAGCAGCAGGCCGACGCGGCGGGCGATTTCCTGGTTGATCGCGTCGAACGCGCCCTCGACGCTCTCGCCCGAGTCGTGCCAGGCGTCGTTGTCGATCAGCAGCGTCGCGTCGGCCTCCCGGGCGAGCGTCTTCAGCGAGCGGCCGGCGTTGGCCTGGTAGAGCGACCCCTCGTTGCGGCCCGGCAGGATGCCCAGCGCGTAGACCGGGACGCTGTAGACCCGGGAGAGCTCTCGGGCGAGCACGGGCGCGCCGCCGCTGCCGGTACCGCCACCCAGCCCGGCGACGACGAAGATCGCCTCGGCCTCGGCGGTGATTCGGCCGTCGAGCGATCCCATCACCTGATCGGCGTCCGTCTGCATCACTTCGGCGCCGAGCTCGTTGTCGCCGCCGACGCCGTGGCCTTTCACCCGATCCTGACCGATCAGCACCGTGTCGAGCGAGAGCGACTGGAGGTCCGCCTCCGCGCTGTTGACCGCGAGGGCGCCCCGCACCGCGCCGAACTCCATGCGATCGTCGAACGCGGCGATGGCCTCGGTCACCTTGCCACCGGCCTGCCCGACGCCGACGAGAGCGACTTTCATACAGTTGGCATTTCCGCCGGCCGGCATCAACCTTGTGCTACGACCCCCGTGCAACGCCACCACTGGGCGACCACACACTTTTGACCGATCGGGCGGCGATCCGCCAGCATGACAGACACCGACGCGGTCGAGGAGCGACTCAGGGCGGTCGAACGGGCGGTCGCCGACGGCGACACCGATATCGACGGCGCCCCCCTCGGCGACCCGACGGGCGAACTCGCATCCCGCATCGACGATCTGGAGTCGACGACGACCGAGCTCGAATCCGGCCTTCAGGCTGTCCGTGGCTACGTCGGACAGGTCAAATCGGTCGACGACGAGATCGAGCAGCGGGCCGACGCCGCCGCGGCGGCCGTCGACGACGTCGAGGAGCGGGTCGCGGCGCTGGAACGACGGCTCGACGGCGGGGACGCCGAAGTGACCGGCACGGGAGCGATCGAGGCTGCCGACGACGATCAGACGCCCTCTCGAGCGACGCATAGCACCGGCCAGTCGAGCGGGGATCGATCGGCGGCGACCGGGCAGCGGCGTCACGACGAGGAACGACCGCAACGTGGCGACGGCCGACGCCCGTTGGAACGGGACCACGGTCACGACGGCGGACCGACTGGGAACCGACGATCGCAGCCGCGAGCCGAGCAGCGGCGTCCCGCCGCACCGCAGTCTCGTCCACCGCGAACGCGCCCGCCAGCCGAGGGCGGCGCTCACGGACGCCACGCCGGCTGTCCGTACTGTGGCGGGGCTGCGGCGGATGCTGACGGCAGCGATCCCGGACGGACGCCGCAGCCGAACAACGCGGCCGCCGACGAGAATCGGCCGAACGACGCCGGCGACCCGGTCGACGACGTCGACGAGCAGGGCGTCGTCGCCCGGATCAGGAACGCGCTGTGATCCGGCGAACGCTGCTCGCCGCGCTGGTGTCGACCGCGCTGGCCGCCGCCGCGGCGCCGGGGATCGACCGCGCTCGCGTCCGGCGCTCGAACGGCCGGATCGAGGCGATCGTCGCGTCGATCGAGGCCGCCGCGCGCTCGCTGGCGGGCGACGAAGCCGTCCCGGCGGGCCGACCGGGCGCCCGGCGCACCGTCTCGGTCAGCCTGCCCGGCGCGGCGTGGGACGAAGCCGAGGTCGACGCCATCTCGCTCGCGAGCCCCGCCGAGCGCACGCTGACGCTGCGCTACCGGATCGCCGGTGGCGGCCGGCGCAGCCGGACCATCCGGACGCCGGAGCCCGTCACGACCGCCGACGGTGAGCCGATCGAACTCGACGGCGACGGGCCACACGACCTCGCGCTCTCGTTGCGAGGCGATCAGCGACGGCGCCGGATGGTCGTCGAGCGCGTTTCGGACGCGCGGAGTCGCTGAGGCCGACGGCCGCAGGTTTATGCCGGAAGTCGCGGCGAGAGCGGGCCATGCGGGAGCTACTCGACCGACTTCGAGGCGACGACGCCGAGGCGGAGGGCTACTGCGACTGTCGCCCGGCGTTCGACGACGAGACGCTCGTGGTCGACGCCGACGACTGCGAGGGCGCCGGCGCACTCGCCGAGAGCGAGCACTGTCGCGCGACGGTCGTCGACGCGCTGACCGAGCGCGACGCCGAGCGCGTCGTGACGCGAGCCGGCGGGATGGAGCGGGCCTACGAGGACGGGGCGGCGGCCCTGCTGATCGCCGCGGGCCGGTTCGCCGAGCGCATCGCGTTCCGCGACGAACGGCTGGCCGAGCGCGCGCGACGCGATCCGTTGCGAGCCAGCCGCGACGCCGAAGCCCGGACGTCGACGGTCTCGAACGTGGCCGCCGAAACCGGGCTCGCCGCGGTTGCCGCAGCAGTCGACGGCTACGACTCGGCACTGCGGCCCTACGTCGGGCCGACCGTCGCGAGCGCCCGCGTCGCGGCCCGACCGCCGGCAGCGGGACGACTCGTCGAAACCAGAGCGATCGCTGCTGAGAGCGATTCTGGCGGCGGCGGTTCCGACGCCGAAAGCGAAGCCAGAGTCTACGAACGTCCTGACGGTGAGCGAACCTACCACCTGCTGCCCGCGGCGTGGCGTCTCGACGCCGAGGCGCAGACGACGCTTGCGGCGGCCTACCAGCTGCTCGCGACCGGCGGCGTCGACGGCGAAGATCGCGCGCCCGGCCGGGCCGTCCGGCGCGTCGCGAGCGAGGACGACCCCGTCACCGAGTTGACGGCGATCCTCGAAAAGCACACGCGGGGGTTCGGCGCGGTTTCGGACCTCCTGGCCGATCCCGCCGTTTCGGACGTGTTCGCGACCGCGCCCGTCGAGAACACCCCGGTTCGCGTGCTGTTCGACGGTGATCGGCTGGCGACGAACGTCCGACTCACCGAGCGCGGCGCCGCCGCGCTGGCGTCGCGGTTCCGCCGTGCCAGCGGCCGTGCGTTCTCGCGAGCCAGCCCCACGCTCGCCGCGACGGCCGACGCCGGCGGGGACCGATCGGTCCGCGTCGCCGGTGTCACCGACCCGGTCAGCGACGGCGACGCGTTCGTCTTTCGCGATCAGGCCGACGAGCCGCTGACGATCCCGGCGCTGATCGCGAACGGAACGCTCACACCCGACGCCGCTGCACTACTGTCGGTCGCCGTCGAGCGCGCCTGCGCCGGCCTAATCGCCGGCACGCGCGGCGCGGGCAAGACGACGCTGCTGGGCGCCCTGCTGTGGGAGCTCCCGCCGGCGACCCGGACCGTCGCGATCGAGGACACGCCGGAACTTCCCGTCGAGAGCCTTCGCGCGACCGGCCGGGACATCCAGCAGCTGACGACTGCCGTCGACGCCGACGACGGGCCCGGCATCACGCCGACCGCGGCGCTCAGGACGGCCCTCCGGCTCGGCGAGGGCGCGCTCGTGCTCGGCGAGGTGCGCGGCGATGAGGCCCAGGTGCTGTACGAGGCGATGCGCGTCGGCGCCAGCGGCAGCGCCGTCCTCGGGACGATCCACGGCGACGGCGGCGCGTCGGTCCGCGAGCGCGTCGTCGCCGACCTCGACGTGCCCGAATCCTCCTTTGCTGTCACGGACCTCGTCGTGACGGTCGGCGTCTACGAGGGGCCCGACGGGCGCGCTCGTCGGGTCGAGCGGATCGAGGAGGTGCTCGACCGCGAGGACGGCGTCGAGTTCGCACCGCTGTACGAACTCGTCGACGGCGATCTCCGGCCGACCGGCCGGATCGACCGCGGCGAGAGTCGACTGCTCGACCGGCTCAGAAACGCAGACGAGTCCTACGCTGCGGTCCGTGAGCTGCTGTCGGCCCGCGAGACCGAACTCGCTCGCTTCGCCCGCGAGGACTGCACGCGCCCGGCCGAGGTCGCCAGGGAGTACGGCGTCCACCGGCGCGGCGATCGGAGCGATCGACGGCAGTCCCGGGGCGAGGCGGCCGAGTGATGCTCGCCGAACTGCTCCGGACGCTCGCCCGATTGTCGCCGAGCGACGCGAGCGGCGGCGATCCGGCAGCGGGCGCAGGCGACATCGATTTCGACGCCGCCGATGTCGCCGATGCCGCCGACGCCGCGCCTGCGACCCGATCGACGGCCGCCGACGGCGACGCCAGCGCCGAACTCAGGCGATCGCTGGCCTTTCTCGATCTGCCGGTCGACGCCGCGACCGTCGTCGAAGCGGGCTACGGCGCCGCCGTCGTGACCAGCGTCGCCCTCGTTCCAACTGTGCTCCTCGCGCCGCCGGCGTTCCGACCCGCCGCCGTCCTGTTCGTGCTGGTCGCCGCGCTCGGCGTCACGCACGCGATCCACCGGCTTCCGGCCGTGCTCGCGGCCGCCAGGCGCGCGCTGGCGCTGGGCGCGGCGCCGAGCGTCGTCGGCCGGGCCGTGCTCCGGATGCGCGTCACGCCGACCGCCGAGTCCGCCGCCGCGTTCGCGGCGGAGACGGGCGACGGGCCCCTCGCAGACAGCCTCGCGACCCACGTCAGGCGAGCGGAGGGAACCGCTGGATCGGGGCTCGACCGGTTCGCGGCCGAGTGGGAGGCGTGGTTCCCGGCGCTGGGGCGAGCGGTGACGCTGCTCGGCGCCGCCGCGACGGCCCAGCCCGCCGAGCGCTCGCGCGCGCTCGACCGGTCGCTCCGGGCAGTCCTCGACGGGACGCGCGACCGGATGGCCGGGTTCGCCGGGTCGATCCGAGAGCCGACGACTGCGCTGTACGCGTTCGGCGTCCTCCTGCCGCTGGCGCTGATCGCCGTCGCGCCGGCTGCCCGGCTCGCCGGGGTCCCGATCTCGCCCGCCGTCCTGATCCCGTTGTACGGCGTCGCGCTGCCGGGCGTCGTGCTCGCCGGCGCGTGCTGGCTCCTGCTCCGGCGTCCGGTCGCGTTCCCGCCGCCGCCCGTCGACCGCTCGCACCCCGACGTGACCGGCGGTCGCTGGCGGCCGATCGGCGTCGGCGTCGGCGCCGCCGTCGCGAGTGCGCTTCTCGCCGGTGCCGCACCGGGCGTCGGGACGTGGGGCGCCGCGCTGGCGGCCGCGGGCTGTGGCGTCGGCGCCGGACTGGCGTGGTGGTACCGACCGATCACGGACGTTCGGGAGCACGCCCGGGCGGTCGAGGAGGGGTTGCCGGACGCGCTCTACCTCGTCGGCCGCGAGGTGCGCAACGGCGCCGCCGTCGAGACGGCGATCGAACGGGCCGGCGCCCGTCTCGACGGCGCGACCGGCGCGGTGCTGGCCGACGCTGCGCGACGCCAGCGCCAGCTTCGGATCGGCGTCCGGGTGTCGTTCCTCGGCGATCGGGGCGCGCTCGCGGACGTTCCCAGTCCCCGCGCCCGGAGTACGGCGGCGCTGCTGGCGCTGGCAGCCCGCGAGGGCAAGCCCGCCGGCACGGCGATCGTCTCGATGGCGGGCCACCTCGAAGAACTCCAGTCGGTCGAAGCCGACGCGCGCCGCGAGTTGGCGACGATCACGGGCACGCTCCGGAGCACGGCGACGATCTTCGGCCCGCTGGTCGCCGGCGTCACGGTCGCGCTGTCGGATCGGATGGCGGCGCTCGGCGACGGCGCCGAAGCCGTGCCGACCGCGGTGCTCGGACCCGTAGTCGGCTTCTACGTGCTCGCGCTGGCAGTGATCCTGACTGCGCTGGCGATCGGGCTGGAACGGGGACTCGACCGCGCCCTGGTCGGCTACCGGGTCGGCGGCGCCGCGCTCTCGGCGACGTGTATCTACCTCGCCGCGTTCGTCGCCGCCGGCCTTGCGGTCTGAGCCGTCTGAACGGTCTGCAGCGCGCCGCGTGGGCTGACATTTATGTCCGAACGGGCGGCGAGGACGGGCCATGTTCGACTCGCCGGCCGACGCGTGGTACGTCTGGATCGGGCTGTCCCTGCTCGGGGCGGCGCTCGTGGGCATCGTGACGCAACTCCCCGACGCGCCGCCGCCGGACGCCGCCGGCCCCGCGAATACGATCGACGCGGTCGCGGGCGGCCGCCACGCTGGCACCGGTACCTACCCGCTCTCGGCCGACGCCGTCCGGATCGAACCCCACCGGATCGGCGTCAGGACCGACGACGAGGCTGCGTTCGAGACGCTCGCGTACGGCCCGGTGACGCCCGTCAGGGAGGGGACGCTGCTCTGGGAGGTTCTTCAGGGCGCCCGCCCGGATCACGTGTTCGAGTCGCCCGAGGGGTTCGCCCGGGCGATCGAGCGCGCCGGCGAACGCGAGCGAACCTGGCGGTCCGCGCCCGACACGCTCGACGTCCGCACGGTGAGCTGGAACGATGCCGAGGCGACGCTGGTGGGGGCGTAGATGCAGGACTCGCGTGGCGCCGTGCTGCCGATCCCCGCACTCATCGCCGCCGCCGTCGTCTGCCTCGCGCTCTCGCTGTACGCCACGACGCTGCACGATCGGGATCCGGGCGTCGATCGCAGCGTGCTCCGCCCGGCGACCGCCGACGCGCTCGAAGCTGCCAGCGATGCGGGCGTCGTCGCGCCGTCGCGCCTCGACGCCGCCCTCGCGGCGATTCCCGAGGGGTACGAGGCGAACCTCACGCTGCGAGCCGAGGGCGAACGCTGGAGCGCCGGGCCGGAACCGCCGGGTGGCGTATCGGATACCGACACGCGCGCCGCGACCCGCGTCGTCTCGGTGCGGGTCGGTCAGGGGCAGTTTCGGCCCGGCGAGTTCGAGGTGATCCTGTGGTCGTGAGTCCCGACCGCGGCGTCAGCACGGTGCTCGACGTGGTGACGTGCCTGCTACTCGTGACCGCGGCCGCCGGCGTCCACGTCGCGGGCCAGTCAGGCCAACAAGAGGTGACTGGGAAGAACGAGGCCGCCGCGGTCGCGGACGTGCTGACGACCAGCACTGTCGGGGTCGACTACTCGGTGCGCCCCGAGTCGACGGGCGAGCACGCGCCAACGTACCCGGACGCCTCGGACGCCGCTTACCGTCGGTCCGCCCACGGAACGCTCGGCGAACTGCTGGCCGCCGCCGCGGTCGCAGATACGCGCGTCGACGGTCAGCGAGTGGTTCCGCACGTCGAGTTCCGGGAGCGGGTCGCTACCGCGACGGCCGAGCGGTTGGCCGCGATCGACGACCGAATCCGCGTGGTCGCCCGCTGGGCGCCGTATCCCGGATCGTCGATCAACGGCACCGTCGCGGTCGGTCCCCGTCCGCCGCCGGACGCCGACGTCGAGGCAGCGACGACCTCGGTCTCGGTGGCCGAACAGTGCCACGAAGACCGCCTCGTGAGCAGAGCCCACCAGCACGGATTCGGCGGCCTCACGCGGCTGTTTGCCGAGTGCACCGTCGAAACCTGGTTCCCGCCGGCCGAAACGCGCGTCGCGCTGAGCGGACGGCCGCCGTTCCCCGCGATCGCCGAGCACAGATACCGCCGGGCAGCCGCAGCTGTCGGTACCGACCTCGACGGTGCGGCCGCTGCCGGCGACGCCGAGCGGGCCAACGAGCGTCTGATCGATCGCCTGTCGAACCGGTTCGACACCGAGGCCAGAGAACGGTACGACCGGCCCGAGCGCGCCGCCGAAGCGAGCTCGGTCGATCGAGTCGAGATCACGGTCCGGACGTGGTGACGATGCGGCTGCGAGACACTGACGCCGGCCCGACGATGCGGCTGGCCGACGACGACCGCGGTCGCGTTCCGTTCGCTCTGCTCGGCGTCCGGCTGCTCGTCGGCAGCGTCACCTGGACCGTCGCGCTGGCCCAGCGAGGGCCGCCGCAGGTCGACGCCGACGCCGAGGCCGCACTGGATCGAGGCGAGAGCGTCGTCCGCACCGAACTCCGGCAGGCGGTCTCGCGAGCCGGCGCGAACGCGGCTCGCGAACCGGTCGTCGAGCGCGCCGACACGGCGTTCGGGCGGGTGCTCTCGGCCGAGACGCCGTATCGGGACGCCTTCCGAGTGCGGGCCTACCGACAGGCCGCGACCGCGCTCCGTGGCGTCGACGCGTCGGTGGGCGACGTGCGCGTGGGAGCCGAACTGCCGCCGATCGAGGATCCGTCGTCGCTGCGCGCCGCGCTCGACCGGGTGCGCGTCGGCGAGCCGGGCGACGGCGTCGTCCGCGTCGCGTTCGAGAACGTCACGCTGACCGCGAGCGCGAACGGGCGAACGATCGAGCGGTCGAACCGGACGGTGAGCGTCACCGTCGCGACGCCGGCGCTGTCGCTCCACGAGCGGGCCGAGCGATTCCAGAACCAGCTCGACCGCGGCGCGCTGGCGGGCCCCGGACTCGGCCGGCGCGTCGCGACGCGGTTGTACGCCGTCGCCTGGGCCCGCGGCTACGCCCAGTACGCCGGCGCGCCGATCGAGAACGTGGTCGCGAACCGGTACGTCGAGCTGATCGCCAACTCGGCGCTGCTCCAGACCCAGCGCGCGACGATCGGCGCCAGCGACCCCGCCGGTCGCGAGGCGATGGGCCGGGCGACGGCACGGCTCGGCGCGAAAGAACTGCTCGACGGGGCGGGCTACGACGGCGATCGGTGGGTGAACGGCTTGCTCGGCGAGCATCCCGCACCGGTCGACGGCGGCGGCCCGATCGCCGAGGCGGCCGCCGAGGGCCGGGCCGCCGATCGCGGCGAGGAGACGAGCGTCGGCGTCAACCGGTCGGCCGACGCCGCGCTGTACGAGCTGACGGCCGGCCGCGGCGGCGAGTCGCTGGACGACGTCGTCGAGGACGTGTACGAGACCGACGCGAAGCGGGTCGTCGAGACGGAGCTCGTCGCGGACGGCGAACCGCGTGCGCTCCCGCACCCGGGCCCGGGCTGGACGATGATCGGCCGATCGGTCGAACACGAGTCGACGACCGTCTCCCCGGCGTCCGGATCGTCGCCCGACCTCCCCGGCAGCTGGGACGAGTACGCCGCTCACACGCGCGAGGTCGAACGGACGACGGTCGCGACCGCCCGGTGGCTCCACTGGAACGGGACGCTCCGGACCACGACCGCGAACTGGACCGAGCGCCACCGCGTCGGCGTCGCCGTCGGCGGCGATCCGGCCGACAGCGCGTACGCTCCGGACGGTCACGTCGAGCACCTCTACGAGTCCGGCGGGCCAGTCGACGGGCCGAATCTGGCCGGCGTTCCGGAGGACGCGGTCCGGCGACTGCTGACCGAGGCGGGCGGGCCGGACGCCGTCGCGAGAGCGGCCGTCGAGGATGGACTCGGCGACGAATCGATCACAGTGGAGCGGTCCCCGCCGGACGGCGTCGAGTCGTGGGTCTACCGCGACCTCGTCGACCTGCGGGAGTCGACGCGCGACGTTACGGTGACCGTCGATCGGGGACGGCTCGCGACCGGCGCGACCCCGGCCGCGAAGCTCGCAGCGAAGATCCGAGAGCGGAGCGACGCCGAAGCGACGCGGCGCCGCGGCTACGACAGCGTCGCCGACAAGGCCCGCGTCGCCGCCCGAATCGCCTACCTCGAACGGCTGGCCGGCGACCTCGACGAAACGGCGACACGCGGCGAGGAATCGCGCAACGGCATCGAGCAGCGGGTCGACGACGCGGGCGCCGCGACGGCCGCCCAGCTGGGCGAGCTCGTGGACCTCCGGAACGAGGTCGAGTCGGCCGAGCCCCGCTCGACGGACGCCGCGGCGCCGGCCGGCTCGCTGGATCTGAGCGTCGACGGCGCGCCGCCGTACCTGACCCTGGCATCGGTCGACCGATCGCAGGTGTCAGAGCTCCCAGAGGGGACGACGTACCACCCGCTCGTCGCGGAGAACACGAACCTGTTCGCGAACCCGGTCAACTCGACGCCCGGCGGCGTCACCGATCGGGTGTTCGGCGACACGGGGACGGTCGGGCTGCGACAGGGTGCGCG
>SDGW01001397.1_pt1 | contig 11247 bp, 8 predicted proteins | sample 2873831 | NCBI WGS metagenome assembly SDGW01 (sample SAMN08132700, study PRJNA421101) | hypersaline lake metagenome | isolation source: celular fraction 0.22 microns magnesium sulfate-rich crust from ephemeral... | place: Spain: Penahueca Lagoon, Toledo | collected 2011-07
GTCCGCGGGTAGGTGATGAAGCCGGCGGTGTACAGCTCCTCGGCCAGCGACATGGCGCGCTGAGCGGAGTAGCCCAGCGACCCCGCGGCGGAGATGAAGGCCGTGGTGTTGAACGGCTCCGGCGGCGCGTCGGTGCGGGTCCGCCGGCGGACGGAGGTGACGGTCGCGCTGTCGGCGCTCCGCAGGTCCTCGTAGGCGGCGTCGGCGGCGTCCTCGTCCCAGACGCGCTCGGCCTCGCTGCCGTCGTCGTCGTAGAAGTACTGCGCCTCGAAGGCGGTGTCGTCCTTCGTCAGGTCGGCGAAGATCTCCCAGTAGTCGTCGGGCTCGAACGCCTGGATCTCCCGTTCGCGGTCGACGATGAGCTTCAGCGTCGGCGACTGCACCCGGCCGACGGAGATGAAGTCGTCGCCCAGTTGCCGCGCCGACAGCGAGAGGAACCGGGTCAGCGCCGCGCCCCAGACGAGGTCGATCGTCTGGCGGGCCTCGCCGGCCGCCGCGAGATCGAAGTCGATCTCGTCGGGGTCGGCGAAGGCCTCCCGCACCTCGCGCTCGGTGATCGAGGAGAACCGCACCCGATCCACGGGCGCGTCGGTCTCGTCGCGGACCAGCTCGTAGGCCTCCTTGCCGATCAGCTCGCCCTCGCGGTCGTAGTCGGTCGCGATGGTGACCGATTCCGCCTTCCTGGCCTGCTCGCGCAGCGTCGCGACGATGTTCTCCTGGGTCGGCTCCTTGGTCACGTCGGCGTCGACCAATTCCACCGGCTCGACGTCCCGCCAGTTGGCGTACTCCGGCGGGAAGTCGACGCCGACGACGTGGCCCGACAGGCCGACGCAGCGCTTGCCGCCCCAGCGGTAGACGTTGACGCCGTTGCGCCGCTCGACGTCCGCGGTCCCCTCGCTGAGGATCTCGGCGATGCGCCGGGCTGCGTTCTCCTTCTCGGTGATGATCAGTTCCACGGCCCATCACCCGTCGGTTCGGTCATCACCTCCTGATAGTCCGATTCGCTCCTAAAGCCTTTCGGCGCGAAATCGACGGATAGCGCGGATGTGCGGGCGCTCGCGGGCACTTGCGGACGGGCGCGTTCGCCCGTGTGCGCGGCCGTGCGGTGGGCCCTAGGAACGACGGCATGAGCATCCTACATCGTAGTCAGATCCGCTGCGAGCAATACACCGAAAGCCCTCGTTCGGTTCCGGTCCCGGGACCCACACTGCGCTCCTCACTTCGTTCCGGTGCTTGTGGGGTCCGGGTTCCCGGAACCGAACTCGCCCTTTCATCCGCCAGGGCGTAGACTGTGACACAGCCGATACCTGACGGATGAAAGGGCGAGCGGCGTCCGCGGCGCGGTGCGCCGCGGGCTTGGGAGAGCTTCGCTCTCCCAGCGCTCGATCCCTCCCGGGCGACGCAAGCACCGGAACGAAGTGAGGAGCGCAGCGAGCCCCGGAGCGGTCGAGCGCCGCGAGGGCTTTCGGTGCTTCACGTCGCCGCTGCTATCTTCTTTCAGCGAGAGAATCGCGCCGTTGACGGCGGGCGTGAATCGCACACGCGTCGAGAGATTGTTGTGCTCGCGAATAGTTTGCACACCCAACCGAGGCGGTATATCCGCCCCACGACCGAACCGTCCGCTGGCTCCGGGGGGCCGTCGCGGCGCTGGTCTTCGTCACCGCGGCCTATCACCTCTGGTGGGGGTTCCCGCGCATGCTGATCTACCTGCAGGCGGCGACCGCGCTGGCCGGGCAGGGCATCCCGCCCGATCCCCGGCCGTTCCTCTTCGTCGCGTTCGCCGTCGCGGTGCTGGCGGGCCCGTACCTCGTCACCCGTGACGTCGTCTCGCTGCGCCGGGCCTACCAGGCCGGCCTCGCGCTGATGGTCCTCTCCTTTCTCGCCTGGGTCGTCTGGCACGAGACGGGCCACGGGGCGCTGTTCACCGACCTCCCGGCGCCTGAGACGGACTCCGGCCACAGCCACGGCGGGACGGTCCTACACACCATCTACGACCACTACGTGGCCGAGCCGATCGAGGGGGTCATCAAGTCGGTCGAGCTGACCGCGGCGGCGCTGTTCGCCGTCCTGCTGCGGTCGGACCCCGACGCGAGCGGCGCGGGCGACACATAGCTACCCGCCGTCTTCCGGTGTTTTCCCGTCGCTTTCCTCCGCGGGCGTGCGTTTGTAGGCCGGCCAGCCACAAGCAGCGGCATGGACGCTGCCGACCTGCGCCTCGGCGTGCGGGACGTGGCACCGGTGTTGCTCGGGATGCTCCCCTTCGGGTTCGTCGTCGGCGTCGCCGCCACGGACGCGGGCCTGGGACTCGGACAGGCAGTCGGGATGTCGGCGGTGGTCTTCGCCGGCGCGGCGCAGCTCGCCGCCCTCGAACTCCTCGAAGCGGACGCCTCGCTGGCCGTCGTCGTCGCGACGGCCGTGGTCGTCAACCTGCGGATGCTGCTGTACTCGGCCTCTATCGCGCCCTACTTCGGGGCGGTCTCGCTGCGCTGGCGGGCGGTGATGGCGCACGTCCTCACGGACCCGGCGTTCGCGCTGTCGGTCGCGCGCTACCGCATCGACGAGTGCGTCGACCGGCGCGCCTACTTCCTCGGCGTCGGCGTCACCCTCTGGGGCGTCTGGCTGGCGGCGACGGGCGCCGGCGTCGTCCTGGGCACCGGCGTCCCGGCGGCGTTCGGCCTGGAGTTCGCGGTGCCGCTGGTCTTCCTCGCGCTGACGGCGGGCGCGATCAGCGACCGTGCGACCGCCGTCGCGGCGGGCATCGGCGGGGCGACGGCCGTCGCCGCGCGGGCGCTCCCGCTCAACGGCGGCCTGCTCGCGGGTGCGGTGGTCGGCGTCGCCGGCGGGCTGGTCGTCGAGGCCGCGACGGGGGGTCGCCGTGCCGAGTAGCTACTCCGGCCTCGCGCTCCTCGCCGTCGTCGTCGCCATCGGGGCACTCACGTTCGCCATCCGGTTCTCGTTCATCGCGCTCGTCGACCGCCTCGACGCGCTGCCGGCCGGCGTCATGCGCGCGCTCCGGTTCGTCCCGCCCGCCGTCCTCGCGGCGCTGGTCCTGCCCGCGGTCCTCCAGCCCGCCCCGGGGACCGGCGGCGTGGCCGCGGAGAAGCTGGTCGCCGGCGGCGTCGCGGCCGCGGTCGCCTGGCGGACGGAGAGCGTGCTCGCGACGCTGGCGACCGGAATGGGCACTCTCTGGGCGATCCGGTTCCTGCTCTGATCGCGCAGCCGGTAGAAATGCAGCGCCAGCGTCGAGAAAGAGCCGCAGACCGCCGCTATCCCTCGAGTTCCTCGCGCAGGAGCCCGTTGACCTCGCCGGGGTCCGCACTCCCTCCGGTCTTCTGCATGACCTGGCCCACCAGGAAGTTGATGGCGCCGCCCTCGCCGTCGTGGAAGTCCTCGACGGCGTCGGGGTTCTCGTCGATCGCTTCGACGACCGCTTCCTGCACCGCGTCGCCGCTAGTCTTGCCGAGGTCCTCGCGGTCGACGATGTCGTCGGGGGCCTCGCCCTCGTCGAGCATGTCCCGCAGGACGGTCTCGCGGGCGTTCTTGGCCGTGATCTCGTCCTCGGCGACGAGTTCCACGAGGCGGGTCACCTCGTCGAAGCGGTCGGAGACGTCCGTGATCCGCATGTCGCGGTAGTTCAGCTCGCCCAGCAGCTCGTCGGCGACCCAGGTGGCCGCGAGGTCGGCGTCGAAGCGCTCGGCGACGTCCTCGAAGAAGTCGGCGACCTGCTTGGTGCTGGTGAGCTTCGAGGCGGCCTCCTCGCTGAGGCCGTACTCCGCGACGAACCGCTCGCGGCGGGCGTCGGGGAGCTCGGGGATGGCGATCTCCTCCTTCCAGCCCGAAACTCGTAGCGGCGGGAGGTCGGCCTCGCGGAAGTACCGGTAGTCCTTCTCCTCCTCCTTCGAGCGCATCCCGACGGTGTTGCCGTGGGTCTCGTTGAAGTGGCGGGTCTCCTGGGCGACCTCGCGGCCGGACTGGACGAGCTTCTTCTGGCGGGAGGCCTCGTACGCCAGCGCGTCCTCCGCGCCCCTGTGGCTGGAGATGTTCTTGACCTCGGTGCGGTTGGCGTCTTCCAGCACCTCCTCGTCGATGCTGCCGTCCTCGTTGACGTCGTCGGCGTCGACCAGCGAGAGGTTGGCGTCGATGCGGAGGCTACCGTCCCGCGCGGGGTCGAACACGCCGAGGTACTCCAGGACCTCCTCGAGCTTCTCCAGGAAGGCCCGCACCTCGCCGGGGTCGCGGAAGTCCGGCCGGGTGACGACCTCCATCAGTGGGGTGCCGGCACGGTTGTAGTCGATCAGGGTGTAGTCGGCGCGGTCGATCGAGCAGGTCCGGGATTCGAGCGGCCCGGTGCCCTCGCGGACGTGCTTGATCGAGCCGGGGTCCTCCTCGAGGTGCGCGCGGCGGATGCCGACGCTGCGGCGCTCCCCCTCGTGGGCGAACTCGAGCTGCCCGTCCTGGCAGATCGGCGCGTCGTACTGGGTGATCTGGAAGTTCTTCGGCAGGTCGGGGTAGTAGTAGTTCTTCCGGTGGAAGGTCGTCTCCTCGGGGATGTCGGCGTCGATGGCCTTCCCCACCTTCACCGCGGCCTCGACGGCCGCCTCGTTGACCACCGGGAGCGCGCCGGGCAGGCCCAGGCACACCGGGCAGGTGTGCGTGTTGGGCTCCTCGGCGGATTCCGTCGAGCACCCGCAGAAGATCTTCGTGTCCGTCTCGAGCTGGACGTGGACCTCCAGGCCGATGACCGTCTCGAGGTCCGCGTCCTGCTGGGCTCGCTGACTCATTGGAGCGGGATTCGAGAGCCGCCGGCTAAAGGGTAACGACCCCCGACGCGGGCGGGTGTGCCCGCGCCGGTTCGTCGGCCGCCGCCGGTTCCACAATCAGACGTGAAATCACGGGACGGGAGTATATTAACCGTCGTCGCCTAGGGCGGCCGTGTCACTGTCGGAGATCATCGACGAGATCGGGACGAGCGAGCCCGTGCTGACGGTCGTCAACCGCGACGAACCCGAGCCCATCGTCCGGATGCTGAAGCGGATGGTCGACGCGCCCGACCTGACTGTCCGCGAGGCGGAGCCGCCCGAGGCGGGCCCGTCGAACCTCGTGATCCTGGCGGGGGACGAGGACGGCGAGCAGCGCCTGGCCGTCTCGACCATCGCGGACGTGGGGGACAGCGTCCTGATGGTCAACTCGGACCTGTACGTCACGGGCGCGCGCTCGCTCGACGAGGTCGACACGCCCGACGTGCTGGCGGGCCTGCACGGGACGACCTTCACCGTCGAGGGCAAGCAGAAGATGCTGCTGATCGAGATATCGCGCCACGTCGAGGCGCTGGCCTACCGATCGGGGGGTAGCACGATCCACTCCGGGTTTCAGAACCTCTCGCGGGTTGAGGACGAGCGGGGGACGCGGCGCGTCTACGAGCGGCTCGCCGACGCCGGCGTCGACGTGCACCTGTACGGGGTTCCTGACGACGTCCCCGACCTGCCGGGCGACGTCCACGTCCACGGGAGCGACGCGGCGGAACTGCGCCAGTCGTGGTTCGTCGTCAACACCGACTGCCCGCCGGACCTGAAGGCCGCGCTGGTCGCGGAGGAGGTCGGCCCCAACGAGTGGACCGGCGTCTGGACGTTCGATCCGGAGACGGTCGACCGGATCGCCGCGTACCTCGACGAAGCGTATCGCGAGTGAGACGTCCGGATGCGGCCGATTACGCGAGGCCGGGACCGCCAGCGATCGCTCGTTCCCCCGGCGCACCTATCAGAAAATCTGCTGATGTCTGACGTAGGGTTAAGTGACAGGAGCCGGGCCCGTAAGGTATGTGCGGCAACCGCGTCGAGGAGCTCGAAGCGCGCGTCAAGGAACTCGAAGCATCCATCGAGGGGCTGACGGACGAACTCGTCGAGTGCAAGGTCCGCCTCCGCGAGATGGAGGGCGCGGTCGACGAGGACCTCGGGTTCGAGAGCGGCGACGCCGGCGACGGTGGCGACCCCAGCGAGGACGACGGCACGACGGACATCGTCGACGCGGGGCCGGAGGAAGCCGAAGGGTCTAAGCCGGCGGGAACCCAGGAAGGAGACGACACGGAGGAGAGCGACGCCGACGACGACATCATCGTCGCGTAGCGCTCCCTCCACGAGCGCCCCCATGCACATCAAAGAGCTCGTCCTCGACAACTTCAAGAGCTTCGGCCGGAAGACCCGCATCCCCTTCTACGAGGACTTCACCGTGGTCACCGGGCCGAACGGGTCGGGGAAGTCGAACATCATCGACTCCGTGCTCTTCGCGCTGGGGCTCGCTCGCACCTCGGGCATCCGCGCAGAGAAGCTGACCGACCTGATCTACAACCCCGGCCACGCCGACGAGGAGACCGACGTGGGCGGCGAGCGGGAGGCCGTCGTCGAGGTGATCCTCGACAACGCCGACCGGACCCTCGAGCGGTCGCAGGTCGTCAACGCCGCCGGCAGCGAGGACGTCGGCGACGTCGACGAGATCTCCATCCGGCGCCGGGTGAAACAGACCGAGGACAACTACTACTCGTACTACTACATCAACGACCGCTCGGTCAACCTCTCGGACATCCAGGACCTGCTGGCCCAGGCCGGCGTCACGCCGGAGGGGTACAACGTCGTCATGCAGGGCGATGTCACGGAGATCATCAACATGACGCCCGGCGCCCGCCGGGAGATCATCGACGAGATCGCCGGCGTCGCCCAGTTCGACGCCAAGAAGGCCGACGCCTTCGACGAGCTCGAGGTCGTCCAGGAGCGCATCGACGAGGCCGAACTGCGCATCGAGGAGAAGCAGACACGCCTCGATCAACTGGAGGACGAGCGCGAGACCGCCCTCGAGTACCAGGAGCTGCGCGAGCAGAAGGAGGAGTACGAGGGGTATCGCAAGGCGGCCGAACTCGAGGACAAGCGCGAGGAGCGCGACGAGGTCCAGGCCGAGATCGACGAGCTCGAGGACGAGCTCGAGGAGCTACAGGTCGAGCTCGACGAGCGCCAGGGCAAGGTCGTCCGCCTCGAGGAGGACCTCAAGGACCTCAACGCCGAGATCGAGCGCAAGGGCGAGGACGAGCAGCTGGCCATCAAGCGCGAGATCGAGGAGATCAAAGGCGAGATCAGCCGGCTCGAGGAGAAGGTCGAGGCCGCCGAGGAGAAGGTCGAGGACGCCGAGAACGAGCGCCGCCAGGCGTTCATCCAGGTCGACCGCAAGCAGGAGACCATCGACGACCTCGAGTCGGACATCCGCGAGACCAAAGTCGAGAAGTCCAACGTCAGGGCCGAGATCCAGGAGAAGGAGTCGGACCTGGCGGAGGTCCAGGAGCGCATCGACGAGGTCGGCGAGGAGTTCGAGGAGGTCAAGGACGAACTCGAGGAGAAGCGCGAGCGCCTCGAGACGCTGAAATCCGAGAAGAACGACCTCCAGCGCGAGCAGGACCGCCTGCTCGACGAGGCCCGCCGGCGCTCCAACGAGCAGCGGGAGAAGCAGGAGGCCATCGAGGAGGCCGAGGCCGAGATCCCCGAACTCGAGGCCGAGATCGACGACCTCGAGGTCGAGCTCGAGAAGGCGAAGAAGAACAAGGCGACGATCACGGACGTCGTCGAGGACCTCAAGGAGGAGAAGCGCGAGCTGCAGGCCGAGATCGACGACCTCGAGGACGAGATCTCGGGCCTCCAGCAGGAGTACGCCGAGCTCGAAGCGAAGGCCGGCCAGGACGGTGACTCCTCGTACGGCCGCGCGGTGACGACCATCCTCAACGCGGACATGGACGGCGTCCACGGCACCGTCGGACAGCTGGGCGCCGTCGACGCCGAGTACGCCACCGCCGCGGAGACGGCCGCCGGCGGTCGGCTGGCCCACGTCGTCGTCGACGACGACAGCGTCGGCCAGCGGGGGATCGAGTACCTCAAGTCGCGCAACGCCGGCCGCGCCACGTTCCTGCCGATCACGGAGATGCACCAGCGGTCGCTGCCGTCGCTGCCGGGCCACGAGGGCGTGGTCGACTTCGCGTACAACCTCGTGGACTTCGACTCGGAGTACGCGGGCGTGTTCGCCTACGTCCTCGGCGACACCGTCGTCGTCGACGACATGGGCACCGCCCGGGACCTCATGGGCGACTGCCGGATGGTGACGCTCGACGGCGACCTCGTCGAGAAGTCCGGCGCCATGACCGGCGGGTCCTCCTCGGGGACGCGCTACTCCTTCTCCGGCGGTCAGGGCAAGCTCGAGCGGGTCGCCCAGCGGATCAACGACCTCGAGGACGAGCGCGCCGACCTCCGCGAGGAGCTGCGCGACGTCGAGGAGCGGCTGGACGACGCCCGCGACCGCCAGACCGACGCCGCCGACCAGGTCCGGGAGATCCAGAGCGCGATGGGGCGCAAGCGGTCGGCCATCGAGGACGCCGAGGAGAAGGTCGAGCGCCTCGAGGAGGAACTGGACGAGATCGAGGCCGAGCGCGAGGAGGTCTCCGACGAGATGGACGAGCTGGAGGCCGAGATCTCACAGAAGGACGAGGAGATCGACGCGCTGCAGGAGGCCATCGACGAGCTCGAGGCCGAGGTCGCCGACTCCGAGCTGCCCGACCTGACCGACCAGGCCGACGCGCTGAAAGCGGAGATCGACGAGCTGGAGGACCGCGAGGACGACCTCGACGCCGACCTCAACGAGCTGCAACTGGAGAAGCAGTACGCCGAAGAGGCCATCGAGGAGCTCCACGAGGAGATCGAGGACGCGCAGAACCGCAAGGCCGAGGCCCAGGAGCAGATGGCCGAGTTCGAAGAGGAGATCGAGGCCCAGCGGGAGCAGAAGGAAGCGAAGGAGGAAGAGGTCGCCGAGCTCGAGGAGGAGCTGGCGGACCTCAAGAGCGAGCGCGAGGACCTCCGCGAGGAGCTGAAGAAGGCGAAGGCGGCCCGCGACGAGCAGCAGTCCGCGGTCGACGAGGTCCAGCGCGACCTCGACGACTGCCGCGAGGAGTACGAGCGCCTCGACTGGGAGATCGACGAACTCGAGGCCGAGGTCGGCGACTACGACCCCGAGGAGATCCCCGACCACCACGAGGTCGAGTCCCAGATCGGTCGCCTCGAGGCCGAGATGGAGAAGCTCGAGCCCGTGAACATGCGGGCCATCGACGAGTACGACGCCGTGGCCGACGACCTCGCGGAGCTGGAGGACAAGAAGGCCACCTTAGAGGCGGAGGCCGACGGCATCCGCGACCGGATCGACAGCTACGAGCAGCGCAAGAAGGACACCTTCATGGAGGCCTACGAGGCCATCGACACCCACTTCCAGGACATCTTCGAGCGGCTCTCGGACGGCTCCGGCTACCTCCACCTCGAGAACGAGGACGACCCCTTCGACGGCGGGCTGACGATGAAGGCCCAGCCCAGCGACAAGCCGATCCAGCGCCTGGACGCCATGTCCGGCGGGGAGAAGTCCCTGACGGCGCTTGCCTTCATCTTCGCCATCCAGCGGCACAACCCGGCGCCGTTCTACGCGCTGGACGAGGTCGACGCCTTCCTCGACGCCGCGAACGCAGAACTGGTCGGCGAGATGGTCGACGAGCTCGCCGGCGAGGCCCAGTTCGTCGTCGTCTCCCACCGCTCGGCCATGCTGGATCGCTCCGAGCGGGCCATCGGCGTCACCATGCAGGGCGACAACGTCTCCGCCGTCACCGGGATCGACCTCTCCGGCGATTCGGGCGACGCGGAGGTGGCCGCTGATGACTAGCGAGGGGCGCGACGAGCGGAGCGAGGAGCGGTCCTCGGAACAATCGAGCGGGGAGCGAAGCGACCCGCGAGATTGTGAATCTGACGACGACATTCCGCTGAACATCACCGGCCACGAGGACCGCGATCCGCCCGGCGAGGCCGACGCCGGCGACCTGTTCGGCGGCGACGACGCTTCGTCCTACGCCGACTCCAACCCCGACGCGAGCGGGCCCTCCGAGAACGGCGAGACGCCGGCGGACATCGCAGCCGCCGAGGCCGACGACGCGGACGACGGCGACGACGAGGAGGTCGAGCCCGTCGAGGTGCTCGTCCAGCTCGCCGAGGAGGGCGAGATCGACCCGTGGGACATCGACGTGGTGCAGGTCACCGACAAGTTCCTCGAGGTCATCGACGAGTCGGACCTCCAGACGTCCGGCCGGGCGCTGTTCTACGCGTCGGTGCTGATCCGGATGAAGAGCGACGCGATGCTCGGCGAGGACGAGGACGAAGAGGAGCCCGAGGAGCCCTGGGAGGCGGCGATGCGGGGCGAGGAGTCGCTGGATCAGCCCGACCCCTTCGCCGCGCTGGACCGGGAGATGGACCGGCGGCTGGAGCGCAAGCGCGCCCGCGGGATGCCCCAGACGCTGGACGAGCTGGTCCACGATCTCCGGGAGGCCGAGCGGGACTCCTGGTGGAAGGAGTCGCGGAGCTACGACACCAGCGACTCCCCCTCGAGCTTCCGGCGGGGGACCCAGGAGCTGGACTACCGCGGGGCCGACGACCTGCGGATGGACGACGAGCCGACGGCCGACGAGGTGACGGCCAACACCCACGGCGAGGACATGGACGCCATCGTCGACGACGTCATGGCGGCGGTCCGCGAGCAGTTCGACGCCGGCCGCGAGGCGGTGCTGTACCGCGAGGTCGAGGAGGTCGGCGGCTCGCGCGTCGAGACGTTCCTCGGCCTGCTCTTCCTGGCCCACCGCGGCCGCGTCGAGCTCCGCCAGGACGACCTGTTCGGCGACCTGTGGATCCGGGACCCCGACGCGGCGACGGGCTCCGACGAGGCCGTTGCGGACTGATCCGTCCGGTTGCGCTCCGGCAGCGGCTTCTGCGACGAACTGGACCCTGTAGCGACGCAACCGGTCGGAGCCCCGGCGGCTCGTCCCGTCCGCCGGACGCACTTCCGCGAAAACATTATGATCAATCATTACATAGTGTCCGACAGGCATGACTCCGACCAAGTTCCGGGAGCGCCTCGAGGAACGGCGGGACCGTATGGACACGGAGCAGTTCCTGGAGGCGCTCCAGTACGTCCGCGACGACGGCCGCAGTCGACGGCGGTGACCGTCGGCGGGACGCGGACGCGGCGGGCCGAGAGCGGCCGCTGAGATCGATTTTCTAGAGGACGGCTCCGGACTGGAGGACGGCGACCAGCGCCGTCACGGTGACGACGCTGGCGACGGTCGTCACGAGGACGGTTGCGCTGACGAACGCGCCGGGCGAGAGGCCGTCGTCTTCGCCGACGCTGCTGAAG
>SDGW01001109.1_pt1 | contig 11245 bp, 10 predicted proteins | sample 2873831 | NCBI WGS metagenome assembly SDGW01 (sample SAMN08132700, study PRJNA421101) | hypersaline lake metagenome | isolation source: celular fraction 0.22 microns magnesium sulfate-rich crust from ephemeral... | place: Spain: Penahueca Lagoon, Toledo | collected 2011-07
TCCCAGATGAGTACACATTTGTCGCTTTCAGCGGAATGCGTTTGACACGAAGTAGTCTTTCCCGGTTATCTCCTGTGTTGTCTAAATTTAAAGAAGAAAACGACGGTGAAATTGTGATCTTGGGCGCAGGTGGTTCTACATACTCCGATTCCGAAGTCGAGTTTGTACGGTCGTGGTTTGAGGAATTCGAGCCATATATATTTGTATCTCGGGATAAGATTGCGTACGAGAAATATTCTGAGCTCGCGACACACGCCTACAATGGGATAGACTCTGCATTCTTCCTCAACGACCGAGTTTCTCCGGTTGAATTTGATGATCGAGATTACGTTGTATATAATTTTGATCGAAGTGAACCACCAACCAACGTGAATCCTACCACCGAAATTATTCGGACTCATCATGTTGTTCAGGACATCCCAAATCGGTACCGTGACGATCCGAACACATTTTTATCTAGTTATCTAGACGAATATTTGTATACTTATGCAAACGCAGATGCTGTATACACTGATCGGCTCCATGCTTGTATTCCGAGTATTGTATTCGAGACGCCATGTCAATATAAGCTATCAGCAAAAAAGAACATGCTGTTTGAGAATGTGGGGATCGAACACAGAGAAGAAGAGCTCATTTCTCCGAAATTGTCCACGATCGAGGAATCGAAAAATGCCCAAATAGAATTCCTGCAAGAAGCCTTTGAGCAGTATAATCAATAATCTATCGGCACTGTCTAGTTAAGTATTAGTCATATTGGTAACGGGAGCGGACGCCGGCGCCCGTCAGGCCTTCAGCGTTCGGCTCACCGCTTGCACCTTGTCGACTAGAGAGACAACCGCCGTGGTACGGCTGCTAGGCGTGATCGCTCACGTTGGGCGGTCTGGTAGTGAATTTCTCTGCTGACCGACAGCTTGGCGGCCCCTCTGATGTACACGAGAGATTTGCTCTCGTGCAGATCATTAGAACGCGCGTTCTGAGGATGACGCAGCCGTCGTGGGTCGTTATTAATGAGCCAGCTGAGCTGGTGCAAAACTATACAGTACTGCTTTCAGAGTAACCAAAACTGGTTTATACTAATAATGTGCTCTAATTCCTATGGATATCGCCATCTTCGGAACTAAGGCCCTCTATCCACCCGATAAAGAAAATACAATTTCGGGACATGTACAAGTTCCTCTCAAAACCGCGGAGCTCTTATCTAAACAGGGTCATGATGTGTCAGTTATAACTACTGACGCTCCGGATAACTATCGTTTGCCTTCTGTTATTGATTCTGACTTTAATGTCTATAGAGTTCCAGATATCTTCCCAGAAAGATCTAGCTCCACGGTCGATTTTCAGAGAATACCAGCTTTGATAAGAGAATTAAGAGAGTTGATCTCAGAGAATCAGTTTGACCGGGTTCATTTCTTCGGCCCAGAGAAGATTAATTATCTTGTATTTCCGGTTTTATTCAATCAGAATATTGATTCTGTTGCAATAACATATGTAAATTTTGATGATAATGAGGATATGATGGGGCGGTTAGTGCTAGGTCTATTGTCTCGAACAGTACAGTTCCACACACTATCTGAATTCACTTCTAATCAAGTTAAGAAACATTCGCATTTCTTATTTGATGAACTGGAGGTGTCTGTCACAAATCCTGGAATAATAAGGGATTTTAACGATAGCACCTGCTCTTTAGATAGTACATATCGAGACTCTGTGCTCTTTTGGAGAAATGCGAGCTTGCAAAACGGTGCAGACATCTGCGCTGAAGCGTTTACTGAATTGAGTACACAATATCCCGACCAACAGTTCCTCTTTGCAGTCCGGCACAACGATGAGTACGAAGATGAATTAGAACATTGTTGTTCTAATCACTCAAATATTGACCTTCTCCGGTACCCGTATCCAGATGAGGTTACGATCGAGCGTCTTCTTGTCTCCGCTCGTGCGGTGGTCTTGCCATTCCGCGATCTCTCAATCAATCCACAGTTTGCTGTTTTAGAAAGTATGGCTAGCGGAACCCCATTAGTAACTACGCCTGTCGGTTCAAATGAGGAGATAATTAGTAGTGGGGAGAATGGGATCTTAGCTAATCCAACCGTGAAAGACAATATAACCGCAATTAAACAGATTCTTGATAACCGTGAACAAGCTAAAAGAATTGGTGAGAATGGTCGCCAAGAAGTGACTGAAAACTGGAATTGGGACAGTTATTCTAACACACTCAAAACTGCAAGTGAGATATGACAGATACGAACTATACAGGTTACAGTCAATCGCAAGCGGAAACGTACGACGAGAATCGATTTACAACCCCCCAGGGTCGTTTATTCGATCGATTGGAAAAACGAGAACTATCTAGATCGTTAGAATCGAATTCCCCTCTGAAAATTCTTGAAGTAGGATGCGGGACCGGCCGTTTTACAGCTCACTGTCTCAGGCAAGGGCATGAAGTTACTGCTGTCGACCTATCGAAGCCTATGCTCAAGCAGTGCCAAGCTCGAACCGAGGAATATAATGAAGTGGACTACTGCCGATCTGAAGGTGCTTGTCTGCCCTTCAGGGATTCTACTTTCGATTTTGTGTTCTCTATTAGGACGATAAACCAAACCGAATCTAAACAATACGCCTTGGAGATGATAGAGGAACTTTGTAGGGTTTGTCAACCTGGTGGAACGATACTTGTTGAATATATGAATGAAAATAGTCTAACTCGGATTCAATCTACTGATGTTCTCCTCGCCCCTGACGAGGTAGAATCTAAAATTGAGCAAATATCCAATGTTTCTTTGGTAGAGACCAGAGGAATCCTGTTTTTCTCTCAGACTGCTCTTGAACTAACCCCTAATCCATTACTTGGAGTATTTGAGAAATTAGATACTGCACTTGCTAATTTACTCACTAGGAATTGTACCCGATCGTATACTGAGATACAGAAGATGGACATGAACTCGCAGGAGTGACCACGTCTTATCTACTGGTAAGAAAATGAATATCCTGAAGGTCTACCCCTACTACCCTCCGGCCTATGAGTACGGTGGCGCACTTCGCGTCGTACATAGTACGGCATCTGCGCTCGTAGACCGTGGACACGAGGTCTCCGTCTACACTACTGATACGAAGGGATCTGAGGGCCGAATTGATGCCGACGATCCGACGACTGTCGACGGCGTCACCGTTCGGTACTTCCCGAACGTCAGTAACGCGCTTACGCGACGGGGCCACGTCCCCACACCGATCGGGCTTCGATCCGCACTTGCGCAACGCGTCTCTGAATTCGATGTGGTCCACATCCACGGGTTCCCCCATATTCTTGCCTGGTTGGCCGCACGCGCAGCCCGCAAACAAGATGTTCCCTACGTACTAACTCCCCACGGGACAATCAACCGTCCCGGGGATTCTCGAACACGGCTGAAACGGTTGTTTACGTTGCTGTTCGGCCGATCGATCCTCGACGGAGCCGCTCGCATTATCGCGCTTACCGAGGACGAACGCTCTCGGCTCGAAGCAGCTGGCATTTCCTCCGAGAAACTCGTTCGCGTTCCCAACGCCATCGACCCTAGCGATCTATCGACGCCGATTGACGATGCGGAGTTTCGGCGCCGCCGCGGATTCTCCGACGCTTGGATTATCGCGTTTGTCGGACGGCTTCATCCCGTGAAGGGGCTCGATCTACTGGTGGATGTCGCAGCATCGTTTCAGGACGTGAAAATCCAGGGCCGACCTGTGGAATTTTGCATAGTAGGTCCTGACGATGGTGCTGGAGAATCAACTCGAGAAGCAATTGCGGAACGAAACCTGTCCAACGTGTCCGTTCTCGGCTACGTCTCTGAAGATGAAAAGAACGCCGCCTTGTCGGCTGCTGACGTGTACGTCCTGCCGTCACGGGGCGAAGGTCAGCCGATGTCTGTGCTTGAAGCCTGTGCAGTCGGGACACCTGTCGTAATTAGCGAGCACTGTTCGCTACCGAGTGTGCGGGAAGCAGGCGCTGGACAGATCGTGCAGGCCGATACCGAGTCGGTCTACGATGCTCTTCGAGATATGCTCTGTGACAATTCCGTTCGACAGCAGATGAGTACCAACGCAGAGGAACTCGTCGCTACTGAGTTCTCATGGTCCGGTGTTGCTGCTCAACTCGAAGAGTTGTACCGGACAGTCCAGTGAGTAGTACGAGGACGTAGATACCGTAAGGCGTGAATAGTATCAGTACGACCGGCTACACGACGACCAGTGACGAAGAACGTTCTCCTCCTGACGATCGACTCGCTCCGAGCGGATCACCTCCGGGCGTACGGATACGACCGATCTCATACACCGAACATCGACGATCTTCTCTCGAACGGCGTCAAGTTCGAGTCAGCGTTCGCCACCGGTCCCGGAACGACGCCGTCGTTCCCGGCGATGCTCACGGGGACGCTTCCTCTATCCTACGGCGGCCTCGGTCCCCTGACCGACGACCGACCTCGCGTCGCCGAGCAGCTCGGCGATGCCGGGCTCCGGACCGGCGGGTTCCAGTGTAACCCATTCCTTTCCGAGCACTTCAACTACGATCGCGGATTCGACGAGTTCGAGGATTACCAGAACCCGCTCATGGGGATCGCGACGAAGATCTTTCCCCGGGGGATCGAACTGAACAATCCGAAGCTGGCGGCGATCGACGACCGGCTCCACCTCACCGACGCGATCAAAAAGACCTACCAGCTCGTCGCCGGGAAACCGCGTCCGTACGTGAGCGCGGAAGTCGTCACCGACGACGTCCTCTCGTTCCTCGATTCGACCGACGAGCCGTTCTTCTGCTGGGGGCAGTTCATGGACGTCCACCACCCGTGTCATCCGCCGGAGCCGTACCGTCGAGAGTTCGACGTTGAAGATGTCTCGCAGTCGGATGTCTCCGAGTGGTACTCCGACCTTCTCGGCGATCCGGAGGCGTTGACCGACGAGGAGATCGACAAGATGCTCCGCCTCTACGACGCCGCTATCGCGTACGTCGACGACCAGGTCGGGCGGATCGTCGAGCATCTCCGCGAGTCGGGACGGTTCGAGGACACGCTAGTCGTCCTTACGTCGGATCACGGCGAGCTGTTCGGCGAACACGGCCAGTACGGCAAGCCCGAACGGATGTACGACGAACTTCTCCACGTACCGCTGGTCGTCGTCAACGGTTCGGACCATTTCGACGACGCGGCCGACGATCTCGTGAGCCTGCTTGACGTGCCGCCGCTCGTTCACGACGCGCTCGGCGCCGATGTTCCTGATGCCTACGAGGGTCGCCGCCCGGGTGTGGATCCGGAACGTGATGTCGTGCTCGCAGAACACGAAGTCGAGGGCGACGTGATCGTCGCCGCCCGGTCGCGCGACTGGTTGTACGAGAGCGACGAGATCCGGGATGAAGACCGACTATTCGATCTCCGAGACGGATTCGACGCCGTTTCGGATCCTGCAGCGGTGACCGATCCCGGTGCGGGAGAGGTACAAGAAGTCGTCCACGATCGGCTCCGCGAACTCGACGTATCGACGCGTCGCCTCGAAGACGAGGTCGAAGGCGATGTCGAAGATCGTTTGGCGGACCTCGGGTATCTTTGATTGCGTCATCAGTCAGTCCGATGCCTTTGTGACCAGGATTTGAGTATTTGAATGTATACTTCTATGTTGGTTGTTGATAATGGTCGTGGTGCCCTCGGGTAGTTAGAACAACAAGACTATTACTCTCTCAGAGTAGTCTTCGGACAACGAATGGCAATCGACTGGAAATCGCAAACCGTCCTCGTCACCGGGGGCGCGGGCTTCATCGGCTCGCACCTCGTCGACCGGCTGCTCGAGGAAGACGCCGACGTGATCGTCGCCGACGACTGTTCTCGCGGATCACCCGACAATATCGACCACGCGCTCGACGACGTCGACTTCCGTCCCGTGGATCTGACGACGCGCGAGGGCGCCGAGCGCGCCATCGAGGGCGCGGACTCGGTGTTCCACCTCGCGGCCAGCGTCGGCGGGATTCACTACATCAACAGGGAGAACGTCGGCGGGCTCACTCCGAGCGTGCTGATGAACCAGCAGCTCCTCGAGGCCGCGCGGCGCGAGGGCGTCGAGCGATTCCTGTTCGCGTCGAGCGCCTGCATCTACAACCAGGAACACGACGGGCTCAACGAGTTCTCCGAATCGCAGGGCCGACCGGCCGACCCCGACTCGACGTACGGCTGGGCGAAGGTTCTCGGCGAAGTTGCGTGTAAGGCCTACCGCGACGACTGCGGCATGGACACCGCGTCCGTTCGCATCTTCAACGCCTACGGCACGCGTGAGAGCCTGGATCCCGAGAGCAGCCACGTCATCCCGTCGCTGACGCGCAAGGTGATCGAGGAGCCCGACGGCGGCGCGATCGAGCTGTTCGGCGACGGCAGCCAGCAGCGCGGGTTCATCTACGTCGACGATCTGGTCGAGGGGTTCCTGCGAGCGATCGACCGCAAGGCCGACGGCGAGCCGATCAACCTCGGCGACGCGACCGAGGTCGTCACGATCGAGGAACTCGCCGAGCGGATCATCGAGATCAGCGGCAAGGAGATCTCGATCGAGCACGACCTCTCCAAGCCGACCGGCACCGACCGCTACTGCGCGGACATGACCGAAATGCAGGAGGCCCTCGACTGGACGCCCGAGACGGCGCTCGACGACGGACTCGAAGAAGTCTACGAGTGGGCGCAGGACGAACTCGCCGCCGAACAGCCCGTTGCAGCTGACGGAGGTGCAGAGGAATGAGCGAGTGGGACGACGAACACGTGCTCGTCACCGGCGGCGCCTCGTTCATCGGTTCGCACCTCGTCGAGGATCTCGTCGAGGCCGGCGCCGACGTCCGAGTCGCAGACGACTTCTCCAGCGGCGAGCGGGAGAACCTCGCGGCGGTCGCCGACGAGATCGAGATCCTCGAGGGGAACCTCAAGCGCCGGTCGGTCGCCGAGGAGGCGACTGAGGGGATCGACACCGTGTTCCACCTCGCAGCGGATCACGGCGGCCGCGGCTACATCTCGAACTACCCGGCGAACTGCGCGACCAACATGGCGCTTGACAACGTCGTCTTCGAGGCGGCGGCCGAAAACGGCGTCGAGCGCATCACGTTCGCCTCCAGCGCCTGCACCTACCCGACGGACATCCAGCAGGAGAAACAGCGCCTCAGCGAGGACATGGTCAGCTTCGAGGAGCGCGGCGGCGCCTACGCCGACGAAGTGTACGGCTGGGCGAAGCTGATGGGCGAGCGCTCGCTGCAGGCCTATCACGAGCAGTACGACATCGACGCCAGTTCCGTTCGCATCTTCACCGCCTACGGCCCCCGCGAGAACGAGACCCACGCCATCGTCGCGCTGATGGCCAAGGCCTACGCGGGGCAGGACCCGTTCCGAATCTGGGGCGACGGCGAGCAGACGCGCAACTTCACGTACGTCAAGGACATCACGCGTGCCCTGCGTCTCGCCGCCGAGAATATCACCGACGGATCGGCCGTCAACGCCGGCATCGAGCGCTACGTCACGATCAACGAGGTCGCCGAGGCGATCTTCGACGAGCTCGGCTGGCATCCCGACGAACTCGATCACCTGACCGACAAGCCGGTTGGCGTCCGCCATCGCGCCGCCGACACGACGCGCGCCGAGGAAGTCCTCGGCTGGGAACCCGAGTACTCCGTTCAGGAGGGGATCGAGCGGACGCTCTCCTGGTACACGGATGCACGTGATCGCGAGTACGTCCAGGAGAACCTCGAGACGCTGCTCCACGAGCGCTGAACGCCGATGAGTGACGAGAAGGAGTACGTCCTCGTCACCGAGTACTTCCACCCCGACACGGCGTCGACGGGACAGTTGATGACCGACCTCGCGGTCGGTCTCGAGGAGCGCGGTCTGGACATGACCGTCTACACCGGGCAGCCCAACTACCACAGCGGGTCCAACGAGCGCCAGCCTCGCGAGTCGACTCACGAGGGCGTGCTCGTGAAACGGATTCGTGCGCCGCAGCTCCGGCAGTCGTCGCTGATTCGGCGTCTGTTCAACTGGCTCGTGTTCACGGCGTGGATGACCGTGGCGCTGCTCGTCTCTCGCCCCGATCGCGATCGCGAGTTGGTCTTCGTGTCGAACCCGCCGATGCTCCCGATCGCGATGTGGCTCGTCTGTCGGCTGCGCGGCTGGGACTACACGTACGTCGTCTACGACCTCTACCCCGACCAGCCGGTCGAACTGGACTATCTCGACGAGGACGGAATCGTCGCCCGTCTCTGGCGTCGACTTCACCGGCGCACGTTCCACGCTGCCGAGAACGTCGTCGCGCTCGGTCCGGTCATGCGCGAGCGGATCGTCGAGTCGGCGAACCCCGGATTCGACCCGGATACCGTCTCGATTATCCACAACTGGGAGGACGAGGAGTTCATCGAACCGATGGCGAAGTCGGACAACTGGTTCAGTAAAGAACACGACCTCGTCGAGCCGTTCACGGTGCTCTACTCGGGGAACATCGGCGAGTTCCACGACTTAGAGACGATCGTCGAGGCGGCCGCGACCTTCGAGGACGAACCGGTTCGGTTCCTGATCGTCGGCGAGGGCGACAACAAGCAGCCCATCGTCGACCTCGCCGAGCGCCTCGACGTTCGCGGCGACACCGTCCGGTTCCTTCCCTACCAGCCGTGGGATGACCTACCCTACAGCCTCACTAGCGCCGACGTGTCGGTCGTCACGGTCAAGGAGGGATTCGAGGGCGTCTGCGTGTCGAGCAAACTCTACACCGCGATGGCCGCGGGAATGCCCGTACTGTGTATCGCCCAACCGCACGACGACGAGGCCCGCATCGTCGACGACCACGACGCTGGCATCCACGTTCCGCAGGGCGACGTCGACGGCGTCGTCGAAGCGATCCGCCGCTGGCGGGACGATCCCGATGTCGTGGACCGTCAGGGAACCAGCGCTCGGGAGTCGTTCGAGCGGAACTTCACCACGGAGCAGTCGATCGACGCCTACTACGAGTTGCTGACGGCCGACGAGTGATCGGTCATCGCGAGCGATCAGCCCTATAGGGCACGTCCTCCGTCGCTTTTCTCATTGTATTGGACGACCCGCGCTCAAACGTGATCGATCGCATCCTGAAGCAGATCGCGATACCCGGGTTCGATCGCCTCGTCCGACGCACCGAGCTCCCGTAGCGACCAGAACTGTGCGGCTGCAGCGTCGCTTCCCGCTACGACGTCGCCGGTTGTGTCCTGGATAGACGCGACGAAGGCGATCACGACGACGGGATCGCCCGGACCGCGATCGACGTACTTGGTATCGAGGAGCGACAGTGCTGACGCATCTACGACGAGTCCCGTTTCCTCTTCGAGTTCTCGGACCGCACCCGCCCGCGGTGACTCGTCTATTTCGAGGTAGCCCGCCGGAATGCTCCAGGCGCCGACCGAGGGTGGTACCGTTCGCTCGATAAGAAGCACGGACGCCTCCTCGTCAATGACGACGACGCCTGCACAGGGTTTCGGATTCTGGTACTGGATCGTCTCGCACGCCGGACACGCTCGACGGGTTCTCCCTTCGACGGTACGTCCTACTAGCTCAGTACCGCAGTCCGGGCAGAAAGACGGCGCCGTCATCGTCAGGACGACGTCCGGGGATCGGAGAGGATGCTCGCAAAGAACGCCCAGAAGACCATCTGCAGGCCGAGCACGATCGCAGTCACGGCGACGATGTCGATCCAGAGGACCGGCAGCACAGTAAATCCACTGGCGAACCACCGGTAGAGCATGGCCGCGGTGGTTCCCAGTCCGACGCCGAGGAGACCGCCGCCGAGCAAGAGCATCCGTTCGAGCGAGAAATGTTTGCTCACCCAGCTAGTGAGTCGATCTTCCGGTTCGTTGATCGGATCGGCGGCAAGCGAAGCCAGATAGCCGAAGCTCCCGATCTGGAACCCGACGATCATCAGGAGACTCCCTGCGACCATCGAGTGAATCCCCGGTTCGTAGCCGAGCAGGCTTACGTCCGCGCTACCCAAACCGAGCAACGCCGTACCGAGGACTGCCAGCACCATTCCCGGCACCGAGAACAGGTAGCCGGGGGCGTTCACTAGCATGAAGCGCACGTGGCGCCATCCGTCGCTGAAACTCTCCAGCGTCGCTTCGCCGACTCGTTCGTGGTAGGTGATCGGGACCTCTGCGATCTCGAGGTCCTTCGCACCGGCTTCCATGATCATCTCGCTCGCAAACTCCATCCCGTCGGACTCCAAGTCCATCGTGTCGAGTGCGTCCCGCGAGATGATGCGGAACCCGCTGTGAGCGTCACTCACCCCTGCGTCGTAGAAGAGGTTGAGAAACCACGTCAGAAGCGGATTGCCGACGTGCTGGTGGAGCGCCGGCATCGCCCCGGGCTCGATTTCACCACCGAGGCGGGTACCCATGACGAGGTCCGCATCGCCCGACGAGATGCGTTCGAATAGCTTGGGCAACTCTCTGAAGTCGTACGTCGTGTCCGCGTCGCCGATGACGACGTACTCCCCGCGAGTTCGCTCGAACGCGTACCGGTAGGCGTACCCGTAGCCCGGCTCGTCGGGCTGTACGACGATCGCGCCGCACTGCTTTGCGATTTCCGGAGTCCGATCGGTCGAACTGTCGCTGATAATGACCTCGCCGGTCACCTGGAGCTCCTCGAGTGCCTCTTTCACCCAGCGAATGCACTGTTCGATCCCCTCTTCCTCGTTCAGTGTCGGCATCACGATGGACAGAGTCGGCGATTCCTCGCTCGTCGCCCCGAGGAGCAACCCGTCTCTCGAGCGTTCTCGATCGATCGAGACACTCTCCGCCCGTTTTGTTTCAATAGACATATCTAGAAGTTTCCTAACTTACTATTCTAGTACTGTAAGTTGACTCTACTGATCTACAGCCGGCACTGTGGCAAGTATTTTTCTGTTAGGTACTGCTTACTCCTCACCGAACTCAACTCCTCTATGGGATGTTCGTTGCCCCTACTGCGTTTATTTCAGCCGTGGCTGCCCCCGTCTTTGCCCTATTGGAGACGCAACTATTAAATATTCAATTCAGAAATCATTCGATCCCCTCTACAAATGAGCTCGGAGATCTCCATTCAAAACGATGCCTGCCCTTGGTGCGGGATGGGCGCAGTAACTAAAGGTACGTATAAGGGCAACGAGTCGTACGTGTGTGACGATTGTGACACTCCTCTGGTCATTCTCTGGGACTAACACTGTTCCGTAGATCCTCGAACGACTACGGAGGGACAGCGAA
>SDGW01001543.1_pt1 | contig 11243 bp, 8 predicted proteins | sample 2873831 | NCBI WGS metagenome assembly SDGW01 (sample SAMN08132700, study PRJNA421101) | hypersaline lake metagenome | isolation source: celular fraction 0.22 microns magnesium sulfate-rich crust from ephemeral... | place: Spain: Penahueca Lagoon, Toledo | collected 2011-07
GACGATTTCGTTGCCGTACTCGTAGCCCTGATACCAGAACATCGTGAAGATGCCGACCTCGCCGACGGTCGTCGTGGCGTTCACGCCGCTAACGGAGAGGTTCGACTGGTCGAACTTCTCCCACCCCGCAGTGGCGGTGTCCTCGTAGTCGATAGGAATCGGCTCCTCGGCGCGGCGCTCGGGGTGGACGAACTGCTCGGTCGAGTTCGGCGGCGTCTCGTAGGCGTCGTTCACCGTCTGCCAGCCCTCCTCGCTCCGGAGTGTGGCGACGTAGTTCGGGCCGTCGGAGTAGGGAGCCAAGACCATCTGGCGGAACGCGAAGTTGCGCGTCGCCGAGACCTCGCCGCCCGGCGGCTCCTCGGACGCGACCTGCACGCAGTCCCAGACGACTCCACAGAGCTGTTCGAACCGCTCCTCGACGAATCTGGCGTCGCCCTCGACCAGTCCGTTCCGGGCGCGGATGGCGTCTTCTGTCCGGGGCTGGAGTTGGTCGCTGGTCAGGTCGAAGTGCTGGTCCTGAAGCACGTGGACGATTTCGTGGACCAGCGTCGTGCTACTGACCGTCGGCGGGTCGTCGTCGGAGACGATGACCATCTTGTCGGCGTAGGAGTTGTAGAACCCCGCGACGCGACCCGACTCGTTTTCCGCTACCTGCGTCGCGTTGCGGTCCTCGCCGACGACGAACAGCGCCTCCCAGAGCTGGTTCTCCCACGCCGCGACGGTGCCCGACGGGTCGGGTTCCACCGCGTTCCGCCGCCGAAGCTCCTCCTGAGTGACGACCTCTATCGAGAAGGACTCCTCGAACTCCAGTCCGCGCAACTTCTCGGCGCGGGCGATGGCCCGGTAGACGTAGGCGCGTAGCTCCTCGTCGGTGAGTCCGTCCGACTGGTTCACGTCGATGGTCGCGTTCGCGGCGTAGCCGCCCTCCGAACCGAGGGTCTCGTTGCCCGTGGGCTCGATGACGAGCGCGCCGTCGCGGTTGTTCTCGACTCGCACGTTTGTCGAGTTCTCGGCGTAGATTCCGTCGAAACTGTTGTCGAGGACGGTGTTGTTCAGCACCGCGGCGTCGGTCGCGTTCCGGACGAACACGCCCATCACGCCGTCGTTGGCCGTCGAGTCGGCGACGGTGGTCTCCTCGGCGAAGAAGAGATAGACGCCGTAGCGATTCCGCGAGGCGTTGGTCGCCGTGACCTCCGCGCCGACGGTGCCCTGTAGGAGGAGGCCCGCGAGGCTGTTGTTGGTCGCTTCGGCGTCGGTGATGCGCGTGCCGGTCGCGTTGAGCGCGTAGACGCCCGCGGTCCGGGCCTGCGACGCCGTCGCGCCCGTGACCGAGCTGGCGCGGGTCTCGAAGAGGTAGACGCCGAATCGGCTTCCTTCGGTCGTCACGTCGCGGACCGTCGCCCCGCGGGTCCGGTCCAGCAAGACGCCCGCCAACTCGTTTTCCCCCGCGGTCACGTCGGCGACCACGCCGTTCTGGCCCTGACCGAGGTAGACGCCAGCGACGCCGTTCCCGCTGGCGGTGACTGTGGTAACTGTCGCGCCCGGCCCGCCGAAGACGCCGACGCCGAAGACCGCGTTGTCCGCCGCCGTGGTCTCGGTCACGCGAAACCGGGGCGAGCGGAAGGCGGCGACACCGAAGGCGGTCTCGGTCGCGCGGACGCCCGCGACCCGGCCTCCTCGGAGGCCGTCGGCGACGATTCCCCACCGCCAGTTCCGAACCGCGAGGTTCGCCACGGTGACGTTCGAGAGCGGCCGGTCCGCGCTCACGGCCACGCCGACGGAGGCCCGCGAGTCGAGGGGATTCTCCAGTCCGCGGAAGAACCGGTCGCGGACGCTCTCGGGGTCGATGGTCGCGGACCCGACCAGCGCGTTGCCCGCCCCGTCCAACACGACGTCGCTCGCCCGAATCCGGACGCAGGGACCGCCCGCGTCGCTCTCCACGTCGCCCGCCAGAACGTATCGACCCGGCTCGGTAATCGCCGTACACGAGTCGATTTCGGTCGGTCCGTTCGCGGCCTGCACCCCGAACGCGCCGGTCGCTCGCACTTCGCTCGCCCCGTCCCCGAGACTCGCCGCGCTCGCGACGGGCCAGACGAGCAACGCCGCCACGACGACCCAGAGCGCGATTCGATTGCCTGTCATTCTCTCTCACGAAACGGCCGGACGGCGCTTCAACTTCCGGGAGAGATTCGAGCGCGTTCGGGCGGATTCAACGTCTCTCCTCGGTGGTCGGAACCGCCTCGACCGACCGATTTACGTCCGTCTCGGAGTCCCCGGCCTGCTCACGGTGCGGGGTCGAAGTAGTCGGCCAGTCGCGTACCGAACTCGTCGGCGAGGGCGGCGACCTCGTCGCCGACCAGCACGTCGTAGTCGGCTTCGAGCGCCGACTCGACGTGGACGCCCAGCGCCACGTCGAACAGCGCGTCGCTCTCCAAGAACGCCGCGGCGGTCTCGAACTCCCGGTTGCGCTCCGCGACGTAGCGGTCGCCGTCGATGAAGGGACCGTAAACTTCGGGGTCGTCCGCGTACTTTCCGAAGAACCCCTCGGCGTGCTGGCGGACGTGGACCGGCGGCCCCTCGTGGCGCTCGACGGCGGGGCGCTCGGCGACCTCCAACTCCACGAACAGGACCGCCGATTCGTCGGCGAAGGTCGCGGCGCGGAGCGGGTCGAACCCCCGGCGCGACAACTCGTCGCGGACGCCGGCGAGCGACTTTCGGAGTTGGGGGTAGAGTTGGTCTTCCACCACGTCGGGCGCGTCGAAGCGCACCGCGACCGGGGTCGTCGCGCGGTCGGCGACGACTTCGCGGACCGCCGCCGCGTCGAGCGGGTCGGCCTCGTCCGGGAGGAACAGCTCTTCGCGGGGGTCGCCGAGGAGGTCCCGCGCGTAGTGCTGGAGGCGCGCGACGTTCTCGGCGGCGCAGACCGCCGCCACGTTGCGCTCGGGGTCGGTCGGGTCCACGACCACCAGCGGGTCGTCGAACGTGGCGGTGGCGTGGTCCTCGGGGTCGAACCGGACCGGCGGGTGCCACTCGTCGGCCGCGGCCTCGACCACCGCGCGGAAACTCCCGTACTCCACGACGAGAAGTTCGGTCAGGTAGCCCGAGAATCCGCGGGTCCGGAGGTCGCTCCCGTACGCGCCGATACCCTTCAGGAACTGCTTGAACAGGCGCACCTCCCCGGCGAGGGCGGCGTCGATGCGCGCGTCGAGGTACTCGTTGTGGAACGGCGTCCTATCGACCGCGGACTGAATCTCGGTCGCCGAATCGAGGCGGTAACACGGCACGAGGTCTACCTCGAAACCGTCGAACTCGCCGGTCACGTAGGGGTGTTCGGCGAACTCCTCGCGGCCCTCCGGTAGGACGGCGTGGCCGACCTCCAGTCCGTAGGACTCCAACTCCTCGCGCTCCACGTCTTCGGGAAACCGCACGAACAGGTCGATGTCCCGGTCGCCGCTGATCCACGTCCCGCGGGCGGTACTCCCGACCTGAATCACGTCGCCGGAGACGGGCAGGTCGGCGATTGCCTCCTCGGCGCGCTCGGTCAGCGCGGCCACGGCGTCGCACATTCGCTCGCGCTCGCGCTCGCCGGGGTCGATTCGCTCGCCGACCCGCCGAACCACCGCCTCGAACTCTCCGTCGGTCTCCTCGCCGGTCATCGACCGTGGGTTCTCGGTCCCCGGCCGAAAACGTGTCGCCTCGCCCGGCCGCTGCCTCGTCAACGACTGACTCCCCTCGGGCGAAAACGAAAGCCCTATCAAATGACTCGCGCATAAGCACAAATGCAGTCAGAAGCCGTCGTAGCTCAGCTGGTAGAGCGCCACGCTGTTAACGTGGTGGTCCCAGGTTCGAGCCCTGGCGACGGCGCTACGTTCTCCCGGACGTCGAGCGAGGAGTTGCCTCTCCGAGCGACTTCCGTCGGCGGTAATCGCGTCTCCTCGACGGCGCTCCTCTCGCCGAGCAACGACGACGGGCGGAGCCTCTCGCTCCGACGCTCCGCCAGCAGGGAATCGCGGCGAACCGAAGTGATTTAAAGAATCGACGTTTTACCTGTACCCGAGGGCCTGTAGCTAAGTCTGGTAAAGCACCCGGCTCATATTGGCGACTGGCACGCCAGCGCCATGGGACACCGGGCGATTCCTTGGTTCGAATCCGAGCGGGCCCACTTTTTGCCGACGCCACCTGCGAGCGCCGCGTAGCGGCGCGAGCAACCTCGGCGTCGGTGACCGGCGTACCGAGGAGTCGAACCCTGCGAGTCGCAGGCCCGCGGAGTAACCCGCGGGAACGAGTAGGACCGTCTCGCTCCGGTGAGAATCCGAGCGGGCCCACTTTTTGCCGACGCCACCTGCGAGCGTCGCGTAGCGTCGCCGTCGTCGCGCCCCTCGTTTTCAGAACCTGAGAATCGCGCTCACTCTTGATGTGTGTCTCCCACGTACTGTAGCGTGAGCCATGACCACCCAACTGACCCGACGATTCGACGTGTTGCGCGCGGCAATCGGACTGTTCGTCCTCCTCGGCGTCGTCCTGACCGCCGCCGCGGGGTACGCCCTGCTCCCGGCCCCGAACGTCGCCATCTCGGCGGACCTCGCGGTCGCAGTGCTGTCGGGCGTCTCGCTGGTGGCGTTCGCGACCCTGCTGACGACGTGGCTGCACAGCACGACCGACCACCGCGTGCGTCGCCAGCGCCGCGGGAGCGCCTGAACTGTTTTTCCGGAACTGCGATACTCGGGGACGCTCGTCGCGAGGTGCTTCTTCGAACGCGGTCTTCAACTTTCCACTCCGTCGAGACGGCGGTCCTGCGGCCGAGCGTCGCCGATGGCAGTCGAACGCCCGACCGTCGGTCGAGTTCGACGACCGACCTGTCGGTGGTCGCCGGACGGAAACCAGAAGCCGAAAACCGGATTCGCTCGTTTACCGCCGCAGACCGACCCACAGGCCGCCGATTGCGAGCAGGAAGACCGCGGTCGAGAGGTCGTAGGACCGAGCCATCGCCGCCGAGACGGCGACCGACGAGCCGCCGACGCCCGCCAGTAGCGCGCCCAGCACCGACCCGGTGCAACTCACGCAGGTCACGAGACCGAGCGCGCCGCCCAACAGGCCGCGACTCGCGCGGGCGACCGCGGCGTACGCGAGGAGCGCCAGCGGCGACCGTCAGCGTACCGAACCCCGAGCCCTCGCCCAGCGACGCGAGACCGCCAGCGACGCAGAGCGCGCCGAAGTAGCCGACCCCGACCGCGAGCGCGCCGACCTGCCAGCGGTCCGTCGGTCGCGGAATCGGTGCGTACGCCACTGCGAGGAGCGCCGCGTTCGTCCAGACGAAGGGGTACGCGAGGTACCGAAGCGAGACCACCTCGGTCCCGGTGACCGCGAGGTACGCGAGGACGACCGCCGCCTCCGCGACCGTCAGCGCGACGAGCGTTCGGGCGGCCCGCGCCGGGCGGCCGAGCGACCGCTGGCGACTGGAGTCGGCGGCCGTCGAGTCGCCAGCCGCGGCGTCGGCGTCCGAGGTGGGTTCGGCAGTCATCTCGGTCAGTGCTTGCTCGCGGACTTCGGTTCCGCGCGGAGGTTGTAGAGGACCGCGACGAGGAGCAAGAACAGCGCCTCGAACACGACCACCGACACCAGCGGGAGTTCGACTCCGAAGAAGCTAAACAGCACTCGGAGTTCGATGGCGACCGGGATGCCGAACGCGACCGCCACGAGGAGGCCCGCGCGGGTCATTTTCATGCTATCACCTCCGTTAGCAGGTCGAGCGTGGCCTCTGCGTTCGCGGACACCCAGACGGGGATGCCCGGCGTGTCGCCCAACAGCCCGGCGTCGCCGACGATGCCAGCCAGCGGGAGCGTGTAGGCCAGAATCACCAGCACGACCGCGATGGCGGTCCAGAGCCGGAGGTTGTCGAGGACGACCGGACTCCCGCTCGCGCCCGAGAGCGGTTCGGGGAGGCTGTCGTCCACCGGGTTCTCGATGGGCTCCTCGAACGCCGACAGCAGGATGTTGACCAGGAACAGCACGACCGAGAGGAACAGCAGCGTCCCGCCGATAGCGATTCCGGCGCGAATCTCGCCGATGGTCCCGAGCGTCATCGAGAAGTCGAAGTTCTGGTACTGGGGTTCGGCGGTCCGGCGCGGGATGCCGGCGAGGCCGCCGCGGTGCATCGCGTTCGACATCAGCACCATTCCGACGAACCACACGACGACCTGCAGGAGGCCGATGGGTCGGCTGTACAGGCGCTTGCCGGTCAGTTGCGGGACGAGCCAGTACGACCCGGCCATCATGGTCAGCGCGACCGCGGTACCGACGGTCAGGTGGAAGTGACCCGGCACCCACAGCGTGTTGTGGACGAGGTAGTTGATGTTCATCCCGGCGTTAATCATGCCGGAGAAGCCGCCGGCCGCGAACATCACGCCCGCGAGCGCCATCCCGGTGAAGGCGGGGTCGCGCCACGGGAGCGACCCGAGCCAACTCACGTAGCCCTCGCCGCCGCGCTGTCGCGCGCCGTGTTCCATGCTGGCGACGACCGTGAACGCGGTCAGCAGACTCGGGAGCAACAGGAACATCGTGTTAGTCATCGCGATGAACTTGAAGCCCTCCGCGATGCCGGGGTCGAGATACTGGTGGTGGATGCCGACCGGCGTCGAGAGCAACAGGAACAGCACGAACACGACCCGCGCGAGGGGGTCGCTGAACAGCCGTCCGCCCGCCAGCTTCGGCAGCACGGTGTACCACATCAGGTAGGCTGGCATCAGCCAGAAGTACACGACGGGGTGGCCGAAGAACCAGAACAGCGTCCGCGTGAGCAGGGGGTTGACGGTCTCGACCCAGCCGAACGACCACGGGATGAGGAAGAACACCGTCGAGACGGCGACGCCGAGCGTGGCCAGATACCACATCAGCATCGTCGTCAACACCATGAACGTCTGGAGCGGGATGCGCTCGTCGGGGTTCTCGGCGCGCCACTCGCGGTACGCGAGGAACCAGTCGGCCCCCGCCAGCCACGTCCCGACGATGAACATCGCCAACCCGACGTAGAACAGCGGGTGGGCCATCAGCGGCGCGTAGAAGGTGTACAGCACGTCCGCGCTCATGTCGATGCTCGGAATCAGGCCCGCGAGGATGGCGACCGCCGCGAACGCCGCGCCGGTCGTCGTCAGGCCGACCCACGCCCACGACAGCCTGATGTCCGGAAGCGGTCGTTCCAGACTCTGGACGACCGCCCACGTGAACAGTCCCATCAGGAAGAAGATGGTAAACACCAGCGCGAGGAGCACCCCGTGGCCCGTCAGGATGGTGTAGTAATCAACCGAGTCGAGGATGCGGACGTAGCCCGTCCGGTGGAGCGCCTGCACGAGGCCGAACAGCGCCCCGATGCCCAGCGAGAGGAACGAGACGACGAGCGTCGCCTTGACGACCGACGCCTCCTCGGGGTACCGGTCTACGAACGTCGCCATCTCAGGCACCCCCCTGCGTCCCGTTGAACTCGTCTTTCGGCACGACTTCCATGCTGCCCTCCATCGCGTGGTGGGCCGACCCGCAGTACTCGTTGCAGAGCAGGCCGTACTCCTTCGGGTCGCCGACTTCGACCGTGAACGTCGCGACCTGACCGGGGATGGCCATCGTGTTGCCGTTGGTGCCCACGATCTCGAAGCCGTGGATCACGTCGGCGGAGGTCACGTGGAACGTCACGGTGCTGTCGGCGGGCACCCGAATCGGCTCGGCGGTGCCCGGCCGGAACGCGAACTGCTGGGCGATGACGTACACGTCGTACTCGTTCGGCCCGGACTTGTAGACGCCGGGGTCACTGAACTTCGGGTGTTCGTCGAGTGCTTGCGGGTCTACTGTCTCGCCTTCGTCGTCTATCATCTCGACGCCCGCCCCGACCGCGCCGTAGGAGACGGTCGCGATGAAGCCGACGATGAGCAGCAGCGCCGCCGCGAGCCAGAACTTCTCGTATGCGTGTATTTCCATCCTGAATCACCTCGTTACCCGACCACCGTCAGTCCCCGACCGAGGAACTCCACGAAGTACATGAACACCCACATGACGACCAAGATGGCGAAGTAGCCCAGTATCAGTACCAGCGTTCCCACCGGGTCGAAGTCGTCGTGGCCGATTTTGCGCTCGATGCTATCGGGCGCGGAGCCGACCACGTACCCGCGAGGACGCTCGGGAACGTCCTCATGGCCCGTGTTCTCTGTCTTCCGTTCTATCGACATAGACGAGCGTAAGGACACGCCCTACATAAAGAAAGCCCTCCGTTCCCAGTTCGTGAAAACAGCCGAAATGTGATTAGGGCAGCCATCAGTATTGGTTCGTATGGAGCAGTCACAGGGACAGTCTGGTATTAAAAGAATAGTGGCTAACCGTTCGCCTCGGAGTTTAACTGTCGTCTCGCTACTGGCGCTCGCTCCGGTGGTCCTCTTCGCGCTCGGCCGGAGTCTCCTCGCGGTCGTCGCCGTCGTCAACGTGGCTCTCATCACCGGGAGTCTCTACCTGCTCACCTCGCCGACGGAAGGCGGGCACGGTCACGACGACCACGGCGACGCGACCGACGAGACCGTCGAAGCCAGCGACTCGACGGTCTGAGTGTCATGCTCGCGCTCCTCGGTCACGACGCGCTACGCTCGTTCGCCAGCCACGGTGGGCTGGTCCCGCTCCACGGCCACGGCGGGCCGCTCCCGACCGGAAACCTCGACGCCGCGGTGTTCCTCGTCGTCGGCTTTCTCGGTGGTGCCCACTGTCTGGGCATGTGCGGCCCGCTGGTGAGCGTCTACGCCGACCGACTTCGAGCGCAGGAGGAGGCCGCCGGTGAGTCGAACGACCTCACCCTCCGGCAAGTCCGCCAGCACGTCCTGTTCAACCTCGGGCGGACGGCGGGCTACGCCGCCGTCGGGGCGTTGCTGGGCTTCGTCGGCGCGGTCACGGTCGGCGCGATGGAGCGGGTGCTGGCGGCCGGGACCGGCGTGCAGGCGACGACCGCGTTGCTCGCGGGAGCGTTCATCGGCGTGACCGGGTTCTCCTACGTCGGCGGGTCGGCCGCCCACCCCTCGCTCGGGCCGTTCGACGACATCTTCGGCCGGGTGAGCGCGGCGCTGACCCGCCGGGTGGACGCCTTCGTCGGCGACGCCCGCATCGCGGGACTCGGCGTGGTTCACGCCCTTTTGCCGTGTCCCATCACGTACCCGGCGTACGTCTACGCCTTCGCGCTCGGCGACCCGGTTCGCGGGGCGTTCCTGCTCGCGCTCGTCGGCCTCGGGACGTTCCCGACCCTACTGGTCTACGGCACCGTCTTCGGGTCGCTGTCGGCGAGCAAGCGAGTTCATCAGGTACTCGGCGTCGCGTTCGTCGTGTTGGGCTACCTGATGGTCGCGCACGGACTCGCGCTGTTCGGCATCGACGTGCCCCGCGTGATGCTCCCGCTCCCGGCACCGGAGTACCAGCCGCTCGGATGAGTACATGAGTAACACCACTATAGAGAGTCGAGCCGAGAATGCTTCCGAAGTGCCCGAGGAGTGTACGCTCTGCGGACTGCCGACCGGCGACGCGCCGATAACCGACGACGTGTTGGACGAGTCCGCCGAGGAGGTCCCCGGCGCGTACTGCTGTCGGGGCTGTCTCGAAATCGCACGGACCGTAGACGAAGTGGAGTCGGCAGACGCCGAGGCGGTCCGCGACGAGCGCGGCGGCGGGGGTGTCGAGGACGCGCCAGACGACGCGGACCACACGTACCTCGGCGTCGAGGGGATGCACTGTGCGACCTGCGAGACGTTCATCGAGTCGGCGGCCGCCGACGCCGAGGGCGTCCACGCCGCCGACGCGAGCTACGCCACCGACATGCTCCGGGTCGCTCACGACGAGGAGGCCGACCTCGACGCGCTCGACCGTAAACTCGACCGGTACGGCTACGCGGTCGGCGACCCCGAGGGCGGGACCGCCGCCGACGACCGGGCCGACAACCAAATCGTCCGGTTCCTGCTGGGCGGGGGCATCTTCGGCATGATGGTGATGATGTGGTACGTCTTGTTCCTCTATCCCACCTACCTCGGCTTCGAACCGCTGGTCGAACTCGGCGACTACGCGGGGCTGTACCTGTTCGGCAACGTCTGGCTGATGTCGTCCATCGTGCTGTTCTACACGGGCTACCCCATCCTGCGCGGCGCGGTGGTCAGCCTCCGGGCCGGACAGCCCAACATGGACTTGCTGGTCTCGCTGGCGGCGCTGAGTTCGTACGCCTACAGTTCGGTCGCGGTGCTGGTCGGCCGGACCCACGTCTACTTCGACGTGACCGTCGCCATCGTGCTGGTCGTGACGCTGGGCAACTACTACGAGGAGCGCATCAAGCGCAAGGCCGCCAGCGGGCTCTCGGAGCTGACCAGCGCCAGAGTCTCGGAGGCCACCCGCCTGCGAGACGACGGCGGCGAGCGAGAGCAAGAATCGGTCCCGGTCGCGGACCTCGCGCCGGGCGACCGAGTACTCGTCCGGCCCGGCGAGCGCGTCCCGGTGGACGGCGAGGTCGTCGAGGGCACCGCCGCGGTGGACGAGTCGCTCGTGACCGGCGAGTCGTTGCCCGAGACCCGAAGGCCCGGCGACGACGTACTCGGCGGCACCGTCGTCACCGACGACCCGCTCGTGGTCGCGGTCGGCGACGAGGCCGAGAGTACGCTCGACAGGCTCGTGGACCTGCTGTGGGAGATTCAGAGTTCCCGGTCGGGCGTCCAGCGACTCGCCGACAAGCTGGCGACGCTGTTCGTGCCGACGGTGCTTCTCCTCGCTACGGTAGCGACCGGCTGGCGACTCCTGACGGGCGCGCCGGTCGCCGACGCGCTGCTGGCGGGGCTGACGGTCCTCATCGTCTCGTGTCCCTGCGCGCTCGGACTGGCGACGCCGCTGGCCGTCGCGTCGGGCATCCGCGAGGCGGCCGACCGAGGAGTCGTCGTCGCCTCCGACGCCGTGTTCGAGTCCGCGCCCGAGGCCGACGTGGTGGTCCTCGACAAGACCGGGACGCTGACCGACGGCCGGATGGCGGTGCAGGACGTGGTGGCCGAGGAGTCGGGAGTGAAGTCCGACGAGGTCCTCGCTCGCGCCGCGGCGCTCGAACGCTACTCCGCCCACCCCATCGCACAGGCCGTCGTGGCGGCCGACGAGTCGGGGTCGAAGGTGGATGCTGGTTCGCAGGCCGATGCTAGTTCGGAAACTGAAGTGGGAACGCGGACCGCTGACGGCACCGCCGACGGCACCGCGACCGC
>SDGW01001111.1_pt1 | contig 11232 bp, 15 predicted proteins | sample 2873831 | NCBI WGS metagenome assembly SDGW01 (sample SAMN08132700, study PRJNA421101) | hypersaline lake metagenome | isolation source: celular fraction 0.22 microns magnesium sulfate-rich crust from ephemeral... | place: Spain: Penahueca Lagoon, Toledo | collected 2011-07
GCAGTATCTCTCACAGTTCTGCTGGCGACCTCAGGAACGCCGGACAGTATCTCTCAGTACTTTATTGAAAATGCTGTTGGGAAAGGCGGAGGAACGAACATTGTCAACGTGATACTTGTCGACTTTAGAGGCTTTGACACGATGGGGGAGATCACGGTAGTTTCAATGACAGCTCTTGCAATCGTGACGTTGATCGGCATGAGAGGTAGATACCCGTGGTTCAAGAAAGACGAGGAGACGAGAATGAAAGCCGACAAAGAAGAAAAAGAGACGGGTCAGAGAACCCTGAATGATCTTATAGGTGGAGGTGCCTCTGAATGAGCACTGTGATCGCCAGAACAGTCACGAAAGCTGTACTGCCTTTGATACTTCTAACATCAATCGCTCTACTGCTTCAGGGCCATAACCTTCCGGGAGGCGGATTTATTGGAGGTGTTCTCACAGTTGTCGGCTTCGGAATAGTTTACATAATATTCAGTATAGACTACCTCGAAGACACCGTTCTCGGTATAAAGAAGAGGAACGTGCTGGAACGTTTCGAACATACTATACAGGAGGATTATAGAGACCTGTTTTCCATCGGACTGCTTATTGCGGCAGGGACAGGCATAGTAGCGATACTGTTTGATCTACCGTTCCTGACCCAGGATTTCTGGGTTTTCCACTGGCCTATATTCAACGAAATGCATATTGCTTCAGCCTTCATCTTCGACGTCGGCGTCTACCTCGTCGTAGTCGGATCCCTGTTAACAGTACTATCGGTGGTGGGAGAGGAATGAGAGGTGATAACAAATGACACAGACCGTACTGGCCCTTGTAATCGGAGCTCTATTCAGCATAGGTACTTTTCTTGTACTAAGGAGAGACGTGGTTAGAGTTGTCTGGGGCACCCTGATACTGGGTCAGGCAGCCAACGTCTATCTTATCACTATGGGAGGTCTAAGCGGTAAGGCTCCGATACTTGGAAGTCATGGAAGTTCGCATGCCGGTACGACAGACCCTCTTGTACAGGCTCTTGTCCTAACAGCGATCGTGATCGGTTTCGGAACTACAGCCCTTGTACTGGTTCTGACCTACAGACTGTACGAGGAAAACGGCACTATCGATCTTGAAACTCTTTCAGGAAGAGGTGAAGAAAAATAATGTCCGACATAGTTATCGCACCATTTCTCGTGATGCTTGCAACAGCAGTTCTAACCCTTCTAACCCGTCGATGGAAACGTTTACAGACAGGGATAAGTCTGGCGGGATCGACACTCTACATTGCGGCTGTTATCTTCCTCCTGAAGAGGGTTTTCCCCGCTAACATCCTTACCTACCAGCTGTCGAACTGGCCTGCGCCTTATGGAATCACTTTTGTAGCGGACGCTCTCTCAGGATTCATGCTTTTAACCACAGCCTCACTCATACTCCCTGTCCTAGTGTTTTCGCTGGCCTACATGGACGATTACTCGCATAGAGTCTCCTTCCAGCCCCTGTACCACTTCATGATACTTGGAATTACAGGTGCTTTCCTCACCGGCGACCTGTTCAATCTATTTGTCTGGTTCGAGGTCATGCTGATGTCCTCTTACATACTGGTCGGCTTCTATGGAGGTAAGCAGGAGACACAGGCGGCGCTACAGTACATCGTAACCAATTTGATCGGATCAGCGTTCATGCTTGTGGCGATCGGAGGCATATACGCAACCACTGGAACGCTTAACATGGCAGACCTGGCTGCAAGACTTGCACAGCCAGGAGCATACAACATAACTATAGAACCTGTCCTCGGGCTTTCAGCACTGCTTTTCTGCGTTTTCGCACTGAAGTCCGGTATCGCTCCTTTCCAATTCTGGGTCCCACCCACCTATAAGGCAGCCCCAGCACCTGTATCGGCGATTCTGGCAGGAGCGGCGAAGAAAGTCGGAGTTTACGCAGTGATAAGGCTTTACCTCGGAGTTTTCTCCACAGCAACCATCCCTCTCTCGCTGCCTTTTATCTCAGGCAACAGTATCCCGCAGTTCTTCGGGCCGTTCATAGTTCTAACTGCAGCTCTCAGCATGTTTATTGGAGGAGTCGGTGCTTTAAGCAGGGAAAGTCTGGACGAACTTCTGTCGTACTCAAGCATCGCCCAGGTCGGTTTCATAATGCTTCCAGTCGGTCTTGTCGCAATGGAGATAGGTGTCGGAGCTGCTGCAGTAACCGCCTCTCTGCTTTACGTGTTAAACCATGCCATCGCCAAGGCTATGCTGTTCCTATCCAGTGGAGCGATAAAGTTCAGCACCGGTACGGACCGACTGAATAAGCTAGGTGGTTTAATGGACCATTCGCGGATACTGGCGCTTTCGTTCCTCGCAGGAGCTTTAAGCCTGATAGGTATTCCCCCTCTCTTCGGGTTCTTCGGGAAAATGATGATCTTCAGAAGCTCTCTTACGAGCTTCCCTATTCTATCACTGGCTATCGGCGGGAGCGTACTTACAGTAATTTACTTTTCCCGTGCGTGGAACAGAGGTTTCTGGGGAGAAAAGACAGAGTTTACAGTATCAGAGAGTCTCAAGTTACAGCTGTCGATGATCACCTTACTGGCCCTGCTTCTAGTTTTAGGAGGTATAATTGCTAATCCCATCGTTGAAGCAGCTCAAAATGCAGCAGATGCAGCCCTGAACATTGATGCCTATACTGATGCGGTACTGAACTCAGAAACTGTAAAACATACATCGAATGGAGGCGGACATTAAATGAAGAAATGGATCGTCGTAGGAGCGTTTCTGACAGCTTCATGGCTTTTCATAAGAGGAGTAACGCTGGAAAGTTTCCTGGGAGAGTTGTTGATCGGTCTGGGGATAGGCTTCATCATAGCCTATCTTCTGAGGAACATGTACCCAGGAGAGATAAACATGAGGCACTGGGTTTCGGTAGCTCCGCACATAGGAGAATATCTATGGATCTTTGTCAGAGAGCTTCTGACCGCTAACATGGATGTAGCCCGAAAAATGTTGCTTCCGGGTGAAACTATCGAACCTGATATAATCGAGGTGAATCTGAGGACGGAAAACCCTGTGGCTATATCGATCCTGGCCAACAGTATCACACTTACACCCGGAACTTTGACGATGGATCATAAGGAGGGAAAGAACGTGCTCTATGTCCATAGTATCTCCGGGAAAAAGGACAGAGAAGAATTTATAAACACGGTTCGGGACTGGGAGGACCTTTTACTTAAAATCTTTACCGACCAGACAGGTAATGCGACCAGAAATGAGCGTTGAACACGGGATAGCTGAAACAGTTATCAGGTTCGGCCTGATCGTTTCAAGCGGTTTAACGCTTCTCTGCGGTTACAGGGTGATTGAAGGCCCTACAGTACCGGATAGAATGGTCGCTCTGGATACTATCTCAACCAATATCGTCGCTATCGGAGTACTTATCTCGCTCCTGACAGGTCAGAGCTATTTCGTGCTGATCAGTCTTGTACTGGCGATAATCGGTTTTGTTTCCACGACCGCGGTTTCAATGTACATCAAAGAAGGAGACATCATAGTGTAGAGGCAAAAAAATGATACTAGAACTAGCAATCACAGGACTGGTAGCTATCGGAAGCTTCTTCCTAACAGTAGGAACTTTTGGGCTTCTGAAGCTTCCTGACGTCTACAACCGTATGCACGCAACAACCAAGGCTACGACACTGGGAACCGCATCAATGTTTCTCGCGGCGTTTACATACTTCGGGTTCGGAAACGGTTTGACCGCACTGATCAGTATAGCATTTCTATTCACCACAGCACCTGTCGGAGCCCACCTGATCTCAAGGGCAGCACACAAGGTAGACGTAGATTTTGCCGGGAACGTTGAATGGCCGGAACATGAAATCGAGGAGCCAGTCAGAGAGCCTCAGAGAACTCCCGAAATACGTCATTGACCCGGAAATCAAAAACATTTTTTCTTTCAACTTTCCAAGTAGGACCTTCAAAAAAAGTACTAACCATTTAACTAACTAGGAGCACATGGAATACCAAAAAATCAACGTCATAGGCGTAGGATATGTCGGATCCATAATCTCATTGCATCTTGCCCAAGAAGGCTATGAAATAATAGGCGTAGATAAGAACGAGAAAGTTCTCAGTAAAGAAGAATGGTTCAGTAGATATAACGACATAGACTCCCACAAAGAAAAGAAATTTCTAGAGAAAATCAAGACGACCACCGACTACCAAGATCTCGAAGGCGAAGTATCTATCCTATGTGTAAATACCCCTGTAGGAGAAGAATCTGCAGATCTATCCAATATTAAAGATGCTCTAGAAGATCTTGCAGGAAAAATCGAAAAAGGACACACTATAATCATAAGAAGTACACTTCCTCCTGGAGCCACCAAATCCGAATTGATACCTTTAATTCAAGAAAAATCCGGTCTCGAATACGGAGAAGGATTTCACTTTTGTTACGCTCCAGAGTTCGTAAGAGGAGGAACAGGGCTCAAGGATCTGAAGAATCCTTCCAAAACCGTTATATCGGGGGATAAAAGAGGGAAGGAAATCTTCAAACAGATTCTTCCGACATTGGAGAACACACATGAAACAACTATAGAGACAGCCGAAGCAACCAAATGTTTTGATAATGCGTTCCACGGCCTGAAGATATCGCTTGCAAACGAAACAGGACGAATGGGTAGAGAAATAGGTTTCAACCCTAACAAAGTAATGGAAATAATCTCAAGCGATTACAAACTCAACATCTCAGATACTTATATGAGTCCTGGAAACGCTTATGGAGGACCGTGTTTGGAGAAAGACATAGAAATTCTGAACAACCAAGCCAGAAATTCCGGTACTAAGACACCTGTCTTATCCTCTATAAATGAAAGCAATACTTATCACAATTCTTGGCTTGTAGACAAAATAAAGGAGATTGATCCAGAAACTGTCGGGCTAATAGGCGCAACATTCAAAGACGGCTTCAATTCGTCCAAAAACAGTCCATGTCTAGATCTAGCATCAAAGCTGAAGAAAGAAGGCTACAATACACTTGTCTATGACTCTCAGATAGAGATTGAGGGTTTTAAACAAACTGACCTGTCCGAAATTGCAGAAGCAGACATCTGGATAATATTTAATGAAAAAGACTCTATAAGCGAGCTAAGAGAAGACTTCTCAGGGAACATAATCGATCTTTCAAACTTCGAATTTCATACTAAATGATAGTCCTAGAACATCATTCGCTTATTACCAACTTAAGGCTGAGAAAGTAGGTTCTAAAGTTATAGATTCTCGCCTAAGAATACATTATTTTGGAGTGAGCTTGACTATTCCTCTTCCATCCCCTAAAACATAAAGAGAGTTATTGTGATGCTCTACATCTCTAATTCGGGTGGTGATTTTCGGATTGTCTTTCGCAATGTAGAACACTTCCTTGTTTTGTGGTTTTCCATCTTCAAAATTCAGCCTTAGCACTTGTTTACCTCTTAATCCAGCGACAAAAAGATCTCCATGCCATGGGTGACCTGTCTTGTTTATGAAAGTTGCTCCTGAAGGCGCTATAGTCCAGTTTTCGAAGCAGACAATAGGAGGAGTGTTGTTGAATTCCTTTTCCCAGTTACCTTTATACAGAGATTTATCTCCAAACATTCCTGTCTTTCTGTCACATATATACCCTCCCCATCCATAATTTCCTCCTTTTGTCACGCGATTAATTTCGTCTTCACGCCAGCCTCCGTGTTCTGTATTGTACAATACTCCTGTTTCTGGGTTCCAAGCTAGGCCCTGAGGGTTTCTATGCCCTCTTGAAAATACATAGCTTCCCTCAAACGGATTATCCTCAGGCACAGATCCGTCAAGATTTAGTCGAAGTATCTTCCCACCTAGAAAAGAATTTTTTGCAGCTTTTCCTACTCTGTCTGCGTCTCCCGTACTTACATAGAGTTTATCGTCCGGACCTATCTCCAGCCTTCCTCCGGAATGGTACTTTTCCCCAGGAACCTTAACTAAGACTGTTTCATTCGTAAGTCCTTCTTCGGTGAACTCGAATCTTGAAACTCTGTTAATCTTTTGTCCTCCATCACGTAGTTGAGCCCATGTTGTTTCCTTTTCAGTATAGTAAATGTATACGTATCTGTTTTCTGTGAAGTTTGGATGTAATGCGAGCCCTAGAAGCCCTACTTCGCGTCTGGATTCAACTTTTGGAGTTGTGATCGTTTTTAGTTTGCCATCGTAGTATTTGATATTTCCATCCTTCTTTGTCCAAATAGGATTTCCTGATGGGAGAAACTCTAGATCCCATGGTTCTTGACCGGTTGGAGCGACATATTCTACTCTGTAGTTTTGGTCCGTCATAGGGGCCGTGACATAGTTAGCGGAGTCTGTTATTAGAGATACTGAGTCAAGGTTTTTGGAAGAGTAATTACAGTTCAATTTCTCCATGCTTTCTCCAGGATTCCATTCTTCACATGATGTTGCGTACTGATCAATTCTAACTTTCTCACATCCTTGGTCTTTTTTACTACAGTCTATGGTAGTTGAACTGGAGCCTTGAGACAATCCTGTAACATGCGAGCTTTGGAAATTTGTAAAAGTCATAAGAGCTATAGGCATGACTAGTAGGAGCACAGTTGCATAAACTAGTCTAGACATGGAAACCAATTTAGACGTGGCCAAGTATAAAGCCAGTGCTTTAATTTAGAGAATAGCTAGTTTTCCTTCCAACTCCAATTTGGTGCTGCGTTTATAATCTTAGAAAACAAGTTCTTGCCTAATGGAGTTTGATGATCAAACTGCAAGGCTTTTTGCAACTTTCATGTTGGTGAATGTCGTTGCCTTAGTTATTGCTTACCGAGTTATACAGAAGTTTGGTTCCTTAGAAGGTTTGGTTGTTTTCACGTTTCTTGTGCTTACACTTCCAGTTGTGGCGCAATACTATATTCTGAAGAAAAACGTGGATTCTCCATAAGTTCTTTGCAGGAGTGTAGCAGATTCAAAACTAGTTTTTTGTGGGTTTTTAGAGGAGCTAAAGATAAAAACTATTATAAAGTAATATATCGTAATACAAGGTTCATGACGCGGCCTAGAAACTACGATTTCCCTCATGAAGACAGGAATAACCATCCAAAAGAAGAAGTTGGACATAAGGAGAACAATGACTATACCCTAGCTGCCAGTTCCCCTACAGGTAGAGAGTGGAACAGAAACCATGATGAAAACGAAGAACTAAGAACTGATGGGGAGACAGCAGCCGGAAGAGAAAACTACTGGAACAAACAACTAGCATCTCTTTCCTCTGAAGCCTCTGAGATCTACAGCACTATCACTGACAAAGAAATATGGGATGACTCCCAGTATGGTCTCGAACCTAACGTAGACGATGAAGAGTTCACAGCCAGAGATGTTGCAGAAGCAGTTGATGACCCTACACACTGGAACTACTATAACTGGAGCCGAGTAGATAACGCTCTGCAGGAGGCTGAAGAAAACGGACTGATGGAGTCAAGACAGAAAAGAGTTGATATAGATCAGACCACTGGCGGAGAACATTACTTCGAAGTAACTTTCTACAGAGTTAAGGAAACTGGAGAAAATGGACCGGCTGGGATTTGAACCCAGGGCCTCTTCCATGCCAAGGAAGCGTTCTGCCAGACTGAACTACCGGCCCTTTCTCGATATTACTAAGAGTCTCATTAATCCTTTTAAACTATTCAATTCCTCCAGACTTCCTCCTTAACTTCTCCCACATATTTGTCTGCAAGCCTCACAGGCTCCGGGAGCTTGTAGCCAGAACATTGTCTCTTAACCTGTTCCATGGCCGTTTCAGCCGAGACTCTGTGACCTGGAGAGACATACAGTGGATTGACCTTTGTCGAATTCGGATACTGTCGGGACTGGTAGGCATAGCCGATTAACCTGCCGTTTTCCACCTCAACAGAATCATCAGCGAAGACCGAAACTTTTTCTCCTTTCCGTAGCTCATCTACTGGTTCGGCTGTACGACCACAGAGGAGGTTCTTCGCCACACCTACACTTGGAATGTCGAAAAGTAGACCCATATGGGTGGCGATCCCTGCCTGGCGGAAATGTATCCTCCCTGAGCCGTCGAAGAAAACCAGGTCCGGCTCGCTTTCAACCTTGTCCAGAGCTTCGATTATAGAAGGTGCCTCCCTGAACGCCAAGAGACCGGGAATATATGGCATCTCTATCTCCGATGCCCCGTATTTCTTCTCTACAACCTCTCTTTCCTCCATTATCACTGCTCCGCTTACAGCTTTGTCTTCAAGGAAGGCCTGGTCAACACCCATGACTGTCAGGCCTTGTCCAGATATGCTAAAGTCAAAGTCATCCTCAAAAGTCGCTTCTTCACCAATTTCTCTCTGCAGCTCTTCCATTTCCTCTCTATTAGATGCTTTACCAGGAAGGAAGTGTTTTCTCTCTACCTTCATAACAATCCGCCTTTCAAAAATAATAGTTGAGTAGAAAGGTAAGAAAACTTCTTCACCTAGGTAAAGAAATTTGTCCCAAATTTGGACCTTACAGTTCTTTCCGCATCTTTTTCCGTATTTCTTTCATTCCTTGTTCTCTGTAAAATTCCAGAGCCTTCTTATTAGGTTCATCCACTGAAAGTTCTATCGCTTCACAGCCTTTATCCTCAGCCCATCTCTCCACCTTCTCGAAAAGCTTCGTTGCCAGGCCTTCTCTCCGAAACTCTTCTTTCACATACAGATCATGTATTTTGACATATTCCTCCCTGGAAAATACAGACGGTGTCTGCATAATGCCTGCAGTTATGAGCCCTACCAATTCTCCGTCTTCTTCTGCGACCAGACAGACCTGTTCTTCATTTTCCCGCTCTAGTTTTTCTCTTCGATGCTCGACACTGAGTTCTTCAGCGTTTTCCGAGAGTTCATTGTAGTCAGATACTTCTCCCATTTCTCTGGCTAGAGGCATCCAGAGTTCTTCCGTAATCTTCTTCGCTTCATCAGGTTCAGCCTGTCGGACTTCCATTTTATCCTCCAAGAAGAAGTAATAGAGGGATAGTTAAGTTACTTCTTAATATGGCGGAATCTTGGCAGAGAAAATTTTTCTTCGAATTTCGAAAATAAATCTCCTCTTTGCTACATTTTTCGTATCCTATTTAAGGTTTTATGGTAAAAATGGTTTTAGAGTTGATCAAAATGAGTGGAGCACTTACTCAGGAAAACAGTTCTGGAGATATATTCCAGGATCTGGAGAGCACATCTATAGAACACCAGAGGACTTATCCCATAAGCCATGGAGATTTCAGCAAAGCAACGTACGAATTTGAACTAGATGGCGAAAACTACACTCTAGATGTCTGGGAAAGAGGTAAGGAAAGCTTTGGGATGGAAGTATATAGCGAGGACGAGTTTGTCGCTGAAAACTATGTCAGCGAAACAGGATACGAATACCTTCCTGAAGAAGATATAACTTCTCTCCTATAACTCTCTTTTCTTTAACACCGATTTTGTGGTCGTCTCTCTTACATCAGAGATCTTCCTTATTTTATCCAGAGATTCATTGAGTTCTTCAGGCGACTTTCTTGAAAATTCTATAACAAGATCATGTTCTCCTGTTACCTCAAAGACAGTCATATCACCTGGCAACTTCTGGAAGACACTCTCTATATCGGCATCTGTGGAGAGCTTCACCATCACTATAGCTGATACGCCGGTTTCCTTCTTCTCAATCGTGAACTTCCGTATTATCTCCTCTTTCTCCAGTTTCTCTACCCTGTTCCTGACCGTACCCTCTGAAACACCTACTTCCTCTGCAATATCCGTATATGAGGCACGGCCATTTTCTTCCAGAATATTCAGAATCTTTCTGTCAGTTTCGTCCATAAACCTGTTTTTTCCAGAAGATATGTTAAAACAGTTTCGATATTCGAAGAAATCTTTATTTTTCCACGAGGACTACTTCCTCTACTTCTTCAATTCCGCCTTCGTCACTCATCGTTACGGAGTAGGCCTTTCCTGTTTCATCGGCTGCAGCGTTGAGCACCTTGGTGTCCATTAAAGAGTATTCTCCAAAGTCTTCGTGGACGTGCCCTGAAGCCCATAGAGCCGGTTTTTCTTTAATAATCATTTCTCGGAACTGTTCGAAACCTATTCTTTCGCCCGAGTGGATCCTGTCACCTAGCTTTTTTGGAGGATAATGTGAACCGATTATGACCTTAGAAGGATCGCCGTGTTCCTCGATCAGGTCAGAAACTTTTTCTTTAATATTATCCGGGAAGTCTCCACCGATCAAGATAACTAGGTATTCATCATCGACATTGGCTTCAAGAAAGTTGTATACTGGTTCTGGTCCGTCAAGGAACTCGGATCCGAACATCATGTCTCTGTTTCCCGTACATCCAACACCCGGAATCTCAATTCTATCGAATAGGTCACTGGCATATTCTTCGTCCATGAAGTCTCCCAGGTTGAGATATAGATCGTATTTTCCAGAGTTTGCTTCTTCTATCGCCGCTTCCTTTAACTGTTCGGAAGCGTGGAAATCACTTGTAACCAGTATCCTCAAGGACATGAAAAATCTAGAGGTTTAAAAGCTTTTAATGTTGTTCTCAGCGAGAAAGGTTTTCAACCCGGTGGCAGAAAATGTGCTCTATGAACTTGGACAAAAACTTGATGGAAGAGTACTTCCTAGAGAAACTTCCCGAAAGACTTCATGACCATGAATGCCTCGAACTTCTACTTGTAGTCCTAGAAGAAAAATCCGGAGCACTGATTATGAGCCCCGACAACAAAGATAAGAACCTTTTGAAAGAATTTTGCGAAGAGTTTGGACTTGAATACGTTCATGCCGGAGGCAGCGAGCGGTCCTTCTTCGACCGTCTTCTCGGAAGAGATACACGTTTTCTCAAAGGAGGTTTCTTTGTAACTCGAGACTCTGGGAGACTGGAAAAGATGCAGGAATCCAGTGGAAAGTTCTATGGTTTCTCCGATAAAGCTGTTGGCGAGTTCTTGGGCTACCCTGAAGAAGCGGTTGAGTACTTCATCCAGAGGAAAGAAGAGAAACATATAGCGATCAGGACGGAGAACATACTTGAAGAGCTTGTAGAAAACGGAAAACTGGAGAAAGAAGATTCAAAGTATCTTAAACTTGTTAGCTTTGTCCCGCAGCCTACAAAGGTCTGTGTAATGGATGCTATAGAGAAAGGAAAGAAGAGAAGAAAAGCTCTTGAAGACCTGGATGAAAGCCTTGACACCGATATTGGCGAAAAATACATTGAGGAAGTTCTTCAGCA
>SDGW01001112.1_pt1 | contig 11232 bp, 17 predicted proteins | sample 2873831 | NCBI WGS metagenome assembly SDGW01 (sample SAMN08132700, study PRJNA421101) | hypersaline lake metagenome | isolation source: celular fraction 0.22 microns magnesium sulfate-rich crust from ephemeral... | place: Spain: Penahueca Lagoon, Toledo | collected 2011-07
TTGAACGTTCCGTATTCTCACTATACAGTTACGACGCGAATGGCCGCGATGGCTGACCACGGTGTTCTCGAGCGTCACGACGAAAAGACGGCGTATCGGAAGACCGAGCTCGCGAAGCGTATCGAGCGCGATGAAGCGACGGCCGAGGAATTGCAGAGAAATTAGAGTCCAGCGAATCGTCACCCTGCCGCCGACCAGACGTTTTCGACGTGGCCGTCGGCGGACGTTGTAAACCCACCATTCGATTTCTTGATCTTTATCTCGCCGCCGAATGGTCCTTCGGCTACGACTGTCCCGAACGCGTTGGCTGCTTCCTCAACGACCGTCACCGGCATCGATCGCCCTTCGATGATGATCTTGTCCCCCTTGTCGAGCCCCTTGAGTCCGCTGAGGCGTGAGCACTTGATTGCCATTGCTGCAACAATCTAGCAAACAACGCCAACCATCTTAACATTAACGACAGTACTATAGTTCTAGCAAACTAAACAATCGTCCAATGGCAGAGCGAGACAGTTCCGTAGTTCACAGCGAATACATCGTTGGCCTCAAATATCCGTACTCGGATGGTTCGTTGATGGCGCGCCCGGAGCTGGCCGACTGGATGACAGCCGTCGATCTCGACATTCTGGAAGTCCTGGCTAACCCTGGCGCTCCGCGCGACTTCGTCGCGAATCCTCGCGTGATCGCTGCAAACACGACGTGGGACAGTCAGACCGTTCGAGATCACATGAAGCGTCTTCGAGACGGCAATCTTGTCGAATACTACGACGAAGGGGACGGCATTTACCAACTCTCAGATCTTGGCGCTCAGTATCTTGCGCGCGCGGTTGACCCGTCAGAAATCCCTGACCCGACAGAGTAAGCGGGCTAGTTTTTTGTATCTAAAGTGATTTTATCTGAACATGGTATCTAAGCAAGGAGCAGCAAAGTGGTCGTTCTGGCTCGGTGTGCTCTGGCTCATTTTTTCGTTACCGACTGGGACGCTTGCAGCCAATCCTGTGGGTGCGATCTTGCCGCTTTCGATGATGGCACCCTACATCTACGTTCAGTATAAGAAAGGAAAAACGGAAGAGCCGACACCGCCGCAGCCTGCAGAGTAACTGCTTCTACGTGCTTCTGACTTCAGGTGGATCGGGGAACGTCATTGCGAGAATACTGCCGCCAACGAGGATTGAAAAGACGAACACGTACCAGGCGAACGGCGCCGGGAAAACGTGAGCGATAAATGCGAATCCGAAGGCGACTGACCCGACAGTAGTCAGCGCGATATTTTCAGACACGGTAATCCTCCAGACCGCCCGTAACCGTGTACATGGCCCAGCTGGCGGCGAGTACAATCATACCCGGGCTGAAGGATGGCACTCCATTCACGATCAAGACACCCACTGCGATCGCCAGCCCGCAGAGCAGGGGAGAGAGCCCAACGATGCGATGGCGCCAGTCTCCAACTGGCCGACCGAAGTCGTAATCGACAATCAGCGTGAGGGAAACCCACGACTCACGACGTCGAAACCACTTGATCTGTGCTGACTCCGCGCCCACGGCTCGAGCAGCGACGACGTGGGTCAACTCATGCGCCAGCGCGGCGATCGCGAGCGACGGGAGCAGTGCAATAACGTAGAGAAACATGGTCAGGCTTGGGAGCGGATCCGATTGACCAGCAGCCATAGTGCGAGCATCGTCGCGAGCACGAGGGCAATCCCGACGCCACGCTGGATGCCACTGGGAAGCATCGCGATGCCGATCGTCCCGAGCATCATCGTGACGCTGGCGGGGATGACGATGCTCTCGGTCTTGATCGTCAGGCCAGCGAGCAGCGGCATGATCACGAACATGCCGAAAGTGAAGTCCCCGATTTGCATCGTGAAGGGACACATCACGGCGTCGATGAACGCGCCGTCGACCCACGCTTGCTGGAGGTCGCCGGCGTAGTCTGCGCACGCCATATCAGATATCCCTCCCTGTCAGGCTATAGATGATGTCAGCGCCGGCCACAACTGTCGCCGGAGCGAACAAGAATGTCACTACCCACGATGGCAACCCGAGGTTTGTGAGCATGATCGGCCCGTAGAACAGCACCTCGAAGATTGTCTTGAGGGTCCCAGTGACGGATCCGTACAATGCGAATAACGTGTCACCGAGGCCGCCGCCGGCCTGGACGTTGTCGGCGGCCTGATTCGCATTGTCGATCGCCTCGTTGCCGCCAACGTTCGGCTGCATGTCGAGCGCAGCGGCCACGCCTGACGCCGTCAGCAGGCCCGCAGCAGCGTTGAGGCAGATTAGTGCCAACACGATCTCCATCGATGCGCGGCCCATCAGATACCACCTCTGATCCGTCCAGCGCCAACCAAGCCTGTTAGCACCAACGAGGCAACGATGACACCACCGCCGACTTCGCTGGGCAGCCAGTTCAGCATCCAGAACATCCCGCCGAGAATGGAGATTGTCGCTGCCCCCATCACCGCATTGACCTGGGAGAACAGGCCGGCAACGATCAGGATCACGCCGCCAGCGACGATAATCCGCCAGGTTTTCTCGAGGGGAACGCCGGGGCCTTGCTGATTCTGGCCGACAACACGCTTTCCGCTGATCGTTTCGCCATTTCTGGTGGCCGACCAGTCGACGACCCAGTTCTTGCCTTTTTGACCGTCGGGAACTGCTTCGGTCAACCCAAACGTACCGTATTCGCCGCTGTATGTGGTGTTCATGATTTCGTTGCTCTGATTGCCCTGCTGGTAAATCCGGACGCTGATCTCCGACGTCGAGTCCGACTGATCGCGGTAGTTGAATTTGATAACGTTCTCTTCGTTGTCTTCGTCTGGATCGATATCTTCGAAGCTGGCGTTCCACTCGTAACTGGAATCGGGTTCGCCGAAGTCGTATTCCAGATTCCCAATCCGGAGCTCGACTGTCTCGTCGACCGTCGTTCTGTAGGTCCCCAGCATCCGAGTATCGCCTTGGCCGTTCTCGACGACGAGGCGGTAGCGATCGCCGCTTTCGAGGGTCTCGGTGTAACCTTCGACGCCAAACTGATCGGCCGCGACTGTCCGGAACTTCGTCTCGCCGTCGACGGTCACCGCCTTCCGGATGTACAACGTCGACGTCTCTTCGTCGAACGTCCCGGTCTGATCGTTCAAGGTAAACCGGACTTGATTCGTCTCGACGCTTTCATTCAGCAGGTAGATCCGCTGCTGTTGGGAGATGTCCTTGATGATAACCGAACGCTGAATGTACTGGTCAGCGTTCGCGGAGATAACCAGCTCCTCATCGGTCGGCAAACCTGCGAGACTGACATTCCCGTCCGTGGTGTTGCGCGTATAGACATTGTCCGAGTCAGGGAAGATCTTGAGCGTGACCTCTCGATCGTCGATTAACTGATCGGGCGATGACTCGTTGTAGACGCTCAGATTTTCTGGCGTGCCGAACTCCCACTGCTTGCTGACTGTCTCGCCGTAATCGTTCGTTGCCGTCGCCGTCCAGGTGTTCGTTCCCGTTTCGGCGTTGGTCGTTGTCGTCGAGACCGTGCCAGCGCTCGAGAGCGTTTCCGAGTGGATCTGCTGGCCGTTCAGATCAACCGTTACGTCGACCTCCCCGCCCTCATCGAAGTTTGGATCATCGACGTCAAACGATAGCTCAACGCTGGAGCCGTCTGATAGCACTTCCCCGTCGCTCGGATCTGGATCAAACACTTGCGGCGCCCCGTCGCTGGTGACGAGTTGCACGTTTTCCGCGCTCTCGCCGGATCGAAGATCTATCTCAAGCGTTCCAGTGCCACTCGCAGACGTTGTCGTCGCGTCGTAGAGATATCCATTCCCGGAGATTGCGGCAACGTCAGTATCTGCAGCAAGCCCGTAGAACGTCAGGTTCGCGGTTCCACTGCCGGAATGCTCGATGCGAGCATCAACAGCGTCATCGTCGATCACTGGCGTCTCCCATTCGAGTGCGAGGTTATCCTCTGCAGACTGGACCCCGATCTGGCGCTTGTCTTCCGGATTGATCGTCGTCTCGTTGTCGACGTCAAGCCCACTAATCCGTGTCCGGTCTCCGAGAATATCGCCGGGCGCGATGTCAATATGCGACTGTCCAGTCGATCGGACGGTGAAATTGCCGTCGCTCGTGTTGAGCTCCAGCGTATCTGGTCCATCTGAGAACCCGCCGTTTTCAACAGTCGTGTTGCCTGTGATCGTCGCTTCTGGTCCATCATCAAGTCCGTAGGTTACACCGTCAGCAGTGTAGCCCTGGTCCAGATTGATGGCGCCGACTGCCACGATCGCGCTGCCGATGAGGAGACCGACCAACAGCAGCGCGCGCAGCTGGGCACGCGTTAGCCCGCCGCGCCGTGAATCATCTTCGCTCATTGGAATGTTAAGTACTTCTCACTACTTTTCGCCGCCGTATGTTACGGTCGCTCCGGGTCGATTGAACGCGCTTGTCGTACTCGCGTCCGAAATATTTGTAACAGTCATTACCACACCGTCGTAAATGTCGCCGGACCCATCCGCGTCGGCGGTAGAAATGTAGTTTGTCAGTTCTAAGATAACGCCGGTGTCCATTATGGACCCGTGAGCGACGGGTTCAACGTCGATCGAGTGAGCGAGGTAGAAATTGTAACTTTCGCTCCCACTCGGGCGAGTCCACCGCTGCGTTACCACCTCCGGTCGCGGGTCAGTTGCCCCCGATATGCGGATGACAGGGTACCCCGCGCTATAGTTGCCGTAACGGGCAATTTCCGAGGCGTCTGTAATGGTGGTCCTCGTCGCGGTATCCTCGATCGCCACGTACTCGTCAAGTATTGACCCGTCCTTTTCCATGTAACAAATGAGTTCATTGTCGGTGCTGCCGCTAAACGTAACGTCAACGGCACCGCCCCCGGGGTCGGCTTGGAAGTTCGCTTCCGACCTGATCCGAAAACGGTTGCCGCTCATCGACGCCCCCGGATCGTCAAACACAAATCCCGCGTAGTCGTTCCGAGATGCGACCAACGTGAGGGGCGCGTCCTCTCCGTTGGCGTTTAGTCCACTTCCCTCGGAAGTGACGTGCATCCCGCGACATCCGTGGAACGACGACTCGACCACTCCACGATTGTAATATACTCCGCCGCCATTCCCGTCTATCGCTTTGATAACAAGGCCATAGTCCGACGAACTTCCCGTGAACCGCTTGAACATCACATTCAAATTGCAGTTTTGGAAACCCATCAGCTCGCCGCCGGGAGCGGAAACACTATCGGCGGCATCGAATACGATGCCGTCGATAGTCATGTTCTGGATGGCGATGTTCTCAGTCGAGTTTTCCCGTTCGGATTGGGTTACGTTCCCCTGCGCGTCGCGGAATCGCACAGTCCCACTTGTAACCGTATAGGTCCGCCGCCACTCCCCAAAATGACCGTCATCGTCATCCCGCCCCAAGCCGATGAGGTCAACGTTGTGCGGGAGTTCTGGAGCAGGGCCGCTAATGTCTTCAACCATGTAGACGATGCCGCCGCCTTGGGCCGACACATCGTTTAGGATCGTCTGGAGGTCGTCGCCTGCACTGGCCCACTCGATGTTATTCACACGGTCTGTATCTAACGATATGAACCGCCCCTCCTCAGCTTCTAGATAACTACCATCGGCTGATTGAGCCTTGGCGGTGCCGGTTGATGACGTCAGCGCACTGGAACCGCCGACGCCGAGAAGCGCGCCCAGGCCCAGAGCCCCGCTTCCCTTCAGAACACTTCGACGATTCGCACTGATCTGCTTACCGCTGGAGGATTCTTCGAGCTGGTCCAGTCGCGCCTCGATCTCTCTCGCCCACTCGGGTTTTGATTCTCCACTTTTAAACGAAGAATCAGCGGAATCGTTTGCGTCTTTCTTACTGCTCATGTACGTATATACAGTTTACACCCACAAAAAACGTCGGATTGGCTAGTTTCACCGACGTTGTATTGTGGCTTCGCGCCGCACATACCAGGCGACGCCGTAGACGAAAAACAGCCCCATGAAGACCAGCGGGATCTGGACGAAGAACGCCTGATAGTAGTCGTTGATGATCGACTCGCCGTTGATGACGCCGATCTCGTCGCTGTCCTTGACGGTCTCGCCGACTGGCTCCATCGTCGCTGGCGCGATCAGTACGAAAAACGCCATCGCGAAGATGGCCAGTGCAAAGCGGACAACGCCATGCATCAGAGCCCACCTCGGTTAGACTGGAACACTGCGCTCGAGATCACGAGCACCGCGGCCATAATAAGGCCGAACAGCGGGAACCACGTCCACGCGGCCCTCACGTAGCCCTGCCCTTCGGCCGCGGCAGCGGTCTCGGAGTTCGCGTTGGCGGCGTCGAGAAAGCCGTTCACCGGCTGATTGAAGATTGCGATCATGGCGGACCCGATGATGATGGTGAGGATGAACACGACGATCGCGTATGCCAGCCCAGTGCGACCGTGCCGTTGCATCGTCAGATGTCCTCCAGGTCGGCGAGGCCGTCGAGCGCCTCAAAGTCCTCTTCGATGTCCTCAAATGGCGTTTCAGAGACCGGGTTCTCGAACTGGTCGACGTCAACGCCCGGCCAGCGGCGCCGACGTCGATCCGAGTCACCATTATCGCTCTCGGGCTCAATCTCCGGTCGGCGTGGCCGGCGCGGGTTCGGATCGGGGTCTGGCGTAAAGCGCGGGCCCGGATCCGGTCCCGGACGTCGGCCAGGCGTCGGGCGCGGCCGTGGCGTCATCCCCGGCGGTTCCGGCCGTGGTCTGGAGTCTTCTCCGGGAGGTTTTGGCTCAGGAGTCGTGTTCTGATCCTGCCCCGGTAGCGTCGTATGGTCGTCATCCTGCCCTGCAGTAGTGTCGGTGCCAGTGTCGATTCCCAGACCGGTATCCGTATCTGACCCGAGCCCAGTATCTGTATCCGAAGCGGGGCCGGTGTCTGTATCCGTCACAGTCCGCTCAGTCGCGCGATCGCGAAGCTCCTGGAACTGCTCTTGGCTTTCCTCGTAGAGTTCGGTCAGGCCGCTCGCGGTTTCTTCGAGGAAGCCGCCGGTCCCGAGATCTTCCTCAACTCCGCTCGGTGAGGCATTATCTTGTGTGACTTCAGATTGCTGAGCGGCGTCCATCCGTTCCATCGCTTCTGAGACGACAGAGCCGGTGGCTGCACTCGTGCGAGCGGTTGGACCGGCGACGGACTGGTCAGTCGGCGGTTCGACAGTCAACTCTTCGGCTTCCGGTGCAAGGTCGCTTTCGCGCAAGTCTGCATCGGGAGTTTCGCGTCGAAGTTGTGCAGCGAGCTGGCGCTCACGCGGTGTGAGATCAAGATCGGTATCACTGCTACTCGACCGACTGCGAAAGGCACGCTGCTGCGTTTCAGTGGGCCCGCTACGAGATAGGTCAGGGCTTTTGTCCGCAACGTAGTCGCCTCCGGGACGGTTGTCGACAGTCCTGACCTCAATCTCCGGATCCGGCTCTGGAGGCCCCATCTCCTCTCGACGACGCTGGCGACGATCGATGCGAATCCGCCTCTGTTGTTTCCGCTGCTCAACTGCATCAGCAACATCGGCGCGTGAATCTACGTCCGCGATGTTTGATTCGTCAAGTGTGATATCAACGTCACTGCCAGAGCCTTGTACACGCTGCCGTCCGGTTAGATCGGCCGTCGCGCGTTCGTCGCTGATGAACGAGCGCCTCTGTCCTGACGAGATTCGTCCCGGGACGCCGCGTGAGACGCCAGTCGCAACACCCGGGGCGGCAACGTCAAGCACTGCGCCGATTGGCTCTTCTTTGATGCCCTGCGCTACTGTAGTGCCGGCTTGTTCGACAGCAGCGGTTGACTCGCCCAGATCGCTACGCGCAGCTGCGTCGACGTCAGTCGTACCAAGACGGTCCTCAACAGCCAGGCCAAAGTCACCGGCAATCCTAGGTGCAAAGCCGCCAACGACGCCAGCTCCGGCAGGCGCCTCGACGGCGAAATTTCGCACTTGCGTCCCGACTTCTTCGCCTTCAGTTCCAGGAAGGCCAACTTTTGGCCCAACTGCAAACTCAGGAATGTTCTCGTCGAGAATGTTACTCGTACGAACACCAGTCGCTTCGATGGCCTCTCCGCCCACGAAGACCTTCGCGGAAAAGCTGCCCTCCTGCGCGAGATCTTCAATCGCCTCTTCGCGTTCTTGCTGACCGAACAGTGACGAGGTGGCGCTCGTCGTGTTCATCACGTAGTTTTGGTAGTCCGTAACGGTCGCGTCTTTCGCCTCGGCGACTTCGCCCGCTTCGCGCTCGAGTTTTTCCCGAGCGCTCATGTCGCGGACCTCCTCGGCGCGCTCAATCTGATCGGCCGACGCAGAGGACTGGGTGGCACCCTGATTTGCGCTCGGGCTATTCCCAAACGAAACGTCGACTTCCGGCACGTCGCCACTCTGCTCTGGCTGGTCCTGATTGCTTCGCGCGGTGCTCCCTTCCGAACTGCCGCTATCTTGGCTTTCAGAACTGGTTTGTGTCTCTTCGACCGCTTCCTCTCCGGTTTCTGCGGTGTCTCTGGCCTGATCTGCGACACTCCCGACGCTCCCCGCTACGTTCCGAACCGTATCGCCGATCGATCCGAAAAAGCCGCCACTGTCTTGCGTGGCAGCCGACTGCTGGGCTGTTGTGTCTTCCGTCTGTGGCTCGGTTGAGTCGTCGCTGATGGTTTCTTCTTCGGCCTCTTGCTGCTCCTGCTGCTCCTGCTGTTGTTGCTGTTGTGAGGTCGTTGTTGAACCTCCGAAGCCTTCAACGACATTTCGTAGAGGCATCATCGAACCCTCCGGTCGTTCTGAACGGTCCCGCCAGAGCGGTGGATCACGAGGCGATCGCCGCTGCGGGCAACGCTCTTTGCCTTACTTTTGGCGCGGGACTTCTTTCGATGGTTGCTGATTGTCCCGCCAGAGCGAGTCACGATCCACTGCGACCCACTCGGCTTCACACGAACTGTAGCCATATTCGGACATACGTGCGACCTCCTTGTAAATATCTGCTATCGTTCACCACGAACGCAGTTTAAGAAGGCTTAAAACCAGTCAAACAACGGAATTGCGACCCGCAGCCAGCATCGCTAAGTGGTATGCACACTGGACGCCGCCGACTGCGAACAGCAGTGCCCCGAGCAACCAGCCTGCTGTATGGATCTGCATCAAAACGACGCATAGTAGCGTTGCGATTGCCCAACCCAGTAGTTCGATGGTTAGCACGGAACCATACCGACGCTGCGGTGTGATCTCTGTCATCTGTCTTTGACGAGCTGGAAGACTCGATCGACGACGAATAGTAGCATCACGCCTGCGATTGCGATCCCAATCCACGATAGTGACTGATAACTGTGGGTGACTCTCACTCCTGCGTTCGTTGTCTTGGTTACTGCAGTCGCGTTGAGAGACCAGACGCCCCATAGCGCCACGGACGCGACGCCTGAAAGCACGCGGGTTTCGTCGTCGAGAGTGGGTCGCGTCGCCCCGACCGAGAGCAAAAATGCGATGCTGCCGACCCAGATGAAAAGCATCGTCTGCATCTTACGCACCCCCCAGGACTCGCGCAGCGAACAGTATCAGTGCGATCCCGACGACGATCACCATCAGCCCGCCGGTGTTGAACATATCGCCCAGCATCGCGCTGATAAAGCGCTGGTGCTCTGTCGTCTCTACATAGCCGTAATCGATGGTGGCTGTGGACTGGTTAGACAGCGAACTGTTCTCGACGACGGAGATCGTTCCGTTGCCGTCGAGTCCGCCATCCCAGCTGTAGTTGCCGTCCGATTCGTACGTGGTCCCGTTCGACTCAACGGTGACTGTCTCGTCGTAGATCGCGCCGTCGACGTTGCTCTGGTTGAGCGTAGTCGTCTCACCACCTACAGGCTCGAATGATTCGTCCGTGATTGTTGTTTCGTTGCCCGCCTCTTCGAGTGAGGAATCGACTGCCGCAATCCCGCCAACGAGCAGGACGGGCACAGCGATCAATACGATAGCGATGCGCGCGCTCATGTGAACAAATAGGATCTAAAGGTGCTTAAAACACAGCATTAGCTAGCTATCGCTGCTCTGTTTCGCCGTTCGTCCAAAAAAGGGTGGGAGCTATCCGCGGAGTCGCTGGATGACGCCGATGACGAGTGCCGCAACCAGCACGATCAGCACGGTCGGGATGAGTTCCATCGCCGAGCCGAAGCCGTCGTTCAGGCTTGCCGTCGTGTTTTCGTACACGGTCCTGTTTTCCGGATTCTTCGACGCGTCGAACCCGGTAGTCTGGTACACCTGATCGTAGATCAGGATCCCGACGATTGCCACGACGGCGATCGCGATGACGGTGATGACCGTCTGGATTTGCGCGGCGCGTCCGAGACGACTCGAGCCATCGATGCACTCTTCGGCTACGCGCTCGCCCTTCACTTCGGCGGCGTCGAGCCACTCCAGCACGCGTTGCAGCTGGCTGGACATCGTGATCAGCCCCGGAGTCGCTGGATGACGCCGATGACGAGCGCTGCGACCAGCACGATCAGCACGGTCGGGACGAGCTCCATCGCGTTCCCGAACCCGTCGGTGACGCTGTTGGAGGCGTTCGCGAGGCCTTCCTGCTCTGGCGTCGCCATCGACTGCTCGACCTGACTGTAGATCAGGATCCCGACGATCGCGACGACACCGATCGCCACGACGCTGATGACCGTCTGGATCTGCGCTGCGCGCCCGAGCGCTGAGCCCTCGAAGCGTTCGTCTGCGATCTCTTCGCCTGTTGCTTCGGCGGCGTCGAGGTGCATCCCCGCGTCAGCCGCCAGTTCAGTCGCCGATTCGATTACGCTCTGTGCCTTGCTCGGCATATATCCAACAAATCCGTAATTACACTTAAAAAGAGCAGATAGTTTCCGTTTCAGTGCCAGTTTTTATATTCTTAGAGGCTTTAAGCATGCGTATGGGCAGTAAAGACCAGTATAGCACCCATCTCGACGGTGAGCTTAAGCGAGCCGTCGAAGATTTACGAGAGAGGGAAGGAGGCGACTCTAAAGCGCCAAAAAGCGAAGCTCTGCGCGCTATTGTCCGCGAGTGGTCGCAAGACGACGAAAACGGACGCGTTGCGAATGCGCTTGAGCACCTCGCTGGGTCTGTGCTGACTGGCGCGCTAGTGTTCGTACTCCTTGGACTTGCACTACCAACAATCAGCATCTGGGAGACGCTGGCCGGAACAGTGTTTCTCGCGGCGATCGGCGTCGCAATGCTCACTGGCGAGATCTACGTCAATCGTCGGGGTGG
>SDGW01001114.1_pt1 | contig 11218 bp, 10 predicted proteins | sample 2873831 | NCBI WGS metagenome assembly SDGW01 (sample SAMN08132700, study PRJNA421101) | hypersaline lake metagenome | isolation source: celular fraction 0.22 microns magnesium sulfate-rich crust from ephemeral... | place: Spain: Penahueca Lagoon, Toledo | collected 2011-07
CGACTGCATCTGCCGACGGCACGATCTGTCGACAATCCAGTCGACCGGCCCGACGCGGCCCGAACGCCTTCGACGATCTCGTCAACCGACGGTGCGTTTCGAGTCCGGAGAGCAACACTTTTGTACCGCCTGTTCATCTGGTTCGACTGCATCAACTGGACATCACTGGACACGAATAGTCCCGGATGTCAACGTTTCAGGACGGAACACGACGCACCTCGCCCTCTCGTGGCGAATTTCCACCTGAAACAGGGGGGTTCATATGGACGAAGGAGAGCACACATCGCAGGCGGGCGAATCGGAGGACAGCGGCGGGGAAACCGACGACCCGTTCACGACAGATGGAGACCTCGACGATCCGCCTTCGAGTTCGACGGACCACCAAACCGACCCGGACCGCGAGAGCATCGACAGCACCGGGTCGGACATTACCGTCGGCACTGACGACGGTACCGGATCGGATCCCGACACCGACGGCGGCACCGGAGGAGACGTCGACACCGAGGTAACTACCGACACCGACGTCGACGTCGGCAGCGGCGGACGCGACCGTTCTACTCCGGACGTCGACTTCGACGGCGTCGTTCTCGACGACGAGGACGAGAATCAGGGCCTGTTCGACGACCTCCTCTCCGGCGAACCGATCTTCGAGAACAAGGAGGTGCTCCGGCCGTCTTACACCCCGCACGAACTCCCGCACCGGAACGACCAGATAAACCGAATGGCGACGATCCTCGTCTCGGCGCTCCGCGGTGAGACCCCCTCCAACATCCTCATCTACGGCAAGACGGGCACCGGCAAGACGGCGTCGGCGAAGTTCGTTTCACAGGAGCTCGAGTCGACTTCACAGAAGTACGACGTTCCCTGTGAAGTCGAGTACATCAACTGTGAGGTGACCGACACGCAGTACCGCGTTCTCGCGCAGCTCGCCAACACCTTCATCGAAAAGAACCAGCAGGTCATCGCCGACCGCCTCGACCGCTGCCGGGAACTCAGGTCCGAGGCGACCGACGACCCCGGAGTGCTCGCGACCACCGAATTCGCGACGCTCGACGACCTCGACGCGCGGATCGACGAGCTCGAGACCGACGCGGAGGAGATGGAGGAGGTCCCGATGACCGGCTGGCCGACCGACCGGGTCTATTCGACGTTCTTCGAGGCGGTCGACTACCACGAGCGCGTGGTCGTGATCATGCTCGACGAGATCGACAAGCTCGTCGAGAAGAGCGGCGACGACACCCTGTACAACCTCTCACGGATGAACTCCGAGCTCGAGAAGTCCCGGATCTCGATCATGGGGATCTCCAACGACCTGAAATTCACCGACTTCCTCGACCCCCGCGTCAAGTCCAGCCTCGGCGAGGAGGAGATCGTCTTCCCGCCGTACGACGCGAACCAGCTCCGAGACATCCTCCAGCACCGCGCTGACATCGCGTTCAAAGAGGAGGCGCTCACCGACGACGTGATCCCGCTCTGCGCGGCCTTCGCCGCCCAGGAGCACGGCGACGCTCGTCGCGCGCTCGACCTCCTCCGGACGGCGGGAGAGCTCGCCGAGCGCTCGCAGGCCGAGATCGTCGGTGAGAAACACGTCCGGCAGGCGCAGGACAAGATCGAGCTCGACCGAGTCGTGGAAGTCGTCAGAACGCTCCCGACCCAGAGCAAGATCGTCCTCTTCGCCGTCATTCTCCTCGAGAAGAACGGCGTTCACAACATCAACACCGGCGAGGTGTTCAACATCTACAAGCGGCTGTGCGAGGAGATCGACGCGGACGTGCTCACCCAGCGCCGCGTCACCGACCTCATCAGTGAGCTCGACATGCTCGGGATCGTCAACGCGGTCGTCGTCTCGAAGGGTCGGTACGGCCGCACGAAAGAGATGGGCCTGTCGGTCCCCGTCGAGGAGACGGAGGCGGTGCTGCTCTCCGATTCCCGTCTCGGCGACATCGAGAACGCCCAGCCGTTCGTCCAGGCCCGATTCGACAACTGACGCGTCTCCCTCCCGCCGGCGACGTCGCCCGGTCGCTCTCCTCGGCTGTCTCGTTGACTCGTCAAGATACCCGCTGTTCTCGTCAAACCGGTCGGTTCTCGCCAAGACAAACGCTCGTCAACCCCGACTCTCCTCAAACTGGTCTCACGCGGACGCGCTCGCAATCGAATCTCGACCCGAGACCGTGGGATTTCCACCCGAGACCGTGGGATTTCCACCCGAGACCGTGGGATTTCCACCCGAGACCGTGGGATTTCCACCCGAGACCGTGGGATTTCCACCCGAAACCGTGGGCTCCCCGAACTCACCGCTCTCGACCGCGGGGTCCTCGATTTCACCTGTCTCATCGACCGCCGCCGACTCCGCCCCGACGGTCGTCGCGAGCACGTCGCTCAGCTCCGCCTGCCCGCTCGCGATCAGCCGCACGTATCCGAGATACGGAACCCGAACCCGGGCGACGCCGGTCACCCACTCGGCCTTGACCGGAGGCGCGAGCCCGTTGGCTTGGTCGTACGCGCCGTTGTTGTCGCCGAGCGTGATGAACCCGTCGTGGGGGGCTGGACAGTGTCTTAGGTCGGCGCATCCCGCCGCACTGTGGTACTCGTCGTCGGCCCGATCGTACCAGTTTTCCCCCTCCTCGACGTGGAACATGGCCCGGTGAATGATCGGCGAGGCCGTCCGTCCCGGCGGCCGGTATATCACCACTGACCCGTACGATCCGAACGTCCGATAGTCGGCGGCCCGCCCGTTCTCGTACGTCACCACCCCGACGTCGTTGTTCGCCGCGTCGGGCGCGAGCCGCCCGGGCTCCGTCACGAAGACGAGGTCACCGACCTCCATGTTCGGCTCCATGCTCCCTGACTCGACCGCGACCATCGGCGGCCACACACCGCTGACTCCGAACAGGATCAGCCCGATCAGCAGCACGATGGCGACGCTGGAGAGCATTTCCCGGATCCACATCAACGCGCCCTCCTTGTCGTGACGGAACCGATAGGCGAGCCCCTTCGTTTCGGTTGGTTCCGGTTCCTCGCGAGCCCGCTCCCCGAAGTCACTGTCGCGGTCGTCGTCTCCCGAAAATCCACCTCCCTCTGAGCGTTCGCCCGCCTCGGGAATGTCGATCGGGTCGGGCTCGTCTGTCTGTTCGGGCTCGTCTATCTGTTCGGGCTCGTCTATCTGTTCGGGCTCGTCTATCTGTTCGGGCTCGTCTATCTGTTCGGTCCCATCAGACTGTTCTGTCCCGTCAGTCCTCACGGGATCGTCGACCGGTTCGGGATCGTCGACCGGTTCGGGATCGTCGGTCGATCCGGACGCGTCGGCCGAGTCGACCGAATCGACCGAATCCGACTCGTCGCGGTCGTCTCTGCCCGCGCCTGACGCCTCGCTCCGCTCGGCCGGATCGCCGTCTGTCTCCGGCCGATCCCCTTCGTCCATTACGTTCGGGTTGACGGGTTCCGGTGATAAGCTTCCGGGTCACGGCTCCCGATGAGCCGACGGAGGACGGACTCGCCCTCCGGAACCGTTTTGAGCCGCACACCCCTCTCGACTGTCGTGCCGCTGGAGTCGAACGCCCGAATCGTCAAGGAGCTCGCCAGGCGCGGATACAACGCGGAGCGAGAGGCGGTCACCCTGCTGGCGAGCGCCCCTGACTCCGCGACGGCCCTCGAACGCGCCGTCGACCGCGCGCCGGACGACGCCCTCCGCATCACCGCCGATGAGGTCCGCGCGGCGGTCGGTTCGGACAGCGTTGCCGACTCTGAGACGTCGGCCCGTTCCGACGGCGACTCCGAACCCTCGACGAGCTCAGGCCCCGACGCAGACCCTCAAAACGGACGATCTCCAGTCGAAACAGAGGGGTCCGAGCCTGCTGACCGCGTCGAATCGACCGACGAGCGTTCCGATCGCGTCTCCGCGGAGCCCGGCGCCGATCGCGACCGACCCCGCGAGGACGGATCCTCCCGGAGCAGCGACCGCGATCCGGAGCTCAGAGAGCTCGAGGTCGGCAACGACATGACCGGACGGAGCACCGGGACCGGCGAGTACGCCGACTTCGTCCGGACGTTCCGCGACCGGTACGAGCGCCTCTCGAAGGTCCTTCGGGGCCGCGTCAACCACCGACCGGCGGAGGCGATCGCGGACATGCCCGGCGGCAGCGACGCCGCGATGATCGGGCTCGTCAACGACGTCCGCTCGACCAAGTCCGGCCACTGGCTCGTCGAGCTCGAGGACACCACCGGCACCTTCCCGGCGCTGGTGATGAAAGACAAGGGGCTCGCCGACGTCGTCGACGAGATCCTGATGGACGAGTGCGTCGCCGTCGAGGGGACCCTCGCGGACGACTCCGGAATCCTGTTCGCCGACTCGCTGCACTTCCCGGACGTCCCCCGAACGCACCGGACCGGCGCGGCCGACCGCCACGTTCAGGCCGCGCTGATATCCGACGTCCACGTCGGCAGCGACGAGTTCATGGCCGACGCGTGGCACCGCTTCACCGACTGGCTCCACACCCCCGAGGCGGAACCGGTCGAGTACATCCTGCTCGCCGGCGACATGGTCGAGGGCGTCGGCGTCTACCCCGATCAGGACGAGGAGCTGGAGATCGTCGACATCTACGACCAGTACGAGGCGTTCTCGGAACACCTCAAGGAGGTGCCGGCGGACACCGAGATCGTGATGATCCCCGGCAACCACGACGCGGTCCGGCTCGCGGAGCCGCAGCCCGGGTTCAACGACGAGATCCGCGACATCCTCGACGTCCACGACGCGCAGATCGTCTCGAACCCCGCCACCGTCAGCGTCGAGGGCGTCGACGTGCTGATGTACCACGGCGTCTCCCTCGACGAGGTCATCGCGGAGCTCCCCGAGGAGAAGGCGAGCTACGACGAGCCTCATAAAGCGATGTACCAGCTCTTAAAAAAGCGCCACGTCGCCCCGCAGTTCGGCGGGCACACTCGCGTCGCTCCGGAGGAGCGCGACTACCTCGTCATCGAGGACGTCCCGGACGTGTTCCACACCGGCCACGTCCACAAGCTCGGGTGGGGGAAGTACCACAACGTCCTCGCCGTCAACTCCGGCTGCTGGCAGGCCCAGACGGACTTCCAGAAGTCCGTCAATATCGACCCCGACGCGGGGTACGCGCCCATCCTCGACCTCGACACGCTGGAGATGACCGTCCGGAAGTTCGCGTAACGGTCGCCCCTCCCTCGCTCGGTCCGATCCGGGCCGACAGTTGAAATCAGATGCCGAGTCCACTCTCGCCGTGACGTGACCGTCGCCCGCGGCGCACTGGGCGGGAGTGCGACGCACCGCCGCGGGACCCCTCCGTTTCGACTCCGTCGCCTGTTCGCCATTCGAACCTGCTCGCAGTCGATTTCTCGGTCTACCGGTCGATCTCGACTCGACCGCTCGTCGCGCTGTTGAGTCGCTCAACGAGCTCCCCGACCTCGGCCACCGGAACCCGAAGCTCGAACCGAACGCGCTCGCCGTAGTCGGCGTCGAAATCGACGCCAGACGACTCGATCACGCTCCGAACGGTGCCCGAGTCGTCGTAGCCGGTCTCGACGGCCAGCCGTCGGTGCGGCCGTTCCTTGACCACCCCGGCCTCGTCGACTCCATCCTTCACCGCCCGCGAGTATGCGCGCGCGAGGCCGCCGACGCCGAGGTTCGTCCCGCCGTAGTAGCGGGTCACGACCGCGACGACGTTGCGGATCTCGCGCTGCTGGAGGACGTTGAGCGCCGGCTTTCCGGCCGACCCGGAGGGCTCGCCGTCGTCGGAGGAGTACTCGCGGAGCATGACGTCGCTCCCGGGGGTTCGCTCCGACGCCTCGCCGGCCGGCACCCGGTACGCCGGCACGTTGTGGGTCGCGTCGTCGTACTCGTCGCCGACGCGCTCGATGAACGCCTCTGCCTCGTCGACCCCGTCGACCGGGGCGACGTGTCCGAGGAACTCCGATCCCCGGACCTCGAACGTCGCGGTCGCGGGCTCCGCGACCGTCAGGTAGGCGTCCTCGGTCATGAGTCGGACCGTCCGTTGACGGGATCGTCGCTCTCGACGGCCGACTCACCGTGCCGCTCGAGCACGACGCTCGTCGGCGGCGCGAGCCGGTAGAGGGCGAGGAACGCGCCGACGCCCACGAGTTCCGCTCCCTTCGCGACGATCGCCAGCGGATCGCTCGCGAGCGCCGACGCGGTCGCGGCGCCGTACCACCCGACGTAGCCGAGGAGGAACGCCGCGAGGGTACCGGCACCGAGCGCGTACAGGCGTCGGTACTCCGGCGCGCGCAGCGTCGCGACCGCGACCGCAACGGTGAACGCGCCCCCGAGTAGGAACACGTACGGTCGCGGATCAGCCGGATCGCCGAGCCGCGGCCACGCCCACAGCAGGTGGACGGCGGCGCTCAGCGCCGCGGCCTGCACCGCGACCGCCCGCAGGACCCGCTTCCTCGGGGCGCCGCGGTCGCGGTACCCACCGTCCGAGGACTCGGTGCCGCCGCCGTCGTTCGCCTCCCCTGCTGCCGACCCGCTCATCGGCTCACTCCCACGGGCGCTTCCCGGGCGCGTCCGGCCACAGCGGGTACCAGTACGACTCGTCATCCTCGAGGCCGAGCTCCCCGTCGAGGACGGATTGGAGCTTGAACTCGACCTGCTGGTTCCGGTCGCTCGTCCCCTTCGGGGAGAACGGGTAGTAGGCGCCGCGCCGGAACGAGTAGATCCAGTAGGCGTCCGTCTCTCCGCGTTCGAACCCGAAGACGGCCGCGAGCAACCGCGACCCGAACCCCTCCTCGATGAACTGGTCGGCCGCGAAGTGGACGCTGGTCACGAGGTCCTCGGGGTCGTCGTCCTCGAGGACGAACCACTGGTAGCCGTGGTCGTCCTCGTGACGGTGGAACCCCGTGCCGGTCTCGATCTCCCCGGCCTCGAGGATGGCCTCGACCGTCTCGACGGCGTCGTCGAAGCGGGTGCTGTCGACCCCGGAGAAGCACAGCGCGGCCTCCCCGCAGTGGTCGTAGCCGAGGTCGGCCTCCATCGTCATGTACGCGGTCGACATCCCGAAGAGGTCCTCGGGGTCGGCCTTGCGGGTCGCGTCCGCCTCGGCGCTCGTCCCGAGCACGGCGCGGATCGTGTCGAAGATGCCCATTTATAACTCGAACGTAGGTGACGCGGGGTTTAGGAGGTTTCCGTCGGCGGCGACGAGAGACGAGCGTCAGTCGCCCTCCTCGTCCGCGACGTAATCGAGGTACGCGAGGACGCCTCGGACGTTCAGACTCGCGTGGGCTCGGGCGCGCTCGAGGTTCCAGAACTCCACGTCCCGGCTCGCCGCCTCGAAGTGCTCGACGACCGCGTCGTCGTCTCCGAGCTCCTCGCGCTTCTCCCGGATCGCCTCCACCCACTCCACGTACGCGCGCTTGATTTCGCCGGCCAGCTCCGGCTCGTACTCGCGCGGTCCGAAGTGGCCGAAACAGAGGTAGTCGGGGTCGAGCTCCTCGATCGTTCTGACGTCGGCGAGACACTGGTCGAGGTCGAACTGCGGCGGCGGCGTCGTCGGCTCGATCCCGTCGACCGCGGGGACGTAGATCCCCGCCGCGTCGGCCGTGAAGACGACGTCGGCGTCGGGGTCGTGGTAGATTGCATGGTGGGGCGCGTGCCCCGGCGCCTCGTGGACGATCAGCTCGCGATCGCCGAGGTCGATCCGGTCGCCCTCCGCGAGCCCCGATATCCGGTCCTCGGGAACCGGCTCGGGATCGTCGTAGTACCGCCACTGGTCCCCCACCGCGGACTTCGTCCCGGCGACGAGCGCCTCCGGGTCGACGAGGTGTCGCACCCCCTTCTCCGGCACGACGACCTCCGCGTTCGGATATCGCTCCGCGAGGTGGCCCGCCCCGCCCGCGTGGTCGAGGTGGGCGTGGGTCGGCAGGATCCATGCCAGCTCCTCCCGCCCGATCCCGATATCGTCGATCGTCTCGAACAGCGCTTCCCGGTTCGCGCCGGTCCCGGTGTCGATCACGACGGGGCGCTCGGTGTCGTAGACGTACACGGCCCCGTACTCGTCGGTGTCGAACATCCCGGTGTCGTGGACGTACAGGTCCGGCACCCCGCGGACCGGCTCGTACTCGCCTGCGTGCATGTCCCAACGAGCACCGCGCGGCCTCTTTTAGGAATCGGTCCCGGCGACGGGCGGGTCCGCAGTCCTCGAACGCGACCGCGAGTCGTGGCGTGCGCTTATGTTCGTTCCACACGAGGGATCGGTATGCGCGTACTCGTCACCGGCGCGACGGGATTCGTCGGGAGCCGGCTCGTTTCGACGCTCCTCGATCGCGGTCACGAGGTCGTCGCCCTGGTCCGCGACGCCGACGGCTACGCCCCGCCCGCCGGGGTCCACGTCGTCGAGGGCGACCTCTTGGAGCCCCACACGCTCCCGCCGGCGTTCGAGATCGACGGCGACCCGGTCGATGCCGCCTACTACCTCGTCCACTCCATGGACGGCGGTCCCGGCTACGAGGAGCGCGACCGCAACTGCGCGACCAACTTCGTCGAAGCCGCGTCTGACGCCGGCGTCGATCGCGTGATCTACCTCGGCGGTCTCGGGGAGGACCGCGAAGAGCTCTCCGAACACCTCCGCTCCCGCCGCGAAGTCGAACAGATCCTGTCGACGGGCGGCCCGGCGTTGACCACGCTGCGGGCGGCGATCATCATCGGCGCCGGGAGCGCGAGCTTCGAGGTCATTCACGGGCTCGCGAGCCGGCTCCCGGTGATGACGACGCCGAAGTGGGTCGACACGCTCTGTCAGCCGATCGCGATCGACGACGTCGTCGGGTATCTCACCGGCGTCCTCGAGGTCCCCGAGACGCGCGACGACACCTTCGAGATCGGCGGCCCGGACGTGTTGACGTACGCGGAGATCCTCCGCCGGACTCGCCGTCAGCTCGGGCACAAGCTGTGGATCATCCGGGTCCCGGTGTTGAGCCCGGAGCTGTCGGCCAAGTGGCTCCGGCTGGTGACCGACGTGAACCCCTACCTCGCCAGATCGCTCGTCGAGGGGCTCCGGAACACCGTGATCGTCGAGGACGACCGCATCCGGGATCTGGTCCCGATCGAACAGACGCCCTTCGAGGTCGCCGTCGCGCGGGCGATCGATCGACCTCGCCGCGGCGACTCGACCGACGAGGTTCCGGCGACCGACGTAGAGGTCGATCTGTGAGCCGGAACTACGGCGAGACGTGGGTGTACGAGAGTCTCGTCGGCGGTATTCCCGGCCTCGGTATCTCTCGCACGCTCGCGGTCGCGATCCAGTTCCTGCTGTTTCAGGTCGGCGTGGTCGCGCTCGGCTGGTACTACGGCCTGTGGGACGCGGTCGTCGCCGGAACGGTCGCCGTCCTCGTCGCGGCGATCGGCAGCGTCGAGATGCATCGGCTCGGCGCGGCGAACCGCCGCCTCTCGACGCCGCCCGAGCACAAGCGGCTGCTGTTCGGGTCGAGCATCGAGATCGTGCTCGGCGTGCTCGCGTTCATCGCGCTGCTCACGTACATGATCGCGTGGGACGGGACCCTGCTCGACCGCCTGTTCGGCGCCGACCCGCCGATTCTGGTGGTTTACCTCACGCTGCTGATCCTCTGGGACCTCACCTACCGGATCGGTACGTCGTGGTGGAGCGCGGTCGTCGCGCTGTGGCGAGCGGTGAACGTCGACCTCGCCCCGAACGAGGCGGCTCAGGTCAGGCGGCTCGACGCGGAGAACATCGGCTTCTCGGTGCTCCAGTTGGTGCTCGTCCCGTTTCTCCTCGAGGAACCGGTCCTACTGGGAGCCGTCGTCGGCCACGTCCTCGCGGTCGCGGTCGTCTGTTCGATCGCCATCGCGTTGACCTGACCGGACTCGTCGGCCGCCCGTTCGGAGGGGATCGATCCGCAGAAAAGCGACGACTCGCCGTCTCACTCGCCCTGTAGCTCTTGGAACTTGTCGAGGAGTGCCTCTGCGGAGTCGCCGGAGTCGTACGTGAGCGACCCGGAGTACTCCGGTCGCTCGGCGTCGAAGTCGGCGTCGACTTCGCTGGTCTTCCTCTCGCGACGCTCGTGCTCGGCCTCGTCATAGGCACCTATTGACATGGCACGGCTTGACTTAGAAGTAATCAGACATATATGTGTCGGTGAAATGTCCGTTCGTCGAAACTAATCGACGCGCGGTGGGGGCGCGTCGCGTCCGCGTCACCGGAACCGATTAGACTCGGCGCCCGGTAGCACCGCCGTGGCACAACCGCTCCGATTCAGGCGCGCTCCCGGCCGGTGGAGCGCCGACCGCGTCCGCTCGCAGCTCGAACGGCCGCTCGACGACAACCTCGGGGCGACCGCGAGCGATCCGTGGTTCAGCGCTCCGCCGGGGTACGAGGCGCGGCGGTTCGACATGGACGACGGCTCGTTCGCTCTGTTCTGTTGGACCGATGACGACGACGATCCCCCGCCTGGCGCCGACGGCGGCCCGGCCGGGTACTGGATCGGCAACACGGAGACGCCGAGCGAACTGTGGCGCACGGACAAGTACGGCTTCGACGAGGTGACGTACCCGGTCTCCCGGTGGGTTCAGCGGGAGCTGCTCGCAGGGCTCCACGACGACGAGCCGTGGCTCGCGGCGTATCCGCACGTCTCCTGGTACTTCCTGCCCGTGTTCTGCTCGAAGGACGGCGCGGAGACGACGCGGGCGTTCTTCCGCGACCACGCGGCCGGCTTCCCCGACGCGACCCGCGAGGAAGGGACGGCGTTCGTCGAGGAGACGCTCCGACCGGGGACGCTCGACGACTACCGGGCGACGATGGCGGGCAAGCTCGGCACGTCGTCGTCGCTCGACCTCGTGCGGATGAGCGCGACGATCGCGGAGTTCACCGCGGCCCGGATCCTCACCGACTCCGGCTACGACGTGACCCCCGAGATCGAGGTGACGACGGGCCACTCGCTCGACTTCCGGGCGACCGATCCGGACACGGGGGACGCGTCCCTCGTCGAGGTGACCCGCCCGCAGCCCGCCTCGAACCGGTCCGCCAGCGGCCCCGTCGCGGCGGTCCGGGACACCGCCGAGACCAAGACGAGCGGTCAGCTGGAGGCGCACGGCGGCGGCGTCACCCTGCTCGTCGACTGCAGCTCCTTCCCCGCGGACGACTGGGTCGCGGTCCGAGACGCTAAACCGGACGTCCGGCACCGACCGGCGGTCGTCCTCCGCGCTCGCCCGGACGGGCACGTGGAGGGG
>SDGW01001115.1_pt1 | contig 11214 bp, 10 predicted proteins | sample 2873831 | NCBI WGS metagenome assembly SDGW01 (sample SAMN08132700, study PRJNA421101) | hypersaline lake metagenome | isolation source: celular fraction 0.22 microns magnesium sulfate-rich crust from ephemeral... | place: Spain: Penahueca Lagoon, Toledo | collected 2011-07
GTGGAATCCCTCTGGATCGTGTCTGTGTCATGCGAGTAATTGGCCTCCGTAGTCGCGAATCAGGATATGGCCGCAGTCGCCACACTCGAGGACGCGATCGCCCTTGTGTTCGGCCGCGGTCGGTCGTGGGTCAGTTCTACACTTGCAACTCGTGACGGTGAACTGGAGCATCGGTTTCTTGAGAACTACTGTGTGACGATGACGCCACTGTTAGTTTGGAGAGTATGGTTCGACGTCATCACGATAACACTTCCCGCGGTGACAGAGGTCGATATCGTCAGTGGGACAGTGATCTCCGCGGTTGCGACCACATCGGTGTGGTCCGCAGTAAATTCGACCCATACTGCGTTTCCAGACGATCCATCGAAGACATCTCCGGTCGAATACGAGGTCGTCCCGTCCGAGAGCGAGAGCGTGTCAGAGTTATCGTATTCTTTGCCGTTCGGGTCCGTTGACGAGCCAGATCCGTCCGCACCCACGTCCTCGTAGAGCGTCACGCTCGCAGAGGCGTTTGTGGGTATAGAGACGCCGCTAAACGAGAGGTCGTATGTCGCCATCTTAGATCACCTCCTCAGTCGTAATCAGGTTTCCCGACCCCCTTACGATGTCATTCAAAGTTTGCATCTGCGAGCCAGATAAGACATCGGTCCAAACGCGGAGATCCGTGAGTCGTCCATAGAGATAGTCATTGTACGACTCGCCACCGTATCCGATTCGCAGCGGGTTCGACGTACTATTGATCGATGAGCCGGAACCGGATGTGGTAGAGCCGTCACTACTTCCATCCACATACACCGTATACGTGCCTGCATCGTATGTGCAGCCGAGGAAATACCACGTATCCGCCGAGAGGGCTGTTGAACCGTCGATGTTCGTGTTTCCGCCAGCATCGGCATACATCCACAATTCGGCGTTGCCGTCCCCATCCGCGTCTCGTGTCCCGAACGCGAAGTTGTCGTCGCCGCCGCCGACTGCACTAAGAATATCACGCCGGTTGTTGTTTCCGCTCGAGGTTGCGAATCCGCTCGTTGGCTTAAACCAACACGTTACACTGAACGATGAGGAACCGCCTTGCAGGGCGGTCGGAGTAGAGATGCTGTCAATATATGTGTTCGCCCCATCAAAATCGTAGCCGGTCGTATTGAGAATCGCGGGTTGGTTGACTGTCGCGCTGTGACTCGTTGCGTCGTCTCCGTTATCGGATATGTCGTATACTGTCGTGCCAGAGTCTTCATGAAGTGGCCACCACCGAACTGGTGAGGTTCCCGGACCCGCCACAATGCCGTCGTCACCATAGCCATAAACGCCGAGATCGGCGTTGCTGTAATCGCCAGTATCGACTTGTGGGAATGAGATATCGAGACTCGAGGGCGCTCCTGAGACATACAGTGGGTTCGAGAACCCGTTTGAGAAATTCGATTCTTGGACAAGCACACGCGATTGACTCCACGAGCTGCCATCGTAGTGGTACTCCTCGATATCACCGTCTTTCCCCGACGTGGCTCCGCTGTTCGTAATCAGGAGCGCATCAATGTTAGTGGCGGAGTTGACCCGAAGGCCACCTGCGTGTGGGTTCCCACTGCTCGAGGTGATTGTGGTCGGAGTCGTCCACGACGACCCATCCCAATACATGTAGACGTATTCCCACGAGCCAGAAACGTTCGATTGAAAGACGAAATGCGGTCGGCCGTTTCCGTCGAGCCCTCCAGCGAGGGTTTTAACTTCATTTGAGCCAGCGTCGTAGACTAGAGCGTTGTTCTCAAGTTCAGTCTGTGTTGCCTCAGAGCCAAGACTTGTTCCATCTATTGAGTAGACGGTGCTATCAGTGGTGTTGTAAATAACATGGTAGATTTTGTGGATGGGATCTCCGGTTTGGTCTTTTCGCATCCGCATAATCGTGACGTGGACATCGCTGCCATCCACGGCAACGGAAACGTGATATGCCCACGAGTCAGTTGCCACTGTCGCGATCGGCGTCTTTGATCCCCAGGTGCTTCCATCGTCGGTTGATTTGACGTAGCCAGTCCGGTTTTTCTCGCCGCCATTATAGAGGCGGAGGAATACATAGAGGTCACCATTGATGTTTCTCGGAACGGAATAGGTGCAGTCAGTTGTAATATCGCTTTGTTCCGTCCACGAGGTTGCGTCGTTTGCGTTGTCGCTCGTTGCGTGGTTGAGCGCTCCGTTTTGGCCGTGCGGCCCATAGAAGGCGTGAATGATACCGTTTGCGTCTTGGACAATCGCCGGGGTGCCGTGGTCGTCGCTTGATAGTGGGTTCGTTCCGACTTGGACTGGTGAGGAATACGATCCGGCAGAGTAGTCATATTCAACCGCGTATGGGTCAAGATTCGTCCCCTGCCAAATGAAGAAGCTTTTCCCAGCGTTAGAATTATAGATTACTTCCGGGTCATGGATGCCACCGTAGGGCTGTGAGGCACCGTTTGAAGCAAACGGCGCTTGGTCATTGAACACCGACGACTCGGCGTAACTGTACCCCTGTTTGAGCACCGATGCGTCCGAGTGATCGGTATTCGTGGCAGCCTCGTGGGCAACCTTATCCTGTGATGCAGGACTGTCCAAATCGCCAGAGTTGATTTCTACCATTACTGGCTCACCACCGACGTGAGACCCGAATTGCAGAGATCGACCGAGCTACTCCCAGTGCTGAGTCGAACGAGGATCGTTGCGCCCGCACCACTTGTTCCGAGTGGGGACGAGCCGCCCTCACTACGATTACCGGCCGTGACGCTGCCTAGAACAGTTCCGTTCGTTGCATCGTAGACATCGAGCGTAACGTTGCTATTTGTCCCACCGCCCTTGAGCTGTGATTCGAGCCGCCACAGTTCCAGTACGTCCCCACTGGCAAGCGAGAAGCGGGCGATCTCTTCATTCGAAAGTCCGCTCCCATAGTTGATATGGTGGTTTGGGAGGTCGAGGAGACCATGTCCGGACGTGACTGATATTTCCCCAACCGTTACCGGCTGTCCATCCGACGGGACAATATCGCCATCACTGTCCTCTGTCCACGGTGAGTTGGCTCCGGATGCATCGATCCGTGCGGCCGTCTCACTGGTCTGTTTCACCGAGAGATTAGTGCCGAAATCCAGTTGGGTGATTCCGTCGCCGACTGGCGACTCGGAATTCAAAACACGGAGGATTTCGGCCTGCTCTTCCTCATTGAAGATTGACCAGTCTTCCCAAAATGCAAGCGGCATCATCGCGCCTGCTGCGAGTGCATCACGGCGGGTTATACTCTCCTCTGTATCTTGCTCAATTTTTTGGCTTGGTGTTTCACTGCTCATGATTGAATTGTCGTCATTACTAGTTAAGTTTGTAACGCAGACAGGTCCGCTATTCGTAGCGGAGTCTGTCGCGCGTCTCGCCCGGCGACGTCGTCAACGGGACGTAGACGTTCCGGGCGAACCACGCATCGTTCGTGTCCGACCGCCACCAGTGTTGGCGGCCATCGGTCGGATAGAACACGAATGGGTCCACCACAGCCACGTCGCTCGTTTCTGAATAGCGACCATTACGGTACCACGTCTGATAACGGTCGAGCCAACTCCCGAACTCAGCGAAGCCTTGGACGTAGCTTCCGTCGTTGGTCACTGCGGCCTCGACAAAGTGGTTGTGTGGTCGGACCTGTCTCAGGACGGGATGCGTCCGGCGATCGGCGACGCGGTCCTCAATGAGGTGGCCCCACTCGTCGAACTCTGCGACCATGTGATGCCCACCGGAGTAGACGACCTTATCGACAGTTCCGTCGGAGGCCTCAAACACGATAATCGGCTCGTGGTCAAGGTGATGGTCATCCGGCCCCGCGTCCACCCCAAGATACCAGAGCGTCGATCGCTGTGTGTAGCTCCGAACCCAGTAGTAGTGAGCTGTCACGTCGTAATCTTCGCTCTCGGCCGACCATCCGTACATTCCCTGTATATCGTCGCGAGCCTGCTGGTTCTGTATGACCAGCCGTGGTTGGTAGTTCTCGAGTTCAGTGATGTCGTCTCGCGTGTCGGTGATGTGATCGGGGAACTGTGGGATTCCATCCTCGTACTCAAGGTCGTTATTCGCCGACTCGCTCGAATCGAAGATCCCGAGCCCGAGGAATGCGGGCGCGGTCGTCATGTACTCCCGCCGGGTGACGGTCATGCGAACAATCCTCCGAGTGTACGACCACGCGTCTCTGCGTAGGCGCGGTTCCAGTTATCTCGAGCCACTGCGTCATCGTTGCGAACCTCTTTTTGGCTCTTGTCGTACTCCTTGCCGTTGACGGCCGCCTTGACGTCAAGCAGTCCGTACTCGGTCTCGGTGACGCCCGCGTTGGGTATCGGGTACGCACACGACGTCAGCCGGTCCCAGATTTCCTCGTTGGTGTAGCCTTCCGCTGCGAGGACGAGTGCGCCACCCGCGACCATCGGCGCGGCCATCGACGTCCCCGATTTGACCCCAGGCGGATCGACGCGGATCGACATGCCTGGAGCGGCGAGTTTCGGCGTTGCGCCGCGAGAATCGCCGCTCGAGAAGTCGAAGTTGCCGGGATGTGGCCCGACGTTGCCGAAGTAGGCGATCTTGGTATCGTCGCGGTTGCCGCTCTCGGGGACGTTCGTCGCGTTGACGCCGAACCCGCGCTCGCTCGAAGCCGGGCAAGCCACGAACGTAGTGGCGTAGCGGTCGTTGCCGACTGCTACGACGCAGAAAACACCGGCCTTCCACGCTTCTTCGAGTGCGTCAGCGATCGATTCGGACCACTGCGGGCTCCCGAGTGAGAGGCACGCCACATCGGCGCTCTGCTCGATCGCCAGCTCGATGCCGGCGACGATATCGGCTGTCTCCCCGCTGCCGTCGTCGCCGAGTGACTTCGCGACGGCGAGATCGGCCGCTTGTCCAAACCCAGCGTTTGCGTCGTCCGAGTCCGACGATGCGATGCAACCGAGGACCCACGAGCCATGCGAGTTGCCGTCGTAGATCGCCGACGGGCCGTCTTCGCCGACTGTCGGATCGCCAGAGGCGGTGAAGTCGGTCGAAGCGTCGAGGAATCGGAGAGTGCCGCTCGAATCCTCGTAGATGGTGTAATCGTTGGCCCCGGTGTCGATCACCGACGCGACCGTGCTTGAGGTGTCGATGCCGGCGAGGAAATCGTCGCCCGCGCGCACGAGATTGCGTGCCTGTCGGAGTGTCGCCTCTGGTGCATCCTCATCGAACGCAAGGCCCGACATCTCGGATTTCGACCCGCCCTGAATCGCCATGCCGGCCTGCTCTCGGAGGGTGAAATCGTGCCCGACGTCCGACGGGCTAGCGAGCGTCTTGATCGGTGCGGGCAGCGACCGAATCGTGTTCGCGTCCGCGTAGGTGACGTACTCGAGGTCGTCGAACCCACCGGACCAGTGTCGAAGGCCAAACCGTGTCTGTCGCCCCGCGGCCTCCCACGGGACCGAAACGACCAGCATCCCGACCGTCTCGAGGTCACGGATAATCCGGCCACCGTCCTGCGAAGTCGTCCATTCCTTGAGGTCGGCCCGGTCCGAGTCGGTCTCGTAGGGGATAACGAACGACGGGTTTCCGTCGCCGTAGGACTGGATCTGAGTTCCGTTTGCGGTCGCGAGTTTCGTCAGCGTCTCGCTCGAACCGAGTGTGATCGGGCCGATAAAGGCCGGCGCTGCGATCGTGGCTGCCGTTGCTCCCGTCTGTTTGAGTAGGTCTCTCCGGTACATGATAGATCACCACAACGAGCGCCGCCGTCCGAACAGCGCAATCACGCCGGCCACTGTCGTCCCGCCAGCAGCGGGCACGGCCATCCCACCGACGAACGGGATGTTCGGTCGCGGGACCGTCGACGCGAAGCCGTGTTTCGCGCTGGCCCACTGGCCGGAAAGGCCGTCGCGCGTGTCGATCGTGATCGATGTCTGTCCGTTGCTGTTAGTGTAGGTGCGGATCACGACCTTATCCGAATCCTCACCGCCGCGTTGCATGACCTCACCATACCGAGTGCCGCCGTCCCACGAGAGTGGCTCACCGAGCCACGCCGGTTCGCCGCGCCAGACGCGGGCGTCACTCGAGAGTGAATCAAGGTGGATCACCGTCGCGACGTTGCTCGAGACGGTGGCCTCGTCGTTACCTTCGAGCACCTGCACGTCGATCGAGGTCTCGTCAGCCTCCACCGCCGCCTGTGGCTTGACATGGATCGACCCAGGGATTTCGCCGCCGGGGACGATCGCATCGACCTCAAGTCCGTTTTCAGTCCGCTGGATGCGAGCGTCGTCGAGGCCGTCACCGACGACGGCAAAGAGGCGATCGCCGACCGCGGTCTCGGCGCGCACTGTCGGCGGATCGTTTCGTCCTTGCTCGAGTGCGCGGACACTGAACGTCTGAACGAACGTCGCGCCGGTCGTGTCCGTAATCGTTGCCCGGACAAAGTGCTGGCCCGCACGTTTTGTCTCGAAGCGGGCCTCATCATCGCCGACGATAGTACTCGAGAGTTGTTTCCCATCGGGGCCAAACACTTCGAGCGAGTCGACGCGCTGGAACGACGAGTCCTCGCTCGTGCGGAAGGTCATCGAGACGGTCTCGCCTTCGCCCGGGGCGAGCGTGTTCAGGTCGATTGCCCGAACGTCGGGAATCGTACCGTCGAAGGCGGGATTGAGTCCCGAAATCCGGTCGTCAAGGACACCGTTTTCGCCACCGCCGAGAATCCGAAGGTCGAACGCGGCCGGATCGCTCGAGTCGATCGGATAGCCGTCGATCACGAGCGTGTCCGGCCCGGTGAGGGTGGATTCGATCGACCAATATTTGTCGGCGATTTGCTCGCTTTCGCCGTTGCTCCAGTGGATTTCTGGTTGTAACGTGTCCTGGTTGATCCCTTCGGGGAGCGGGTACTCGGCATGGAGCTGTCCATCTTCGATCGTGATTGGGTTTTCGCCGGGGTCGGATGGGTGGATCTCGCCGGCCTTAGCGAGGGCGACCTGCATGTGGTTCGTCTCGGTCGCGAGTTCGCCGTCCGAGAGATCGCCGGCGTCCTGAATCGAATCGAAGGTACTGCGCTTGAGATACCGATCTTTCGAACCGGGAACTGTCTCGATGAGGCTCTTATGGCTCTTGTACGTGCGCTCGAGTACCGAACGGTTCATCTCGCTGAACCGCTTGTCGTACTCGCTCTGTAGCTCCGAGATTGTCTCGTTAAGTTGCTGGTTGCGCAGCCACTGCTGTAAGTCAGCGAACGTTTCGATATTGCCCATTGGAACTTCTGGGCTTCGGTAAACGGTCACCGAGACGTTCTCCGCTGGCGGGTTGACCGTTTTCGGCTGTGGGCTCGGGAGATAGAAGGTGCCGTTATATCCCTGCGTCTGGAACTTGCGGAGGTCCTCGAGCGACGGGTTCGCAGCGTCTTGCAGCAGTTCGCCATCCGCCTTGAGCGCCTTGACGTCGGCCGTCACGACGTTCGACGGCATGTCGATCGTGAACGACCCGTTCTCAGTGGTCTGGTTCGTCGCCTGCACGACTTCGTTATTGTCGAGTAGACCACGGATGCGCTTCGCGCGGTCGGATAGTTTGTCCGCTTTATTTTTGAGTTCGGTCTCCCACGAACTCGCGAGTTCAGTTGGTGAGCCAACGATGAACGTGTACCCGCGTTCGCGTGCGCCCTCTGGGTAGGCAACGTAGGCACCCGGCGGAAGCGAGGTCTTGATGCCGGGGATATCTTTCTTCGTTCCGACGCCCCCGACAGTGCCGATGGTCTCGGTCTCGAGTGTCTGCCGGTCGATCGTGTCACCAGTCGGCCCCTTCTGCTCGAGGACGATCGTGTCGCTGACAGTCTGGCCGGGGAACGTGTTGTCGATCTGGTTGCCGCCCAGATAGCTACCGATACCGCTGCCCTCTTGTGATGGGTCCCAGACCGAGAGGACGACCTGTTGATCCGAATCGACCTGCACCGTGGGTTTGTCGGCGCTCTCCGAAAGTTGTTGGACGCCACGCGCCTGGAATCCGAAATCGTCGGCTTCGTGGACTAAGAGATAGTTGCCGTTTGCCTCCTGGTAGTGGCTTTCGAGATCGTAGTTCCGGTCCCACGAGTCCGGCAGCGTGCTCGTCGATTCCTTGATGAGGTCGTTTGCTTGCTCCTCGAGCGACTTCGCGCTATCCGGGTCAAGTGCGGTCTCGGCCACACCATATGCCACGACCGTGCAGTTCGGGCACGGATTCCCGTGCTGTGTCCGTACTGTGCCAGAAATGGTGTCGAGTCCCGACCAGAACGCCGGCGTTTCAACGCGCGTGATGTCGCTGTGAACGCCAAAAGATTCTACCTTGTCGCCGTCCGTTGCTGAGTACTTGTGAACATTCCCACTGGCATCACCGATCAGAATATTTCCGGTGATGTACTCGGATATGCCGTCGACGTAGACTTGGTCGCCCAAATCTGTCTTCCAACTTTCTGTTCCGTCCTCCAAGGAGATTGCGCGAATCGTCTGGTCAAGCGAGCCCGTGTAGACTCGCTTGCCGTCGTTGTCGATGCCAACACCTCGAACGTCGTTCGAGTGGCCAGTATACTTCCAGATTTGGCTCCCGGTCTCCGTGTCGATCGCCCTAACCGTATCGTCATCGGAGACGCTGACGAGCACATCGCCGCCCGGCGACTCTGCCACGGCCCGAACCTGACCTGTGTGGCCAGTGAACGACCACTTCTCAGTCCCATTTGCGTAGATCGCGCGAACTGTGTTGTCGTAACTGGCGGTATAGACAACATCGCCAGTTGACGAGGTGGTCACGTATCGGACCTTATTGGTATGGCCCGTGTAGTTCCACACGACCTCGCCAGTGCTGACGTTGTGTTTGCGGACGGTGTTATCCGCGCCGGATGAATAGACGCTCGAGCCGTCCGGCCCGACGGCAACACCCATCATATCACTCGAAGCGTTGTTGTACACCCAGACCTCCGAGCCGTTGGTTGCGTTTAATGCCCGGACTGTGTCGTCCGTCGATGCAGTGTAAATTCGCTTTTCATCCGGTGAGACAGAAAGCGAGTAGACCTTGTTCGAGTGGTTTGTGTAGTTCCACAGCTTCTCGCCGGTTTCAGCGTCAATCGCACTGACGTTCGAGTTGTCGGAGGCAGTATAGATCACGCCACCGGATGCTGTTTCCGTTGATGCAGTCGTCAGAGACGCCGACGTGGTTGAACTGAAGCTCGGTGACACGGTATTCGGCGTGGCCACCGACGGTTGAGATGCGGCGGCTGGTCCTGCTAGAGCGGCGGTGGCGATGAGGATTGTAATGAGTATTGTTGCAACTTTTTTGGCCCAGATGCCGCTATGCGTCTCTCTCGAGGGGTTTTTATCTGTCATTGGAAATCAGTCCTCAGTAGTCGCTCGTCCGCAATTCGCGGACCAGTTGCTCCATGTTCGATTCATCCGACATGCCCTCGGCCTTCCGCTTGAGGGCACTTTCGAGCAGTCGCTCCCGCCGGCTCAGCACCAACTCGTCGACGGCGTCGAAAACGAACTCACAGATTTCTCGGAACGTCTCGGTGTCTCGATCGCCGAGCACGCCGCCGAAGGAAACCGCGTTGCACTCAGGGCAGTGCCGGTGACGTCGGTGGTCGTTCTTGGATATCTCGAGCGAGTGTTCGATCGATTCCGTGTCGAACTCGTGGTCGACCTCGATTCGGGGAACGTAGTGCTCGGGCTCGGTGAGTTCGGATTTTGACTCGAACTCGTACCAGCACTCGGGACAGAAAATCGGAGGGTTCCCATACGAGCGCAGGATCGATCCGGCGACCCATGCGTCACGGTTGACGCCAGCCACCTGGGTGTGGGTGTTGCCCCGGTCGAGCATCTCGTCGACCGACGGGAGGTCTGGCTCGCTGTCTTCGTCCTCGTGTGAGGGTTTGGTATCGTCTTTCGGGTCGCGCTCTGGGTCGAACTCGCCGGTTTGCGAGTCGAAGATGTTGACCCGGCTACCGAGGGCAACGGTGTTGTTACTGTTGGAACTCATGTTTTTCTGGGTCTGAAGCGGCAGAATTGGCTAGTCGAAAGTTCGTCGAAATCGGCCCGGCCTGAAAGCCGTGTTCTCCACACCGTCGCGAGCCAACGGCCCGAGGTGGAGTGGACATCCCCGACGTGGGGGTGCCGTCCGACGAACCCGGTTACTAGAAACCTACACGTCCGCGTACTTGTACCTTACCCTCACAGTCTCGTATTCTCGAGTTTTCGTGCAACAACGTTCGAATTTGCGAGTACGTGCGAGTTACTGCCCATTCATTTCGATTACTCGAACACCATAGATTATTGGAGCGGCCGTGTCACCGTGTGGGTATGGGCGAGGAGCCCGACGGTGACGACTCGTTGGAAAAAGAGCGTGTGAGTCTCACGCTGCCGAAAGCGACGTTCGATCGGTTGCTCGAGGCCGGGCCGGTGACCGGCGATTACCAGGCTGCGATAGAACGAGCGATCTACACACAGATCGAACTCGACGAAGCCGACGAGTACACCGTCGTCAAAAACCGGGAGTAAGCCGAGCCCCGAGGACCTTGGCCGGGTTCGGGGTACAGACAGTGGCTACGCTGCGCTGTAAAGAAAATGGTTCGGTCGGCTGCTGTCCCGCCGATCGGTTACAGCGCCTCGAGTAGATTTGATTTGTTACAGTCTACGAAGACTGTTCGCGGCGGCGAAACATAGAAAGGCACATTCGACAGCTGTATAGCCGGGGAACTGGAGGACACCACTGCGTTTTCTCCGCGTTACATTTTGGACATTCAGGATTCCGGCCGAATAATTCGATCAGGCTTGGGTACTCATCTATATCCAAATTGGGCATGATGTGTTAGGAACGGATGTCAGTCGATATATTAGTTCCGAGTGCAGATTCTTCGCCTTCAAAACTGAGGTGGAGCGTCAATCGTCGGCCCGGACCTGCGTCGCCACGTCGTCGGCGGTCTCAGTTTCGAGTTCGTCACGCACCAGCTCGCGCACGTAGCACTCGAGATCGCCCGAGATCGCCTGTCGATATTGGACGCCGTCCTGGGCAGCGCAGATCAACGCCTGCGACGCAGTGTTCGCCGCGGAGTATGTCTCGAGTAACTCTTCGATAAACTCCTCATTTGTCGTCACAGTATGTTTGCTTGTCGTGCTGTCAGTCATGCCGACCGTTTATACGCATTAGATCCGGATAATAACACCGACTAGGACACCTCGAGTCGATAATACCAACGCCATTCCGTCATTTTTGATT
>SDGW01001116.1_pt1 | contig 11214 bp, 14 predicted proteins | sample 2873831 | NCBI WGS metagenome assembly SDGW01 (sample SAMN08132700, study PRJNA421101) | hypersaline lake metagenome | isolation source: celular fraction 0.22 microns magnesium sulfate-rich crust from ephemeral... | place: Spain: Penahueca Lagoon, Toledo | collected 2011-07
CCGGAGTCACTCGAACAGTCGGTGACGAGCCGGTTGGCGTCGACGCCGGCCGCACGCGACGAGAGAGGCACCGCGATGTCGTACAACTCCGAGCCCATTCCGTCGCCGTACAGCAACACCTCGGCGTCGAACGGCTCGCGCTTGCAGTGGGCGTTCTCCGAGAACACCTCCTTGCCGTACGGCGGGAGGTCGTGGTAGTCGGCGGCCGACAACGGGTCCCGTCCGAGGCGGAAGTGGCCGATGACGTAGGTACCCCACTCGGGAGCAATCCAGTCGGCAGGGTCCGAGCCGGCCGTCGAGAGCGTCGCATAGAAGAACACGAAATCGCCAGCCTTCAGTTCCAGCAGCGGGCGGGCCTTCACGCCGTGGGGGTCGCCGTAGGTGTACAGCTCCGAACCGTGGACGCCGGCGAAGGTGGGGTCGAGATGGACCGGCACGTCGGCGACCGAACTCACGTCGATGTGCAAATCGAGGTCGCCGTAGGTCGGCACGGTGGCCTCTGTGTCGATGGGTTCGGATTCGGGAATGGGGACGTACTCGAAGCGGCCGTCGTCGTAAATCGGGCCGCGGAACCCCGGTTCGTTCGTGTTGGCTCCGACGTTGATGGCGACGCTCCGCATATCCCTTCGTTCGAGTCGGTGGGGAAAAGCCGAGCGGATATCGTCGGCGACGAAAGACCGTCAAAGATTTGCACGGCGACGCGAACACCGTGGGTATGAGAAAGCGACGCGTCGCCGTGCTGACAGCAATCCTCCTCGCAGGTCTCGGCGTTCTCGGCGTTCTCGCAGTCACCGCCGGTGACCCCGTCGAAACCGACGGTGACACCGACGAACGGTATCCGGGGAACACGCTGGTGACGGTACAGACCTACGGCTGGTTCGGCAACTACAACGGCGACGTGTTCGTTCTCGACGAGAGCGGCGAGCGAGTCTGGGAGTACCAACCCGACGACGCAGCGGTGTTCGACGGCGAGATGCTCGACAACGGCAACGTGATGGTCTCCTACGGACAGCACGTTCCGAACAGCGAGTGCCCCGAGGAGTTCCAGAACGCCGGGCCGGAGGGCCAGCGCGACCACTGCGTCAAGAACGTCGTCGAGGAAGTCGACCCCGACACGAACGAGCGCGTCTGGGCTTACACGTGGTACGACCACTTCGCCACCTATCACGAAGTCCACGACGCCGACCGACTGGACAGCGGCGAGACGGTCATCATCGACATGGGCCAACACCGGACGTTCACGGTCGACCAGAGCGGCAACATCACGTGGGAGTGGTCGGCCATCGAACACCTCGACGAGGGAACGGAGTTCTGGAAGAACCACGTCGAGGGGACTTCACGCGAGGACCACCACTACACCGGCGGCAGTCAGGACTGGACCCACATGAACGACGTCGACCAACTCGACAACGGCAACTTCCTGATGTCCATCCGGAACTTCGACGTGCTCATCGAGGTCGACCCCGAGACCGACGACATCGTCCGCGTCATCGGGGAACCGGGCAACGAGGACATCATGCACGAACAACACGACCCCGACTACCTCGAAGCCCACGACCACGTCATCGTTTCGGACAGCGAGAACAACCGCATCGTCGAGTACGACGCCGAGACGATGGAAGAGGTCTGGCGCTACGAAGGGACGGGTCCGGGCGCCGACGAACAGCTCCAGTGGCCACGGGACGCCGAACGGCTGCCGAACGGCAACACGATGATAGCGGACTCCCGGAACTTCCGGATACTCGAAGTCAACGAGACCGGTAAGGTCGTCTGGGGGCACGACTTCAGCGAGCGCCGAGGTATCGTCTACGACGTCGACCCGCTCGGACCGGACGGGGAGTTGGGCGAAGAACCCGAAAACGTCCCGCCCGGTGACGACCTCGAAGGAACCTACTACGGGGGCGGCCTTTCCGGCACGATTGCCTTCGTCGAATCGTGGATCGGCTTCGTGTTTCCCTCGTGGGTCGGCCTGCCGGGGCTACTCGCGCTGTTGACGATGCTCGGTAGTGTCGTCGGACTCACGTGGGAGGGCGTTCGGACGTATCGCCGAGACTGAGAGTTACGGTCGGTCGAGGTCCTGCTGGAACTCGTCGAACACCCTGATGTCGTCCGGAACTTCGTAGGGGATGCGTCGCGATTCGCGGTCGTCGGAATGGTCGCCGTCGATTGGTTCCGCAACGTCCTCGAATCCGGGTTTCACGCGGACGCTTTTTGCGGGCATCCCGACCGCGACGTGGTGGTCAGGGATGTCCGACTGGGCGACTCCTCGAGCGCCGACGACGGCGTTCTCGCCGATCCTGACGCCCGCTCGAACCATCGCGTCGTAGGTGATTCGGGCATCGTCGCCGATTATCGTATGGAAGTTCTCGACTTCGGTCTGGTCGACGATGTCGTGGTCGTGGGAGTAGATGTGGACGCCGTCGGAAATCGAGACGCGGTCGCCGATGGTGAGTTTCCCCCGGTCGTCGAGGTGGACGTCGTCGTGGACGACGACGTTGTCGCCGACGGAGATGTTGTGGCCGTAGGTGAACGTGATCCCCTTGAAGAACCGGCAGTTGTCGCCGACCTCCTCGAACAGGTGTTCGGCGAGCATCTGGCGGAACCGCAGCGCGAACTCGATGTTGTCGGCCATCGGTGTGGCGTCGAACTGCCGCCAGAGCCACTGGAGGTGTTTCGATTGCTCGAATGCTTCTTCGTCCTTTTCGGCGTAGTACTCGCTCTCCAGCGTCGAGTTGCACGGGTCGTACCCCTGCAAGCGAACGCGCTCGGCCGGGGAAACGTCGCCGCCGGCCTGCCACCGCTCGTAGGCGTCGCGGTCGCCGTGGAGGTCGATGAGAACGTCCTCGACGACCTCACAGGTGCTCTCGTCGCTCGATAGCCGGCGGTCGACCTCGTCGATGAAGGTTCGAAGCCCCTCCTCGGCGTCGGCCGGCAGCGAGACGTGTCGCTTCGTCATTGTCAGTTCGAGGGGACCGAGAGGTGTTAGGGATTGCTGTTGTGACGGGCGCGCACGACCGCGGTTACCTGAAGTGCCGGCAGTCCCCGGGCGTCGGTGATTCGCTCGAAGCGACCGAAACCGCCGTCGAGCGGTCGCGTTCGTTCGCTGTCCCACTCGTTGGGACGAACCACGACCGCTAAGTGTGTCATCTCCCAACGGGATGGTATGAACTATCGGACGCTTGGCGACTCCGATGTGGAGGTCAGCGAAATCGGCTTCGGTGCCTGGGTCGTCGGTACCGACTGGTGGGGCGACCGAAGCGAACAGCAGGCCGTCGAGATGCTCCAGTACGCGGTCGAACAGGGCATCACCTACTTCGACACCGGTGACGTGTACGGCCACGGCCGCTCCGAGGAGTTGGTCGGCGAGGCACTCGCCGACTACCGCGACGAGGTGACCGTCGCCACCAAACTCGGCTACGACTTCTACAACAACCCCCAGGCCGGCCACGGCGAACTCCCGAAGGAACTGAACCGGGAGTACCTCGAGGAGGCCTTCGAGAAGTCACTCGACCGCCTCGGGATGGACCGCGTCGACGTGTTGCAACTGCACAACGCCAACGTCGAGGAGATGGACGCCGACGTCTTGGAGTTCCTCGACGAGGTTCGCGAAGAGGGCCGCGCCGACGCCATCGGACTGGCGCTCGGCCCCTCCATCGGCTGGCTCGCGGAGGGCGACCTCGCCATCGAAGAGGAGTTCGAGTCCGTACAGTTGGTGTGGAACCTCCTCGAACAGGAGGTCGGCAACCACTTCCTCGAGACCCTCGAACGGACCGGCTCTTCGACGAGTCTCATCCCCCGCGTGCCGCACTCCTCGGGACTGCTCAACGAGCAGGTTACGCCCGAAACGGAACTCGACGAGGGCGACCACCGCGGCTTCCGCCCCGACGAGTGGTACGAGACCGGCTGGGAGAAAGTCGAGACGCTGCGCTTCCTGGAACGCGACGGCGAGCGGACGATGGCCCAGGCGAGCCTCCAGTGGCTCCTCTCACAGGACCACGTCGCCTCGGTCACGCCGACGTTCCGCACCCGCGAGGACATCGACGAGTGGGCCGCCGCCAGCGAGGTGCCCGCCCTCACCGACGAGGAGCTCGAACGCGTCGCCGACCTCTACGAGGACAACTTCGGCATCGACCGCGAGGACGGGATGGACGCCCTTCGCTCGTCGGTCGACGGCGAGGACATCCAGTCGGCGGGACTGGACAAACAGAGCGCCGGAAGCTAACCGACGGACGCCTCCGTCGCCCTCCCGAGAGTTATGTACTGCACCGTACAGGTGCCGACGGGTTTTTACCGACACCTCCTGTAGGCAGACCAAGTTCTCATGCACGGAAACACGCCCCACGCCGGTCGGGTCACGGAGGAGCCCACCACCGAGGCGCGCAAAGCGCTGCGTCGCAACATCGAGGCCATCACGTCTTCTACCCGCTCGCTGCTCCCGGACACTTTCGTCGTCGGCGCCGAAATCGTCGACGGTGCCGACGGCCTCCAGGCGACCGTCGCGGTCCAACCCCCCGCCGGCTCGGTCGTCTCCGCCGGATTCACCTTCGACGAGGACGCCGACGAGGTCGAACTCGCGCGTGAACTCGCCGCTGGCGCCGCGCTCGAAGCCAAACACGCCAGCGAGGACGTACCGCAGATAGCGAAGTAACGCGGTTCCGTTCTACTGCGGCGGCACCAACAGTATCGACACCGTAAGCAACAGCCCCGCGAGCAGGCTGCCTGCAGCCATCCCGACGAGAACGGGAACCGCGAGCGCCCACCCGACTGCGGCGCCGCCGGCGACCGACGCCGGCATCGCCGCCAACAGGCCGTCGTAGTGACTCGGAGTGGGCGTCTCCGTCATACCCGGGACGTGTGGACGGTGGTAATTAAATCTAATTACTCCAAATCACTTCCCCCAGAACGGGTCCCGCTTGCGGTGTTTGTCGAGGTACATCCCGAGGGCTTCGAGTTCGTCGGTGGGGATGTCCTCGGAGAGTTCCTGTTCGAGAATCTTGGCGTGTTTCTCGGGGATTTCCGTCCACAGTTCGTCGCCTTCCTCGATTTGACGGCCGACCGTCGGGCCGTCGATGGAGGCGGCGACCTGCTCGCCGGCGCGGGCCTCGTCGATGTCGTCGCCGGCGTCCTGCAGCGATTTGAGTTCGCCGACTCGGGTGGTGTCGTTGCCCTCCCACTTGACGACGCGGGAGTTGCGCTTCAGCGTGCCCGAGAGGACTTCGACGCCGACGACGGCGGGGCTGGACTGTCGGAAGACGTGGTCTTCGAGGATGCGGAACCGACAGGGGCGTTGAATCTTGTCGAGTACCTGCTCCTGTTGGGCGCGCTCGATGCTCTCGACGTGGTCCTCGTACTCCTCGACGAGTTGGTAAATCACGTCGTCGACGAACAGTTTGACGTCGCTTTCGGCCGCCTCCCGTTCGGCGTCTTCGAGCACGTCGACGTTGAACCCGAGGATGGCCTGGTGTTTGCCCTCCTCGGCGGTGGAGGCGACGGCCACGTCGCGGGGGGCCACGTCGCCGGCCTCCGCGCGGACGATGGGGACTTCGGCGTCCTCTAAGGCGGAGGCGATGGCCTCCAGCGACCCGAGGGTGTCGGCTTTGACGACGACGCCGTCCTCTTCGGTGACCACGTCGATTTCGGCGAGTTCGGCCTGCACTTCCGCGATAACGTCCTCCAGTGGGCGGTCGCGGACGACCCGAACGGGTGCGCCGGCCATCGCGTCGTCGAGGTCCGGCGCGGCGATTTTCACGCCGGCCGCGGCGCCGACCTCCTCGACCTGCTCGAACTGCTTTTCGGTCCGGATTTCGGCGAGCGGTCGCGGCTGCAACAGCGCCCGCACGTCGGTGACGATGGGGTCGTTCTTCCCGCCGACGACGATGGTGTCGTCGGCCCGAATCGTCCCGTCGTACAGCACGATGTCGAGCGTCGTCCCGAACCCGCGTTCCTCCTTGACCTCCAGGACCGTCCCGACGCCGGGACCGCCGACGTCGATTGACATCTCCTCTTTGAGATACCGCTGGGACAGGCCCATCAGGACCGTCAGGAGGTCGGGGACGCCCTCGCCGGTTTCGGCGGAGACGGGGACGACGCCGATGTTACCCCGGAAGTCCTGGACACGCCAGTACATATCCGCCGAGAAGCCGTTGTCGGAGAGTTCGCCGATAATCTCGTACAGTTGTTGGTTGAGGCGGTCCTCCGCGCGGTCGCTCTGCTTTTCGAGCGTCTGTTGGATCGGTTCGTCGGGGTTGGGGTTCCACCCCGGCACGGTGTCGACTTTGTTCGCCGCGACGATGAACGGCGTCTGGGTGCGTTTGAGGATGTCGATGGCCTCCAGCGTCTGGGGCTGGAAGCCGTCGTTGACGTCGACGACGAGGATGGCGATGTCCGCGAGTGCGCCGCCGCGGGACCGAAGCGTCGAAAACGAGTGGTGGCCGGGCGTGTCGATGAACAGCAGTCCCGGAAGGTCGAAGTCGTCGGGGTCGACGAGGCGGCCCGCGATGTCCGAAATCGTCGACAGCGGGACCGCCGTCGCGCCGATGTGTTGGGTGATGGCGCCGGCCTCGCCGGCCGTGACCGCCGACCCGCGGACCTTGTCCAGCAGGCTCGTCTTCCCGTGGTCGACGTGGCCCAATACGGCGACGATAGGCGTCCGTAACTCCGCTTCGTCCCCGGCGTCGGTGGTGTGAGCGTCAGACATAGAAAGAACTCCGTTGTTGGTGTAGTGGCCGCCCGCGGCATTTAACGGTTTCAGTCTCCGGTCGCCCCTGTGGCGTCGCTACTCCGTGACGGTGAACGACGCCGTCATCCCGCTGCTCCGGTGGGGGACGCAGTAGTAGTCGTATTCGCCGGCCGTCTCGAAGGTGTGGAAGTGGACGTGGCCCTCGCCGTAGGTCGTCGTGCGACTGCCTTCGGTGCCGGTCCAGTCGGTCCCGTCGGGGACGCCGCCGTCGTCGTACTTGATGTTGTGTCCCGCTCCGACCCACTCCCAGAGGACGGTGTCGCCGACGGAGATCTCGAACGCCTCGGGGTCGAAGTTGAGGCCGTCACCGACCGCCACTCGCTGGTCGGGGTCCGAGGGCGGCTCGGGAGTCGGTGTCGCCGTCTCCGTCGGCGTCTCGGTCGGTTCGTCCGTCGGTTCCGCCGTCGGCGTGGCCGTCTCCGTCGGTGTCTCGGTCGGTGTTGACTCGGGCGTTCCGTCGCCACCGCCGTTGCCGTTGCCGCCCTCCGTACAGCCCGCGATTCCGAGTGCGGCCCCGGCGAGTGCGGCCGTTCGGAGGTACTGTCGTCGTTGCATACGTGAACTCGGTCCGCCGACGTCCTTGAACGTTGACCCAAATTCGACCGTACTCGACGGCCGGAGTCGCGTCCGACCCGAACGTTGATACAGGATGACGCTCAAGCGGGGAGTATGTCCGACGTACTCGCCGAGAACCTCTCGGAGAAAGAGGTAATGGGCTCCGACGGTGCGAGCCTCGGAACGCTGTACAACATCACGATGGACCTCAAGACCGGGTCGCTACAGAACCTCGTCGTCGACCCCGGCGAGCAGACGGTCAAAACCGAGTTCGACCACGACGAACACGGTAACCTCCGCGTGCCGGTCAGCCGAGTACAGGCCGTGAAAGACACCATCGTCGTTGCTCGCTAATTTTCGATGCAGATTCTCGATTCGTCGGCCTTCATCCACGACTTCACCACCGACAGCGACATCGTCACCATCCCGCTCGTCCGCGAGGAACTCGAAGACGAGGCCGGCTACCGCTTCGACGCCCTCGAAGGCTCCGGGATGCAGATACACATCCCCGACCCGAGCACGATAGAGCGGGTCGAACGCGCAGCCCGCGAGACGGGCGACGCCGAGGAACTCTCCCGGACCGACATCCGACTGTTGGCCGCGGCCTTCGAACTCGACGGGACGCTCGTCACCGACGACTACGCGATGCAGAACGTCGCCGAGAAACTCGACGTGGCCGTCGAGGTCATCGCCCGCGACGGCATCGACGAGACCCGGGAGTGGCAGTTCCAGTGTCAGGGCTGCGGACGGACGTTCGACGACCACCGCGAGCGCTGTGAAATCTGCGGGAGCGACCTCGAACGCAAGCGGCCCTAGTCGAGCTCTTCGAGCCCGACACCGACGAGCTGTTCGAGGACCTCCTGTTCGGTCAGGCCGTACTCGACGGCCAACCCCTCGATTTGTTGCGCCATCGTCTCGTCACAGACGAGGGTGTACCGCTCCATGCGACGAACGTATGGTACCAGTTCGCATAAAACTCCGTCAGACGGGCGACGGACGGTTCGGACTGATAAGGTTAATCGGTTCGAAGCCCCAACATCGACCAATGAGCGTCTCCGCCGAACGGTCCTCGCCGGCCCTCGCGGTCGGCAGCGTCGCCTTCCTCGGGTTGGTCGGACTCCTCATCGGCGCCGTCGTCGGCCTCATCGTCATCAGCATCGCCAGCGCGTTCATCCCGATTACGAGCGATTCACCGCTGACCAGCGCCCTCTCGCTGGTCGGCCAAGGTATCGGACTCGTCGGCGTCGCGGTCGTGTACCTCCGGTTCAGGGACCTCTCGTGGTCCTACCTCCGCATCAGCCGTCCAACGCTCCGGGACCTCGGTTGGGCGGTCGCCGCGACGGTCGGCCTCTTCGCCGTCCTCGCTGGGGCGAGTTTCCTCATCGACCAACTCGGACTGACGGCGACGGAACACTCCGTCTCCCAGCAGGCCGAGTCGAACCCCGCGCTGTTGCTCCCGCTCATCCCGCTCTCGGTGCTCGTCACCGGACCGGCCGAGGAACTCCTCTATCGGGGCGTCATCCAGACCCGCCTTCGAGAGGTGTTCGGTTCCGCTTCCGCCGTCGCCGTCGCAGCGGTCGTCTTCTCGCTCGTCCACATCCCAGCCTACGGGGCGACGAGCGGCCTCGACCCCAGCCTCGCGACGACGCTCGGAATCCTCTTCCTGCTGGGGGCTTCACTCGGCGCTGCCTACGAACACACCGAAAATCTCGTCGTTCCGGCCGTCGCCCACGGCGTCTACAACGCCGTCGTCTTCGGGTCGAGCTACGCCAACGCCGTCGGTCTCGTCTGACTACTCGACGCGGCGAACGGTCTTGTCCTCGACGGCCTCGGCCTCCTCGAACTCCCCGGCGCCGAGGAGTCCACGCGCCGCACGTTTCCCCCACTCGACGGCCGGCTGTGTGAACGTCGACACGCCGGACAGTTCGCCGGCGAGGATACACGCCGCCTCCATTCCGTACAGCAGTTCTCCGACGCCGTGGGCGTCGAGGCGGTCGATTTCGATGCGGACGTTCGGTTGTCCAGCGGCGACGAGCGACGCTTCGGTCGCCTCGAACTCCGCGTCGAGCAGTTCACCGAGCGTCTGCCCGCCGAGATAGGATAGTTCTTCGACGTTCGTCTCCGGGATGTCGATGTCAGTCCGCTCCTGTGGACGGACGAGCGTCACGAGTTTGTCCTTCCGGCCGGCCCGGTACAACTGCAGTTGGGAGTGTTGGTCGGTCGCACCGAGGGCGCGGGCGGGCGTCTGCCCGAGGCCGTCCTTGCCGAGGCTTTCGGCCCACAGTTGGGCGAACCACTCCCCGAAGGCTTCGAGGCCCTCGGCGTAGGGGACGAAGGCGTTCGTCGTCGCCCCGCGCTGTTCGAGCGCGTAGGCGACGGCGCCGTAGGCGTAGGCCGGACAGTCGAACAGCGATGGCTCCAGCGATGCCCGGCCGTCGGCACCACCGTCGAGAACGGCCTCGATGTCGCCGCCCAGCGCCGCCGCCGGAAGCAGGCCGACCGGCGACAGCGCCGAGAACCGGCCGGGAAGCCCCTCCGGAACGCGACACGTCGGTAGGTCGTGGGTTTCGGCCAACTCCACGAGCGGCCCGGAGTCGCCCGACGTGACGACCGTCCGGTCCGTCCAATCGACGCCGGCGTCGTCCATCGCGTCCCGAACGACGAGGAAGTTCGCCAGCGTCTCGGCGGTCGTTCCCGACTTCGAGACGACGTTGACGAGCGTCTCGGACAGCGGGAGTCGGTCGAGTAGCCGTAGGGTGTATTGAGGGTCGATGTTGTCGAGCGTGTAGTGGCCCTCGAGACCCAACGCGGCGGTGATGGTGTCGGCGCCGGGCGACGACCCGCCGATGCCGACGGTCAACACCGCTTCGGGGTCGAAGCCGTCGACGGCCGCACGGATGGCGTCGACGTCGGTGTCTTCCGGGAGTGCGAGACACGCATAGCCGAACTCGCGGTCCTCGATGCCCCTCTCGATACGGTCGTGGGCGCGGACGACGCGTTCGTCGAGGCGCTGTAAGGACTCCTCCGAGACGCCCTGTGCCGTCTCGGCAGCCAAGGCGTTGCCGAAGTCGATGTACATGGTGGTAGCGGCGGGCCGAGCCACAAAGGCGTTGCCGATACCCCTCGGTCGTGGCTGCTCGGCGCAGAGAAGCGCCTGCAACCGGGCGGTTTATTCGACGGACGCACCTACGGCCGACGATGACCGACGGGTACTCGGGACTGCTCGGTGCGTTCCCCTACGCCTTCAGACGGAGCCGTTCGCGGCTGTTCCGGGCCTACGTCGTCGTTGGAGGAGTGCTGGCGGCGATTCTCGGCGTGTTCTTCACGTTCGCGCTCGTCGTCGCCATCGCCAACACCGCGGGCTTCGGCGGCGGGACCATCACGTTCGTCCGGTCGGTGTTCCTGCTTTTGGGGTTCGTCGTCGTGACACCGCTTCTCGCGCCCGTCCTGTTCGTCGCCCGCCACCACCGCCGGGAGGGAGACGACCCACGATACGATTTCGCGCTCGCGGTCACCGGCGCCGTCTACATCGTAACGCTGTATCTGGGCGCCGTCGCCTCGATGCCCGCGGAGTTCGAACTCGACGGCGAGGTGACGACCCGACCCGACCCGAGCGGACTCGCCGCCCCGCTCGTGGAGGCGCTGTACGCCCTTCCGGAGGTACTCTCTTGGACCGTTCCGCTGGCCGGCGCGGCCCTGATTTATCTGGTCCACCGGTGGCTCCGGTAGCCTCGAAACGTGGAAAAGCCCAGAGCGCCTTCATCCATCCATGACAGAGCAGGAAGGTCGGTTCCTCGTGACCCACGCGGACGCCGAGTCGGCCGTCCTCAAGGACGTCGACCGCGGACAGGTCCACACGCTCGCGGAGAACCCCGGCGTCGAAGAGCAGGAAGTAATCGAGGGAACGGTCGCTCCGGAAC
>SDGW01001117.1_pt1 | contig 11205 bp, 9 predicted proteins | sample 2873831 | NCBI WGS metagenome assembly SDGW01 (sample SAMN08132700, study PRJNA421101) | hypersaline lake metagenome | isolation source: celular fraction 0.22 microns magnesium sulfate-rich crust from ephemeral... | place: Spain: Penahueca Lagoon, Toledo | collected 2011-07
ACCGCGTCTTCAGCGTGCTCGACGCGCTGAAGCAGGCCGACTAGGCGTTAGAGTGCGACGACGACGACGAGTCCGGCCAGCGCTGCGACGCCCAGCACTGCGGTGACGCGCCGACCCAGGCGGCGAGTACCGAGAATCCAGGTGAGAGCGGCCTTGACGAGCGTGTTCGCGATAGCCGCGATGACGATGCCAGTCGTCGCCACGTCCGGCGAGACCGACCCCTCCGCGGCGAGTTTGCTGAGAGAGAGCGTCATAGCGTCGACGTCGGCCAGCCCGGAGAGAAAGGCCGTCACGTAGATGCCCTGGGCACCGAAAAAGGAGTTCGCGTATTCCGAGACCAGCAGCACGGCGGCGAACAGGGCACCGAAAAAGAGCGCCGACCGGAGCCGGAAGGGATTGGTCATCTCGGTGTCGATCGCCTCGCTTTCGTCCGAGCGCCAGTACAGCGCGACAGTGGCTACCGCGGCGACGACAGTCATCACGAGCATCGGGACCGCAGCGTGCGGGAACAAGGCAGGATTGACCACTGCGACCTCGACGAGCGCCCGCGGGAACATGACGGTCGCGGCGATGACGGCTGCGACGCCGGCCACCCTGTACAGCGGCGGATTCTCGGCCGTTCGCTCGGCCATCGACACCGTCGTCGCCGTCGAGGAGACGAACCCGCCGAGGACGCCCGTGAGGATGATGCCGCGTTCGGTGCCGATCGCCAGCGTCAGGAGGTAGGCGACGAAGCCGAGTCCGGAGACGAACACGACCATCAGCCAGACGAAACGGGGGTTGAGTCCGCCGATGACGTCCAGTTCCCGGTTCGGGAGCACTGGAAGCACCACCAGCGTCACGAGGATGAGCTTCGCGGCGGCGCGCCGTTCCCGTTCGTCGATACGGTCGGCCACTGCGTGGATGGGGTCCTTCGCCGAGAGCAGAATCGTCATCACGCCACCGACGACGACGGCGAGGACGAGCCCCTGCTCGGAGTGCATCGTCAACGCGCCAAGGAGAACCGTCACCAGCGCCGCCGTCACCGTCGTCAGCCCGACGTCGCCGACGGTCGCGATCTTGGCCACGTAGGCGACAGTGAGAGGAACTGCGAGCACAGCGAGCGCAACCGGGAGCAACTCGGGAAAGAAGGCCTGAACTACCGCCCCATAGAGACCGAACAGCGGGAACGTGCGACTGCCCGCGAAGGTTCCCGCGGACTCGCTCTGCTCGCGCTCCATCCCGACGAGTCCGCCGATCCCGAGCGCAACGAGCAGTCGGACCACGAGCGACAGCGTCGATCCCGAAAACGACTCGAACATCTCTTAACCGGCTACTCGAAGCCGGCACGGGTCAATGTTCGGGGTGCGGACGGTGGACACGGAAGTCACAGGCTGCGCGGCGGTCCCGGCCGAAGTCAGGAACCTGCCGGTGCAGAGCAGGACTGACGGCGATCCTACCGCTGTGGCAGCAGTACGCGGGATTCGCTCGCGCGCACGGTCACGCCGTCGGCGTCCCGCGAGTTGAGATAGAAGGGGTTCGAGACGCTGATCTGCAGTCCGAGTTTGTCGCCCTTCGAGAGGAACCGCTGGAGCGTCGGGTAGCTAAACCTGATGCGGTTGGTTCCGGAGGTGCCGATGCGATACACCTCGCCCACGTCGTTGATGTTCTCCCCGTTGTGCTGGAGGTTGAAGAACAGGCGCGCTTCGTCGCCGTGGACGTCGAACGAGAGATCGAGTTCAGGGGTGCCGACAACTTCGACGTCCTCGCCGACGGTCCAGGTGTACGTGACCTCGGTGTCGTGCCACCAGCTCCACTGCTCGATGGTAGCCTCGCCGTCCCTGTTTGCCGTCCCGAGGTCGTAGCCCTGCTTCGAAACGTCAGCGGGGGGCCACTGGGAATCAGTCCGCCACTCGTCGCGCTGCTTGAGATAGCTCGTCGTCTGGGACACGGTTCCGCTGGTGCCGCGAACGTGCCGGTCCATCCAGGAGACCGCGAGGTCGTTCATGTGCTCTCGCGCATCGAGCGGGACGGCGATCTCCTCGACGGCGTGGCCACCCTCGTAGAAGGCCAGCCGGGTGTCGACGCCGGCGTCCCGGAGCTGTCGGTACGTTCGCAGCGCTTCGTTGGGCTTGAACAGCGTGTCGTCCCAGCCCTGGACGAGAAACGCCGGCGTGTCGAAGCCGTCCTTGTAGGCCACCGAGCGATCCTCGAACGCCTGCTCGGCGTCGTCGGGAATCTCGTTGTTCCACACGGCGTCCTTGTACCAGTCGTAGAGCCGGTCGGTGACCTGCGAATCGGAATCGCCGTCCGTCGTTCCGATCGTTCCCAGGCCGAGCAGAATGGTGAGCCAGCCGCTCTTGATGACGCCGTTCGGTGCCAGCGAGTAGGTGAGATCGTTCCACGTGATTCGCGGCACGATGGCGTCGATGCGGTCGTCGGCCGCCGCGGCCTGGAACTGAATCCCCCCGGCATAGGAGATGCCGTCCATGCCGATCTTGGGGTTGCCAGTCCCTTCGAGGGCGACTTCCGGTCGCTTCGCCAGCCAGTCGATCAGCGCCTTGGCGTCTTTGGTCTCTCTGGGTCCGTCGAGACCAACGGTGCCGCCGGAGGCACCGAAGCCCCGCGAGTCGTAGGTCAGCACCGTGTAGCCGTTCTTGGCGTAGGTGAGCGCCTTCGGGGCCGTGAGCGGCGACTGTCTGAACGCCCCCCAGCCGTGAGTCATCAGCACTGTCGGATGCGGTTCGCTCCCATCGGGCACGTACAGCGTCGCCGCGAGGTCGGTCCCGTCCCAGGAACTGATCGTGTGGTCCGACGTCGACACGCCGAAACCCGAAGCCGAGGCCACCCCGGTTCCGAGCGCGAGTCCCGCCGCGGCAACCCCCGCCGATCGCAGTAGTTGTCGCCTGTTGACACCGCTCCCATTCCCATCGGTTTCCCGTACCATTGAACTCCCCAACGTGTGCATTGTCGATGCAGATGCCCCTATTTTAATTGCCAGTTATCCACGGAAATTTAAATACTACAACAGTAGAAAGTTAGAGAAGTTACAGGACACGGGGCAGTGTGGCCGCCGGCCGGGACGACCCGTAGCGTTTTACCCTTTGTCGGGCACACCCTGGGGTATGACAGAGGCGACGGGCATCGTGGGGGAGTTTCTCTCCCTGAAGGCCGAGACGGACGCGGACGTGTTGGCGATGCAGTGTGGGGACTTCTACGAGTTCTTCGACGAGGACGCCGAGCTGGTCGCCGAGGAGTTGGACTTGACGATCTCTCAGAAGTCGAGTCACGGCTCGTCGTACCCGATGGCGGGCGTTCCGCTCGACGATCTGACGCCGTATCTGAAGGCGCTCGTCGAGCGCGGCTATCGCGTTGCCGTGGCCGACCAGTACGAGACGGCCGACGGGCACGCCCGCGAGATCACGCGCATCGTCACGCCCGGGACGCTCGTCGAAACGGGGGCAGACGACGCCCAGTACCTCGCAGCCATCGTCAGTGAGGGGAGCGAGAGCGACGACCGGTACGGGGTCGCCTTCGCCGACGTGACGACCGGCCAGTTCCTCGTCTCCGGGTTAGAGGGCACGGACGCGACGGCCGAACTCGTGACGGAACTGTACAAGTTCGATCCCGTGGAGATTCTCCCCGGGCCGGACGTCCGCACCGACGACGCCCTGCTCGACCGCATCCGCGAGCGAACGGACGCGACGCTGACGTTGCACGCCGCCGACGCGTTCGCGCCCGGCAGAGCCCGCCACACCGTCCGCGAGCAGTTCGGCGAGGAGACCGTCGAGGCGGTGGGCATCGCCGACGACGACGGCGCGATTCGGGCGGCCGGCGCCGTGCTCTCCTACGTCGAGGAGACCGGGCAGGGAGCGCTGGCGGCCGTGACCCGCCTCCAGCAGTACGGCTCGGGCGACCACGTCGACCTGGACGCGACGACCCAGCGCAACCTCGAACTCACCGAGACCATGCACGGCGGCACGGACGGGTCGCTGTTCGCAACCATCGACCACACCGTCACGAGTGCAGGCGGCCGGCTGCTCAAAGAGTGGCTCCAGCGCCCGCGACGGTCGCGGTCGGAACTGGAACGCCGACAGTCGGCGGTCGCGGCACTCGCCGAGGCAGCGATGGCACGCGAAGAACTCCGGGAAATTCTGGACGGCGGCTACGACCTGGAACGGCTCGCGAGTCGGGCGGCCTCGGGAAGCGCCGACGCTGGCGACCTCCTCCGTGTGCAGGGCACGCTCGATCTGTTGCCCCAGGCCGCCGACCTCGTGGCCGAGACCTCCCGGCTGGCCGACTCGCCGCTGGCGTCGGTGATCGAACAGCCCGACCGCGAGACGGCAGCCACCCTCGCCGCGGAACTGGACGAGGCGCTGGTCGAGGACCCGCCGTCGACGGTCACGCAGGGCGGCCTGTTCCAGCTGGGCTACGACGAGGAGCTGGACGAGTTGATCGAGCGTCACGAGGAGGCAAAGGAGTGGATCGCCACGCTCGACGACCGCGAGAAGCGAAAACACGGCATCACGCACCTCCAGGTCGACCGGAACAAGACGGACGGCTACTACATCCAGGTCGGCAAGAGCGAGACCGACAAAGTCCCCGACGAGTACGAGCCGATCAAGACGCTCAAGAACTCCGAACGGTACATCATCCCGGAACTGGAGGAGCGCGAGCGGGAAATCCTCCGCCTGGAGGAACAGCGCGGCGACCTGGAGTACGAACTGTTCGGTGAACTGCGCGAACGGGTGGCCGCCCGCGCGGAACTGCTTCAGGACGTGGGCCGAGCGCTGGCCGAACTCGACGCCCTGGCGAGTCTGGCGACCCACGCCGTCCGCAACGACTGGACGCGCCCCGAGTTGGCCGAGTCGCGCGAACTCGACGTCCGGCAGGGACGCCACCCGGTCGTCGAACAGTCAGTCGAATTCGTCCCCAACGACCTCCGGATGGACGAGGATCGTCGCTTCCTCATCGTGACGGGGCCGAACATGAGCGGGAAGTCCACGTACATGCGCCAGGCGGCGCTCATCACGCTGCTCGCCCAGGTCGGGAGTTTCGTGCCCGCCGACGCGGCGCGGGTGGGCCTGGTCGACGGCATCTACACGCGCGTGGGTGCGCTCGACGAACTCGCCCAGGGGCGCTCGACGTTCATGGTCGAGATGCAGGAACTCTCGAACATCCTCCACTCGGCCAGCGACGACTCACTCGTCATTCTCGACGAGGTGGGTCGCGGGACAGCCACGTACGACGGCATCTCCATCGCGTGGGCCGCCACGGAGTACATCCACAACAACGTCAACTCACGGACGCTGTTTGCCACCCACTACCACGAACTGACGGCGCTGGGCGATCACCTCGACCGGGTCGCCAACGTCCACGTGGCCGCCGACGAGACCGACGGCGACGTGACCTTCCTGCGGACGGTGCGCGACGGCCCGACCGATCGGTCCTACGGGATCCACGTCGCGGATCTCGCTGGAGTCCCCGAGCCAGTGGTCGACCGCTCGCGGGACGTCTTGGAGCGGCTGCGAGAGGAGAAAGCCATCGAGGCGAAAGGCAGCGGGAGCGGCGAACCCGTGCAGGCCGTCTTCGACCTCGACAGCGGGAGCTTCCAGAAAGAAGCCAGTGCGGACGGCGGTGCAGCCGGACAGGAGCGCCACCCGGAGAGTTCCGAGACGGCTGCACCGACGTTGGATCCCGAGACCGAGGCCGTCCTCGACGCGCTCACGGACGTCGACGTGAACGAGACGCCGCCCGTCGAGTTGATGGCGAAAGTGCAGGAGTGGCAAGCGCAACTCGACAGGGAGTGAGTCCACGCAGCTCTCGCGTACGCCAGCGTCGATAACAGTAGTGAGTAGCAGTGTCCGGCAGGGGTCTGGTTAGCGGGGCGGCGCCACGACCACTGCCTCGTCTGCCACGTCGAGGTGGGCGGCCGCCGTCTCGGTGTGTGCCACGCGGACCATCGACCGCCGCACGCAGTCGTCGAGCGCCATCGCGTCGAACACGGTCTCGAGGACGGCCGGACCGAGGTAGACGACGGCCTCGCCGCGGTCGGTCGTGACGCGTTCGGTCTGGTCAGCGCGCTCCTCGAGGGTGTCCCGGATGGCGACAGCCCGCTCGTGGACGGCAGCGAGCAGCGAGTCGACGTCCTGTTCGGTCAGCGCGCACGGATGTGACGTGTCCTGCTTGCGCACGCGGGCCGTCTCCGCGTGCTCCCGCGGGATGGGGTGGGCCTGGCGGGTATTGCTCATACTGCGACACTTGACGGTCGATCCTTTAGTTCGACCGGTCCGTCGACGGGAGCGTGGCGGGAAAACCGTAAGAAGGCTGTCCTCTCGTTCTGGTGATGCACGAGCGATTAATGAGGCCAGTGGTGGGTCTAGGAACTATGTCCCTCGACGAGCTTCGGGAGTACGGGATGGAGTGGATGGACGACACGGAGATCGCGAACTTCCTGTCGAGCCAGGGCGTGGGTGTGCTCGGCCTCCAGGCCGAAGAGGGGCCGTATCTCCTCCCGCTTTCGTACGGGTACGACGGCGAGTCGCGGCTTTACTTCACCTACGTGATCGGGACCAGCAGCCGCAAGCAGTCGTTGACGGCCGAGACCGAGACCGCTCGCTTTCTCGTCTACAAGGCCGAATCGATGTTCAGCTGGGAGAGCGTGCTGTTGAAAGGCACGATCGAGGAGGTGTCCATGGACGAACTGGACGAGCACGAAGCCGCCATGGAGAACGCCTGGCGACCCGATCTGTTCGTCTCCGCGGAGACCTCCGGCGGCGTCGAAGTGTACCAGTTCGAGATCGACGAGCAGGCCGGGATCAAACACACCGGGCTGCCGCCGGGGTTCCGGCGCGAGTCCGAGGAGCACGAGGGAGACTGACGAGCGGTCGCTCGGAGATCTGTTCGAAGTGGAATATATACGAGTCGAGCCAACAGGGTGGGTATGGAAACGATCTCGCTTTCGCGGTCGCTTTCAGCCTCGCCCGGGGCTGTCCGGGAGTTGGTCCAGGACGTGGAGCCGTTCATGCGCGCGGCCGGATTCTCCACCGTCGAGGTCGAGGGGAACGAACTGACGATCGGCAAGGGGTTCGCCCTGGCCAGCATCGAACTGGAGCTGCAACTCCTCGACGAGCCGGATACGGTCCTGGCCTACGAGCAGCGCGACGGGATCTTCGAGGAAATGTGGACCGGATACACCATCGAACCGACCGACGAAGGCTGTGAGATCACGGCGACGACCGACTTCGCCCTCGACATCGGCGGGGTCGGGGCGATCCTCGACGGGACAGTCATCAAACGCCAGCGCAGCAAGGAGTTGACCGCCCAGTTCGACTACCTGGCAGCCGAAACCGGCGAGTGAGAGCGCACCGACAGCGCCCATCAGTACGTGTACACCTCGTACAGGGCGGCGAGTCCGCCCACGGCGAGGACGTACCAGTAGCTCGCTACCCGGTAGATCAGCGCGATTGCCGCGGCCGAGCCGGCACTGAGCGGCGTGACGGCGACGAGTAACCCGACCAGGGCGAACTCCACGCCGCCGAGACCGCCCGGCGTCGGAACGAGGCCAGCGACGGTGCTGGCGGTCACGACAAACAGGACGACCAGCGGATCGAGCGTGACGCCGACCGTCCGGCCGGCGAGATACAGCGGCACGGTGAACAGGACCCAGCCGACGACGCCGAACGCGAGCGTGTAGCCGAGCAGGCGCGGTTCGTCGGCGATCCGGTCCATCTCCTCGTAGAAGCCGTGGATCTCCTCGCGGACGGTCGCGACGTTGACGAAGGGGAGCCGCCCGACCACCGGCGTGAGAGCGCCGACGAGCGAGTCCGTGACGGCCGTCCGATACCGCCAGGCCAGATACCCGCTGCCCCCGACGGCGACCGCGACGGCACCGAGCGCTCCCGCGAGCAGGTCCGCGCGGTTCGGCAGGCCACCACGAATCGCCAGTCCGACGCCACCCACGACGGCGAACACGAAGTACGGCACGAGATTGAGCAGGTCGGCGGTCGTCAGCGTGGCCAGGCTCTGATGGTAGGTGATTCGGTCGTCCGTCGAGAGGAGGTACGCGATCAGCGGTCCGCCGCCGGCCTTCCCCATCGGCGTCACGTAGTCGGCGAAGGTGCCGGCGAAGTACGTGACGACGAGCGACGGGAACGGGATGTCGACATCGATCACGCAGAGCACTTCGTCCCACGCTTTCGCCCAGACGGCCAGGCCGACCGTGGTTGAGGCGAGCGCGAGCGCGAACCACCGAGGGTCAGCCCCCCTGAGCGTGCGAGCGATCTCCGCCCAGCCGACGACCGTCCCGAACAGGTACAGGAGCACCAGCGCGATCCCGAAGCCGACGCCGACCTTCGCGAGCGTTCCCCGGTCGAGTGCAGTCTGGTTCTGGGTGGCCATACGGGTCGTCCATGGTACGACAGGGACGCCCTTCAACCCGGTCCCGGGCAGGTGGCCGCGGGGGGAGGCGGATACCACCAACCACAGCACGTTTTTGCCCCTGGGGCCGTTCGAGCGAGTATGAGCGAGGGGTCCATCCGGGAACTCGACCCGAAGACGGTCGAGCGCATCGCGGCCGGCGAGGTGGTCGAGCGACCGGCGTCGGTCGTCAAGGAACTCGTCGAGAACAGCCTCGACGCCGACGCCAACCGCGTCGAGGTCGCGGTCAAGCGCGGCGGCAAAGACGGCATCCGCGTCACCGACGACGGGATCGGCATGAGCGAGGAGGAGGTCCGCCGCGCGGTCGAGAAACACACGACCTCGAAGATCCGCGACATCGAGGACCTGGAATCCGGCGTCGCCACGCTGGGCTTTCGCGGCGAGGCACTGCACGCCATCGGCGCGGTCTCGCGCTTGACGATCAAGACCAGGCCTCGTGGCGGCGACACGGGCACGGAACTCCGCGTCGAGGGCGGCGACGTGGAAGCAGTCAAGCCAGCGGGTTGTCCCGAGGGGACCACCATCGAGGTCGAAGACCTGTTCTACAACGTCCCTGCGCGCCGGAAGTACCTCAAGCAGGACGGGACGGAGTTCGCCCACGTCAACGACGTGGTGACCAGCTACGCGCTGGCGAACCCGGACATCCGGGTCTCGCTGACCCACGACGACCGGGAGACGTTCGCCACGACCGGCCAGGGCGACCTTCCCAGTACAGTGATGTCCGTCTACGGCCGCGAAGTCGCCAAAGGAATGGTCGAGGTCGATCCCGAGGAAAGGGACGATTCGAGCCTGCCGGACGGTCCCCTCGAATCGGTGTCGGGGCTCGTCAGCCATCCCGAGACGACCCGCGCGAGCAACGACTACGTCACGACCTACGTCAACGGTCGCTACGTCCGGTCGGGAACGGTCCGGGACGCCATCGTCGAGGCCTACGGTAACCAACTGGCACCCGACCGCTACCCCTTCGCCGTGCTCTTCCTGGAGATTCCCGCCGACACCGTGGACGTGAACGTCCACCCCCGGAAGATGGAGATTCGGTTCGCCGACAGCGACGGCGTCCGCGAACAGGTCCAGACGGCCGTCGAGGACGTGCTCCTCCAAGAGGGAATCATCCGCTCGTCGGCTCCCCGAGGTCGGTCCGCCCCGGAGCAGGCCGAGATCGTTCCAGAACGGGATGGCGACGACGCCGAGGGCGAGACCGGGACGGCGCCGGCGCCGGACCAAGCCATGGACGAACGACCCGACGAGACGGCCGACGCGGCCAGTGCCGAGACGGCACCGGCGGACCCGCCCACAAGACAGCAGGACCCGATCGGCCCCGACGACATCCGGGAGACGAACCCCGCCAGCGCGGCGAACGCTGGGGGAGAGGTGGCCGAACCGACGGACGGTGACAGCGTCGAGACGACTCCCCCGAACACCGACTCCGGGGTCGCGGAGCGGACGGACGAATCGTCGGTCGATCACCAGCCGGCCAGCCCACCGTCGACCGACGACGCCACGGCAACCAAGAGCCCCGACGGGAGACACTCCAAATCCGACGAATCGAGCTCCAGCGGACCCCACGACGGCGAGAACCGCTTCCAGCCGGGGACGGCACAGACGCGGTTAGGCACCGACGAACCGGCGGCCGTCGGTGGCGACGCCGAATCGTTCGACCGGCTCCCGTCGATGCGCGTGCTCGGCCAGGTCCACGATACGTACGTGGTGGCCGAAACGGACGACGGGATGGTACTCATCGACCAGCACGCGGCCGACGAGCGAGTCAACTACGAGCGGTTACGCGAGCGCTTCGCCGGCGAGACGGCGACACAGGCACTGGCGAACCCAGTCGACCTCTCCGTGACCGCTCGGGAGGCCGAACTGTTCACCGAGTACGAGGACGCGCTCGCGCGCCTGGGCTTCCAGGCCGAACGCGTCGACGACCGGACGGTCGAAGTCCGGACGGTGCCGGACCTCGTGGCCGATGCCGCAGGTCCGGAACTCGTCCGGGAAGTCCTTTCGGCGTTCGTGACCGGCGAAGCGGCGGCCGCCGAGACGGTCGACGCCGTGGCCGACGAACTGATCTCAGATCTGGCCTGTTACCCCTCGATCACGGGCAACACGTCGCTCACCGAGGGGTCGGTGCTCGCGCTGCTGGAGGCGCTCGACGACTGCGAGAACCCCTGGGCCTGTCCTCACGGCCGCCCCGTGCTCATCGAACTCGACCGCGAGGAGATCGAGTCGCGGTTCGAGCGGGATTACCCCGGGCACGGTGGATAGGACGATATCCCATAATCAGGACCGTCGTCTGCTCACTGCGCGTGCAAGTGAAACGACTGTTGTGTTCCCCCCATTATTATTCCATTCTGATTTATAATGGATTAAACGGGTGCGTTCGAATGAGATACGATGGAACAAACAGCAGAAATTCAATTCGGGATTTTGCTCGTTCTGTTCGGTGGATTCATCCTCGTAGACACGAACAGCAGTCTTCCAATGAATGTCGAATTTCTGATTATGGTTATTGGACTCTTTATTGGGCTCGATGGCGTGATCAATCCACAATGATACCAGTTGTCCAGAACTGGTAGTCCGATTGCACTACGCGATTTGTGAGGTACCTGCACCGACCACCAGCATCCGCGAGCAGCGAGGGACCTTCAGTCCCTCGGGCAGCCGGACTACGTCCGGCGTTCACGAGAACGTAGTTCTCGTGGGCCAACCAGAACGCTTTGCGTTCTGGTGACGACGAAGCGAGCGGTTCTCCGGACGCGCCGTGGCGCGTCCGGCTTTTTTCGCCCACGT
>SDGW01001118.1_pt1 | contig 11203 bp, 9 predicted proteins | sample 2873831 | NCBI WGS metagenome assembly SDGW01 (sample SAMN08132700, study PRJNA421101) | hypersaline lake metagenome | isolation source: celular fraction 0.22 microns magnesium sulfate-rich crust from ephemeral... | place: Spain: Penahueca Lagoon, Toledo | collected 2011-07
TAGCTTTAGGTGCACCACCTGCCTTTTTGGCGGGACTGGGGACACATTTTGTTATTGGATATACAAGTTTTATTCATTTGTTACCAGCTTACTTTCTCGTTCTGATCTATATCATTGGATTAATCTATGCAAAGCCTTTCTTAAGCAAAGGTGAAATCTAGAAAGGATGAAACCACATAAGATGATGAACTTTTATGTATTTGTGTATGGAACATTACGAAGCGGTCAACCCAATGCATATCTTCTTAAAGAAGCGAAACTTAAATTACAGAATGCTTGGACATACGGCAGTTTATATTCAACAGAACAATATTATCCTATTCTGATTCATTCATCTAAGGATAAAGTGTATGGGGATGTATATGAGGTTACTTCGACACAATTAGGATTACTGGATGAACTGGAAGGGTATTATGGTGCTAATAAAAGCAACTTGTATAATCGCTACATACAGAGTATTTATACAGAAGAAGAGGAAATAATGGCATGGGTTTACACGATTCATCCATCAAATGAATGCATGAAAAGAGAGCAGATCATAAATGGTGATTGGTCAACGTACAACTGCTCTCCATAGTGATGAAACAATTAAATAAAATAATACTAAAAAGCAGTCTTTAGCGGCTGCTTTTTTTAATTGAATTATTTAAATAAAAACCACAAAAACCAACCGATATACATAATAATATTATGGTAAACTAATTGAACACATCTTATTTATACTTAGTAGCAACTCCGAACAATAATGTAAAAAGAATGTTAAGATCATAAAATATTCTACTTTGAGAATATAATCAATATCAATTTACAATTCATCGAATTGATTTTCTATTTTCATTGCTAAATTTGATGCTGCTTCATTATGCTGCTCACGTACTATATCTTTTGCTCGAGACTTATTAACAACTCTTACCTTACCGTTATCTTGTAGTTTTTGAATCTCGATATAAAAAGGGTTAGCATTCGGTCGGTCAATTGTACCTGTTAAAATTCGCAAGTAATCACGAGTTCCTCGTGTTAGTTCTGAATCACTCCAAGAAATATGACCATCATACATATCTTCATTATAAATCTCAGCAAAATGTATAGCTTCTATAACAGCTTCTACTGCAGAACTATACGCATTTGGAGAACTAACAAACGTATTTAACATTCCATCTATAACCATTGGGCGGTATACGGCATCATTCATAACATAGTCCATATTTTATTTAACACCTCACGAATTCACGTATTCTAATTGTAGTTTGTCCACTACAAACAGCTTTATTCGTATAGAAATGGAGGAGAAATATGGTTGAGGTAAATGGTGTCACAAATAAACTTCAAATCACTGTATAAAATTAAAAACGGCTGATAACATTTACCAACCGTTTTTATGAAGTATTTTGAAATGCCTGCATATAGTTTACCTACTTGGTTTGCCATGTTGTTCAGTGCTGGTATGGGGATGGGAATGGTTTTTTGGACGACTGCTGAACCCATTAAACATGCATTTACAAACAGTCCGAATGCCCAGGAAGGTTCCCCAGAGGCAATAAGGGAATCACTTCACTATGCTTTTTTTCATTGGGGGATACATGGATGGGCCGTTTACTCACTTGTTGCCTTGGCCTTAGCATACTTTAAATTTCATAAAGGATACCCTGGATTAATTAGTGCAACACTTGTACCTTTGTTCGGAAAGAAGCGGATGGAAGGTGCACCAGGAAAAATAATCGATATATTAGCAATTGTTGCAACAGTTACTGGAATCGCTGCTACACTTGGTTTTGGTACAGCTCAAATTAATGAAGGTCTTAAATATCTCTTCAATCTTCCAAGTAACTATGGAGTTCAACTAGTGATTCTATTAATATCTACTGTTTTATTTATTATATCAGCGTGGTCAGGAATAAGCAGAGGAATTAAATATTTAAGTAACATCAATATGGTTCTTGGGATCTTTTTATTGATTCTCCTATTTGTTGTGGGTCCAACATTATATATTTTAAATATGTTCACACATGCTTTAGGAGGTTACATTACTAACTTCTTTGATATGAGCCTTCAAATCTCGCCAGTACAAGAACAAAAGAGAACTTGGATTAAGAACTGGACGATATTCTATTGGGCATGGTGGATTGCTTGGTCACCATTTGTCGGTAGTTTCGTAGCAAGAATTTCAAGAGGACGTACAATAAAAGAATTTATGCTAGGAGTATTATTTGTACCATCGTTAATATGCTTTATTTTCTTTGCTGTATTTGGAACATCTGCTTTAAATATTCAGCAGCAGGGTATCGAAAAGATCTCTCAATACCCTCTGGAAACAACCACATTTGCGGTACTCCAACACTATCCAGTTGGAGCCATTATGTCGTTTCTAACGATTTTTGTAATTGCTATATTCTTTATCACATCCGCAGACTCAGCTACTTTTGTGTTAGGAATGATGAGTAGTGCTGGTGCATTTAATCCTACAGCAATGGTGAAAGTTGTTTGGGGTGTATGTCTATCTGCAATTGCAGCAATTATTATGTACTTCGGTGGAACGCAGGGGCTTCAGAATGTACTCGTTATAGCTGGTTTACCTTTCTCTGCTATAGTGCTATTGATGGGCTACTCGTTTCTCCGAGCGGCTAGCCAAGAAGTTGGTGCTTCAAAAAGGAAACGGACTACAAATGCAGTTAAGCAGGGTGAAACCATTTAAATGAAACAGGTTGTAATCTATTAGAACCACACAAGAAAAAATTAGAAATAAAATGTAATTATCTTTACAAATCGCATTATAAAACGGAGCCGGAACATAAGTGTTTCAACCTATAAAAAATCCGAACTATAATTCGAAGACTTCCTTAGAGGTTTCGAAATAGTTCGGATCTTTATGTTTATTAAAGTTTTTTTATCTAAAGAAACCTAAGAAGTATTGGAATTTAATCATTACTATCCTGAAGTAATCATCCAGAAATCTAAGCTATAGTTTAAAGAACATAAAAACAACCACAAGACGTGTTGTTAGGGAATTAATACTCCCATTCGTTTTATGTTCAACATCTAAATGCGATTTCTTTGAAAGGGAAAGAGTATAAGGGTTATTTGTTATTGACAAATCTTATTATTTAGTATATTTTTTAGGTAAGTTAATAATTGATAAATGATTATTTTTCACTTCATAAATAATTAAGGGCTTTAGCATTCTTTTAATATTTTAATATTGACTGGATGAAAAAGTTTCTGAAGTATTTGAATGAAAAAGTAACGTACATAAATTGGTATATTTTATATTCAAGCGTGCAAAATTAGCGAGATACTTTTTTATTAGTAGGGGAATTATAATTATAAATTTATTTTGATGATAAAAAAGGTAGCTCTTCAAAAAACTTCGTTGAAGTTAGTTGAAGCGAAACCGATAATTTTCAAGATTCAATGGTGATTTAAGATCATCATAGAATCTTGAAAATTGTCGGTTTTTTTATTGGGTAAAAACAATTTTATTAGAAAAATCGTAATGGAGTAAAATAAATGTATGACTTTTTTAGAAAGATATATGTAAAAACTTATTAATAATTTTTTTAATACTTTAACATCATTTGAGGGGAGAATGTTTTGTGTTAGTTTCGCTAGGTTTGCCATCATTGTTAACATTATTTTTTATTATGCTTATTGCTTCTGGGATAAGTGGCCTATTGTTTTTACATCCACGAGTACCCTTGAGTTTTGTTCGCATTCATATTGGTATCGTGGCTTTACCCGCTTTGGTTTCCTTAGTGGCTCTTGTTAATACTAGTGTGAGAGGAAATGTTGGTCCTTGGTACTTGGATTCCTTAGCTTGGTTAATGGCTTTCTTTGTTCTTGCAATTGGTTTAATCATTCAGCGTTTTTCAGTCCGTTACTTAATGGGAGATCGCTCTTATCGTAAATATTTTACCCTTTTCACATTCACTACAGGTGCCGCTTCAATTGCATGGTTAAGTGGTGATCTCCGCTTGATGGTTATATATTGGGGAGTAACTCTCGTCGGTTTAACCTTACTTATAAGGTTAAACAGTGGGTGGAAAGTAGCTAGTGAAGCTGCCAAGGTTTCTGGTGGCTTATTTATGTTAGGTTGGTTTTCATTATTATTAGCAGTAATTTGGCTTTTTCAAGTCACAGGTCAATGGCAGTTATCATTGGCTCTAACAAATGAAAGTTTAGCTCAACTTGCAGTATGGGAGAGAACAGGGATTAATTTATTGATTGTCTTAGCGGTGTTAATCACTGCAGCCCAATGGCCTTTCCAAAGGTGGTTAATTGAGTCTGTTGTTGCTCCGACCCCTGTTTCTGCGATTATGCACGCAGGTTTAGTAAATGCAGGTGGAATTATGCTAACTCGTTTTTCACCTCTTTTTAATGGTGGTATAGCTTCGATTATTTTACTTATTCTTGCAAGTATTTCTGTATTGATTGGATCTGGGATTAGTTTAGTCCAGGTTGACTATAAACGTCAGTTAGTAGGCTCCACGATTGGACAAATGGGATTTATGCTCATTCAGTGTGCATTAGGTGCGTATTTAGCAGCCATTATTCATCTTATTTTACATGGTTTGTTTAAAGCTACGCTGTTTTTACAGTCTGGTTCGGCAGTACGTCGTTTCGAAGTATCGTCTCGCGTGAGTGAAAGGTTATCCTATTTATGGATCATGGCTGGTCGGACTTTAGGCTTACTTGTAGGGGTTGCTTTTTGGTTCATGGCTCCTGGGGATGGGTATCAACTGATTAGTGCGCTAATCTTAGGGTGGTCATTGTCCGTTTCTTGGACACAGCTCGTAGCATTTGGAGAGGGGAGAATTGGTCGTATTGCTGGCTTTTCATTTTTAGGAGGAGCTGCCATCGTTTATATTATCATTCATAACCTATTCTATGAGTGGTTGCATACAATCGCTTATCAAAGTGTCCAACCTCCAATGTCCGTTGTCATCATTGTCGTAAGTTTATTATTATTTGGTAGTGCTATAGGTACGTGGATTGCTCGTAATGGCTCTTCCGTTTCCTTCGCAGTACTCTATCTTTGGTTAGTACGATTAGGTGAAGCAAAACCAAAGTCAGTAGAAAGTCATCCAAACTACCTTAAACAATATATATCAAGGAGGTAATCAGTGATGAGCGAAACATCTGGATTAGCGAAAGAAAATGTTAAAAAGAAGGATACAAATTTTGACTTTCAAGAAAGTGATATTGATTTTTTAATTGAAAAAGCTAGCCGAGTGATTGCACCACTTTGGCCAATTTCTACATTTGCAGCACGTAATCCATGGATGGGGCTTGAAAAGCAATCTTTTGAACAGGTTGCTGGTTGGTTAAAAAACACTCGTGATATTGATATCTATCCTAGTGCTTCAATGATCCTTTCTGCCAAGAATAAAGGTGAGATTGATGAAGATTTTGTGGAAAAGGGGCTACAGCGTTGGCTTGATTCACATTCCTTTAATATCCCAAGGAACGTGGCAGTGCGATTTTGTCATGCTGCATTAAAATTAGAATCATTACCTTCTAGCCTTTTATCATCACATAAGTTAGGGGAATTGGTAGAGGAATTTAGTGGACCTAATATAGGTGGTATCGAGAATTCTTCAATGCAACCCATAAGTTCGCATTTAGAGAATCAAGATGGTGAAAGGTTAGTCAATGTTCTCGATCACCATGTCATCAAGTGGTGTAAATTATATCTTGATGAATCTCAGGCAGGTTGGACAATGCCAAATCGTGAGGAAGGTTTCTATCATGCATGGCAATGTCTTATTCAATACGATCCGGCGCTTAGTAAACAACAGCGTAAAAACTTAAAAGATTGGCCACAAGACGCACACATGGCTTTAAAAGAAGCATTATCCGAATTAGAAATTCCTAGATCAGAGATACAGTCATATCTTGAAGCTCACTTGCTCTCTTTACCTGGATGGGCAGGAATGATGCTTTGGCGCTCCGGACAATCGAGACAAGAACATGAACTCTTAACAGAATATTTAGCAGTTCGAATTTCCATGGAGTGGGCGCTTATAAAGCCTTACCTACCTTTAACCAATCAACAACCTGAGAAGAAAGTTGCGATTACTCCCCTTTTAGCCTCTTGGATCCATTGGGGGGACCTTACAATCGAGGAATGGTCACAGATGTCATCCACTGAACAAAGCGAATATTTATCATTTGCCTACAGCTTTGATGAGAAGGTTCGTAGGAAAATTTGGTTAGACGCTTGGGAAGAAACGCACACAGATCGATTAAGTCAGAAGATACTCTCTAACCAACGTGAGACCAATGGTGAAAAATCTACATTAGCTCAATTAGCATTCTGCATTGATGTACGATCAGAACCTTTTCGTCGCCAACTAGAAAAAGAAGGTCCATTTGAAACAATTGGAATAGCTGGTTTTTTTGGGTTACCGATTGCAACTAGTGAACTCGGGAGTAATCACTGCCATTCTTCTTTGCCGGTTATACTAAACCCACAGCATAAAATAAAAGAATTTGTAGATGATGACGTAGTATTCGAAAAGTATCAACAACGTAAGCAGGCAGTGAGTTCATTAAGCTATACATTTAAAACAATGAAACAGAACGTACTTGCTAGCTTACTTTTACCAGAGGTTAGTGGACCTTGGCTTACTCTACAAATGGTAACACGTAGCTTTGTACCAAAAAGAGCAGATCGTTTCCTTCGTAATCTTCGTGAAAGCTGGGTACGCAAACCTGAAACAAAACTAACGCTTAATCATGTTCATCATACAGGAGAGGCGTTACCTATTGGTTTTTCAGAAGAAGAAAAAGTGAATTATGCCCTCCAAGCTCTGAAAATGATGGGATTAATAAAGGATTTCGCACCATTGGTCGTGATATGCGGACATGGTAGCCAAAGCACCAACAATCCTTATGCTGCTTCTTTAGACTGTGGTGCCTGCGGTGGAGCGTCAGGTGGTTTCAATGCAAGGGTTTTAGCAGCTTTGTGTAATCTTCCGGAGGTTAGAGAAGAGCTATATTCTGAAGGAATTGAAATCCCTGCAGATACGGTTTTCGTAGCTGCTGAGCATAAAACAACCGTGGATGAATTACAATGGCTTCATGTTCCTAAGCTTTCCGAAGCTGCACAAGAAGCATTTGATCATATAGAAGGTATTATGCCGAAAGTGAGCCAAAATGCAAATGCAGAGCGTCTAGCTCAATTACCGAATTTCCAATCGAAGCTTAAAAATCCGAAGGCAGAGGCACACAGATTTGCGGAAGATTGGAGTGAGAACCGTCCAGAATGGGGGTTGGCCGGGAATGCTGCTTTTATTATCGGACAACGTGAACTAACGCAGAATTGTGATTTGGAAGGTAGAACTTTTCTTCATAATTATGATTGGAAACAGGATGAAAGTGGTGATCTCCTAGCTAACATTATTGCAGGACCAGGTACGGTGGCCCAGTGGATTAATCTACAATATTATGCTTCAACGGTAGCACCACATTATTATGGTAGTGGAAATAAAGCAACTCAAACCGTTACAGCAGGTCTAGGTGTTATGCAGGGGAATGCAAGTGACTTGTTAGCCGGACTGCCTTGGCAATCCGTCATGCAATCAGATCACGAGACTTATCATTCTCCTCTTCGCTTGTTGATTGTCATACACGCACCTAGCCAATATGTAAAACGGTTATTAAAAAATGATTCAGCATTTCGAGAAAAGGTTAACAATGGATGGGTTAGGCTTGCTAGTGTTGATCCAGAAGGACGTTGGGCAAACTGGTAACTGTTAATATGAACTTATTAATTGATTTGTTACTCAATTAATAAGTTCATGAGGGTGTACGATATGTATTTAGATAAAAAAAGCTTTATTATTAACTGTTATTGAAAATGGATTAGAGCCTATCCTTCAACAAGTGACTAGCATTAAACTAGAAAATGTATTAACCAAAGCTATGGTACCTTAATTTCACATCCTTTTGGTGATATAATGAGTTCTGTGATCATTGCTATTTATCAGAAAAATGTTAAGGGGATTTTATTGTAGTTATTTGATTAATAAGTACGTTATTAAATGGGAGAATTTAATGAAAACAAATATAACTGATTTTGTTTATACCACAATAGAAGAAATGTGTAATTTTGATTATGAAAATTTAGAATGTATTAAAAAAGTAATTAGAAAAGCAATTGATGTTTATAATTTAAAATCTTTTGAAGAAGTTGAGGAAACTCAATCAGGTGCTATTAGGTTTTTATATTTACGCTCTATGATGGAAGAAAACCTTTTGTCCAAAATTGTAGAGGTCACTAGAAACAGTAAAACTGAATTGGATATTGAAGGTGTATATGAAGGACATGTTATTAGAGATTATTAATTGTAAATCTAAATGAATCTGTTTTGTATATCTAGCATGCATCTATGAAATTTTTCGAATTCAGGATTGATGATGGGCACTTAACGTTACAAGGATGAATATCTTCTCAGAAATTTAAAAAAGCATATGGAATAGACCAATTTTTTGTTCGATAGGAGATGTATAATATATGAAAATATCTAAAGGTTCATATGAAGCTGAGATAAGCAAGGCAATTACTCAATGGGAAAAGGACTTTCTTGGGCGTGGGTCTGTATCTGTTAAGACAGATATATTACGGGATATGATAATTGTTAATTTAAAAGGTATTTTAACACCCGCTGAATATACAGTTTGTGAAACAAACGAGGGAATATTAACTATAAAAAAAACTCGTTCGAAGTTAGTTGAATCAGGAGTAGAAGATCTTAAAGATATTATACTAACTACAACTGGAGAAAAAGTGAAAAGTTTTCATACTGATATAAGCTCTCGTACAGGTCAACGAGTGATGGTATTTGAATTATTTAATGATCTTGAGAAAAACATTTCAGTGTAAAAAATTAAAATGTTTTAATAAACGCTACTAATCAAAAAATGTCTGCGATAACTATTCAAGCCAGGTTGTCTCCTTTATTTTTGTCTTGACCGTATAATAGTAAGGGTTATTAACTGGATATTTGTGTTGATATTTGAATTAGATTGGGAAAAATGTACTTAAGCTAACGGGTAGTAATTAGGAATAAGCTTAAATAATTTTTAATCATGGGAGTTTTAGCTGAAGATCATAATTATCTCGAATTCAAACTTTCCGATAGGGCGCGATTCTTTAATAAGAATTTGCGTCTTTTTTGTGCTCTGGGAAACGGTCCCTTATCTAATTGAATTCTGAATACCAAGGTTGTGTCCATTATCTTTTGACACACTTGGAAAGTAATGTACCTTAATCTTTACCTTTCCATCAGTTCACCATTTAATTCCTGGAATAAATCTTTGTCACGTACGGAGTCATCGTAAGAAGCATCGTCCATGTAGCTGCGAAAATGAGTGTGGACATAACGGTTCCTTCCGTCTTTTTTTAGCACTTTGCATTCAATCAGTTTGTCCCGGTTATATAGAGAATAAAATGAAAAAGATTGGGTGTCCAGATGAATGTGGTTGAGTTCAATGTTTAATACATGTTCTTGATCAAGAGTAGCATCTTGATGGTGGCGTACGAGCTCAGAAAGTTCTAACACAGAAATCGCAGGGGTTTGAAAGTCCGCTAATTTGTCCGAAATTTTTTGGATGGCTTTTTGGAAAACATTCATATATAAAACTCCTTTTCACTTATAATATGTCGTTTTGTTAAAAATAAACCCCTAAAAAAAGCTTTTGGCTATGAGAGTTTAGAGGAAACCAACGTTTATGAGGGGATTGTTATCAAAAAAGAAATTATTCATTTCTTCCCCCTTGCTGGCCATTAAAACTTATTTTGTCTATTCTAACATAAGTAAGATTTACTGTTTGTTTAAATTTTATAAATGAGTAATTTTAAAAGATGTTGGTAAAATATATAAATTTTTTGTAAGAAGGGTTTATCAAAATAAAAAGAGAAGGTTATATATACTGTTTTATGATTAAAGCACTTAGTAAAGGGGAGGACAACGTGGAACGACATACTAGTAAAATAGACAAAAGAAATGGTATTGGGGAATTAAATAACATAAAGGTTAATGATGTCGATCAGTGGCTAATGATTCGAGGGGAGAACGTTGAGAACCCTGTTGTTTTATTTATACATGGCGGACCCGGTACGGCTCAAATAGGGTTTATAGCTCCATACCTTAAGGAACTTGAAAAGCATTATACTGTTGTCAATTGGGACCAAAGGGGATCAGGACTATCATACACACCCAATTTAAATACGGAGATAATGAATATACAACAATTTGTTGAAGATACTAGGTCCGTCATTCAATATCTCAAAAATACGTTTAAAAAAGAAAAAGTCTATCTTATAGGTCACTCGTGGGGAAGCTTATTAGGAATGAAAGTTATTCAGAAATATCCGAACCTAGTTGAAAGATATATTGGAGTAGGACAGGTCACTAACTGGTGGGAGATGGAGAAGGTTAGTTATCATTTTGTATTAAATAAGGCAAAAGAACAGAAGGTGGAAGAGGCCCTTAAAGAGCTTAGTGAAATTGGAGCACCTCCATATGACAATCCCCTTAAACACATTTCTATTCAAAGAAAATGGCTAGAAGTATTTGGTGGTTCCGTAAGAGGTATTGATTTAATCCCATTCTTACTTGATAGGATGGAAAAAGGTTTTGAGTACACAAAAGAAGATATTGAAAAGTGGAAAAAAGGAACGAGTTATTCATTTATGAACATGCATGAGGAACTTTTTAAAACAACGTTATCGGATGAAGTAAGAGATGTAAAGATGCCAATAGCATTTTTTGCAGGTAGATATGATTATAATACACCATCATCTCTGGTAGAAGAATATTATAGAAAATTAAATGCACCGTTAAAACAATTTATTTGGTTTGAAGACTCAGCTCATTTTCCCATACTAGAGGAACCAAAGGAGTTTACAAAACAAGTTCAGCAGTTTTTCAGGATCTAGCTTTGATGTTTCTTATAAGTCATGATTCCAACTTCAATATAGTTGGATAAATGAAATATAGGACTACAATAAAACAGGTGATATATCCCATGGAATATACCACCTGTTAATTTGGGGGTAGTGAAAATGAATTATCTTTCACTATTATATGTGTTTTTTGGAGTATATTTTTAATTGGTCAATAATCTCTCTTGCTTCTTCTTCCGTAATGAAAAATTTAACACCGTATTGATTTTGGTTATAGATCTCTTTTTTCCATGCGAT
>SDGW01001119.1_pt1 | contig 11203 bp, 9 predicted proteins | sample 2873831 | NCBI WGS metagenome assembly SDGW01 (sample SAMN08132700, study PRJNA421101) | hypersaline lake metagenome | isolation source: celular fraction 0.22 microns magnesium sulfate-rich crust from ephemeral... | place: Spain: Penahueca Lagoon, Toledo | collected 2011-07
GTGTGTTCTCCTGGAGGCGTCCTACGGTGACCAGTCCCATGAGACGGGCGACAGTTCTTCAGCTTCCTCTTTGAATCGGTCATAGAGCGTGAGCATCCCGGGGAAATCGATATATTCGACATCGGTCTGGGTGTGGCGCCCGTCCCTTTGTGCTGATATATCTAATGGCACCTCTATTGCGTAATTTGGTCGATTAGATCGAATCCATTCCTATACAGAATCCGATCTTCGAACCCTTGAGTAGCAAGCGCGGCAACAACCCCCTCACCGGCATCTGTGTCAGTGGTCACAATGCAAACGGATTGAGCGGTCCCATCGTCCAAGAGAGTGGCTGCCACAGCGCCCAGTGCGGTATCTGCCTTCTCAATTTGATCTTCATCTCTATTTGACGAGCGGGCGATATATGACCTGACATCATCCATTACTCGGGATACCGTGCTGTTCGCGTACTCGGGTTCATCGGCTACTCGAACCCAGCCAGCATCTCGTGCGCTGTTGATCGGTGTCTGCCCTGGTGTGCTGCGATCCGGCGCCCCACCAAGTTCTTCGTAGACACGCTGTGGAATGATGAACGTGAGGTCGTTCCGGTTGGCAAAGCGTTCGAGGGCGGTATATTTGTTGTTCTGCTGGCGCCCACAGGCAACAAAGAACCCCGTATCTGCGACCCACGCCACAGACTTCTCAAACGGGTCGAATGACTCACTCATACCGGTCCGTCAGTCCTCCGCTGACGGTGCCTGTTCACGGGCGTCCCGAATATCGTCGAAATATGGGTCAACGGGTTTCATATCCTGAACGACATCCCGGAGTGCATGCAATACGGCAATCGTGAAGGCGTATTGTAAATCGAGCTCGCGAGCGGCGACCCGTTCAGACATCCCACCATCGACATAAGGAATCGCATAGGTGACTGCCGCTGCAAGTTTCCCGAGTCCGTGTTTTTCGAGGAGAAGATCGAGGTCCTGGTCTTGAGGTGAGCGGCCAACAGCTTCGATGAGGGTTGGAGTGACGGTGTACTCGTCACCGTCGAGATCTGCAGTAAGCGTAATCGGGACGGCAGAATACGTATGGGTCTTCTGAGCCTCGTCTCGAGTAACTACGCCGAGATCAACGAGCGTCCCTATATCCGAATAGGCTGTCGTCCGAGGAATATCCAGCGTCGCAACGATATCGTCGACAGTGGCTTCGTCCTCGCGCAGGACGAACGTATAGAGACGGGCCAGCCGTGGTTCTTCCAGCAACTGTGCGATCGACATGAGACCGTTGATAGCCCGTTCCGGATCTCCCGCAGCTTTCGACATACAATTCATAATTCATGTATTGAGTAATAACTGTTGGGAGTCACTGAACAGAGGGCCGCCCATTGCTGATCGGTGAGCTGTTACTGATGACGGCGGATTTCATCGCGAACAAGGGTCCGAATTTCCTGCTCGGGGAGGCTTGTATCATTGGGGATATCCGGTTTCTCTAGCGGTTCGAGTTCTTGTGCGGCGGATTGGAGCCGCTCGTCTTCAGCTTCAGCGTAGAAATACAGGTCCCGGCGATCAATATAAAGAGCCCGCAAGGTGGACTCAGAGACGGGCGTTCCGTCAGCTGCCTCAGCGTAGGTGTCATGCGCAAACTCTCGAAGTTCGTTGAGCTGTCGTTGTGGGTCCTGGTCTGTTCGAGACACTGGCGTAGATGCCAATCTCGGGCATACTTTCTGCGGCCTCGAGGGAGTGTATAAGTTATCCACCTTTTAGCGGGTCCGCAGGAAGGCCTTCCTTTCTGCGAACCACTTGGGTTGAGCCACCACTAGGTTCAGAAAAAACACCGCTGTCTCAGAGACACTCGAAAACATTCCCTCCCAGATTCGGCCCGTCGTGTTACTACAGACCGTCCCACTGCTATTATTATGTACTGAGGTAATGCTTGGTGTATGGCTGAAAACGACCAGGCTACGCTCCCTGGTATGGAACCGGATTTACTCACACTCCCTGTTCTCGAAAAACATCTGTGGGCGGCCGCGGACAAGCTCCGTGGGAGCATCGACTCGGCGGACTACAAAAACTATATTTTCGGGTTGCTGTTCCTCAAGCGGGCCAATGATCGCTTCGAGGAGGAGACCGAGGAAGTCGCCGAGGAGCTCGGAATCCCGGTCGAGACAGCCAGAGATGATCGAGACCTCCACGAGGAGTTCTGGATCCCAGAGCGTGCTCGATGGGACCACATCAAGGCGCAAGAGACCGATGTTGGCGCGGCGCTGAACAAAGCACTCGCGGCGGTCGAAGACGAGAACGACCCTATCGCCGACCGCGTGCTCACCACCGTCGATTTCAACGACAAAGAGCGGTTGCCCGACTCACTGCTTTCCGATCTCGTCTCGCACTTCTCCAAGCACCGCTATCGGAACGAGGATCTCGAAGACCCCGACATCTTCGGGCGAGCCTATGAATATCTCATCCGCGAGTTCGCCGACGATGCCGGAAAGAAAGGCGGCGAGTTCTACACGCCACGTGAGGTCGTCCGTCTCATAGTCAAGTGCGTGAATCCGGAACCAGGACATCGTGTGTATGATCCCTGCTGTGGGTCTGGTGGGATGCTCATCTACTCCGCTGAGCACATCCGCGAGTCGGGCGGCGACATGACGGACATCTCGCTATACGGCCAGGAGAAGAACCTGAATACGTGGGCTATCGGCCAAATGAACGTCCTCCTTCACGAGCTCTACGACGCCAAGATCGAGAAAGGTGACACCATCACCGACCCGAAGCGTGTCACCAAGCACGAGGAGCTGGAGGTGTTCGACCGCGTCATCGCGAACCCGATGTGGAACCAGAAGGAGTGGAACAAGGACTGGGTACAAGACAACGAGCCGTACAACCGCTTCCCGTACGGACTCCCGCCGTCGAACCGTGGCGACTGGGCGTGGATTCAGCTCATGATCGCCTCACTCAACGAGACCGGGAAGGCGGGCGTCGTGATGGACAACGGCGTACTGTTCCGCTCACGCTCGGAGAAGAAGATCCGCAAGCCGATTCTGGAGGACGACCTCGTCGAGGCCGTGATCGCCCTACCAGAGAATCTGTTCTACAACACCTCGTCGCCGGGCTGTATCCTCATCCTGAACAAGCAGAAGGCTGAGGAGCGCGAGGGAAAGGTTCAGTTCATCTACGCTGAGGATCAGGCGCTTCGGGAATCGAAAGTGCAGGTGTTCGAGGAACTCTCGAATCAAAACCAACTGACCGACGAGGCTGTTGAGTATCTCGCTGAGACGTTCCTGACGGGTCGCGAGGAGGACCACCACAGCCGACTAGTCGATTTGGAGGAGATTGAGGAGAACGACTGGAACCTGAACGTCTCCCGCTACGTCGACACAACCGAGCCAGAGGAGCCAATCGATGTGAGCGCGAAGTTGGAGGAGTTGGACAGGCTGGCCGAAGAACGCCGGAAGACCGACGAGGAACTACAGGAGTATATGGAGGGGTTGAATTATCGATGAGCGATCTGAAGGCAAATGCGAAGAAGACCGTGAGGGTCGGAGCTCGAGATATTAGTATCCCCGACGATTGGGAAGTGGTTAATCTAAAAGGATTGATAGAAACTTCTGGGAGTGGTGAATGGGGTGAAGAAGTCGAAACAGACACCAACAACAAAGAGGCATCAGTTCTACGATCGGGAGATATTACCTTAGATGGTAAGCTGTTGACCGAAGATATTGCAACCCGTTATTTGTCTGATGAAGACTACAAACAACACGCTATTGAGCCGTTTGATATCGTGATTGTAAGTTCTAGTGGAAGTGAGCGACACATCGGAAAGAAGTGGCTCGCTCCTGAAACAATAGACCAGAATAAATACCACTTCACAAACTTTCTTTACCGTATTCGATTAGATGAATCTAAATGCCATCCAAAATTCATTTACTACTTTTTATGCTCTGATTATGAGACAGCATTCATACAATCTATCAGTCCTACTTCTACTGGATTACAGAATCTCGATACAGGCTCATATGAAGATTTGACTATACCCTTCCCACCGCTCTCCGAACAACACCGCATAGCGGACATTCTCTCGACGGTTGACAAGCAGATCCAGCAGACGGAAGATATGGTTAAAATCTCTGTACAAATAAAACAAGGACTGATGCAGGAATTGTTACAGAGGGGTATTTCGCATAATACGTATCAAGCAATGCAACTTGGTCCAATCTCTATTGAGATTCCAAGTAGTTGGGATATCACAACACTCGGTGATGTTACATCGTTGGTCCACCGGTACCCTAACTATTATAATATTGATTATCAATCTGAAGGTGTTCCAGAAGTGAGAGTCGCGATGTTGAATGAGGAGGGACAAATAGAGATGGACCCTCAGGAGTTACGTTATATTTCACAGGAAACCTCGGACGAGTACCCCAAAACCGTCTTAGAAACAGGTGATTCAGTGGTCGTTGTTAGAGGGCGGAGTCTGGATAAAGTAGGATATGTAACTGATGAAGTTGCGGGAGCAAATATGAATCCGAACCTGATGCGGGTTTCCCCAAACAAAACTATCAATAGTAAATTCATGAACTACCTACTGCTCAGTGAGATTGGACAGAAGCAATTAAATCTGTATTCGTCTGGTGGTAACATCAACACGTTAAAAAAGTCTGATGTGACGAGGATTCATTTGCCTCTACCCCCTCTTGAAGAGCAGAGTGAAATTGTTGATAGGATCGGTTGTGCAGAACGTAAAGTAAAGCACGAAAGAACAACGCTGAGAGATCTTCAAGAACTCAAACGCGGTCTCATGCAGGACCTACTCACGGGCAAAGTCCGCGTTGACCCCGATGCCTGACCATGCCAGACGAGTACGCCGAGTCCGAACGCCCTGCCATCGACGCACTCCAGCAACTCGGCTGGGAAATCGTCGACCAGCAACAGACGACATGGCACGATCCCCGTGAAACCGAATCCTCGGCCGTACTCAAGCCCCGACTACGCAACGCAGTCAATCGCCTGAATCCCTGGCTCAACGAGAATAATCTGAACAAAGCAGTCCGCGAGATAACAAAGGTTGCTGGGACGAACACGATGGACGAGAACGAGCAGATCCATGAAAAGCTCGTTCGCCACATCTCAGTCGAGCAAGACCGCGGCCACGGCAATCAACACCAGACCGTCCAGTATATCGACTACGAGAATCCCGAGAACAACGATTTCTTCGCGTTGAACCAGTTCCGGGTTGCGGGACCGGTCGAGGTCGTTAAACCCGACATTGTGCTGTTCGTCAACGGCATCCCGCTGGGCGTTGTCGAGTGTAAAAGCCCACAGATCCCAAAGCCGCGTTCAGAGGCGCTCGACCAACTCACCCGCTATCAGAACGAACGCGACGGTGAGTCAGAGGGTGCCGAGGAGCTGTTCCGGTACAATCAGTTTTCGGTTGCCGCTTGGATGGAGGGCGCGGTTATGGGCACGTACGGAACGCCGAAGGACCAGTACAAGCCCTGGCGTGACGCCTACCCGCTGGAAGACGACGAACTCATCGAGCTGTTTGACCTGGACGGCTATCTCCCGGACCAATACCGGATGCTGTATGCGCTGTTCGAGCCCTCGCGTCTGCTTGATCAGCTACGCCACTACACGGTGTTCGAGAACCGACAGAGCGGTGCAATCAAGATGGTCGCCCGCTACCAGCAGTACCGGGCGGTGCGGAAGGCGCTTGAACGGATCGACAAACGCGGCCGCCACGAGGCACAGGGCGGTGTCGTCTGGCATACCCAGGGCTCGGGGAAGTCGCTCACGATGCTCTTCCTCGCGCTGAAGTTGCGCCGGAAGGAGGACGACCCGACACTCCTGCTGGTCACGGATCGGCGGGCGCTCAACGATCAGATTCACGCGACGTTCGAACGTTGTGGGTTCCCGAACCCGAAGAAAGCCGAGAGCATCGAGGATCTCCGCGACCGACTCAGCTACGACGCCGGCGAGACAATCACGACGCTGATCCACAAGTTCCAGACCACGGATGACGAAGAGGACTTCCCGGTGCTCTCTCGCAACGAGAACGTCTACGTGATGGCCGACGAGGCCCACCGGACGCAGGACAAGGAACTCGCGAACAACATGCGGACGGCACTCCCGAACGCCTTCTACGTCGGGTTCACCGGGACGCCCATCGAGAAGGACGAACGCAATACCCGCCGGACGTTCGGGAACTACATCGACACGTACACCATCGACCAGTCGCTGGAGGATGGCGCGACCGTCGAGATTCTGTATCAGGGTCGTCTCGCAGACATCCACCTCGAAGGCGAGACGCTTGACCGGCTGTTCGACCGGATCTTCTCGGACAAGACGGACGAGGAAAAGGCGGAGATCCAAAAGCGGTACGCTCGCACGCAGGACCTCGCTGAAGCCCAGCCACGCATAGACCGGGTCGCACTGGACATCATCGAGCACTTCGAAAACGACGTGCCCGACCCGTTCAAGGGCATGGTCGTCACCACGAGCAAGGAGGCCGCGATCCGATACAAAGAGACTCTCGACAGCCTGAATGGACCGGAGTCGCGGGTTATAGTCTCCGAGGGCCACAACGACCCTGAGCACATCAAGAAGTGGACGCCGAGCGATTCGCAAAAGAGTCAGTACAAGGAGCCGTTCGTTGACCCGAACGGCGAGGTTGAGCTGCTCATCGTTTGTGACATGCTCTTGACCGGCTTCGACGCGCCAGTAGCTCAGGTAATGTATCTTGACAAACCACTGCGGGAGCACAGTCTACTCCAGGCGATCGCTCGCGTGAACAGACCGTTCGAGGAGAAGACCCACGGGCTCATTATCGACTACTACGGTGTCTCCGACGAGCTGAAGGAGGCACTCGCGATGTTCAGCTCGAAGGATGTCGATCGGGCGATGGTGCCTGTTGAGGACAAACAACCAGATCTTGAGGCAGCCCACAGCAAAGTGGTCTCGTTCTTCGATGATCTCGACGAGGTCGAGCAGTGTGTTCAATCGCTTGAGCCGGACGACCGTCGGATCGAGTTCAAGAACGCCTTCAAACGCTTCTCGAAGCTTATGGACGTCGTCCTTCCGGATCCGATGGCGAACCCCTATCTGGCGGATCTTGAGCGACTCAGCACGATCTACGGGAAAGCGAAGGAGCGGTACCGTGACGAGACGATGAACCTTGAAGGGGCTGGGGCAAAGGTTCGCAAGCTGATTCAGGACCACATCACGTCACGGGGTATCGAGGTGCTGAACGACGAACCCGTCTCGATCATGGACGAGGTGGAGTACGACGCGAAACTTGAAGGCTTAGAAAGCGACGAAGCCCGGGCGAGTGAGATGCAGAACGCGATTAAACACGAGATCAACGTCCGGTTTGACGAAGACCCGGTGCAGTACGGCTCCCTCAGGGATCGGCTCGAAGAACTCATCGAAAAGTACCGTGAGGGACGGTACAGCGAACGCGAGACTATTGAGGAGCTTCGGGCACTGATGGATGAGATTCGCTCTCGCGATAAGCAAGCGCGGAACAAAGGGCTCCGTGACGAGACAGATCTTTCGTTCTACCACGCTATTGAGGACGTGCTGAGCGAGCACGAGGCTGACGAGGAAGACCTCATCGAGCTCACGGCTAACCTGGTTGGAACCGTTGAAGAGTTCGTGACGAAGGTCGAATGGAAGGAGAAGACACAGTTACAGAATCGGATGCGGAAGGAAGTGACGGGGGAGTTGTATCGGTCCGAGATCGACATCTCGGGTGACGAGCGCCGGGAGCTGACTAACCGCGTCATCGAACTCGCACGGAATCATTACCAATGAGTGAACGCCTACAGCGCCGATATCATATCGGGCAGACGGTCGTTCCCTATACCATCGATTGGTCGGAAAACCGGGAGACGATGGAACTCTCCATCGACAAGTCTCTGGATCTGACTGTTAGGGCCCCCATGACTGCGACGACAGAGGAGGTGGAGGAGGTACTTGATTCTCGCCAAGAGTGGCTCCTTGAGAAGCTCTACGGGCTGAAAGAGCAGGAAGGGCCACCGTATCCGAAGGAGTACATGACCGGTGAGAAACTCCAATACCGGGGACGACAATACCCGTTGGAGGTCGTCGAGGCGGATGTCCCCGAACCGACGTTGTCGTTTGACGAGCAGACGTTCACTCTTTGTGTCCACCGTTTCGACGGAGACACGGATGACGTGAGCGTTCGTCGAAAGCACCAAGCAGTGGTTGACTGGTTCATCAAGCGTGCGGAGGAGGAACTCCCGACCCGAGTATCACGATTCGACTCACGATTGGGGCTCGACGACGTGCCCGTATGGGTCGGAGAGATCGACGGACGGTGGGGTGAGTACGACGACGGAGCGGTTCGTCTCAATTGGCGGTTGATCTTGGCCCCTGTTCGAATCCAAGATTACGTCATCGTTCACGAATTAGCCCACTCAGTGCATGGAGAACACTCCGATGCGTTCTGGAATACGGTTGGTGCGCTTATTCCCGAATACGAGGATCGCCGTGAATGGCTCAGAGTGAACGGGAACTCTCTGGCTATCTGATCTGTTCAGCAACGAAGTGGCTGTCTCTGGTCGTTATTATTTCATCAATCAGCATACAGCTCGTACTGAAGCTCGCGAACCAGTCTTGTCTGAGCTCTGTTAAAACGGTCCGTGCAAGATGCAGCGCGCTTATCTATCAAAATTAGCATATCGTAGGAGGGTTCTCAGGAACACTCCAAACTCGACTCTCCAAACCTGCGACGATTAGTCAGGCGAAGTCTCCGAGGTTTGTATCCCGGTCAAACTCTCTCCGCGTTTTATCATACGCACGCTGGCCGACTTCGACATCCGCGATGTTCTCCTTGTACTTCGGCTTCACCTCTTTTTCCGCGTGGTCCGGGCCGCGGGTACCGGAGTACATAACCCGGAGATCAGAGTCATCCGATTTCAGATCATCGTCGTCCTCGGAGAACACGCCCGTCTTCAACGCCATATCAATAATTCGCTCTGCTTCAGCCTCCACCACCTGCTGCCGCCTTTCACCGGTACAGCGGACCTGCAGCCGTTCGTCGAACAGATCAACGAAGGTCTCTATTAAGAACTCGGACTTCTCCTCGTGGTCGAACAGGAACTTTTCCTTAACAATCCGATGCACTAGATCTTCCAACGGAAACACCGGGTGTGTGTCTACGGCGTACTTCAGCAGGTCTTCCCTCCGCATATAATCCAGCCGATCCTCTAACGGTTTCTGCAGCTTTGAATGGATGAACGGTCCTGCCTCATGTGCCATCCATTTTTCCTCAACGTCCGCTACCCAGACCGCGTACGAGTCCGCTGCACAATTCCGGTCTAGAACCGAGTAGTCCATCGACACCGCGTCATCGGCTCGGGTCAACGTGGTGTACTGAATGGTGATATCACCATTCTCAACCTCCAGCTGCGATTTCAGTAGATCCCGGTTCTTCGGAGAGTCGAACACCTGCTTCACCTTGTTCACGTTCTCCACCCATTCATTCTGGGCCTCTCCGCCGATCTCGCAGCAGATAACGCAGACGTAGGCGCCGTTGTACTCCGGTTTGATCAGAAGAGCGTCGGCTGGAGTCCTTCTGACGGAGCACAGCGGATCCGTACCAACGAACTTGAACCCACTCAGGTCGCATCCCGACCCGCCGCGTGGATGGAACCCTGCCGTCACAGCCTGCATCAATTTCAGGTGCTCCTCCTCTTCATCAAATGACGTTGATAGCTTTCGGTCAAGCGCGTCCCGATCGAACTCGTCTAGGTTCTCCTCAAACTCGTCCTCGAACCGGTCCTGATTCCAGTCGGTCAGATCATCGAAGAACCCGTCATGGTCGAAAGTTTGCGGGTCCTCCAGGTCTTTCATGCTACTTCGATAGCATCAGGATTCGGCTCGATATGATCGTCCACGAAATTGTAGATGCGGATAGACTGGTCGATACCTGTCGCTTCCCGCGGGAACACGCGGATTTGCGTATCTTTCGTTCTGATCGCTGTCTTTCCGTAGTTGTTCTTGTCCATCAGTTCCGCGTCGAACCCGCGGATGTCGAGGTACGGGTCGAAGTGGATGACACTGAACTCGAGGTTACTCTCCGCGACGTTGCCCTCGAAGTGGCGGATGTCAGACTTGGCTGGCCGATCGTCCAGCCGGATGGCCCATGGCTTGCTGTAGGGCATCGAAAATTCCTGCAGTGACTCGGAACCATTCTCTTCGTAGAACGACGTGTTTATTTTCTGCTTGATGAACCGGAGGCGTTCCGTGGACTGCGTGATCAATTCGGCGATCTGTTCGACACCGCCGTCGATAGAGGTGAACACGCCGTCTTGCGTGATTTGGAACTTGAACCGACCGGGATCCTCGAATTGGATATTGGTGGGAAGCACGCCGTACCGGCTTTTGAGATGGCGGTACACCTCCAAGCCGTCGTCTGCCCAGTACCGGATGGTTCGGTCGTACTCTGGCCGTTTCTTTGCAGGAATGTCGGTGTGCTTGGAGCGTTTCGCGGTGAACTGCGGGATGATCAACTCGTTGTGGTCACGCACCATTTGCTCCCGTAATCGTTCCATCTCCCGTTTCCCGACCCACATCCGGCTCATCTCCTTGTCCTTCCGCAGGTATTCGACTAGTGTGTCGGGGATCTCGTCGGTCTTGTTGGCTGCAGCGAAAAACAGAGGGAACTCCTGATCCTGCAGGTGGACGTAGTACGGGACGTCTTCGTCGGATGCTCCGAGTAGGAGCAGGTCCTCGTTTTCCTCAATGATGTCGAAGTGGTGGCTTAACGATTCGACGAAATTGGAGCGGTCGTGGTCGCAGATGGATCCAATGATACTCAGGTCGTTGTCGAGTTCGTTGAGGTCAGCGTCCTCTTTTATGTAGGAAACGAAGTCGTCCCTCGAGGAGAAGCCGCGGTCGATCGCGTCGAGGAAGTCCACTTCGTTGTCAGTCATATATAACCCCGTGAGACGCCGTGTATCCTGAAAGTTATATTCGTGGGACAAAAAATATTTGTTTCGGTGATATGATGGTTCCTCATCGATTTTCGACCGTTTAGCGCGTCACTGGGCATCGTTCAACAATTCCACTAGGTCGGTACGCTTGCTCTCTAAGCCAGGAAGGGTGTCACGAAGTTCCTTCTGGTCGGCTGCGACTGCCCCCTCATCCGATCGGATAGCTTGAATGATGGCCTTCTGCGTGAGCAAGTTGGAGTAGTACTCTAC
>SDGW01001120.1_pt1 | contig 11201 bp, 10 predicted proteins | sample 2873831 | NCBI WGS metagenome assembly SDGW01 (sample SAMN08132700, study PRJNA421101) | hypersaline lake metagenome | isolation source: celular fraction 0.22 microns magnesium sulfate-rich crust from ephemeral... | place: Spain: Penahueca Lagoon, Toledo | collected 2011-07
ACCAGACCGTATTAGAGCAGGCTAAGACAGCCACTGAGCAGGTGAGTCGCGTTGCGTTCCCAGCGTTCTCGCTGGACCGTGGCGAGGGCTGTGAGATCCACGAGAACGCCTACTGGGATTTACAGACGTATCTGGGCTTCGCGAGCGGCTGGCTGCGAACGAAGGAGCTCGTAGTTTCATCCACGAGTCAACGCGGGAGCGGACACCACTCGGGCACGCTCATCGCGATCACATTCGCGCCCTCTCTATCGAGCAGATTCGAGAGATGTATCGACAGGCTCACCGACAGCTCATCGACGAGGTCGCAGAGACGGAGGAGTTCTTCCGAGCTGGTATCGTCGCCATCGACATCACCGAGTCCGACCCGTTCACCGGTGACCGCGCCGGGCACGAAGATGAGATTATCGGGACGAAGGAGAAAACCAACGAGTATGCCTACCAGTGGGCGACGGTCCAGCTGGTCGGTAACGCTGTTCCAATCGTGTTAGACGCGCGGCCGGTACGCAAAGGCGATACGCGCAAGGAGATCGTCGAGGACCTCTTGGATTCGGCAGAGGGGGCTGTTCACGTCGATAACGTACTGATGGATAGAGAGTTCGACAGCCAGCACATCCTGGAGATGCTCAGCTAGCGCGGGCTGTCCTACGTCGTCCCAAAGCGGATGCAGACCAGCGAGAAAGCACAGGCGAAACGACTTCTACAGCGCGACAAGGATCGGGATGAGACCGATCGGAAGTTGCATCTCGGCGACAACGAGTGGCACTCGACGACGTTGATCTACCGGCGGAAAGAGAACTCCGAACACACCGATCATCGGCAGTACTCGGTGTTCATGACGAATCGGAAGAGTGGCCTTCTCACGGAGTATGGCTATCGGTGGGAGATCGAGAGCGGCTACAAATCGATCAAACGGTTCATGGCCGCCACAACGTCGAAGCACTTCGGCCTCCGATTCTTCTACTTTGCGTTCGCCTGTCTCCTGTACTCGATCTGGCGGGCTGTGGACCTGCTGGTACAGGTGCAGTTGACCGGTGAATACGAGCACTCGCCCGTTGTGACAGCCGATAATACGCTAACCCTGTTGAAGAAGGAAACCGGACTCGGATAGTAGCGGTACTCACCCATGGTAGCCCGACTCTGAGTGGCGACACTATCTAGAGTCTCAGAAATCCTCTAAATTAGTCGTTTGGAGAACAAGAACGGCCGTTCAAAAAGCGATCTGACGACAATTTCGCTCTCCGATTCGGCCGAAACCACGCATTACAGACCTGATATACCCGCTGTAGTCTCAACTTCGGGTGTTGTGGCTGGTGCGTCAACGAGGGCTACCTTGAGGCACATTATGCCAAGCGGGCGAGCGCGATGGCGCCACTCCACGAAGACGATGGCCGCAAACCCGGTGACCAGCAGGCTTGGACGTCCAAGCAGTGCCACGCCCTTACCCGGCACGTCGATGAGCGAGCCCGCAACGCCATCGAGACGTACACGACACTCCCGGAGGAGACTAACTCGCTCGACAAGCAGCGCGCGCGGTACACGGCGCTGAAGGCGGCTCGTGACCGTGCCCTCGTGTTCGTCCTTGCATATACAGCTGTCCGGGTTGGCGAACTACTCCGGGATCCAAACGACCCGCGTCGGCGTGGCGTGCGCTGGGAGGAAATATCTCTTGAGGATGGGAGTATGGATGTCTACCGGAAGAAACAGCAGTGGGATGCTGCGAGTCTTCCTGACCCGGTGATTTCGCCGCTTCGGAGCTACCGAAAGTTGATGGACCCTCCGTCTGGCCGCTGGCCGGTATTCCCGACGTTCGACCAGCGGACGCTCGCGATGCTCGTGCAGGACGAGCTAACCGAACGAGGGGAACACCCGGACACAATCGACGAACGACGTGACGAGTACGCTCGTGACCTCTTGCTGGCGCTTGAGGCGGATGTTCGGCCGCCGTCGATCACCACGGATGGCGCACGATCGATTCTCCAACGACTCTCGGATGCAGCAGAGATTGACATCGACCATCCCAAACACGACTATCTCGCTCCCCACGGCGGTCGACGCGGGATGGGTGAGGTCCTCGTCAGAGCATTCGGGTATACGGTCGCAGCTCGCTATCTCGATAACTCTGAAGAGATGGTTCGAGAGCGGTATTCGCATATTGAGGCTGGTGAATTAGGCGATGTCGCTACAGAAGCGCTCAACCAGATAGATTCTATGTAAAAGTGAGGGGTGCCTTCAGTCGTCAGCTTCCACGGGGGGATCGACTTGGCTTCTGGTTTCCATCCTCAGGCCAGGTCCATGTCGGGCCCATAACGCGAGCAGACTCGGGAGCACGAACACGGCCACGACGAAGGACGTGATCATCGCGAGTACGACCAGCTTCCCGAAATTCCCGAACTGCGGGTTCGGGTGCAGGAGGAGTGCACTGAACGCCCCGGCAGAGGTGAGCGTGCTTCCCAGCAGTGCACCACCCGTGCCGGTCGTGGCCTCGACGAGCGCCTTGTGGACTGAGCGACCGCGCTCGCGCTCCTGAACGAAGCGGTCGCTGACGTGGATGTTGTAGTCGATGCCGACGCCGATGACGAGACTCAGGAGCAGGGCCGTCAACAGCGTCAGCGGGACGCCGAACATCCACATGCCGCCGATGACTAGCGCCGACACCAGAACGATCGGGAGGGCCGTGACCGCGCCGAGCGAGGCACTACCGGTGACTAGCCGGTACACGATAATCAGCAGGACACTCACCGCCACGAGTGCGATGACCAGCGTCTCCAGGATGTTGTCGGCGGTCCGAGAGAGTTGGATTTGCTGGAGGACGCCATTCCCGACAGCGGTAGTCGAGATGGAGTCGCGTCCATTCCCCGCAGCGGCGATCGACCGCATCCCCTCGGCTCGGTCGGAGATAGAGGCATCGGACTGGACCGGAACGACAACGCGGAGCGAGCGGTACTCGCCGCCCTTGCGGTCGATGACCTGGCTGGACCGGTCCGGGGAGACCGCGTACAGGGCGTCGTATACCGCCTTGACGTTCTGATCTGGAAGGCCATCGCCGTCGGTGTCGGCCGCGCGGAGTTTCTTCGCGAACGCCTGATTTTCCTCGGCGACTGTCTCCATCACCGTCAGCGGCGAGTCCACAGGCACGGTATCGCCCCGCTGGAAGACGATATCGCTCTCATCGGCGGCGCCGTGGATGGCCTGCAGTCGTTCGATTGCGGTTGGGTCGGTCACGTCTCCTTCGACGAGCACGCTGGATCGACTCCGCTGGTCTTCGCTCGCGGCCCGGTAGTGGACGGTGACGTAGCTCTGGTGTTTCGACTCTTCAGAGACCTCCCAGCCCATCGGTCCGGGCAGGTCCTGCTTCCAGTCGGCGATCTCTCCCTGTTGCTGCTGCAAGGACTGCCTGTCGAGGTCGGTCCAGGCGACCGCACCTGCCGACCCAACGACGAGTGCGAGAACAATGACGACTGGAGCACCGCGTCGGGCCAGCGATGCGCCGCTTTTCAGCACGGGCTGGAGTAGCCCGGTCTTGCCCAAGGGTTGCTTGCGCCGGTCGAACCCGACCCGCTCCAAGAGTCGGTCTATCGTCACCTTGAGTGAGGGCACCAGCGTCAGCGAGACCACGAACGTAGAGATGACACCGAGCGTAATGGCAAAGGCCAGTTGCCGGATGACGACGAGTTCGCTGGTCGCGTTAGATAGGAACCCGATTATAGCGGTCAGGGTCACCAGACCGAGTGCGACCGTCACTGACGAGAGTCCGCGGGTCATCGGCTCTCGGATCCCCTCGTTCTCGCCTTGCTGTTCGCGGTAGCGCATGAACACGTGCAGGCCGTAGTCGACGCTCAGTCCGACGATAAGCACTGGACCGATGATGATCGAGACGCCAGCAGGAATCTGGAGCCAGCCGAGGATGCCGAACATCCAGAGCACCGAGAGAACGACGCCCGTGAACCCGACAACAACGTCGATGACGTCACGGTACGAGAACGCCAACACCGCGAGGATAATCAAGAGAGCGGCTGGCACGATGAGTTCCATCGTGTTGAGAAGGTACTTCGACTGCCGCTCGTCGCTGGCGTGCTCACCTCTGGTGAAGTATTCAGGATTCTGACGGTCGTTCGCGGTTTCATAGAGGACAGTGGTCGCCGCCGATCGGGCGTCGTTATCGGAGAACTGGAACACTATCCGGTGGCTCTCTGCGGTCGCTGTCCCAGGGTCGTAGCTTTCCGGGAGCAGGCGGAGGGCTAATGAGTCTCGACTGAACGTCTGTCGGACGAGACGCCGGACATCGGACTTGCTTGCGCGTTTGAGCGCGGTGATCTGCTGGTCTAACGTCGGGTCGGGGGTGTCCGCAACGCGTGTGGCCACGAGGTTGGCGACGCCGACGACCTTTTGATCACCGAGTGCGGCCGCAACTGATTCGTTCTCGCGGACCGTCCGCTGGTAGCGCAGTGAGTCCAACAACGCGGTCTTCGAGAGTGCATTGCCCTCTGAGCGTACGTAGACGACAGCTGGCTTACTCTCTGATCCGCTCGATTCGCTCCCGTTTCCGAAGTTATCCTGTATATACTCCATCTTCTGGGCGACTTCGCTGTCGTCGGCGGCCGGTGGACCTCCCTCGCCAAGTTCCAGTTGCGCCGTTCCTGCGGCGACTCCAGCCGTTACTAGGAGCATGACAACGATCACGAGCAGGTTGTGCTGGGTGACGGCCTCGAAGATCGTCTGGAGTGCGCCTCTCATCTGATAGTCCTCGAGAGATGACGGCGTAGCGCTTCACTAACTTCGTCACGCTCATGATGTACCCAGTGCGACGCGTCAGGAAACATCTGTAGCTGACCCTCTTCACAGTAGCCGATGCTTTTTTCCGCCATCGAGGGCAGAAGTGCTATGTCATTCTCTCCCCAACAAATCAGCGTTGACTGGGTAACGGTATCGCGTGGTGGACCGTCCGACCGACGGAATCCACGATACCAGTTAATTCTCGGTGTAATTCCAGTGTGGCGCCAGGCCGTCTTATAGCAGGCAATCGTTTCTTCGTTGAACGTTCCAGGGTTGGACGTTATTTCGAGAGAATCTATCAGGTTGGCCATATCGTTCCGAGCTAACACCCATTCGGGGAGCTTCGGTACCTGATAGAACCAGACGTACCAGCTTCGTGCGATCTGCTGGAGACTGGATCGTAACGTATCACGATATACTGTCGGATGTGGGACGTTGAATATCCCGAGTCGATCGACCAGAGAGGGGTGACGGAGTGCAACGTTCCAAGCGACGAACCCACCGAAGTCATGCCCGATGACGTGAGCCGATTCCCGTCCCTCACTGTGGATTAATTCGCGCACGTCAGCTACTAGTTCCGATTGTCGATAGGCATCGATCCCGTCGGGTGCTTCGCTCAGATTACAGCCCCGCTGGTCAGGGACGACTACACGGAAGTCGGCATCGGCGAGCGAACGGATCTGATCGCGCCAGCCGTACCAGAAATCGGGATGTCCGTGCAGGAGGACGACCAGTGGCGCGTCGGGGTCGCCAGCGGCGACGACGTGTAATTGCACGCCGTTAATGTCTCGAAAGGTAGATTCGACATCGTAATCGGTGAGTAACGATGCATCAGTATTTGTGACCGTATCTCCAGTCGAGGGTGGTTTCGTGACCGACATCGTGTATGGAAATACGCGACGAGGCTGAATACGATGACTGCCGCACCGATGTGGTTCTTTTTAAATCCTTGAACTCCAAATTGGGGTGTGTTTGGAGTGTTCCCGTCGTGGGCACGGTCGGTGAGTGTGGCGGGAGTCAGTGGACGAGTTCAGTGAACACACGTTCTTCGGCTTTCCGAAGATGCTCACCGACCGTTCCTGGAGAGATACCAATAACCTCGCTGATATCTTCAAGAGACGCTTGGCGAGGCTCACTATAGTACCCTAGATCAACTGCTACCTCAAGCACTTCTTCTTGCCTCGATGTAATCATCCTGTTGAACGATGATTTGTCGGCTTTATAATTACCCGTCTCGAGAATATCAAAGGTAAATCCCTCCATTTCATCAGCATATTCATATAGTTTTCTGAATGTTTCATCAGAACCTAAGTATGTGAGTTTAAGATTATTATCTGAAGTGAAATGAATCGGAGTCTCGATTACCAGAAGTGATTCCCGTTGTAGTTCGAGGGATCGGCGAACCTCTTCTGTCGGTTCAAATTGACTCACAGCCATCCACCGGTCATCTCCAGCGGCAAGAAAACTGATGACATGCGGGGACTCATCCATGATTTGTTTGTATCGTTCCTTACTGCCACTCGCCTCGGCAAATAGGAGGACAGTATCATCGTCAAGCAGCTCGATATGATGAATAGCCCTCCGCGTGATGGACGGGTCGTCTGTCAGTTTCTTCCCGAGTGGATGGAATGTCTCCCCTCCATCTGGTTTGACTAACACTGTGAGATATCGCATATAAAGGCTAGGAGTGCACGGAAGTAAACAACTACGGTTTATAGAGATGCGAGGAGAATACCTGCGGCTTGAGCCGCAGGATGAATCCGACAACAGCGAATCAAGCCACGTTCGACTACCAAACCGAGATTTCAACCCGTACCTTGAATTGGCAGACGATCTATACAGAAAGCAGGAATCGGTCGGGAACGGAGCGATTCCCACCAATCCTACGATGGTGGGCCTGCCCCGCCCCAAGCAACCAAGCAGTAATCGGAACCAGTCAACGACCGCCCGATTCTCACAGAGTCGGTGTGGAGTTGACTGCTGTACGCCCGAGGACAGTAACTCCGAGTCCGTTGAAGCCTATTCGATCCTCGCCGGGCGAAAACAACCACGAGAGTCGAACACGGCACGAGGATAGGAGTACCGGGGGCTTGGCACTCCCAGCAATCCCACCCGCATAGACCATGAGCATCCCTCTCGGATTCGCACCGGCTGGATGCTCGGTGAGACTGCGAACCTGAAAACTCCAACGCTCAGGATTCCTCCGCGTTTACGCGGAGGAGGATGTCAATCTCATAAACGGCACCACGAATGAGGCAGCGTACTTACTGAGATATACCGGAAACTGATACCCTGTGGACGATGCAACGGCAGAACTTAACCACCGACCAGCTCGTGACCGATGTGGTCACAGCCCTCCCCAACGACGCCATCGTCAGCCGTAATTCACACAAGAATGCTCCCGCATTCGTGATTCGAGCTGACCAAGTCCAGAGGGTTCTTTCGACACTTCGCTCCGAAGCAGGACTCGATCACTGCTCGTGTGTGACTGCCCAGGAGTACGACGACCACTTCGAGACGGTCTATCACCTCACCAGCTACGACGACCGGACGCGCGAGTTGTCCGTTGTCGTCCCGACGACCAAGGACAATCCGGTCAGCGAGTCGGCTGCCCCGGTTTACCGGACGGCCGAGTGGCACGAACGGGAGGCTTACGACCTCGTGGGCATCGAATACGAGGACCATCCGGACCTCCGACGCATTCTGCTTCCGGAGACGTGGCAGGGCCACCCGCTCCGGACGGACTACGACCAGAACCAGCCTCAGGTCGTGACGCTGCGCGAGCACGCCAACTCTATTGAGGACGACAGTCGGGAGGGTGACACGATGTTCCTCAACATCGGGCCCCACCACCCGTCGACCCACGGTGTACTCCACTTGGAGGCGGTCCTCGACGGCGAGCAGGTAGCGGACGTCGAACCGGACATCGGCTACATCCACCGGTGTGAAGAACAAATGTGCGAGCAGGGAACTTATCGCCACCAGATCATGCCCTATCCCGACCGCTGGGATTGGGGTGGAGCGGGTCTGCTCAACGAGTGGGCCTACGCCCGCGTCATCGAGGACCTGGCCGATATCGATGTCCCCGAGTACGCCCAAGTCATCCGGACGATGAGTGCCGAGCTGTCACGCATCCTCTCTCATCTGCTAGCCATTGCCATGTACGCCTTGGACGTCAGCGGCGAGTTCACTGCAACCTTCATGTACGGTTTTCGGGACCGGGACATCGTCCAGAACATCTTGGAGGACCTGACTGGCCAGCGTATGATGTTTAACTACTTCCGGGTCGGCGGCGTCGTCTGGGACATCCCCGAACCCAGGGAGGAGTTCTTCGAGGACGTGCGTGCTTTCACAAACACCCTACCACAGAAGCTGGAAGAGTATCATAACCTGCTGACTAGCAACGAAGTTTTCCAGGTCCGCTGTGTTGACACTGGTGAACTGCCGCCGGACGTCGCGAAGCAGTATGGGGCCACTGGGCCGGTCGCTCGCGGCTCCGGCATCGACTATGATCTCCGACGGGACGACTCCTACGGCTACTACGACCGCCTGGAGTGGGACGTGGTCACCCAGGACGGTTGCGACAACTTCGCCCGCGTTCTCGTCCGGCTACAGGAAATTGAGGAGTCGGCAGCCATCGTGGAACAGTGCGTGGATCTTCTCGAAGACTGGCCGAACGACGAGCGCATCTGCCAAGCCAACGTTCCGCGGACGCTGAAGCCCTCTGGCGAGTGCTACAGAGCCGTCGAGGGTGCCAAGGGCGAACTCGGGATCTACATCCGTGCCGACGGCACCGAGACCCCCGCCCGGTTCAAGATCCGTGGGCCGTCGTTCTCGAATCTGTCAGCGCTGCCAGCAATGGCGGAGGGTGAGTACGTCCCCGACCTCGTCGCGACCCTCGGGAGCCTCGACACCATCATGGGGGAGGTGGACCGGTGACGATAACCACCTCGACGCTGTGGCACGACGACTCCACCCGGCAGGTGACATGCATCGCCTGCGGCGAGATGCTCGGCCGCGAGGACGCCCGCGAGTATGACAAACACGGTGACCGCTGGGACCGCGAGGGCAAGCAATTCGAATATTTCTGTAAATCCTGCCACCGTGAGTACTGCCATCAGAACCGCGACGGACTCGAGGAGACGCTCGTGGCGGCCGACGCTGGCCGAACCGACCGTAAGACGTTCCTCAGACGGTTCTGTGAGTTGATGGCCGACAACGAGCGTCTCGACTGAGAAATCGAAGCAAATGGACCACCACAATCACAATCGAAGCGATGCCGACTCGGCGTCGAACCGACCGATGTCGGTTTCCGATATCAGGACTCGTACGCGGAATACGCTGACTGGATGCACCGGCTCGAATGGCTTGACCGTATCGTCTTGGGTCGCTATCGTCAAACTCGATTCGGAGATGTCGAGGGGAGAGTGTTAGACGTCGCCTGTGGGACTGGAACGAATTTTATCTAAAATGCAGGCGGGCAAGACCCCTTCCTCAAGGAGCAACGCAGGCTGAAGGCCGAGTAGCACAGTAGGGAGGGGATACGCCCACCTGCATTTTAGATAACCAGCAGTCTATCGCTGCGGTGACCTCCCCACGAAAACGGTTCGCTGGTGGAACCCCGTCGGTGTTCGATGAGGAGACGCGGGCCTAGCAGTCGCCGTTGACATTCTCCTCCGCCTTCAGGCGGAGGAATCCCGACCGCAGTTGGGATATTACGGTTTGCAGTCTACCACTTGTTCCTGCGGTTGGAATCCGCTGGACAAGTCGTAAAGATAGACTGCTGGCTGTGCCAACCAGCCGGTACTCCTATCCCCGGACAACTGCCCGGCAGACTCGGAGTTACTTTCTTTGTTGATGTTGAGACGGATGTTCTCCGCCCCATTCACGTCAGCGTTGAATGCCGCATCACACTCTTCGCACACGTACAGGCCACGCTCAATACGCTGACTCTCGTCTTTCCTCCCGCACACGGAACACGTCTTGCTTGTGTCGCGTTCGGACACTTCTACGACTTCGATACCCTCAACTTTCGCCTTGTAGGTGAGTATCGACGTGAAGCGGTCGAACGCCCACCCATGCAGGTCGAGATTCCCGTGCTTCCCCCAGTTCTTTGACTCGCCGTTCTCGTCCTCACGGATGCCTTCTAACTCCCCGACGTTGATGCGGCCAACACCCTTCGCAATACACCGTTGAACAATATGTTTGGAGAGGCTGTGGAAGAAGTGTGTTCGGCGCTCCGACCACTTCTTATGAAGGCGAGTGGCTTCGTCGCCGCCTGAATCGTCGCAGTTGGCGATTTCTTTCGGGAAGTAGTACCCGTCCTGTTTCAGGCGGTTGCCGGGGTACAGGTCGGCTTCCTTGGTGCTGTATGCGACCGCCGCGAAGTTTGAGATGCCGAGGTCGATTCCAGCCGTCTCGTTACCGGGTGCGTTGGGTGTCTTGATTTCGTCCTTGCAGATGAGGTGGAGTTCCCATCGCTTCTTTGCCGTGTCGTAGACGGCGCGGACTTGTTGCAGGTCCTCAACCTCAACGCCGGGACGAGTTTCGTATTCGACAAGGATGTATTCCCATGCTTTCGGGTGTTCCTTGTGATTTGCACCCTTTGAGAGTCGAACGCGGTTGTTCTTGGTGTCGTGGCGGATACCGTTCTGTTTCCACGTCACCGTCGAACGGGGGTGTTCTTCGTGGACGCGGTTGCCGTCGTTGTCGTAGTAGTTTTTCTTGCGGTAGCCGGGCGGATTCGCACGGTCGTCGGACTTGCGCTTTTGGTACCACGAGGTGAAGGCTTCAGCGAGTTCCTCCAGAACCCGCTGACTGGACTGCGAATGCAGTCCCTTGTACTTGCTGTGAGTCTTCAACTCGTCTTTGAGGTCACTGTGGTCGGGAATCTTGCCCGTGTCCTCCCACACTTGACGGGAGTGGTAGTTGGCGACGTTCCAGAGTTTGCTGGCTGACCACCCGTGTCGGTCGAGCGGTTCCTCTACCTGTGAGTGGTTGAGGATTTTCGCTCGGTGAGTGCGGTGGACTTCCAGCATCTTGAACGCCTGTATAATCACTTATACTTGCTTATCTTGTAAAAGTTCGGATTGATAACGGTGGAATATCCGGCCCTGTCGGTGTCGGTGGACCGTATCACTGAGTGACGGCGCGTATCCACGGCCTAAAGGCCGTGGTATTGCGCCTGTTCAGCGTATAATTTGGTGTATCACGTGGTCGAGTTCGGTGTCGAAGCACGCCGCGTCGAGACGGGCGAACGTGGGTCGTCCGTCGAACGTCGCCGCGTTGTCACGGGTGAGAAACTCCTCCTTGACGTACTGCATGTCCTCCTCGATGATTTGCTCGAAATCTGCGTCTTCCGTCCACCGGTGCGGGCCCGAAATGTAGTACGTCGGCTCCACGTCGATAGCGTCCACGAGGTCCGAGTC
>SDGW01001121.1_pt1 | contig 11200 bp, 7 predicted proteins | sample 2873831 | NCBI WGS metagenome assembly SDGW01 (sample SAMN08132700, study PRJNA421101) | hypersaline lake metagenome | isolation source: celular fraction 0.22 microns magnesium sulfate-rich crust from ephemeral... | place: Spain: Penahueca Lagoon, Toledo | collected 2011-07
GCCTCACCGACGCTCGTCGCCGCACTGACGCTACTCCTGATCGTCGTTCCAATCGTCGTGATGATCAGCGCGGTGTTGCTCGTCGCACTCGGGCAACTGGTGACGGAGGTCGCGGACCTTCCAGTCGACAGGATTCTCGCTCAGTTGCCGTTCCAGGTCTCGGAGCTCCCGAACACGCCCTCGGAGGTGTACGATACGACGGTCGTGCTGGTTCAGGACCCGTCGGTCCAAACTCTGATTGGCTCCGTCGGCCAGACGGTCGGAGCAATCGGGGCAGTGCTGTTTAATATGTTCATCTCGCTGCTGATCGCGTTCTTCCTGCTGATCAGCGACCGCAACATCGCCACCTGGTTCGAATCGAACGTGTTCGGCGAGGAGAGTCTGGCGACGGACTATCTCTCGGCCGTCGATCGCGGGCTGAGTTCGATCTACTTCGGCTACACGATGACGATCTTTGCGGTGATCATCCTCTCGGCGATCATCTACACGCTATTTAACTTCTTTGCGCCCGCTGGACTGGCGATTCCCTCAGCAGTGCTGTTCGCCGTCGTCACCGGACTCTTTACGCTCGTGCCGCTCGTGGGGCGGTCGATCGTCTACTTTGCGATCGCTGGGACGCTTGCAGTGCAGGCCGCGCTGAGCAATCCGCGGCTCCTCTGGTTCCCGCTAGTCTTCCTCGCGGTCATGATCGTCGCGTTCGACAACCTCGTCCGGACGTACATCCGACCGTACCTCTCCGGGCGAACGCTCAACACCGGGCTAGTCATGTTCGCGTATCTGTTCGGTCCGCCGCTGTTTGGCTGGTACGGGATCTTCCTCGGGCCGTTCCTAATGTTGTTCATCGTGATGTTCGTCCGGCTGATCCTCCCGGTTCTGGCCAATCCCGAGCGAGAACGCGTCGCCGTCGAACCCGAGCACACGCTCGACGAATTCACCGAGCGCGTCCCCGACCGAGAGAAAGCCCCGCCGTCGGACGTCGATCGGACCGACATCGGATCGGGGTGAAAGTCGTCGGCGCGAGGTCTCTGGTAGAGAGTGATCTCCACTCTCGTAAGTCTGTCAGCGTTCGTGCTCGAGAGCGGTACCCGTTTGCTCTCTAGATACGAGTTATTCACGTCCCGCCGACCGGTGGCTTTTTTCCACTCGCCTCGAGAGGTCCACGTACGCGATCCCCGTTCGGACCGCCATCACAGTTCCGTTACGCATTCCACATTCGATATGCTTTTACGGAGCTACAGTATAGATGCGTATATGTCAGTGCTAGCGGAGTCCGCCGTCGGGCACGATGAACTCGCCGTGCTCAAACTGCTCGCACTCGAGGGTGGACTCGAGGGCGACGTCAAGATTTCCTGTTCTCACCTCGCCGACCGCCTCGACGCGTCAAACCAGACCGCCTCGCGACGGCTCCAGCGCCTCGAGAGCGCTGACTTGCTCGAGCGCGATACCGTCAGCGACGGCCAGTGGATCAAGATCACGGACCTCGGCGAGCGCACGCTGCACGCCGAATATGAGGATTACCGTCGCATCTTCGAGACGGACTCACAGGTTGCACTCGAGGGGACCGTCACCAGTGGCATGGGTGAAGGTCGCCACTACATCTCGCTGTCGGGGTATCAGCGTCAGTTCGAGGAGCGACTGGGTTACGAACCGTTCCCCGGGACGTTGAACGTCGACCTCCGCGAGGACAGCGTCCGCCGACGGAGCGCCATGGCCTCGCTCGAGCCTGTCCCCATCGATGGCTGGGAGTCCGAAGAACGAACCTACGGCCCCGCCGTCTGCTACCCCGCGACGATCGAAACCGCCGACGGCGAGGTTTACGAGGACGCGTACACGATTGCACCCGAACGCACCCACCACGACGACGACCAGCTCGAGGTCATCGCACCCGACAAGCTCCGGGAGGCACTCGCGCTCGAGGACGGCGATCACGTCACCGTCTCGGTGGGTGATCGCGAATGACCGGCCAGGCCGGCCCACGATCGAACGCCGACGAGACGCCGGCAGGGGCGAACGCCGCCTCTGGTGCGTTTGACCATGCCCTCGAGTCGCTACGGGCGGGCGAACCGATTCTCGTCCACGATGCGGCCGACCGCGAGGGCGAGACGGATCTGATCTACCATGCTGACGCCGTGACGCCCAACGCTGTCGCCCGGCTTCGCAACGACGCGGGCGGACTCGTTTGTGTTGCGCTCGGCCACGATGTCGCGGAGACGTTCGGTCTCCCCTTCTACTCGGAGGCGGTTGACCACCCCGCGACGGCCGACCACGAACTCGGCTACGACGACCGCTCGTCGTTCTCGCTGACGGTCAACCACCGCGATACCTACACCGGTATCACCGACGAGGATCGTTCGACGACCATTCAGGCGCTCGGCAAGGCCGCCGCCACACCCGAGGCGACGGACTTCGCCGACGAATTCCGGGTTCCCGGCCACGTCCACCTGCTGAAAGGCGCACCCAACCTGCTCGCCCAGCGCGAGGGCCACACCGAACTCGGACTCGCCTTGGCCGACGCTGCCGACCGCTCGCCCGCCGTCGTCGTCTGTGAGATGCTCGACGACGAAACCGGCGCGGCACTCTCTCCTGCCGATGCCCGCGCCTACGCCGAGCGCCACGGCTTTGTCTACCTCGAGGGCCGAGACGTCCTCGAGCGGCTCGGGGACACCACTGGACAAAACTGATACGGACTGCTGTCACTGGGTCCCGGCACACCGCATGGCGGGGTCGCGGACGCGCCGGAATTGACTGACAGCAGTCCGTATTAGCCGGCCTACAGCGGCAAACCGCGAACACTTAGTACGGGGGCTTTCAACAGTTCTGATCATGGGATTCGACGAGATGGACGTCGATACGATCTGGATGGACGGCGAATTCGTCGACTGGGACGAGGCGCAGGTCCATGTTCTCACACACGGCCTCCACTACGGGTCGGGTGTCTTCGAGGGCGCACGCTGTTATGACACCGAAAACGGCCCCGCGCTGTTCCGGTGGGAGGAACACCTCGATCGGCTGTTCCAGTCTGCAAAGCCCTACGAGATGGACATCGAGTTCACGAAGGAGGAACTCACCGAGGCGACGAAAGAACTCATTCGACGCCAGGAACTCCCCTCCTGTTATGTCCGCCCGATCGCCTACTACGGCTACAATTCACTCGGCGTCAGCCCCAAAGACTGTCCGACTCGCACCGCTATCGCCGTCTGGCCGTGGGGTGCCTACCTCGGCGAGGACGCCCTCGAGAACGGCATCGACGTGATGATCTCCTCGTGGCGGAAACACGCCTCGAGCCAGATTCCGACCAACGCCAAGACGACTGGCCTCTATGTCAACAGCATGCTCGCTGGCGAGGAGGCCCGCCGCAACGGCTACGCGGAAGCCATCGTCCTCAACAAGGAAGGCAACGTCGCCGAAGGCCCCGGCGAGAACGTCTTCCTCGTGCGCGACGGCGAGATCTACACGCCCGCCCTCTCGGAGTCGATCCTCGACGGTATCACCCGCGACTCCGTGATCCAGATCGCGGAGGATCTGGGCTACACTGTCCACGACAACGTCTCTATTTCCCGTGGTGAACTCAACACCGCCGACGAACTGTTCTTTACCGGCTCCGCAGCTGAAGTCACGCCTATCCGGAAGGTTGACAACGTCGTCATCGGCGACGGCTCGCGCGGCCCCGTGACCGAGGAACTCCAGCAGAAGTTCTTCGAGATCGTCGAGCAGGGCTCCGACGAGTACGCCGAGTGGTTCGAGTACGTCGACGTAGAATAACCGACCTCTCACGAGAGACTCGGATTATCGGGCTCGCTGTGATACGGACTCCGATCAGTCAGTTCCGGCGCACCCGCATGACGGGTCGCGGGTGTGCCGGCACACAGTGATAGCAGCCCGTATGAGTCGATTTCTGCGCTTATCTTCGAACGTGTGATCGCTGTGGCCGGGAGCACGGCTCGAGAAACCGCGCAATGCGCGGCTGGCGGGGAAAGAGGAGTGCTTGATCGAATCTGCGCGGAATCTCGATCCCGCGAGGTCCAAAAGCGCGTGCGCTCTTTTGAAGATTTTGCCGAGGGTCAGCAAAGCTGGCCCGCAGCGTGAAATTTCGTTGTTTAGTCGTCGTCGGTCCTGCCTGTCTTCGCTTCGTCGATGACGTCGATCGAAATACCGGCGTCCATCCCACGGTGGTTTGCATCACCGAATCCAGCGCTGAGCACACGCGTCAGCGCATCCTCGACGTCCTCCTCGAGGTCGGTGATCTCGCTGGGCTCGACTTCGACGACGTACCCGGTCGTGATGTTTGGGGAAGTCGGCAGGAACAGGACTTCACGGCCGTCGTTGGTAACCTTGCCAGTCTTAAATGCCGTCATCCGAAGTCCCTCCCAGGTCTCGATCTTGACCGGCTTCTGGAGCGATTCCTGCTCACCGAAGGCCGTCTCGGCAGCCATCTTCGAGGCGTTGTAGACGACCCGGATCACGGGCACCCGATTCGCCAGGTTGTCGACGAGCCGTTCGACCAGCCCACCGATGGTCGTCCGCATGAGGTAGCCGACCGAAAACGTCAGAATAACGAAGACGGTCAGCGCGACGATCACGCGGAGGAACTGGGCCACCTGCTCGCGCGTTTGCTCGGCCGACGCGCTCGTGCCGGAAATGATAGGCTCGAGCGCGTCGGCGTTGAGAATCAGCCCCGGTGTCAGGCCGGCAACTAGTCCATAAAGCCAATAGATAGCGTAGAGCGTGACGAGAATGGGACCGAGGACGACGAGCCCGCTTGCGAAGTCCCGTTTCCACGATGCCATGTGCTGAAACTCACACTACTGGCTAATGAGCCCTTCCCTTTCTCGTATTTCCCGTTGACAGTGGTGCCTGGTGGCACTCGACACAGATGGTTCAAGTCGCCAGCCTGCAAACCGGCGGCTATGAGCCTCGAGCAGGAAGCCGGGGATGAGCGGGTGGATCCGCTGGACGCGTTCCGGCAGTTTTTCGCGCTCGAGCGGGATGTCCTCGTCCTCTCGGTGGCGATGTTCGCGTTCAGTCTCGGCTTCCAGATGACCGGCCGCTATATGGCCGAGTACATGTCGGCGCTGGGGGCATCCGTGTTCGTCATCGGCCTCTTTGGCACGTTCGGGAACGTTATCAGCGCCGTCTATCCGTATCCTGGCGGCGCAATCTCGGATCGACTCGGCTCGCGATACGCCCTGACGGTCTTTGGCTTCTGCTCGACGCTTGGCTTTGGAATCTGGCTCGTCGCGCCCGCGCTCGCAGACGTGACCGTCGGCCCGACTTCGCTTGCGATCGTTGCGATCTTTCTCGGCTTGCTGCTCGCACAGGCGTGGAAATCGTTCGGGCTCGGGGCGACTTTCGCGATCGTCAAGCAGGCGGTTCCTCCCTCGCAGCTGGCTGCTGGCTTCGCGAGCACCGAGACGTTTCGCCGGAGTGCATTCCTCGTTGGCCCGCTGGTTGCCGCCGCACTCTTTTTTCCGTTCGGCTCGAGCGACGGCGAGATCGTCACTGCCTTTCAGCTGATCCTGCTCGTGTCCGTCGTCTTCGGCGTCTTTGGGACCGTCGTCCAGCACGTCCGCTACAGGCCCGACGCGGACGACATCGGCAAGGAGTTCGGGGGGGCCACCCAGCTGCTTGCCGACCTTCGTGCGATGCCCACCGAACTCCGGCCCCTGTTGATCGGCGATACACTCGTTCGGTTCGCCAATGGGATGGTCTACGTCTTCTTCGTGATCGTCGTCACCCGGTTTCTCGAGGTCGGGCTCACCGTCTCCGTGCCGATCGTCGGCGCGATCGATCTCTCGCCGCAGTCGTACTTCGGGCTCTTGCTGGGCCTCGAGATGGTCGTCGCCCTACTGACGATGGTCCCGGTCGCGAAGGCTGCCGAACGCGTCGGCTTAAAGCCGGTCGTCTCGCTCGGGTTCGCGGTCTATGCGGTCTTTCCGGTTCTGTTGATCAACGCACCCGCCGATCCGGCCGTTCTTGCGGTCCTCTTTGCATTCTCGGGGCTTCGGTTCGCGGGTTTGCCGGCCCACAAGGCACTGATCGTTGGCCCCGCCGAACGGGGTGTCGGCGGCCGGGTGACTGGCGCGTACTACCTCCTGCGGAACGTGGTGGTCATCCCGAGCGCCGCGCTCGGTGGCCTGCTCTGGGACGGCGTCTCGAACCCGCTGACCGGCAGACAGGTGTTCGCCGGCGATCCGGTCGTCGCCTTTACCGTCGCGACGGGGATCGGACTCGTCGGCACCGCCTACTTTCTCCTGTTCGGCAGGGAGTTCGACGCGTATCGATAGCAATGCTGACCCGCGATACCCCGGCGGCTGCTTGGACGACTCACGGACGGCGGACCGAGGTTCGATGTAGTCACGTGGATGCTGTCGCGGGAAGCGTAAACGAGACTGTCGTCCCCTTGCCGGGGTCGGAGTCGACCCAGATCTCCCCGCCGTGGCGTTCGACGATCCGCTTACAGAGTGCCAGCCCGATTCCCGTCCCGGCGTGCTCGTCGTAACTGTGTAGCCGCTGGAAGACGTCGAAGATGCGCTCCGTGTCGTCCGGGCCGATCCCGATCCCCTCGTCGTGAACCGAGATGACCCAGTTCTCGCGATCACGTGTGGCCGAGATCTCGATCGCCGGCGGCTCGTCGCCGCTGTAGGTGATCGCGTTCGACAGCAGGTTCTGAAAGACCTGCCGGAGCTGGCTAGCATCGCCCTCGACGTGAGGCAGATCCTCGGTTACGATCGTTGCGTCGTGTTCGTCGATCCGTATCTGGAGGTCCGCGAGGACGTCCTGAACGACGACGTTCAGGTCGACGGGCTCGAGTGGATTGCCGCGCGTCTCGATCCGGGAATACTCGAGGAGAGCATCGATCATCTCACGCATCCGTTCTCCGCCGTCGACGGCGAACGCGAGAAACTCTTTGCCGTCATCGTCGAGGACGTCACCGTAGCGCTGCTCGAGCAACTGGAGGTAACTCGTGACCATCCGTAGCGGCTCTTGAAGGTCGTGAGAGGCGACGTATGCGAACTGTTCTAAGCGCTCGTTGGACGCCTCGAGCTTCCGGCGATACTGCTCGCGCTCAGTGATGTCCTGTATCATGAGCATCCCGGCATAGATCTCGTCGTCGGCGTTCCGAACGGGAAGCGTATACGCTAGCAGTTCTCGGCCGTGGTATGCCATTTCGAACGAGGTCGATTCACCATCGAAGACGGCGCGGAAGTGAGGTTCGATCTCCTCGACGAAGTCGGCGGGATAGCGCTCGGAGATGGGTGTGCCAACGATGTCGTCTGTGGGAATCCCGAGGTCGTCGAGCAGCTCCCCGCCAGCAACAGTGTAGGTCAGGTTCTCGTCATAGAGCGCGACTGCACCGTTTGGGAAGTTCTCTGCGAGGGTACGGTACCGACGCTCGCTTTCCTCGAGCGCCCGTTCGTGCTCTTTGCGCTCCGTCATGTCGCGGACGACGCCGACTCGTTCGCGCGTGTCGCCCGGCAACAGCGAGAACGTCGCCTCAGCGGGAACGCGATCTCCGTCCGCTGTTCGAATCGCTGCTTCGACCATCGGCTCCTCGGCGGTTCCTGCCGCCAGTTCCGACTCCACTTCTTTGGCCTGCTCGATGGTCTCGTCGTTGCCGACGAGGGAGACGTGCGACCCGAGCAGTTCAGTTCGGGAGTAGCCGGTCAGGTCCGTGTACGCGTCGTTGACCATCGTAAATCGACCGTCCTCGTCGACTACGTAGATGCCGTCGTTGACGGTTTCGACGATCGTCTCGTACTGCTCGAGGTCACGTTCCCGTGTCTTTCGGTCGGTGATGTCCCGCGTGACGCCGACGCGTCCCAACTCGTCGCCGGTCTCGAGGCGGACGAACTTGTTGTGGACCGTGAGCGTCTCGCCGCCGGGGCCAGTGATGTCCGTCTCGAACTCGATCGAATCGCACTCGCCGTCGACCAGTCTGCGCCACTCTGGCTCATCTGGGTCGACGAATCGATCCCCGAAGAAAACGGAGCCGTGCGCTCCGAGCAGTTCCGCTCGGGTGTGCTCGCTCATCGAGACGAACGCGTCGTTGACGAAGACGAACCGTCCCTCGTGATCGGTCGTGTATACGCCATCGTCGACGGTCTCAGCGATTCGCTTGAATTGCTCTAACTCTCGCTCGCGGGTCTTGCGCTCGGTCACGTCGCGGACGGAGACCGTGATACCGGTCACTGAGGGAAAAAGCGTCGCTTCGATCCATGAGTCGAGCGTGGCGTCGTAACGATCGTAGCGCGTCGATTCCTGGGACTGCATCGCCGTCTGAAACGCCGCTCTGACCGTGTCGTTCTCGGCGGCAGAGGGGAATACGTCCCAGAGGCGCTCGCCGAGCAGGTCACCTTCCGAGCGGTGCAAGAGATTCTCGGCGGGACCGTTGATGTAGGTAAATCGGAACTCGTCGTCGACCGCGTAGACCGCGTCGGAGATCCTGTCGAGCGTGCGCTGAAGTGTTCGCTGGCGCTTCGTCTCGGAGCGATCTCGAGCGATGCCGATCGTACCCCGGAACTCGCCGCCCTCTTGATGCGGGGTGAGCCGTAGTTCGCATGGGATCGTCTCCCCACCTGCGGTGTGAACGGCGAGCTCGACGGTCCCAATGGTATCGTCGTCTGCTTCGAGACACCTCGAGATTTCGCGGTTGATCCGATCGACATCGTCGTCGGCGAGAAGGAGGGAGATGTGTTCGCCGAGGAGGTCATCGCTGTCGTAGCCGGTCACCTCGACGAGCGTCTCGTTTACCGCTACGAAGGTCCCGTCGGCATCGAGCTGGTAGATTCCGTCGTCGATCGTCTCGACCAGCGTCCGATATCGATCGAGCGCCACCTCGTCGTTGGCATCGTTCCAGAATACCTCGTTTGTGGCGTCCGCCCGTGTACTCATTACGACATAGTGGCCAGTGACAGGGATAAGCTACTCGCCGGTCGTGAGATCCGTCGTCCGGCTCTCGTGTTCTCAAGTTCGACTTTCCCCAGTGCCGTTCGGTTCGCTAACCGCCGGCGAAACCGGTCCGGGGCTACGAGATGAACGGCCGGTAGTAGTACGGGCTGACGAAACCCTCGAGAACCGCCGCGATCGCGAGCAGGATTCCGATTCCGATCAGGACCCAGAACGCTCGCTCGAGCGTATCCGCAAGCGCCGTCCGACCAGCGCGCCCTCGACACGTCCGCCAGGCGGTCTCACCGACGGAGACCCCGAGTGCGCCTGCGACGAGGATCGCCGGAATCTCGAGGATGCCGTGTGGGAGAACGAACGCGGCGAGTTCCAACGGCTCGACCTCGAGACGGGCGAAAATGCCGATGCTGACGCCATTAAACAGTAACGACACGATCGCCGGAATCGCGAACGCAGCGCCGGCGTAGGCCGTCGTGAGTGCGACCAGCCAGTTGTTGCCGAACAGGTTCGCTGCCATCGTCGGCGGGAACTCTCCCTCGAGACGGGCCGCGATCGAGGCTTCGAACGTGCCAACGAAGGGGCCGGCGGCCGCCCACCCCATCCAGAACCCGAGCAGGCCGAGGGCAGCGGCGAACAGGTGGGTTCCCGGGTGCGTCCGGACGAACCCGATCAGTTCCTGCCAGCCGCGACGGAGCCCGGCTCGAATCCCGTCGCGAAGCGATCGCGTCGGTGGCTTCGGGGGTTGCAATCGATCCCGGTAGCCACAGTAGACGGCAGTCTTCAGCAGATCCAGCGCCGGCATGGCAATCAGCGCAGAGAGCAGTGAGCCGACGGTGGCGATATCGACCAGCGAAAACAGACCCGTGATCGTCGAGAGCGCGACGAGCACGCCGATCACAAGCACGTAGTAGAACGCCGCGTTCACCGGCTGTGCGCGGACGAATCCGAGGACGTTCCGGAGGGAAGCAAATACGCCCGCATCGTCGACGACGATCGCGACCGGCGCAAACGCAAAGAGGGCACGAACGACGAGCAAGCCGAGGAACGCGATGAACGCGCCCAGCAGGACGACGAGGATCGCGACGACCTCCGAACCGGCCACAAGCGAGATGCTGCCGGCGAACAGCGCCGTGCCGACACCAACAGCACCGAGGATGATCGCCCAGCACAGTAACTCGAGGACGAACAGCCCGAGAACCCGACGCCAGAACCGAGATGCACCGTCGAGCCCGATGCGGAGTCCGCGACTCCCGCGGAGCCGGCCGTAACAGGCCGACAGCTGGCCCGCGGCGACGATGGCGGACACCACTGCGAACACCAGCACGCTCGCGACGACCGAGACGCCGGCGAGTGCGAGCAACGGCGGCGTCAGAAGCTGATCGACGAGCGGCTCGAGCCCGCTGGCCCACGTCTCGAACGCCTCTGGATTCGCGTTGGGGTTCGGTGGCGACCCGAGGTCGGTCAGGTGGGCACGAATCGTCTCGAGTCGACCGGTCGCCGAGAGCTGCAGGTAGGCAACGCCGAGCGAGAGCAGTGGCACGACACGGACGATCGCGGGAATCGCAGCGCCGAGAAGGTACAGCGGCAGGAGATCAGACGGCCGCCGACGGAGGACAGCGACGACGGCGGTGACGAAATCTGACAGAGCCATACTGGCCCTTTGCGTTTATATCAGTTAAATAACCACACTCGCCGATCTGATGGGCTGTGAGTCTGCAGGTTCGATCAGCCACCGTTCAGGGTCACGGAAAATCGGCGTGTGGCTCGACCGTGAAGCCACTGATACGGTCTGCTACCACTGTGTACCGGCGCAGCCGCGACCCGTCATGCGGGTGCGCTGGAAATGACTGGGAGGTGTCCGTATGAGACCAGGACAGTCCAGTGTGACGTCGACCCCGGCAATTGACGACTCGGTGCTTACGTCGCTCGAGGCGGTATAGTCGTGTATGGTTACCACAATTTCGCCAGACCGGCTCGCGGAGTTGCAAGACGAGGACGCCGACTTCGTCCTCGTCGATACCCGTCCGGAAGACAGCTATGAGTCATGGCATGTCTCCGGAGCGGTTCACTTCCCGTTCGGCTCCGAGGAGGAACTCGACGGCAAGCTCGAGGACCTTCGCGATGTCGTCGGTGACACTGACCGTGTGATCGCCATCTGTGCGAAGGGAATCTCCTCGAGCAATCTAGCGACACGGCTGGAGTCAGCAACCGACGAGTTCGACGTCATGGCCGTCGACGGCGGTATGAAGGGCTGGAGCGGCGTCTATGACCGTGTCGAGATCGACGTCGGCGAGGG
>SDGW01001123.1_pt1 | contig 11191 bp, 11 predicted proteins | sample 2873831 | NCBI WGS metagenome assembly SDGW01 (sample SAMN08132700, study PRJNA421101) | hypersaline lake metagenome | isolation source: celular fraction 0.22 microns magnesium sulfate-rich crust from ephemeral... | place: Spain: Penahueca Lagoon, Toledo | collected 2011-07
CGCTTGTTCAGTAGGAAGAGCATTGATAAACTCTCCTCTAACTACAGCACAAACGCGCTTTCTATTTTCTTCCCTCACTTTATGAATTTGCTTACTAACGACAAACTTCGCATTCTTGACCTGAACATAATCAGCATATCCAATTACCTTTCCTCTATCGGGATTGTCTTTATCAATACTCTTAATGCTGAAATTACCTTTGTGCAGGTTAAAGTATTTAAACGGCTGTAACCCTTGATATAACTGGGTTTAGCCGTTTTTGTTTTTTGCGTTTGAAGCTGAAAGTGCGATTAACCTTAAACAGCTTACAGTTGAATTCTCTGGTAACGTTGATGCAGAAGAGGCTGTAAAAGCTGAAAATTATACTCTAGAGAACTTTGAGGTAGACAATGTAACTCTAGATGGAAACACAGCAACTCTATCACTTGCAGGAAATGCAGATAACCAAGATGAAGATACTTTAACTGTTGATAGCAGTGTTACAGGCGAAGAAGGCGAGTGGGATGTAGAGTTCTTCGATACTACAATTCCAGAAGTTGTAGAAGCAAAAGCAGTTGGTAATGATACAATGAAAGTTTCATTTAGTGAACCACTAGACTTCAGTGGTATGACTGACTCTGAAATTGAAAATGCATTCTCTCTAAATGATGGAGAAACATTCGTAAGAAATGTAGAAGTTATGAATAACAATACAGAAGTAAATGTAGAATTTTATTCTGACTTTGAAGAAGGTGAAAACATCCTTTCAATCGATAGCTCTCTAGAGGACTACGCAGGTTATAATGTAGTATCAAAAGAAATCGCTGTTGATGTAGAAGTGGATGAAGAAGCACCTGAACTTGTAGATGTTAAAGATGTAACTTCCACTAAAGCTACACTTGTATTCAACGAAGACGTTGAATCAATTGGATCACTTGATCATGAAAGCTTCTATCATACTAACAGCAGTAACTACGCTAAAGAAGATGGCGTTACAATTGAAGGTAATGAAGTACACTTAGAGTTTGACGAAGATCACTCTCTTCCTAACGGTACAGCATACCTTTATGTTGCAGGTGACACTTTACAAGACCTTTGGGATAATGCACTTGAGCAACAAGCAAGTATTAAAGCTGATGTAGAAGTTGATGCTGAAGCTCCTTCAGTAAGTAAGGTAGAAGCATCTGCACAAAATCAACTTGTTGTAACATTTAATGAAGAAGTTAATTCTTCTGCTGAGGACGCTGGAAATTATGAAGTTCTAGATTCTGATGGTAACGAAATCGATGTTGACGATGCAGAATTCGTTGCAGATTCTGGCGACAAACAAGTTTTAATCACATTAGATTCTAATGTATCTGGTGATGCAACTCTAATCGTAGATGATGTAGAAGACTTAGCTGGAAATGCAATTGGTAATGCTGAGGTTGAGTTCTTTGCTGACGATACAACTCTACCTAAGCATGAAAACTTCTCAGCAACTTACTTTGGTGTAAATGGTGAAGACGATCTACCAACACTAGTTGTTGACTTTAAAGATGTTATGGCAACTGATGGTGAGTATTCTGTATTAGATCTTGAAAAATACCAAGTAGATAATAAGTCTTTCAATGTTCCTGGAGTTAGTATTTCTGCGTTTGAAAATAATTCAAAAGTACGCATTGAATTTAACACTAACGAAGATAAAGCAGATGCACTAGTTGATGAACTTGTTGCTGTGCAAGATGATGCTGACGGAGAAATTGCAGACCTACTTGAAATCGGTCGTGTAGCTGATGCTGCAGATAATAAGACTCCAAACTTATCTGGTGATGTGACACTTTATGAAGCTTCTACTATCGGAGCTAGTGTATATGCTTCTGCAACAGATGAGATTACAGTTGAACTTGATCAACCAGTAAAAGAATTTGATGCTGATGACTTTGTATTCTCTGGTCTTACAACTGGAACTGTAAATGGCGAAGATCTTGCTGGAGTTTCAATTAACGGCGACCGTGATGTAATTACATTTAAGCTACCAGATAACATGGATGTATCTACTGATGTTTCTGGTGTAAGTGTGAGTACACAGTCTTCCGAAAAAGTTGTAACACGTACAGAGTTTAACGAGAAATTAGAGCTTTCAGGTGAAACTGTAGCTGACAGTATCTCTCCAGTACTAGGAACTACAACTATCATTGAAGACGGAGAGACAGTAGAAGTTAACGATGTTGTTGCTCTTGACGGTAACAAAGTAGTTCTAACATTCTCTGAAGATATCAAAGGATCTACTTTATCTACTCTAAGCTTCAGTGTTGAAGACTTTAATGTAGATAGTGCGGATCTAGGATCTACTGATAATAAAGTAGTACTAACAGTTTCTAATGCTGACGGTGATGCTTTATCTGAAGGTCTAGAAGTAACACAAAATAGTGCAATTACAGATGACTCTGGTAATAAAGTAACTGGAATTGACACTGAAATTTATAAAACTGAAACTACTCCAGTTGGAGTAACAGCTACAGATGCAGAACAAACTGCTGGTGCTGCTCCAGAAACAGAAGTAGGATCTTTTGATGTAACTTCTGCTCCTACATCTGCTGGGGATGTAGAATACACTATTGATGGTGGAACTGCACAAACAGTGACTCTTGCATCTGATGATACTGCAGATGAGGTTGCTACCATTTCAGCTAATAATATTGATGCAACTGGCTATGATGTAACTTCCACTGGTTCTACAGTTACATTCACTGCAACTGCAGCTGGTGATATGGATAACTTAACTGTTGGATTTAATGATGCAGGTTCTACTGGTGCTAACATTGATTCTTATAGTGTAGAAAATGAAGGTACTAATGGCACTGCTGAAGAGAACACATTAACAGTTGATAGTGCGGCACAGAATGATGGTACTATCACAGTTACATTTAATGATGGAACTATTGATGAATCAGTAAATGTTGACGTAACTAATGGTGCTACTCAAACTGAAATTGCTACAGCAATTAAAAATGCATTTGATGCAAACACAAATGTATCTAGTGAATACAATGTAACATCTTCAAGTAATGTTGTTACATTCACTAACTTAACTGCTGAAGCAGATAAAGATGTTACAATCACTCTTAACTAATTAAACGAAACGTTACTTCATAAATTCATTAACAGAATGAAAGAAGTGAAGAAAATTCCCCAAGAAATTAAATTTCTTGGGGCTTTCTTTAACTAATATGACTAATTTAAAGGTGAAATTCCTTTGTTTGGCAACAGCTTTTTAGCCATAAGCCTAATCCTCCTGCATCCAATGAGGCTCTAACCTGTAGCCTTCAAAAAGTACATCCAGGGGTCAATTTTGAATATAGCAATACAAAATTGGTAGATTAATGGAATGAATAAATTATAATGGTGAGGGTTATTGTATATGAAACTAGATCTTCTTGATCATTATTAATAGTTTTAGTGCGTTTGTATTTCGCAATGAATAATAAAAGGTAAGACAAATAAGCCTTTCAAAAGCAATATTTTAAAAGGCTAAAATTTTAATGCAGTTCATTTACATGTTTAAGCAACTCTTTTGTATGTATGGTACATACCATTCAGAACAGGAGTTGCTTTTAATTTAATTTTGTCCGCTTTTGTAGGTAGATATTCAGGAGATGGAATAGGAGTTTTTCCTTGTAATCCCTGGTGAGTACGATCTGTATTGTAATAATTATTAATATACTCGCTAATGATGATGAATGATTACTAAGCCATACAATACAAAGCATGGTGCTAACTTTAGGCAGTTGATGTTTAGACGTTGGTATATCGAGAGTAATAGTATGGAAAAGTTTCATAGGGAATTTCCTACGACACCTGATGAAGCATTTCAGATAATTAATGTGTCTGTCCTTGATAAAATAAGATAATTGAACGTTTGCAGCATGTTCGCGATCCTATCAAACGAAAGAATAATTAGAGAATTGCCTGAAGAATTACAACCATACATAGGTAAAATTTTACTTCATCATGTGTACTGGAATTATTGTTTGTTGGGGAAAACCTTGATATAAAAGGGATTATAGGAGTTACATTAGTGGATTTTTAGGATTATATATCAGTAACTTGAAAGTGAATATAAATGAATGTATTATACATATTGATTTGATGGGCATATGAATAGATTGTATACCCCAAAGAAGGTTGATTTGTCCCTAAACTAACCCCTTTACACGCCCAGTAAAAATTTAGTTATTTGGCAGGTGTTTTTAAATATGTGTTGAATATTAGCGGTGTGAGGGGGTGAGAAAATGGAATTAAATGAACGTTTAGATCGTATTGAATGGCGACAAGAATTACTTTTTAACAACTGCAGTATAGATAGGTTGTTGTTTCAATATGATGTCACGAGAGAACAATGGGAACAGATTTCTGACTTATTTGAACAACTGATACAAGAAGTTGAAAAGGGAAATGTAATCTCATCTTACAATTACGAAACAAAGATTCATAAGATCGTGCCGCAACATAAATATGACTATCATTTTGCAGAATATATCGCACAATCATTATATGAAGATGACAAATACACCGAAGTGTTTTATGAACTATATAAAGATTCGCAAAAACACCAAGTACACTTTAAATAATAATTTACAGTCACCCAAATTAGGGTGGCTTTTTTCTTACATAAAAAAGGGAATTTAGACCTACATATGGAAATATATTTGTATATAGGGGAATCTTGAAAAGGGGGGCTATTCATGTTATTTGCATTTTTATTTGCTTGTGTACTTGGTTTTATTGGTCTTTGTGTATATGTTGCTGGTAATCAAAACGAAGTCAGAGAGTCTTTAAACGAAGTAATAAAAGATGAACCTTACACGAAAATATTCAGAAATACAGGAACGAAAACAGCCATGTTATATGACGATGAGAGAAAAAATATTGTTCTTATTAATGACAAATTAAAAGATAAAATTCATTACAAAGATATTCTCCAAGTTGAAATAACTGAGGATAGTGAATCAGTTACTAAAACTAAACGTGGTAGTCAAGTGGCAGGTGCTACAATTGGTGGTCTCGCTTTTGGTGGTGTAGGTGCAATAATAGGCGGTCTTAGCGGTCAACAAGAACATAAAGAAAAAGTTAGACAAATAGGGTTGAGATTCGTGGTTAATGACACTCATAACCCTGTTCGAGAAATTATACTTCATAATTTCGGGGTTTTAAGGGATAAAAATCATGAAGAGTATCAGAGTGCATATAAAAAGTCATTTAAATGGTTTAAATTGATTGAAGTCCTTATTCATCAAGCCGATCAAGATGATAAGAACCAAGATTTAACTGCTGAATAAATTACTAATTAAACAATTAAAAAGTATCTTGAAAGGGGTTTTATTCATGTGGACTTTTCTTATTATTTCTATAGTAGTTATTTTCATACTGGGGATTGCATTTACTTACAACGATGGTAAGAAAGCAGAAGAAAATAAGCAACAACTGCTTAATGATATTTCTAACGTAGAGTACACAAAGAGTTACATTACAGATGATGGTTTACGTGCTTTATTGGTCAATGATACCAGTAAAGACTTATACATTTATAAAGATAATAAACTGAATAAAATCAACTATAAAAATATTCTTCAAACAGAAATTGTGGAAGACTCAAAAGCAATCACTCAAACATCCCGTAGTAGTCAAGTTGCAGGAACTATCTTGGGATCTATAAGTTTAGGTGCTACAGGTGCCTTAATAGGTGGGTTGAGTGCAAGTCAAAAACATAACAACAAAGTTAAAACAGTAGGTTTGAGAATTGTAGTTAATGACACTAACCATCCTATTCAAGAAGTTTTAATTAAAGATTTTGAACGTTATGTAATGACTGAAAGCAAAGAGTATAAGGAATTTTACGATATTGCTTTTGAATGGTTTAAAACAACCGAAGTTTTGATACACCAAGCAGATCAAGACGATGAAAACCAAGAATTAACTGCTGAATAGTTCTCTGATAAATTATAAGGAGTTTTACAATGGGATATTTTATTTCTTTCCTTATCGTAAGTATCTTTGTTGGGTTTGTGATATATCGAGTATTTGAAAAACCTGAGAATGAAAAAATGAATAAAAAGGTTAAATATATCGTCTTTTCTTCTATAGGTGCCGTTGTACTAATAGTTGGAACAAAAGTTGGTATTGAAACGATCAAAAATACACCTAGCGAAAATCCTTCCTTTTATGATACTGAGAATATTGAAGATATGAACGAGGAAGAACTTGAGGATTACTTAGAATGGAGGAATAAGCAAGATAATAACGATTAATGAAAGGGGTGTTAATATATTAATCAATTGAAGCAACCTAAACCTTTTATCGGTGAATGTGAATGTGGTTATCGACATGTATTTGATAAATATGATTTTGATTTAAGTGATGAAGAAGAAGATGGTTTGAGATTAAGTGAAAAATTCATTTGCCCAGAATGTAGTCGTTTATATGACATTCTCTCCTCTCGAATTAGTAGACGGAGTAAAAACATGTTAAATATTGTAATGGTATCAGTGTTTGTAGTTCCATTTTTCTCTTTAATTATATTTGCTTTGATTCCAGACGACTCTGCCCCTACATTTAAAGATACTGGAGACGTAGAAGACATGACAAATGAAGAGAAGGAACTGTTTAAAGAATGGAAAAAGAATAAAGAAGAGGAGTAAATGGCATGAGTCCTGAAAGTAAAGCATTAATTGAAAAACATTGGTTATCAGCATTGTTGACCATTTTTGTTCTATCTTTTTTTATTTACATCTTTGTGGGAATAATAACTCCTGCTGAAAGTGACCACCCATCCATATATGATGAGTATTGGCAGAGAGACAATTCAGGGGGAATAAATAATTAACCTTCATGCACCCATATTGGTGCTTTTTATTTTGCTCAATTTTAATGTTAGGAGTGATTAAATGAACAACTTAAAACGCTTAGAAATTAAAACTAAAGGTGTAGAATTAGATCAATCTGAAGCGATTGTATTTAGAAGAAAACGAAATTAAACCATATGAAGAATACAAAGCAGATTCAGCCTGTGGCCTTCAAAAAGTAGATCCAGGTGTCAATTTTGAATCTGGCAATACAGAATTAGTAGATTAATGGTAGGAACAAATTATAATTGGGAGGGTTATTATATATGAAAATAGATCTTCCCTCTCTCATTATTAATAGCTTTAGTGAGTTTGAATTTCGTAACAAATAAATGAAGGCAAGACAAATAAGCCTTTCAAAAGCAATTTTTTAAAGGATGAAACCGATAACAGGCCTCTTCTATAAGTCCCTTACTTAATCAGAGTATCTCCATTTATTCTAATATAACTTGAAAATAACTGTATGAAAAATACATATTAGTGAACAAACTAAAAGATTGATTGCGGCCACAAGGATATACCACTTTTGTACTGCGCAGCCAATGACTCTGAGACTTGTATTAAGCTCTATGTAAACCTGAAAAAGTATCACACTCCAAATCAGAATACATATACTGTAAAATATCACTCAAGGGGGAGATTAATATGGATCAAGCTAATTCAGTAGAAGAATATCTAAAAATCTTAGATCGATATCAAGGACAGCACGAAATCTTTTACAGAGGACAAGCTGCAAATTATAAAAGCGTTATATCTAGTATTTCTCGAGATAACGGGCATTTAACTAATGAACATAAAATTTATTGGGAAACAGTACATATGTATGCACAAGAATTTGAGACATTGGAATTCCCAATTGAGCGTTTAGCCAAATTGCAACATTACGGAATTCCAACACGATTAATTGATGTAACAATTGACCCTTTAATTGCTCTTTATTTTGCAGTTGAAAATGTTGATAGGACGAGCGATGGTATGGTATTTGTGTACGTCCAAACAAGTAAACCTACCCATAGTAAACTTGTGCAACTTTTAGCCTTGTTGGCGACACTAGAAAGTCATGATACAAGCTACATTCAGGAACAATATAAAGCGGTATACAACGATAGTATTACAAAACAGGAAATTCATAAATTAGCTCAAGAGGCATCTTTCGTTACTTTTTCTGATACGTTAAAGGAAGCGAATCCTCGATTGCACAGTCAAAAAGGTACGTTTGCTATATGCGGTAATAAGATTCGATACGAGGAAATTCAAAAACAGGTAAATCCACTGGATTCCATTAAACCAAATCTATTAATTCGTATTCCATATGAACACAAGCTAGCAATTAAAAATGTATTAGATCAACGCCACAATATTAACAAAACAACGATTTATCCTGAGTTTCCTTCTGTTGCTGATTATATAAAAGAGAAATACAGAGAAACAAACATTTCTATCGACGGTACTTATAGTGTTATGGAAAAAGAAGATACCTCTTATTCTGGAGTTAAACGATTATCTATTAAAATTACATTAAATAAATTACTTCGTATAGAAGAAATTCATGAAGTAGCTAAAGCCCTTATAAAACAATACCAACAGGAATACGATGTAATTTTTGTATTTATAGCAGAAAGTGGCGATGATTACATTATGTATAACTGGATTCTCCGCAGCCTTTGGCTCAACCCTTCATGTGATCGTATAAAAATATCCCCGTTCCCCCAAAATGATGGGAAAGGATATAGTTGGCAAGAAGGTAAATCTTTTAGTGTTATGGCGGATTATAATGACAAATACGTTTTTCAAGACGACAAATTTTTATTTGTATGTCATCAGAAACTATATAATGAGCTTCATCCTATTTATGAAGAACTACTAAACTCTTTTAATTCCGATCCATTTGACTCTCTGCTTCTACTTTTACATAAGTATGAAGATAAAATCAGAAATGCAAGTTTAATAATGGGAGACTTGGGCGTCTCTAGAAATAAAAAATTTAATGAATTTTTAGATATCTATACCGATTTTGCTAATATGTTAGATAACATTCCATTATGGGCTAAACGAGACCACTTAAATGATCAAGGAAAAAAACATCAAATAAATAAATGTTTCCTAGAACTTCAGAAAAATGTCCAATTTATACGGGCACATTCTTCTAAATGGTTTTCAGAACTTGACATTACACCGGCTGATTTAGATTATATTGATCCATATAATCTTCCTGAACAACCTAAATATCAATTTGAGCCGACGTTACCTTTAAACCCTAATGCTTTAAAAGTTGATATTAATTTGGAGATTGAACAGAAAGATAATCGCTCACTTCATATTTTTGGAATAACGAATTTATATAATGAAGCAAACTTATTAGTATCAATAAGAAAGAAAAGCGGTCAACTATGTGGTCAAGGCAAAGCAGCTGTAAAAGATGGGAAGTTCAACTTTGGATTATTTCGCTATAAAGATAAGGGATATGAACCTGGTGATTACACTATAGAGATCAGTGTATCAATTCCAAGTACACAGCCAGAATCCTTTCGAATAAAGGCTGGTCTTGAGTACGAAAACCTGTCTGGTCCATATGTTCAACGAGATGGTATCGCACCTACAATTAAATATAAAGAAAAATTCCAAGTGATATAGTAAGTAAATATAATCTGTAATAAGAAGTACCCACACAGTAGCAATATGGTAAACTCCGTAACGCTAACTCGGTGGGTACTTTTTTTTACCTATTTGAACTAAAATTTCGAAATTGTAACTTTAACCAAATTTAGTAAGGTATTTGTCTTGATTTTACATACAAAATGTTTCCAATAGGAACCTGAATTATAAAAAAGTTGGTATATATAGCACATAAAAGATAAGAATGATACTAATCCATCTACTATGAAACTAACAAAAAGGAGGTTGAGATTATGGAAGAAGAACGAAACTATTGGCAGTCAGATCATCAAGGTCTTGCTATACACAAGAAGGAAGTATTAAATGAGTATTTATTAAGTCTGAAACTAGAAAGAAAAGCAGAAGCAACGATCTCAAAATATAAATTCGTTTTAGAACGATTTCTTTGCGATTGTTCCATTCCTCTAGGTGAAATGACCTCCGAAGACGTTCTAGCTTGGCTCACTGAATTTTCAAAAGATAAAAAGGCAAAATCAGTAGACTTATATTTATCTACTTTATCTTCATTCTTTAAGTTTTGTCTCGAGGAAGAATATTTGGGTAGGATGCTCATCAAAAAACGGTGGAGGCCTAAAATCCCTCAAGCATTACCGAAATTCCTAAATGAAAAGGAATTTGCACAGGTTAAATTGAATATGGAAACTCTTTCATTACGAGACAGAGCTTTAGTTCTTTTTCTGTTTACTTCTGGCTGTCGGAAATCTGAAGTGATTCAATTAACCATTGATGATATTGATCTTGCCAAAAGAAATGCAAAGGTGAAAGGAAAAGGAAATAAAATTCGATATGTGCATTTCTCAGAAGAATGTGCCTTAGTTTTAAAGGATTATTTACGTACAAGATCTTATAAACCATCAGACCCTCTTTTTTTAAACAAGTTTGGCCAAGGTTTGAAATCAACGGGTGTCTATGGAGTAACGAAAAAGTTAGGTGAAACCACTGGTTTGAGACAAAACTTATTTCCTCATTGTTGTCGACACACATTTGCAACCAACATGCTTTCAAAGGGAGCAGACCTTCAATTTATTGCGGATGAAATGGGACACTCCGATATGAATACAACCCGTATTTATGCAAGAATCCCTTCAGAAGATTTAATGTTAGCCTATCAAAATAAAATGGGGTAGAAAATTTATGAATAGAAACATAGAAGCAAAGGAAGCTTTCTTAAGAGACCACCATGCTCGCTTTAGTCCAGAAACAAATAGAAGTTATAACATATCTCTGGACCAGTTTTTCTCATTTTGCAACTTAGAGTTTGATGCCATAAAAGCCAGAAACATAAGAGCTTGGCTTTCTTACTTGGAAGAACAAGGCTTTAAACCTCGTACTATTCATACTAAGCTTTCCGGATTAAAGTCGTTTTATCGGTATTGTCTGGAAGAAAATAAAATCCAAAAGAATCCAACCCTCACCGTTCATACTCCAAAGAAAGATGATTCTCTTCCCTATTATCTAAGTAAACGTCAAGTTGCGTTACTCCAGGAACTGACCCGAAATGATATAAAATATAGATCCATAATCGAAACTTTATATGCTACAGGATTAAGGATAAGCGAGCTTTTAAATATCAGATTGGAAGATATAAAGTGGGAATCTCGGCAAATATGGATACGTAAAGGAAAAGGAAACAAAGAGCGTTTTGTCTTATT
>SDGW01001124.1_pt1 | contig 11189 bp, 12 predicted proteins | sample 2873831 | NCBI WGS metagenome assembly SDGW01 (sample SAMN08132700, study PRJNA421101) | hypersaline lake metagenome | isolation source: celular fraction 0.22 microns magnesium sulfate-rich crust from ephemeral... | place: Spain: Penahueca Lagoon, Toledo | collected 2011-07
GTCGGGATCGGGGGCGGAATCGAACCGAGACCGAACCCGGTCCGGCCGATTCCAGTTCCCCCTTGTGGTGGAACCACTATTGTAAGGGAGTCATTTCGGGGGGTGGATCAGTAGTAGTACACCCCGACCTCGTTCTCGCAGTCCTCACACTGGTGCTCGCCGCCCTGGAGCCGCTGGGTCGTCCCCAGCACGTTCTGGATGTCGTGGGCCGACAGCGGGAGGGCCAGCCGGGATCCACAGTGGGGGCATTCGATCTGCATACCGACGAGAAACGGCTCAGATCCAGTTAGTAAGTCACCCCCTCAACGGGGCTCAGAGCACGATCGAGACCAGCATCAACACGAGGAACACGATGACGAGCCACTTCGCGACGGTCATGCTCAGCCCCGCGACGCCGCGGGCGCCGACGATCCAGGCGACGACCGCGAGGACGAGGAACACGACCGCCCACTCGAGGAACTGACCGCTGAAGAACTGCAGAACGGGCGCCGGGACTGTCGGGGGGGACATACCGCCGCGTTCGGGGCTGAGCCTCTTTGTTACCGATCCCGTTGAGCGCGCGCCGGCACCGGTCGCGTCGACACGGCCGACTGTGTGGCACAGTCCGACTGGCCCCAGCCCGGTAGCCTGCGCCTGTGTCCGGACGCGAGCGGGCTCATACCCTCGGGGCCCCGCCGAATTGAGGCCACATAACGAAACCGTCGCTGCCCCAATCAACGACCGAATGAACCGCCGTCAGTTACTCGGCTATCTCGCGGGCGTCGGCGCCGCCGGCACGGCGGGGTGTGGGGCGACGCCGTCACGGCGGGGGCCACGGCCGCCACAGGACCCGGTGACGACGGGCGATCCGACCGCGACGCCGCGCACGGATTGGGACCCCCGGGAGCGGGTTCGATCGAGCGACCCGTCGACCGTCGCGAGTGCGTGGGGCCTGGACGAGGTCGTCGATCTCGGCGAGCTGGGCGCCGACCGCGAGGCCGGGACGCCGATCGACGAGCTGGTGGCGTCCCACGCCACCGACGGCACGCTGCTGTACTTCCCGCCGGGACGCTACCGGATCGACGAGACCGTCTTCGTCGACGGCGACGATCGGATCGGCCTGCTCGGCGACGAGGCCACGATCGTCCCGACCGCCGGGTTCGCGTCGACGGTCCTGGCGTTCGGCTACCCGGAGCCGTTGGCCGAACTGCTCGTCCGCGGGCTGACGTTCGACTACCGCGCGGAGGACACCGGCGGCCGGCCGGTGCTGGGCATCGCGGACGACCTCGTGCTGTACCGCGACCTCTCGGTCCGCGGCCCGTCAGACGTTTCGGGCGACATCGTCCGCCTCGACGTGACCACGCCCGAGGGGATCGGCGTCGTCGACAGGCTCTCGCTCCCCGACGGCTCGCCCGTCCCCAGCGTCACTGGCTGTGAGGTCGGCGACAACAACCACGGCGACGTGTCGTTCTACGACTGCCACATCGCGGGGTTCCCGGACAACGGGCTGTACGCCGACCCGCCGGAGGGCTCCATCAACGTGTTCGGCGGCTTCTTCCGCAACAACGGCGTCGCGGGCGTCCGCATCACCACCAGCGAGCCCAGCCTCGTCCGTGGGGTCCGGGTACGCTGTGACGACGCCGACGGGGCGGGCGAGAACATGCGCGGCATCCGCCTCCGCGGCGGCTACGATCACGTCGTCGAGGACTGCGTCGTCGAACTGCTGGACGTGACCAGCAGCGACGGCGCGGTGACGATCGCCTCCGAGCTCGCCTCCGCGACGGTCAGGAACTGCCACCTGCACGTCGACGCCGACGGCGTGAACGCGATCCGGGTGAAGAGCCCGAACGCGGACGCGACCGACGCCGTCCGGGCGGGGCCGTTCCGGTTCGAGAACATCCGAATCACCGGCGACGCCGCCGGCGGTGCCGCGGTACAGGCGGCCGACCGCCGCGGCTGTACGTTCAGCGACCTCCAGATCCACCAGTCCGGCGACGATCGGGACGGCATCGTCACCACGAACGTCGAAGGGGAGCTGCTCGACACGTGTATCTCCGTCACTAACGACGCGCTCTCGCTGCGCAACTCGCAGATCGAGCGCCGCAACGTCCGGGTCGGCGACGACCCCGAGACCGAACGCTGCGGGACGGATCGTCCGCCCGCCGACGGCACGCCGACGCCGACGGAGTGAGGATCGCCGCCGCCCCCAGTTGCGACCGTAACCCGGTCAATAACCCCGTAACACCGTCATAACTCGCCGAAAGCGCGTCTATAACTTTGGGTCGGTCGGCGGCACCCTCTCGTAGCCGCCACCGGCGGAACCGACCATGCTCCACGCCCAATCTCCAGCCGACCACCGTCCCGGACCATCCGACCAACCGCCAGAAGTCAGGGGGCTCCCCCGACGCAGCCGTGCCCTCGCGGGGGGTGGGCGCCGATGACCGACGCCGGCACCGACGCCGATGGCGAGATCCATCCCGGCGCCACCCTCGGCAGCGCCGACGGCGGCCCCACCATCGGTCGCGACCCGACGATCCGGAGCCACTCGGTCATCTACGGCGACGTCGAGATCGGCGACCGGTTCGTCACCGGCCACGGCGCGGTCGTGCGCGAGGGCTCCGTGCTCGGCGACGACGTGCTCGTCGGCACTCACGCCGTCGTCGACGGCGACTGCCGGCTCGGCGACGGCGTCTCCCTGCAGACGGGGGTGTACCTCCCGCGGAACACGACGCTGGGCGACCGCGTGTTCCTCGGCCCCCACGCGGTGCTCACCAACGACCCCTACCCGCTGCGCGAGGAGGGCCCGCTCGAGGGGCCGACGATCGGCGACGACGCCTCCATCGGCGCCAACGCGACGATCCTGCCGGGCGTCAGCGTCGGTGAACGCGCGTTCGTCGCCGCCAACGCCGTCGTCACCGAGGACGTGCCGCCGGAGACGCTCGCGGTCGGCGCGCCCGCCGAACACCGGCCGCTGCCCGAGCGGCTCCAGGGGGGGAACGACGCGTGATCCCGATCGCCGACCCCGACGTGGGCGAGGCCGAGACCGCGGCCGTCCGCGACGTGATCGAGGGCGGTCAGCTCGCCGACGGCCCCGAAGTCAGGCGGTTCGAGGACGCGTTCGCGGCGCTCTGTGGCACCGAGTACGCCGTCGCGACGACCAACGGGACGACCGCGCTGCACGCCACGTTCGAGGCGCTCGGCGTCGGCGAGGGCGACGCCGTCGTCACGACGCCGTTCTCCTTCGTCGCGAGCGCGAACGCGGTGCGGCTGGCCGGCGCCGAGCCGGTGTTCGCCGACGTGGACCCCGAGACGCTGACGATCGACCCCAGCGAAGTCGCCGAGATCCTGGCCGAGCGCGACGACGTGGTCGCGGTGCTCCCGGTCCACCTCTACGGCCTGCCCGCGGAGATGGACCGCCTGCGGGCGCTCGCGGACGCCCACGACGTGGCGCTGGTCGAGGACGCCGCCCAGGCCCACGGCGCGCGCTACGAGGGGGAGGTCGTCGGCTCGCTCGGCGACGCCGGCTGCTTCTCGTTCTACCCGACGAAGAACGCCACCAGCGCGGAGGGCGGGATGGTCACCACCGACGACCCCGAACTCGCCGAGCGCGTGCGCCGGTTCTGTGACCACGGCCGGACTGCGGGGTACGAGCACGCGGAGGTGGGCCACAACTTCCGGCTGACGAGCGTCTGTGCCGCCATCGGTCGGGTACAGCTCGACCGGCTGCCGTCGTTCAACCTCGCGCGCCGGGGGAACGCCGCCTACCTCAACGACCGACTCGCCGACGCCGCCGTCGAGACCCCCGCGGAGCCGCGAGGCGTCCGCCCGGTGTACCACCAGTACACGATCCGCACCGACGAGCGCGACGCGCTCGCGGCCCACCTCGAACAGCGGGGCGTGGGCTCGAAAGTGTACTACCCGATCCCGATCCACCAGCAGCCGGCGTACGCCGAGTACGACGCTGACGCGCCCGTGGCCGAGCGGGCGGCCGAGCGCGTGCTCTCGCTCCCCGTCCACCCGGGGCTGTCGGTCGCGGAGATCCGGCAGGTCGCCCGCGCGGTCGAGACGTTCGAGCCGGCAGCCGACGCGGCCACGCCGGAGCCGGAGGTGATGGACCCGTGAGCGACCAGCTCCGGACCGGCGTCATCGGCGTCGGGAGCATGGGCCGCAACCACGCCCGGGTGTACCAGGAGCTCCCGGGCAGCGAGCTCGTCGGCATCGCGGACGCCGACGTGAGCGCGGCCGCGGCCGCGGCGACGGAGTTCGAGACGGCGATCTACGAGGCGCCGGACCTGCTGGAGGTGGTCGACGCGGTCTCCGTCGCCGTCCCCACGCGGGTCCACGCGTCGCTCGTGCGGGACTGCATCGACGCCGGCGTCGACGTGCTCGTCGAGAAGCCGTTCGTCGACGACCCCGCGACCGGCCGGGAGCTCGCCGCCGACGCGGCCGAGGCGGGCGTCACGATCCAGGTCGGCCACATCGAGCGGTTCAATCCCGCCGTCCAGACGCTCCTGCGGGCGTTTCAGGACCTCTCGGTCGTCGCCGTCACCGGCGAGCGACTGGGCCCGCCCGTCGAGCGCGACATCGAGGCCAACGTCGTGTTCGACCTGATGATCCACGACATCGACCTGCTCTGTACGCTGCTCGACGCCGAGCCGACGCTCGTCTCCGCCGCGGGCGCGGGCGACGGCGAGTACGCGACGGCGACGTGGGCGAGCGACGGCGCCGTCGCCTCGCTCACGGCCAGCCGGCTCACCCAGGAGCGCGTACGCCGGCTGACCGTCACCGCCGAGGAGTGCCGGGTCGTGGTCGACCTGCTCGACCAGACCGTCGAGGTCCACCGGCGCTCCCGCCCCGAGTACGTCGCCGCCGACGGCGACGTTCGCCACCGGATCGAGAGCGTGATCGAGCGGCCGTTCGTCGAGAGCGGCGAGCCGCTGAAGGAGGAGCTCTCGGCGTTCCTCGACGCCGCCGCCAACGGCACGGCGCCGGCGGTCACCGCGGAGGACGGTATCCGCGCGGTCGAACTTGCCAAGCGGGTGTCCGCGCTCGTCGACGAGCGGGCGACGACGGAGGTGTCGCAGTGACGCCCTCGCTGTACGACACGCTCGCGTCGCCCGCCCGCCAGCGCGAGCAGTTCCGCGCGGGCGAGATCCCCGTGGCGGTGTACGGGCTCGGGAAGATGGGGCTCCCGCTCGCGGCGGTGTACGCCGAGCACACTGGCGCCGTCACCGGCGTCGACATCGACGAGCAGGTGGTCGAGCGCGTGAACGCGGGCGACTGTCCGGTCCAGGGCGAACCCGGCCTCGACTCGCTGGTCGAGTCGCTCGCCGCGGACGGCGCGCTGATGGCGACGACCGACGCCGCGACTGCGGCCCGGGACGCAGCGATCCACGTCGTGATGGTGCCGACGCTGATCGACGACGCGAACGACCCCGACCTCTCGGCGGTCGAGGCCGTCGTGGACGAGATCGCCGGGGGGCTGCTGCCGGGCGATCTGGTCGTGCTGGAGTCGACGCTCCCCCCGCGGGCGACCGCGGACGTGATCCACCCGACGCTGGTCGCCGAGAGCGACCTCGCCCCGGGAACGTTCGGCGTCGCGGTCTGCCCGGAGCGAACCTCCAGCGGGCGCGCGCTGGCGGACATCCGCGGCACCCACCCGAAAGTCGTCGGCGGCGTCGACGCCGAGAGCGGCCGCGTCGCGGAGCTGGTGTACGACGAGCTGGTCGACAACGAGATCGTCCGCGTCGACGACGTCACGACCGCGGAGGCGGTGAAGGTGTTCGAGGGGCTCTACCGCGACGCCAACATCGCGCTGGCGAACGACCTCGCGCGGCTGACCGACAAGCTGGGGATCGACGTGCGGGAGGCCATCGACGCCGCGAACACCCAGCCGTACTGCGAGATCCACACCCCCGGTCCGGGCGTCGGCGGCCACTGCATCCCGTACTACCCGTACTTCGTGCTCAACTGGCTCGACGCCGACGTGCCGACGCTGTCGACGGCCCGCGCCGTCAACGACGGGATGCCGGCGTTCGTCGTCGACCGCGTGGCCGAGGGGCTGGCGGCGACGGCGACCGTCGACGACGCCGTGGGGCTCGCCGACGGCGGCGCCGAAACGGGCGACGCGGCGGATGCGTCCCCCGACGGCGCGTTCGACGACGCCACGGTCGCCGTGCTCGGCCTCACCTACCGCGCCGGGGTCCGTGAGACCCGCGCGAGCCCGGGGATCGACATCTGCGAGGAGCTGGCCGACCGCGGCGCGACCGTGCTCGCGGCCGACCCGCTGGTCGACGCCGCGGGCGTTCCGGCGACGGACGTGTCGGTCGCGGATCTGCCCGAGCGTGCGCCCGACGCGGTCGTGCTCGCGACCGCCCACGACGCGTTCGACGCGGTGGACTGGGCGGCGCTGCCGTCGGCGGTCGTCGTCGACGGCCGGGACGTGCTGGACCTCGCTGCCACCGAGCACCGGCAGTACACGGTGGGCCGCGGATGGTCGTGAGCGACGACTTCACCACCGACGCGTACGCCGACCTCCTGGCGGCGATCGACGACGGCGGCTACGCGTTCCGCACCGTCAGGGAGTACCTCGCGGGTGAGGACCTGCCGGAACGGTTCGTGGTGCTCCGTCACGACGTGGACCGGATGCCGGCGCGGGCCTTGCGGATGGCGGAACTGGAGGCCGAGCACGGCGCCCGGAGCACCTACTACTACCGCACGTCGACGTTCGAGGCCGACCGAACCCGGACCGTCGTCGACCTCGGCCACGAGGTCGGCTACCACTACGAGGACTACGTGCGCGCCGACGGCGACCTCGCGGCCGCCCACGAGCGGTTCGCGACGAACCTCCACCGGTTCCGTCGCGCCCACCCGGCGCCGATCGAGACGGTCTGCATGCACGGCAACCCGCTGTCGCCCCACGACAACCGGGAGATGTGGACCGACCCCGAAGCGCCCGGCTTCGACGCGTACGACCTGCTCGGCGAGGCGTACCTCTCGATGGATTTCGACGACGTGACCTACTTCTCGGACACCGGCCGCACCTGGCGGGACGGGGCGCTGAAGATCAAGGACCACACGATGGGCGAGGGCGAGAAGCGCGCGAACCCCGACACCACCGCCGACCTCGCGGCGCTGTTCCGCGACGGCGCCGTCGACCGCGCCTGCGTGCTCGCCCACCCCGAGCGCTGGGCGGACTCGTTCCCGGAACTGCTGTTCGCCCGCTCGACCGACGGTGCGGTCAACGCCGTGAAGCGGGGGATGCGGCTGTTGAACTACGGCGCCGCCGAGTCCTGAACGCGCCCCAGTGCGGCCGCTTGCACTCGGCGTCGACGCGTCGCGGGCGCCCGATCGCGAGAAGGACGATCGTACACGCTGTAGCGTGGCTATTACGAAGAATCGCGGGGGCGTCCCCGTAGTCGGTGGCGCAGACGCGCCCACCGGAGACACAGATGGTACGAGATTTCGAATCCAGCGACGAGGGGAAGACCGTCGTCACCGCCGACGGTGACGAGGTCGGAACGATCGAACAGATAGACCAGAACATGGCCCACGTGAAGCCCAAGGGGTCGCTCTCCCAGAGCGTCCGCCGACGGCTGGGCTGGGCCGAGGACGAGGACACGTACGAGATCACCCACTCGCGGGTGGCGCAGATCTCGGACGACGAAGTCCACCTGCGGGAGTAGCTCGCGACGACCGGTGGGGCGACCGTCGACGTCGTGGAGCCCGTCGACGCCGTGGGTTCCAGCGTCGGGCGCCCCTCGCCCGAAGGACGGCGGATTTTCTCGTAGGCTCACCGAACGAAACTTGTAGGACCGTACTACGCAGGCGCCAGCATCCATAACAAAACTCGTCGGCGGTCACGGTGGCTCCACGATGTCCGACCAGACAGACCCGGCAGTGGAGTCGCAAACCGAGACCACGGACCGCACGCGTCGCCGCTTTTTCGGCGTCGTCGGCGCCGTCGCGGGCGGGGTGTTCCTCGCCGGCTGTGGCGGCCCGGCGACAGAGACCGAGGGGTCGCCGACGGGGACGACCGAGCCCGGCACGCCGATGGATACCGACACGCCGACCGAGGCCGAGACGGAGACGCCCACCGAGGAGACGGACACCGGGACGGAGACCGACGGGGCGATGGTCCGCGTCGCCCACCTCTCGCCGGACGCACCCAACGTCGACGTGCTCGTCGACGGCGAGGCCGTCCTGGAGGACGTGGCGTTCGGCGCCGTCAGCGACTACCTCTCGCTCGCGGCCGGCACGTACACGGTAACGGTGACGCCCGCCGGGGACTCGGAGACGACCGTGTTCGAGGGCGAGGTGACCGTCGAGGCTGGGGTCGCGTACACCGTCGCCGCCATCGGCGAGGTGTCGGAGGACGCCGACCAGCCGTTCGAGCCGCTGATCCTGGAGGACGACCGCGAGCCGCCGAGCGGTGACAACGCGCGAGTCCGCGCGGTCCACGCCTCGCCCGACGCGCCCGCGGTCGACATCACCGCCGGCGGCGGGGAGACGGTACTCTTCGACGGCGTCGCCTACGGCGAGTCCGGCAGCACGGAGGTGCCGGCCGGCGACTACACGCTGGAGATCCGCGGCGACACGGAGGGGAACGACGGCGAGGTCGTCGCCGAGTTCGACGTGACCGTCGAGGGCGGGCAGGCGTACAGCGCCTTCGCCGGCGGCTACCTCTCGCCGGACGACGAGCCGGCCGACACCGCGTTCGACCTGTTCGTCGTGCAGGACACCGAGGGGTCGATGTAGTGGGAGCCGACGCCGACGCCCGCGAGTCGGCCGAGATCGACCGCGTTAGCCGGTTCGTAGCTTTACCCCGGCCGTCCCTCGGAGCCGGTAGTTGCGAGACCGCATGTCCCTGATCGCCTCACTTCAGGACCGCCTGCCGGTCGTTCCCGCAGTGGAAGCCCTGCTGCTGGGGGCGTCGTCGCGGCGCCCGCTCGGGACGAACGTGTTCGACCGGGACTGGGACCTGCTGATCGTGCTCGACACCTGCCGGTACGACGCGCTCCGCAGCCTCGCGGGGGAGTACGCGTTCGTCGACGACGTGGGCTCGCTGTACAGTCTCGGCAGCTCGACGCGGGAGTGGGCCGCGAACACGTTCACGGAGGGGTACCGCGAGCGGATCGCGGAGACGGCGTTCGTCTGCAGCAACGCGCAGGTGACGCGGACGCTCGAGGCCGGCAACGCGATGGAGTCGCCGCTCGCCCAGCGCGTCACGTCCTGGGACACCGTCGCCCCCGACGCGTTCCACACGTTCGACTCCGTCTCGGACTACGCGCCGATGGACCCGTTCGGCGGCACGTGCATCCCCGAGATCGCGACGGACCGGGCGATCCGGGCCGGCCGGGAGGTCGACGCCGAGCGCATGATCGTCCACTACCTCCCGCCGCACAGCCCCTTCCGCGTCGACGCGCTCCGGGAGAACCGCCCGCTCGAACGCTACGAGTACCGGCCGTTCGACTACCTCCGGGACGGCGGCGATCGCGAGAAAGTGTGGGCGCAGTACCTCGACGAACTCCGCTGGGTGCTCGACTCGGTCGGGGTGCTGCTCGAGAACGTCGACGCCGAACGTGCGGTCGTCACCGCCGACCACGGCGAGCTGTTCGGCCACCTCGGCCTGTACAGCCACCCGACCGGGGTCCCCCACCCGGGGCTGCGGCGCGTCCCGTGGCTGGAGACGTCGGCGACCGACACCGGGAGCTACGAGTCGCGCTACGAGGAGCCCGACCGGGAGCGGGCGCCGAAGGAGACCGCGAAGCAGCTCGAGTATCTCGGCTACCGGTGAGCAGCCGCCGGGGCCCTCCCTTCGTTACGGACCGCCCGCGACCTCGACGGCGACCTCGTTCCGCCGCAGGAACGGGAGCGTCCACGGCGCGTCGTAGCCCATGAAGAACGGCTCGCCGACGGTCGCCACGTCGGCGTCGGCGAGCGTCGACAGCAGCTCGTCGCGCTCGCGGGCGATCCGCGCCGTCGTCGGCCGCCACGAGAACCGTCTGACCGCCAGCGTGCGCTCGGGAACCGTGACCAGGTCGACGCGGTCGTTTGTCGGCGTCGGCGCCGACTCGGGGCCGTACTCGGCGGGGAGGAAGAACGCCATCCGGACGCCGTCCCGGCGGTCGTCGGCCGCGCCGTCGTCTCGCTCGGGGAGCCGGCGCCCGAGGTCGACCTCGACGGGCGCCGTCATCGAGATCGACGCGCCGCGGCCGTCGATCTCGACCGGCGTGGTCATCGACACGTCCGTGCTCCCCTCGTTTTCGCCCGTGATGTACCGGAACAGCCGGACGAACGCCTGGTTCTCGGAGTCGGCGACCGTCTCGACCGTCGTGACGCGGGGGTAGCGCCTGAGCTCCACGTCGCCCAGCCGGGCGACGACGGTGGAGGGAACCGTCTCGGTGGTCTCGCGCTGGCGGCGGCTCCAGAGCGTCGCCGCCACGAGGGCGCCGAAGGTGAGTCCGGCGCCGATCGTCGCCGCTCGCTTCGCGCGCCGGAGCGTGGTCGACTCAGGCATGGAACGACCCCAGACAGTTGTACAGCTGGCGCTCGTAGATGTCGGGCTGCTTGGCGATGCCGAGGTGGGAGCCGATCTTGGCGTCGCTCCAGTGGGCCGTCTCGGTCCCCTGCAGCAGCCAGTTCAGCAGCCGCGGGTCGACCTCGATCCGGACGTAGCCGTCGTACTGGTCCATCTCCGGCGACGCAACCAGCTCGTACCCCTCGCCGTCGAAGGTGAGCTCGACGTACTCGTCGTCGAGGAGGCTGACCAGCACCGTCGTGTCGGTCTCGAACCCGACGGACTGGCGGTTCGCCTCGAAGCTCTCGTACGCCGCGGGGAGGCGGTCGTACAGCTCCTCGCGCTCGGGCATCGGCGCGTCCTCGTAGTCGAACGTCCGCTCGGCGAGCACCTCGTCGATGTACTCCCGCTTGGCCTGCTGGTCGATCGGTTCGAAAGGGCTCGAGACGTCCCCCGTGGCGAGGTCGATATGCTCGCCGGAGTTGAGGAAGACGGGCTCGTGGTCGTCGGGCACGTTCCGCTCGAACCAGTCGTACGCCTCGACCCGCGGCGGGTTCGCGGTGTACTGGTTCAGGGGCGCGAGCCCGCCGGCGAGCACGTACTCGCCCGCGAACGGCAGGTAGTAGTCGGGCTCCAGCAGGTCGACGAACTGCGTCGCGAGCTCGTGTTTCTCCCGGATGACCGCGTCGCG
>SDGW01001125.1_pt1 | contig 11186 bp, 9 predicted proteins | sample 2873831 | NCBI WGS metagenome assembly SDGW01 (sample SAMN08132700, study PRJNA421101) | hypersaline lake metagenome | isolation source: celular fraction 0.22 microns magnesium sulfate-rich crust from ephemeral... | place: Spain: Penahueca Lagoon, Toledo | collected 2011-07
CCGTCGCGCCCGCCCGCTCCGTCGACCGACCGCGGCGTCACGGTCCGGAGCCGGGCGGCGCGCGCCTCGGCGACCGCGAACAGCGAGCCGACGAGCAGCACGCAGTCGTCCGGGTCGGCGCGGGCGACAGCGTCGTCGAGGGCGGCGGCCACGTCGTCGCCGACGGTCACCTCGTCGACGCCGGCGCCGCGGAGCGCGACCGCGAGCACCTCCGGGTCCTCGGCGCGATCGAGCGCCGGCCGGCAGGTGACCGCGGAGGCGGCGTCGGGGAGCGCGCTCGCGGCGCCCGCGTGGTCCTTGTCGTGCATCGCCGCGTACACGAGGTGGAGGTCGTCGTAGTCGTACTCGGCGAGCGTCCCGGCGAGCGTCCGGCAGGCGGCCGGGTTGTGCGCGCCGTCGAGCACCGTGAGCGGCGCCGTGTCGACCACCTCGAACCGGCCGGGCCACGTCGCCCGCGCGAGCCCGGCGCGGACCGCGGCCTCGGGGATGGGGTCGGCGTCTGTCTCCTCGTCCGCTTCCCCGTCGACTACCGCCGCCGTAGTCCGCCGAGCCAGCGCAACGGCGACGCCCGCGTTCGTCGCCTGGTGGTCGCCGACGACCGGGATCCGGTAGGTGCCCGCCGCCTCGCCCGCGAGCGTCACCTCGGCGTCGGTCGGGCTCACGCGCCCGTCGTAGGCGACGGAGAGGACCGGGGGAGGACCGGCGTCGTCGGTGGCGGCGGTGGCGTCGGCGGCGGTGGCGTCGGCGGCGGTGGCGTCACCGACGACGCGGGCCGAATCCGCCCCAGCCACCGTCGCGACCGGTGCGCCGGCCTCGCCGGCGACCTCGCGGACGACGTCGAGCGCCTCGCCCTCGCAGGCCGTTACGAGGGGGGCGCCCGGCTCGGCGATCCGGGCCTTGGTGCGGGCGATCTCGGCTATCGTGTCGCCGAGGACGGCGGTGTGTTCGAGCGAGACGTTCGTCACGGCGGTCGCGACCGGGTCGACCGCGCTGGTCGCGTCGTACTCGCCGCCGAGGCCGACCTCCAGCACCGCGACGTCGACGTCCCGACGCGCGAAGTCGCGGACCGCCATCGCCGTGACGACCTCGAAGAAGGTGAGGGGCTCGCCGGCGGCCGCGCGCTCGACGAGCCACGGCCTCGCCTCCTCGACGAAGGCGGCGATCGCGTCCTCGGTCATCGGCAGCCCGTCGACGCGGACCCGCTCGGCGAGCGCGGAGAGGTGCGGCGAGGTGTAGAGGCCGACCGAGAGCCCGGCCTCGCGCAGGATCGACTCGGTCATGCGCGCCGTGCTCCCCTTCCCGTTCGAGCCGGCCACCTGCACGAACGGCACGTCGTCCTCGGGGTTGCCGAGCCGGTCGAGCAGCGCCGCGACGCGCTCGGTCCCCGGCTTGACCGAGAAGCGGCGGAGGTCGAAGAGGAACGCCGCCGCCTCGTGGTAGTCCATGTCCGTGGGTCGGCGCCGCGTCGCTTAGGCGTAACGGACGGATGCGGCCGGCGCGGTCGCCGCCGACCGCGAGGGCCGTCGGGGGCGCGCCGACCGCCGCGAAGAGCAACCCTTAGGCGCGCGGCACCCCGACTCGGTCCCATGAACGAGACAGCGGCCGCGTCGGCGTCGGCCGTCGACGCGGCGGAAGTCGACGGCGCCGCCGACCCGGTGATCGCCGGCGAGGGCGTCCGGCGGGCGTACGGCGACGTCGTCGCGCTCGACGGGGTCGACCTCCGGGTCGAGGCCGGCGAGGTGTTCGGGCTCATCGGCCCCAACGGCGCCGGGAAGACCACGCTCGTCCGCGCGCTGACGGGGACGACCGACGCCGACGGCGACGTCAGCGTGTTCGGCGTCCCGCCCCGCGAGGTCGACCCGCAGCGGGTCGGCCTGCTCCCGCAGTCGTTCGACCCGCCGGAGCGGCTCACGGCGAGCGAGCTGGTCGAGTACTACGGCGGCCTCTACGACGACGCCCGCGACGTCGAGTCGGTCCTCCGGGACGTGGGGATGGCCGACGACGCGGACGCGTGGTACGAGACGCTCTCGGGCGGGCAAAAGCGCCGGACCTGCGTCGCGACCGCCATCGTCAACGACCCCGACCTCCTCTTCCTCGACGAGCCGACCACGGGGATCGACCCGGCCGGCCGGCGGTCGATCCACCGCCTGATCGAGCGGCTCGCCGACGGGGGCACGACCGTCTTCCTCACGAGCCACGCGATGGACGAGGTCGAGCGGCTCGCCGACCGCGTCGCGCTCCTCCGGGACGGGGCGGTCGTCGCCGTCGGTCCGCCCGGCGAGCTGATCGCGGAACACGGCGGGGCGCCCCGGCTGGACGTGACCCTCGACGACGCCGCGAGCGACGGGGCGGTCGACGGCGTCGAGGCGGCCCTCGCGGGCGACGCCGCCGTCGAGTCGACCCGCGACGGGCTGCGGATCCGCGGCGTTCGACCCGAAGCGATCGGCGACGCGGTCGACGCCCTCGACGCGGCCGGGGTCGCCTTCGAGTCGCTCGCGTGGACCGAGCCCTCGCTGGAGGACGTCTACCTGCGGCTCACCGGTGAGGAGTACTCGCCCCGCGCCGGCGGCCCGCCGAGCGAGGCCCGCGAACCGGCGGCGCCCGACGGGGGCGACCGATGACGCGCGTCGGCCGGATCGGCACCGAGGCGACCGCGGCGGCGCGGTCGTTCCTCCGCCGGCGGACGGCGGTGTTCTTCACGTTCTTCTTCCCCGTGATCCTCGTGGTGATCTTCGGCGCCTTAGTCCGCACGCAGCCCACCGGCGGGGGGCTGTTCGCGGAGCCCGCCGGCTACTACATCCCAGGCTACCTCGCGGTCGTCGTGCTCTTCACGCCCCTCTCGCGGGTCGGCTCCGAGATCGCCCGCCACCGGGACGGCGGCCGGTTCGAAAAGCTGGCGACGACGCCCCTCTCGCGGGCCGAGTGGCTCCTCGCGCACACCCTCGTCAACGTCGCGATCATCGGCGCGGCGAGCCTCCTGATATTCGGGCTCGTCCTCGCGGTGACCGACGCCGAGCCGGTCGTCTCGCCCGCGCTCGCCGTCCTCCCCGTCTTCGTCGCCGTCGGCGTCGCGTTATTCTGCGGAGTCGGGGCGGTGCTGGGCGCGCTCACGGACTCGCAGGACGGCGTGATCGCCGCGAGCAACACGGTCGCGCTCCCCCTCCTCTTCCTCTCCGAGACGTTCGTCTCGCCCGACCTGCTGCCGGCGTGGTTCCGCCCGGCCGTCGCCGCCTCGCCGCTGACGTACTTCGCGCGCGGGACGCGGGCGATCGTCCACGAGCCCGGCGCGTGGGTCGGCGACCTGGCCGTCCTCTCGGTCATCGCCGTCGCGTTCCTCGCGGTCGGCGCGTACGCGGTCCCGCGGACGGACTGAGGCCGGAGAGGCCGGTCGGGCCGAGAGGGCTCCGGCCCGGAGGGTCGTCGTCTCCCAAGCCGGTCATTTATATCGTCCGGCACCGTCTCGAAGAGACGAGAGAAGGCCAGTGTTGACCGTTCAATTCACCTGTTCGGACTGCGCGCAGACCATCGAAGTCAACGAGGAGATGCGGGAGACGATCCTCACGGCCGGCTGTCCGGTCTGTACGACCGACGCCGACAAAGACGACTTCTCTGACGGCGCAGGGGACGAGTAGCGCGCCGGAGGCCGTCGCCCCGCGGCCGGTTCCGCAGTCGCCCGTTTTCCGGGCGAGACGCTGTTTTCCGGGCGAGACGCTGTTTTCCGGGCGAGACGCTAAGCGGTTCGCGCGCGTTTCACGGGCACGGACGCGGAGGCTCGCCCGTCCGCGGACGGCTCACTCGTCGTCGCGTTCGATGATAATGGTCCGGCCGGTGAGCCGGTCGGGGACGAATCGGTAGAGGTCGATGTCGAGATCGGGCTTCCCGTCGGCCCAGATCTCGAAGAGGGGCCGGCGGGTCTCCCCGTACTGCGCGATCGTCTCGGGCGTGAGCTCGTCGAGGTCGACGCGGCGGAGCGTCCCGACGCCGACGACGCTGCCGTACTCGTCGCCGTCCTCCTCGTACACCACGATCCGCGCCCGCGGGTCCGAGGCGAGGAACTCGCGCTTCTCGCTGTCGGGCGTCGACACCAACCGGAGGAAGGCGTCGCGCGACTCCTCGTCGAAGCCGTACGAGACGGGGATCGCGTACGGAGTCTCGTCGCGTGCGAGCGAGAGCACGCCGGTCTCGTGGCGCGAGAGGAACGCGTCGACCTCCGCGTCGGTCATCTCGACCTCGCTGTTCGTCGCCATACCCAGAGAGTTGGCGCACGCCGGGATAAAGGACACGAGACGGATCGGTGGCTCGGGGACGACCGCGGGAACGGGCGGCGACGGCGGGGCTCCCCCTACGCGGTCTGCGGGTCGGCGATGTCGCTCTCGGTGACGGGCTCCCCGCAGACGACGCAGCCGACGTCCAGCAGCGTCGCCCGCATGGCGTCGTCCACCTCGATCGACCGATGGCACTTCGGGCAGACGAACGTGTGGGTCCCGGGACTCGTCATAGCTTCGGGTACGACACAAACACTCATGAAGGATGGTTCGGATTCCAGAAGTTTCGGAATTCGATCACCGGCGGCGTCGAGCCGCCGCCCCGCTCAGTCGAGCAGCGTCGAGAGCAGCTTCCGCTGTGCGGCCGCGATGTGCTCGCTGAACGTCGAGCGGTCGATGCCGAGCGACTCGGCGACCTCGCCGGCGTTGGCCCCCTTCGGGTGGTCGAAGTAGCCGGCGTCGTAGGCGGCCGCGAGCACCTCGCGCTGGCGCTCGGTGAGGTCGCTCCGGTCGACGGTGACCAGGTCCGACTCCTCCGGCGTCGACGACGACTGCAGGAGCCGCAACACCTCCATCTCCGGAGAGCACTCCCGGAACGCGTCGAGCACCGACCGGAGCGTCGGGAGGTCGGTCGCGTGGAAGGTGAGGAGGAGGCGTCCGTCGCGGATGGTCGTCTCCGACACCGGGAGCCCGTAGCGGTCGAGCACCGCGAACGGCGAGTCCTCCTCGCAGTCGGCCTCGAACCGGTAGGCCGCCTTGGCGCCGTAGTCGAAGACGACGTCGACGCCCTCGGGGACGGACAGGTCGGCGTCGGCGATGAACTCGAAGACGACCGTGCCCGCGCTCCCGTCCGGCGAGCTTCGCGCGACGCTGTAGATCGGCGTCGACCCGTCGGCGACCCCCTCGAACGGCGACGGCGCCCCCGCCGAGAGCGAGACCTCCGCCCTGATGCCGGATCCCATCTGATCCGTTCGTGGCCGTCCCCGGGCAAAACGTTGACGCCGTGGGGCCGTCGAGAGTCCCGGCCGCCGGCTTCGGAGCCCGCCGCGCACCGACGGGCGTCCCGCCGCGTTGTGCGGGAAGAGACCACCCTCTGTGTAGTGAGAGACCACGCCGCATGCGGTACGTGTTCACGTTTCGTGGGGCAAGACATCGCAGCACGTGTGGTAAGAGATACCGCCGCATGAGAGTGCGAGACGGCCGAATCCGGCATCGCCTTATAAAACACCCCTCATATGCAGGGGCGACGTTGGGGTGACTGGAGCCGGTACCTACATCCATGAAGCGACAGGCCTCGTACGCGACCGGACCGACGACGGTGACCGAGGGAGACGAGACGCTCGACGCGACCTTCGACGTCCTCGCCGACTCCGACTGCCGGGCGATCCTCGGCGCCGCCGACACGCCGATGACGACGAGAGAGTTGGCCGACGCGTGCGACATCGCGCTGTCGACGGCCTACCGGAAAGTCGAGCGCCTGAGCGAGACGCCGCTTCTGGTCGAGGGCGTCCGCTTCGATCCCGAGGGAGACCACGCCGCGGAGTACAGCCGCGGCGCCACCGACGCCGAGATCGAGCTCGGCGACGACGGCGTCACGCTGACGGTCGAAGACGCGGCGGTCGACTCGCTCACCCCGGCCGCGGAGACGACCGGCATCTCGGCCGACTGACCGGACGAACGGTTTTTGTTGGTGATAATCGGGCGGTCAGCCTTATATACCGGCTAGAGAACCCGTTCCGTATGCGCGACGGACCGGACCCTGAAACCCTCTTGGACCTGGCTCAGGACAAGGTCGTGGTCCTCGACGAGGACGGGGTCTACCGTCACCTGAACGCGGCCACGGCCGACGTGATCGGGTTCGACCCGGACGAACTCGTCGGAAGGGACGCGTTCGAACTCGTCCACCCCGACGACGAGGAACGGCTCCGAGAGGCGTTCGCCGCGATCGTCGCCGGTGGGACAGCGCCCGACGAACCGCTCGAATATCGCTACGGCACCGCCGACGGCGGGTGGACGTGGCTCCGAACGCGGGTTCACGCGCCCGCCTCGACGGGGGTCGACGGCTACGTGTTGACCTCCCGCGACGTGACCGACGAGGTGGAGTCGCGGCGGCGGCTGGAGACGATCGCCTCGGTGTCGCCGGACGTGTTCTGGATGTTCTCCGCGGACTGGTCGGAGCTGTTGTTCGTCAACGACGCCGTCGAGCGGGTGTTCGGCGTCTCCGAGGAGTACCTGGAACGGAACCCGGAGAGCTTCCTCGACGCCGTCCACCCCGACGACAGACCGTACGTCGAGCGGGCGATGGAGCGACTCTCCGCCGGCGAGTCGGCGCTGATCGACTACCGGCTCGGAGCGGAAGACGGGGCCACCCGGTGGGTCCGGGTCCCCGGAGACCCGGTCGTGGAGGGCGGGGAGGTGGTCGCAGTCACCGGGTTCGCTCGTGACGTCACCGACGAGTATCGCCGGGAGCGGCAGCTCGCCGTGATGGACAACCTGCTCCGGCACACGATCCGCAACGACATGAACATCGTCGACGGGACCGCGGAGCGGATCGCCGACCGCGCGGCCGCCGCCGAGGCGTCCGATCCGGCGGCGCGGGAGAGCGACGGCTCGGAGGCGGCGCCCGACGACCCGGCCGGGCTGGCGGAGCTCGGTGCGGAGCTCGCGGCGGACGCCGAGACGATCCGGCGGGTCGCCTCCGATCTGTTGACGAGCGCCGAGAAGCAGCGGGAGGTCATCGACCTGCTGCGCCAGCGCGGGTCGCCGCAGTCGGTAGAGGTCGCGCCCGTCGTCGAGGAGGCGCTCGACATGGTCGTCGACGACTGCGACGGCCACCGCGGGGTCGACATCAGCTACCGCGGCCCGGCCGACGACGGGTCCGCCGCCGACCCGACCGCCGACGAAGCGCCCGGCGACGGTCCGACCGACGACGCGTGGCGAGACTGCGGTCCGGCCGGCGACGAAGCGCCCGGCGACGGATCGGGCGACGACGGCGAATCGGGCGACGACGGCGAATCGGGCGACGACGGCGAATCGGGCGACGACGGCGAATCGGGCGACGGCGATCCCGCGGCGAGCGTCTCCGTCTCGTACCCGCGGAACGCGGAGGCGTTCACCCATCCGGAGCTGGACTACGCGATCGCCGAGCTCGTCGAGAACGCCATCGAGCACGCGGAGTCGACGCCGCGCGTCCGGGTCGACGTGACCGAGACCGACGGAGCCGTCGAGATCTCGATCCGCGACAACTGTCCGCCCATCCCGGCGGAGGAGCGGTACGTCATCACCGACCGGTGGGAGATGGACGACCTGCGCCACACGGGGGGAATGGGCCTGTGGCTCGTGTACTGGGTCGCGAACCGGTCGGGCGGCGACCTCTCCTTCGACACCCATCCGAACGGAAACGTCGTCACGCTCAGCGTCCCGACCGCCGGTCGGGAGGCGATCGAGGATGAGCTCGCGGCGCCGCCCGCCAGACCGCGAACGGCGGTGGGACGCGCGAACGGCGGGATCGACGCCGGTGAACGTGGCGGAGCGGACCCGGACGTGGGGACCGGGACGGAGACGGACTGATAAGGGGAGACGGACTGATAAGGGAGAAACGGAGGCCGCGGATCTGTCGATCCGAGCGGTCGCGAGCCGACGGGAGGAGATTCACCGACCGAACCGGCCGACTCCCGACCGATCGTTCGTTATTGACTCGGCTACCGAAAACGCTCCCACGGATCTTAAGCCACCGGTTTACGTAGGACGATATTGATGGGTACGCTCAACGAGCTGTTCGACCCGGATCGGGTCGCCGTCGTCGGTGCGACCGCCCGCGAGGGAGCCGTCGGTCGCGCCGTCACGTCGAATCTGCTCGACGACTTCGACGGCGACACCGTTCCCGTCAACCCGAACTACGACGAGGTGCTCGGGACGCCCTGCGTCGACGAGGTGGCCGACGCCGACGCGGACGTGGCCGTCGTCGTCGTGCCGCCCTCGATCGTGCTGGACGCGATCGAGGCGTGCGGCGAGGCCGGCGTCCGGAACGTCGTCGTGATCACCGCCGGGTTCGGCGAGACGGGAGAGGACGGGGCGGCGAGGGAGCGGCGCCTCGCGGAGATAGCCGACGAGCACGACCTCAACCTCGTCGGCCCCAACAGCCTGGGGATCATGTCGACCCCCTCGGGCATGAACGCGACGTTCGGGCCGGAGAACGCCCTGCCAGGCGGGCTCTCCTTCATGAGCCAGTCGGGCGCGTTCGTCACCGCGGTCCTCGACTGGGCCAACGACAACGGGATCGGCTTCAAGGACGTCGTCTCGCTCGGGAACAAGGCCGTCCTCGACGAGACCGACTTCGTCGACCACTGGGGATCGGACGAGGAGACTGACGTGATCATCGGCTACCTCGAGGGGATCGAGGACGGCCGCGAGTTCATCGAGGCGGCCAGAGAGACGACGCAGGACACCCCGATCGTCGCCGTGAAGTCGGGGCGAACGAGCGCCGGCGCGCAGGCCGCCTCCTCGCACACCGGCACCCTCGCCGGCTCCGACAAGGCGTACGAGGCCGGCCTCGACCAGGCGGGGGTCATCCGCGCGGAGTCGGTCGACGAGCTGTTCGACTCGGCCGGGATCTTAGGCAGCCAGCCGCTCCCCGACACCGACAGCGTCGCCATCGTCACCAACGCCGGCGGTCCCGGCGTGATGGCGACCGACGCCGTCGGCGACGCCGACCTCGACATGGCGTCGTTCACCGGCGAGACCACCGACGCGCTCGCTGAGTCGATGCCGGAGGAGGCGAACATCCACAACCCGGTCGACGTGATCGGCGACGCCGACGTGGAGCGGTTCCGCGAGGCCCTGGAGATCACCGTCGCCGACGACAACGTCGGGGCCGCCCTCGTGCTGGCCGCGCCGACGGCGACGATCGACTTCGCGGACCTCGCGGACGCGATCGAGGCGGTCAGCGAGGAGATGGACGCGCCCGTCGCCGCCTGCCTGATGGGCGGCGACCGGACGCGCGAGCCGAAACAGCAGCTGCAGGCGAAGGGGATCCCCTGCTACTTCGACCCCGCCCGCGGGATCGAGAGCCTCGCGACGCTCGCGCGGTACCGCGACATCAAGGAGCGCGAGTACGCCGACCCGATGTCGTTCGACGTCGACCGCGAGCGCGCCGCGGAGATCCTCGGGACGGTGCGCGACCGCGACGACAACCGGCTCGGCGTCGAGGCGATGGAGCTGCTCGACGCGTACGGGATTCCCACGCCCGACGGCGAGATCGTCGACTCGCCCGAGCGCGCCGCCGAGGTCGCGGCCGGGATCGACGGCGACGTCGTCATGAAGATCGTCTCGCCGGACATCCTGCACAAGTCCGACATCGGCGGCGTCGCCGTCGGCGTCGAGGACGCCGAGGTGGCGGACACCTACGAGGACCTGATCACCCGGGCGCGAAACTACCAGCCGGACGCGACCCTGCTCGGCGTGCAGGTGCAGGAGATGGTCGACCTCGACGACGGGGTCGAGACGATCGTCGGCATGAACCGCGACCCGCAGTTCGGCCCGCTGCTAATGTTCGGGCTGGGCGGCATCTTCGTGGAGGTGATGGAGGACACAACCTTCCGCGTCGCGCCCGTCTCGGAGCCGGAGGCCCGCGAGATGACCGAGGAGATCCAGTCGGCGCCGCTGCTGCGGGGCGCCCGCGGCCGCGACCCGGTCGACATCGACGCCGTCGTCGAGACGATCGGCCGGCTCTCCCAGCTGGTCACCGACTTCCCGGCCATCTTAGAGCTCGACATCAACCCGCTCGTCGCACTGCCCGACGCCGACGGCGGCACGAACGCCGCCGCCGTCGACGTGAGACTCACCGTTGACCCGGAGGAACTCGACCAATGACAGACACCACCACGACACTCGTCACCGCGACCGGAGAAGGCGCCGGAAAGACAGCGATAACCGTCGCGCTCGCGCGGCTCGCCGCCGACCGCGACCGCAGCGTCGGCTACATGAAGCCGAAGGGGACTCGGCTGCAGTCGAACGTCGGCAAGACGCTCGACCAGGACCCCATGCTCGCCCGAGAGGTGCTCGATCTCGACTCCGAGATGCACCAGATGGAGCCCGTCGTCTACTCGCCGACGTTCGTCGAGGGCGCGATCCGCGGCACCGAGGACGCCGACGCCCTCAGCGACCGGGTCCGCGAGGAGTACGAGGAGCTCGCGGCCGACCGCGACCACATGTTCGTCGAGGGCGCCGCCAGCTGGACCACCGGCGGCGTCGTCGACCTGACCGACGTCGACATCGCGGAGCTGCTCGACGCGCGGGTGGTGCTCGTCGCGGGATACGGCTCGCCGAACGACCTCGACGACGTGCTCGCGGCCGCCGACGCCTTCGGTGACCGGCTCGCCGGCGTCGTCTTCAACAAGGTCTCCGACGACGCGTTCGACTCGCTGGACCAGGACGGGATCCCGTTCCTCGAGTCGCGGGGGATCACCGTCTTCGGCGCGATCCCCCACGAGAAGGAGCTCGCGGGCGTCACCGTCGGCGAGCTCGCCGACGAGCTCGGCGCCGAGCTGCTCACCGACGCGCCGACGGACGGCTTCGTCGAGCGCTTCCTCGTCGGCGCGATGGGCGGCGACGAGGCGCTGCGGTACTTCCGGCGCGCCCGCGACGCCGCCGTCATCACCGGCGGCGACCGCGCCGACGTCCAGACCGCGGCGCTCGAGGCCTCGGGCGTCGCGTGTCTCGTGTTGACCGGCGGCCACCGCCCCTCCGGCGCGGTCCTCGGGAAGGCCGCCGACGCCGGCAAGCCCATGCTCGCGGTGAACACCGACACCGTCACCGCGATCGACCGCGCCGAGGGGATCGTCCGCAGCGGGCGGACCCGGGACGCGCGCACGGTCGACCGGATGGCGGAGCTGCTCGACGCGCACGTCGACGTCAGCGCGC